>Ga0209635_10002261_pt1 | contig 14686 bp, 13 predicted proteins | sample DeeMarSWOR230_32_FD_187463 | JGI IMG/M metagenome (GOLD analysis project Ga0209635, IMG submission 187463) | Marine sediment microbial communities from White Oak River estuary, North Carolina - WOR-2-30_32 (SPAdes) (version 2) | ecosystem: Environmental > Aquatic > Marine > Intertidal zone >... | reverse complement strand
TAATATTGATGGTAGCATGAGGCGCTAACAACGCTATCTTATCCACTTCCTCAGTCTTCAACTCTCTTCCCTCAATTTTCACCATATCTTTCGCTCCAAGTTTTTTGCTAGGAATATTCATAGCTAAAGTTACAACTCCTCCTGTACGACCAGTGATTCCCAAAATCTTTACCACATCAAGTGCATGACCATTTGTCACATGATCAATCACTGTACCGTTTTTTATCTTGGACACTCGCAAAGTTTTTTCAGCCATATTCACCAACCTTCTGAAACTATTATTCTATGAGTTTTAAATAAAAACAGTTATTTGTGGTTTATTAAAAAGGTGTTTGGTGCAAAAAATTGGAGTTTAAAGGAAGAGACATAATTTCAATTAAAGATTTTACACGAGAAGAAATTGACTATATTTTGAAAATCGCCAGCGTCATGGAACCGATTGCAGAAAGCGGGTCAGACATGCTGCAAAGAAAAACGCTGGCAACCCTTTTCTTTGAAGCCAGCACACGAACCCGCTTAAGCTTTGAGGCAGCTATGCACAAACTCGGAGGAGCCGCTATAGGATTTGCGGAAGCAAAAACCTCTTCGGTTAAGAAGGGAGAAAACCTAGCTGACACTGTGCGCGTTGTAGAAAGCTACGCAGATGTAATTGTTCTACGACACCCGCTGGAGGGAGCAGCTAGACTCGCTGCAGAATTCGCTCACTTACCAATAATCAACGCTGGGTCCGGTGCAGAAGAGCATCCAACGCAAGCGTTGCTGGATTTATATACAATTTTGAAAGAAAAGAAACGAATTGACGGTCTCAACATAGCTTTAGTAGGTGACTTACGTTATGGACGCACTGTTCATTCCCTCGCCTATGCACTGTCGCTTTACGATGTAAAATTACATCTAATTTCGCCAGAACCTCTTCAAATGCGTAGAGAAGTGCTGGACACAATTAAAGAAAAAATAGAAATAGTTCAAAAAACCGAAATTGAAGAAACGCTACCTGAAATAGACATACTGTACATGACAAGGATACAAAAAGAACGTTTTCCAGACCCCGTTGAATACGCAAAAGTTAAAGGATCATACAAAATAAATCTTGAACTGTTAAAGAACGCCAAGAAAGACATGACAATTCTGCATCCGCTTCCAAGAGTTGGAGAAATCGCTGCTGAAGTAGACAAGACACCTCATGCCAAGTATTTTCAGCAGGTTTGGAACGGCGTAGTGGCAAGAATGGCTCTCTTAGCGTTAGTCTTGGGCGCAATAAAATAGAAGCGACAAGTCGAGAGCTGTTGTATGAAGGCAACAGCAGTCGCCCATCCAATTCAAGGCTTAATTAAATATCACGGGCTAAAAGATTCTACGCTAAGAATCCCCTTTCACGACAGCATCTCCGTCTGAATACAAGCTCTTCAAACCACCACCACAGTCGAGACCAACAAGTCTCTCAAAAAAGATTTCCTAATGGTCAATGGAGCGAAGTTAACTGGAAGCAATCGGAAAAGGATTGAAGTGGTTCTTCAGAAGCTTAAAGACGTCACATGATACACTGGACACTGCAAAGTTGTTTCCGAAAACAGCTTGAAGAAAGGAAAAGGCCTCGGCTTTTCTGCTTCAGGCTTCGCTGCCCATGGCGTGGCCACATGCGCCGCCTTGGACTTTACTGCGGATTATGTAACTCTCTCTGAAAACGTGGATTTAGCCATGATTATCGTGCCTATTCCTTCTAAGGTTGAGACAGATGAAGCCCATGCTGAAGTTCTGAGATCGCCACTGTTTGAAGCCCGGTTGAAAAGCGTTGGAAACATGATTAAATTGATGAAGAAAGCGATAAATGAAAAAGACGTTCCAACCATACGCCGTCTCGCTGAAGAAGACAGTTTGAACCTTCACGCAAGCACAATAACTGGAAAGACTCGCATGTTCCTTTGGGAACCGGAAACGGTCTTAACCATTAAAAATGTTATTAAAATGCGGGAGGAAGGACTGCCCGCGTAGTATTCCATCGACACCGGCCCCTCAGTTTTTGTTAACACTTTCCAAAAGTACGCAGGGGAAATGGCGACCAGACTGAAGGAATTAAGATTACCAAATATTATTCTCAGTGTAGGCAGTGAACCTGTACTGAGTGATGATCATCTCTTTCAACTGCAAACGACTTCTACACTGTACAACGTAGCGTGTCTGCCTCACAGTTCCAAAGGTTACAACGGGGCTCGGTATCTGTCTTTTAGTTCTTTCATTTTTGCTTTGTTCCATCCGCTTACTGCTTGGTAGTATCCGGTTACTCTGGACCACCATTCTACGTTAGAAGATTTGCAGTGTGGACATGTTTCGTTAATGTTTGGCGTAACTTTTCCGCAATTGTTGCAAATTGTCAAGTCTTTGGTGTAAGCGTAGTAGCCAACATTGGTTCGAGTGGAAATTCTTCTAGTTAGCTTGTACAGCGCTTCAGGGTCTGAAGAGTTTTCTCCAAGCCATGCGTGAAGCATGTCTCCGCCGCTTAGAAGTGGGAAGAACTTCTGCTCTAGGTCTATTCTATCTATTAGGTTCATCTTAGCGTCGACAGAGACGTGGGTTCCGTTGCTATAGTAGACTGGAACATCTGTTTTTCCGTCAGCAAGTGCAAACTTGGCTTCGTCCAAGTCTCCCTTAACGAGTTTTTCAGCTTTATCACGATAGTTGTCGTTTAGAAGGTCTGCTATGGCGAACCGCTGAGCTGTAGATTCAGCGGGGGTTCTTGCCAAAGCAAGGTTGAGTCCACTCTTTTCTTGAAGTTCTTTCCTGTATTTTTGCATCTCCAGAATCAATTTAACTAGTATCTTGACGGCTTCTGGGTCCTCATGAAATTGGTAGCCCGTGTGCCATTGAGCCATCTCGTTTCCGCCAACCAAACCCATAGTGAAAACAAGTCCATCGAAGTCTACGGCTGGTGGACCTCTTTGTCCAGTTTTAGGATCCATTGGTCGTTGAGTGGCGAACGGAATGCGGTTGCGCTTTATTACCGTGTCCATCCATTTCTTCTTGATTTTGAATATTTCAACAGAATAATCCATGAGTCTGCGACTTTCTTCAAAGAGTTTAGAGTCGTCTCCATTGGCTTTGTAAGCCATTCTCGGAAGGTTCAGACTTATGACTTGCCAGCCGCCCATGGTGAAATGTTTTCCGTCGACAAAATTTAGTTTATTTTCGAACTCAGGATTGCCTTCACGGGTCTCCACAAAACAGTATGCACAACATTGATAACAGGACACGCCCTTGCCGTAGCCCCTGTACGCTGGTAACAAATTGTCAAAGTAGGGTGTTCCAAACTTGGCTACGACCTTATGAACATCCAGCCAAAGCTCATCATATTCTGGCTTGAGAAACTCAGGGCTTATAGCGTTTTCAAGTTTCGGAAAATTGAAAGGCTTCCCCCAGTAGTCGCCTTTATAGGCAACTTCGTAAAGCGCTTTGAATAAGCGACGAACTTCATCTTCATAGTCACCATAGACATCTGGTCCAACACGTCCCCTAGCCACTATAGGAACGTTTCTCCAAAGCTCAGGCACTCCAGGCTGGACTTGAATGTTGCTGAATACAAGTTGCCCACCTCTAGCTACGTAAGCTTGAGTGTACTCAAAAAACATCATCTGCATCAGTTGCTTAACCCTTTCGTAGCTTAGTCCCCTCATGTAGGGAGCAAGAAAAACCAGAAAGTTGTAGAAACCCTCACCGCCAGCAAAATTCGTCTGCGCAGAAGCAAGAATCTTAGCAGTGTGAAGAATCGCAACCTCCGCATGCTTAGCTGAACCCGCGACGCTGGTTCTAGTGCCAATGCCGTCTGGCATTAAACCGTAATAAAAGAAGTAACGAAGATCCCAGTCTTGACAGAAAGGTCTCGTTCCAAAGTATTCTAGATCATGTACATGGAGGTCTCCTGCGAGGTGAGCGTCAGAAAGTTTTGGAGGCATCAATAATAGGTATTCTTCTCCAGAAACCCAGTCTGCTTTTCTTTTATGAGCAGTCTCAGCGTTTGGTTGGAGATTCGCGTTTTCTTTGGCTTTGTAGCCAGATCCGATATCTATTAAGTAGGCGTCGTAAACGGGTGCTCCTACTCTGGTTAGAATGTTACGGTAAACAGCGTATTCCGGTGTTCCCTTCGACTTGTCTAGCAAAACGTTGTTTACCAGTTCCCTTATGAGGGGGCCGCTTATGAAGCTAAGTCCTAAATTTAGTATTTTATCTTCAACTTCGATGGCTATTTGTTCAGCATCTTCTTTGCCTATCGGCTTTACATCGTAAAATTCTTTGGCAAGTTTGGTTTCAGTTAAAAGCTGTTTTACAATGGCGTCTCGACTCCACGGCACAATGAAGCCGTCGCTTCTCCTGACCATTGGTTTCGTTTTTTGAAAAACAAGTTCGTTTGTTTCCAATTTACTTCAACTCCAAAATTTCTAAGATTTTAGAGTGTGCTAAACTATCTCCGTTAAAAATTTGGTCTTCTGTGTAAAATGCTTCTTCAACCTCTAGAGCTGGTGCGGACATTACTACGAGGTTTCTCATAACCAGTTCCGTCATAACATTTATGTCCTCTATGCTCTTTTCTTCAAACTCTGCATTTTTATCTTTCAGCCACTCCTTTAGCAAAGTGCATTTTGGACATCCGTTAGACGTATAGACTATTATTTTGTCTGTTTGAGATATCAAGTTACCACTATGTTTATTAGGTCGCATTAAAACCACCTCTCACTCTCAGTGCGGTGAGGGTAAACAAGAATTAACACGTACTTTGTATTTATAATTTTAGAATTAATAGTATAAAATTCTGTACGAATTTTTCTTCAAAATTAACACATACAAAACTGCTTTTTCACTGCAGCTAATAAAATGGTTAAAAGAGACATGGAAAAAAAATTCCAAGACATAAACATGACTAAAGCAAAAAACTATATTAACTCATGCATGTGACGTTCTCTCAACTAGGATTTTGACTGAAGAACAAGCTTCCAGCATTTCAGAACAACAAAATCCTTTCAGAAAATAACTGAAATTATTGGTATTAAACATATTTTGAGAAGCTGAAAGAAAAACGTCTTTTTCATAAATTAAGTATGCGCGCGCTGAGCAGGAGCATGGCTTAGTGACTGTGAATATTTGGCTGACATACGACTGAAGTGAATTAGCGTATTAACAGACCTACATGATGGGCACCTCAATGCTGTTTCGTAAAAAACTTTTTGACAACGAATACAGTAAGCGAGATTCCGATTGTAGGCGTAAAGTCCCACATCATATTTTTCAGTGATACGTTTTGTTATGGATAAAAGTCCATTGGGGTCTCGCTCTGAATCAGCAAGCTGTATAACAGCGAGGTGGCTTCCCAGCGTCAATTTGTGAAATTTCTGTTCGATATTCAAACGGTTTTCCCAAGAAACGTCAGCGTCTAAAGGCACAGCAACTAGATCAGTGTAAAACGGTTGGTCTTTGGCGCCTTGAACCTGAACATTTGCCCAACCGTACTTTTCCACGTCTGATTCTGCTAGTCTTTTCGCAGCGTTGGCATTAGAAACCATAGAAAGCACTGGACGAGTTTTAGGTTTTTTTGCACATTTCTTAACGCTTTTGGAAAGACTCTTAATAACTTCTTTAGCAAATCTAAGTGCTTCTTCGTCTTCATGTAAAGCTTTGCCAAAGAATGACTTGGCCGCTTCGTTTAACCCAACAAAACCGATGAGACGAGAGGAGTTTTCAAGTCGAAAATAACAATCGCCATCAGACTTCTGCGTTAGGAAAGGAAGCAATCCCTCTCTCACGCGGCGTTTGATTGTTCGATATTTTATTTCCAGAGCACGCAGCGTCATCTCTAACTGTTCGTCTAAAAACTTGTAAAAATTGGCTTGTTTTCTTCCAGCGTTATATGAGGCCCTAGGCAAATTCATTATGACAGTATCAAGACTCCCAGTTTGTAAAGTGTCCAACTCCCAGTCTCCTTTCCAGTCATTTGAGAATCTGCATCCAGTAGCGGTGTAAGAAGCATATTTTTGCGGTTCAGAGCAGAGGTTAGCGAAGTAGGGAAGCCCAGTTTCAGCCGCAAGCTTGTGAGATTGAAAGAGAACGTCTTCAGATTCTTTGTCATTGAGCGCCTCTGGCCGCAACTTTATGATTAGGTTAGGGTTGAAAACTGGTTTATGCTTATCGTCTTCAAACATCAATTCAACGAGTAGAGCTAAAATTAAGCGGCTTTCCTCTGCGAAGTCTCCGTAGCAACCTGTTTTCTTCCCACCTGGTCCATCAGCTTCTTTTTTCAATAGGAAATCGGGGATAACGAGTTCTACGCCGAGTGATGTTTCTATTGGAAGACCTTTGTCTGAGAAGGATTGGTTTAAATTGGAGATGAATAAGCGTAAGCCGTCTCTTATCCTATCCTTAGATAATCCTTTGGCAAAAGGTGCTAGGAAAACGTTGAAAAAGTCTATCGTCTGTTCTCCGGAGACTTCTGTGGCGGCGATTTTGAGAAGGTTCGATGCTGTCAGCAGTGCTGATTCGAAACTTTTAGGAGGAAAATAGGAGGGACCTATGAAGCCTGTTCTGCCAACGTTTAGTCCGTGTCGAAAGAAAAATCGAAGATCGTGCATGAATTCATTTGGCTTTAAAATCCAGTAGCCAAGGTTGTTAATATGAATAGTCCCTGACAGATGAGCGTCAGCAATGTCTCGTGGAAGCACGTTAAGAAGAGTGTATTCTTCCATAACGGCGTCACCCGATGCTTTGTGGACAGCTTCAACTCCCAGAGACTGGGCTCCTATCAAACGTATCAGTTGAGTTACATCGTGAACTGGAAGTCCTAGACGTGTGAGTTTGTGGCGGTATTCTTCAAATCCTTTTTCTATCAGAATTGTGTTTACGATTTCCCGTATGAGCGGAGCTGTTAAATATTTTGTTTTGAACTCTCCCAGCCGTTTTTCCGTTTCTCTTGCAATTTTTTGCGCCAATTCCAACGGCACACTTGCCTCGTTCACAAGCGATTCTGCAATTTTGTTTCTGTCAAACTCTTCCACTGCTAAGTGTGAGGTGCGAACCATCATTTTTCTTCTTGTTAAAAAGCGGTCACTGATTTCCTCAGCAACGTCAACCATCACTTTTCCAAGTTCTGTGAGACGGTACTTCTTGGTTTTCACGTCTGGTTCAATGAGGTTTGTTTTTAATAGGAACTTTAGGTGGTAGGCGAATCTGCCAGCGTCTCTGCTTGGGTTCAATCGGAGTATGTTCATTATTTCAGTATAGGAGAGAGAACCTCTCTCTAAGAGTAGGTTTAAAACTTTCATTCGCATGGCTGATGAAACAGCTTTAAGCACTTTCACGCTTGACTTTCGAAGAGGCAAAATGTAACCTCACAGTCATTAGTGTGTGGTTTAGTTTAAAAAATTAAAGTAAAAATGAAGCAAGGCTTATGTAAAGCATGTTGCAAGACATGATTTATAGAAGGGGCTGTCGGCTAGCTTGGTCTAGGCTCTGAGCCTCGGACGCTCGGGACGGGAGTTCAAATCTTCCCAGCCCCACCAATCACTATTCTTAAAAAAAATCCACGCAATATTTGAGTTTTCTTTCAAGGAAATTTGTTATGGGCCTCTTCATTCTACTTGTGCAAGCAGCTATACAGAACGAAATAATAATTCCCGCCGCAACGTCACCAGGAAAATGGAAACCTGTATAGATGACTGAGAAGCCGATGAAATAGGATAAAATTGAGAGAAAAATTCCGTAGTGACGTTTCTCGAACAAAAACAATATTGGTAATGTAACACCAAAAACGAGCATTGTAGTTGTCGAAGGAAACGAAAAGCTACCTGTTTTCCAAAGACCGATAACTCGTACACCGAGGAGAACATCGAAAGGTCGAGGTCTCCTACTTAAAAGCTTCATCAATGAACCTACACTATAGGAGAGCAAGCCCGTCATGAGCGAGACTAGTCCAGTTGCGATTGACGTGTTTTCATGAGAGATATACAGCCTTGTCAAAGCAAGGAAGTAAAATACGGAGAACAATACGGGAAATGCATAAACACACGCAACATCCAGAACAGAATTGCTGATTCCCAAGTTTATTAACCTGAACAACTCGTAATCTCCTACAGTGAGAGCAGCGAATACCAGAAAAACAGAAGGAAGAAGTATCACAACGTAAGATAACTGTTTCTTCAAATCATTTATCTCCCTTGGCCTCTTATTCATATGCAAACTGCAAACTAAAAAATAGAAGGGTACCTCTGCGCCGCATTTTGTGGGTTGTTAAGAGTCTAAAGTTTCATTAATGATTTTTCGTAATCAGTAACAATGTGTTTTTTGCCTTTTTGGATTACTTGATGTCCCTCTTTTTCTAAAAGTCTCTTCTGCCCTTCAGCTCCGCCTGGATACTTCACATTTATGACTCCTCCAGTTTTCAAAGTACGCCAGTATGGAGTAATGTTTTTTTCACCCTGTTGCCTTTGTTCTTCAGCAGCATGGGCGGCAACCCAAGCAAAAATTCCAGTTGTCATAGGACAGCCAATTGTTGCGTTGTGTTTTTTCGCTAAAGCTTCACGAATTTCATTGATGGTAACTAGTTTGCCTTCGGGTACTTTTTTCATTATAGCGTCCACTTCGGTTGGTGCGGGGATAATTACTGTGCCGTTACCCCATTTTTTACTCATTTTTTCAGTGATTTTTTCTACTTTGGGCAAACCTTTACTATCTGCCAGTTTCTCGGTCCAACTTTTCTTTTTTGTGGGCATAGCCTCCTCACTCTCTTTATAAAATGAAAAGAACAGTATAAAATTAGCTTTACTGGTTAGCAAACGCCAAAAAAACACGTGAATTCTGTTGCTTTTACATAAAAGATATTTTGCAAGGAATCAGGTTGTTTTTCTTCCGAGTCTGATAGCATCGCAAATATGAAAAGTATGATTTGGAATGAATTTTCATACTGTAGAGGTTTCCGATTTGGCTGAAGTAGCGGATGGCAAACATGTTTTTCGCACTATAAAACTCGACGAAAGAGGACAAATAGTTATTCCTAAAGAAGTTAGGAAGTCTTTTGAAATAAAGCCAAGAGATATTTGAATTGTCTCTGGAGACAAGCGAAAAGCAATTATCACAATTTTAAAAGCAAATTCCATGAAACACTTGGCTGTATATTTTATCCGTGCAACTAGAAGGAGGCATCAACCTAAGAAAAAACCTGAAGAGAAAGACCAAGTGAAAAGGATTCCGCAGTACCCCCTTCCCCAATCAACCAAAGAAAAATCTCGCAAGAAAATGCGTGAGGAATAAGGCAGTTGCACACGCCGTAGTGATTTGGATGGGAGTTCACTGCAATAATCTGTCAGGTTGCGATTTTTTCTCTAGTTACTATCTCTCTGGCAACGATTACTCCGGAAACCGAGGCTTGAATAAGTCCCCTAGTCACTCCAGCTCCGTCGCCTATCGTAAACAAGTTGCGAAACTTCGTTTCTAGACAATCACTCAGTTGCAGCCTAGACGAATAGAACTTGACCTCCAAACCATACAGCAACGTATGCTTCGAATTCACTCCCGGTGCAAGCTGATCCAACGCCTTAAGCATCTCACGAATATCCGCCAAATAACGGTAAGGCAGAACAAAACTAAGATCGCCAGGGGTAGCATTCTTCAAAGTTGGAACAACCACGCTTCTTTGAAGACGTTCTTCAGTTGACCGCCTCCCAGCCTGCAAGTCACCCAGCCTCTGAATCATCACGCCTCCACTAAGAAGGTTAGCTAGCCGGGCGAGATATTTTCCGTAGGCAATGGGTTCTTTAAACGGTTCAGTGAAAGAAGTGCTAACTAAAACAGCAAAGTTGGTGTTTCCAGTCTTCCTCTCAGCGTAGCTCTGACCGTTAACTGTTAAAATACCATCGTACGATTCTGTGATAACTTCGCCCTCAGGTGCAACACAAAAAGTTCTCACATGATCATCAAACAACTTGGAATAATAGATAAGTTTAGGTTCATACAAAACACGTGCAAGCTCCTCCAAAACTGGCGCTAACACTTCAACCCTGACACCCACATCAACAGGGTTGCTAAGCGTCTTCAGTCCCAGCGACTGAGCTTCAACCTTTAACCATTCAGCTCCGCTTCTGCCTGGTGCTACAATAACATATTTTCCGTAAATCTTTTCGCCTTTAGTGGTTTCCACTCCTTCAACCTTACGGTTTTTCACCAGAAGTCCCTTCACTTCAGTTTTGGTTCTAACCTCAACCTTACCGTTCAAGTGACTACGCATTTTACGAAGCACATCAGCACAGGTATCAGTGCCTAAATGACGAATTTTTTGAGAAACTAACTGTAGCCCAGCGAAGGAAGCCCTCCGCTCTATTTCCTCAATCTTGTCAAGGTCAGTTCCGTAGAGGTGCCCGGGCGCTCCAAACTTCTGGTAAATATTGTCTGCATAGTCCAGGAGCTCAACTAGTTTTTCTTGACCGCAATACTGACTGAGCCAACCTCCTACTTCAGTGGACAAAGTAAGTTTTCCATCACTAAACGCGCCAGCACCACCCCAACCTGACAAGAGCGTGCAAGGATCACAGTTTATGCATCCTAACCCTCGGTTTGCTGGACACTTGCGTTTATCAATGTCGGGACCTTTGTCTAATATAAGCAGGTTTAGATTTGTCTTCTCAACCAATTCGAGAGCAGAAAATATGCCGGCCGGACCTGCGCCAACGATTATCACATCAAACTGCAACGGAGTATCCTCCAAAGACCCAAACCTACATGTCATAACTGCAATATATGTTTAAGGGCTTCTGGACGGGTTTAAACCAACTCCCATTTTTCTCGTTGTTAAGAACCGCTGAATTATATGGGATTGCCCGCAGAACTAGCTTTTAGAAATGGTTAGGGTGTACGAGTATCTGAAAGATCTGGGCAAATTGCTAAAAACTGATTAAGATTTACTTATGTATCACTGAAAACATAAAGCTCTTCTTTGTATCGTCGATCAAGAATTTGTTCAGCTTGTAGACGCCTCAATTTTTTCTTAGAGAGGTGTTCAAGAAGAAGCTTGTTTGCTTCTTTTGAATCCATTTTAAGCCACTCTATGGGCACGTTCACAAAAACAGGGCGGGCTGGAATCACGTGACGTGTTGACTTGTACACAAAGGTCTCTCCAGAGAGAGCTGTAGTGATGACCTCTCTTTTTGTGATTCGCCGTGCAACAATCGCAGTTAATGCTCTATCCGATTTGACTTTGTTCAAAGCATCGCTTTCTGTTTTGTAACTTATGGTATAACCAACCGACGTAAGGTTTCTTTCGATTTGTTTGATGTGTTCATAGATTTTTTTTATGCTCTCAATCTTCTTAGAGACGTAATAGCACTTCCTCGAAGTGATTATTCCTATCATGATTTCTCTCTCATGCAGCTTTCTCTTCAGATCATTCTCTGCAATGTCCTTAAGATTGTAACCCGCCTTTTCTAGGTCTTCCCTTACGTTTTCGCCTGTTTTTTGTCCGTTTTCTATGGTTCTGAACCAGCTTTCCACCCTTATGCTTGAGTTGTTATAATTGACTAGACAGACAGGGATTAGCTTGCAACTAAGATGCTGAAGGGCGGCTACTCTGTGCATCCCATCTAAAACCACAAGCGTCTCTCTGTCAACAATCACTGGGTCTCTGTAAATTCCCTGGTTGATTTCACGAGATAGCAATTTAACAATGCTTGGGATAATCTCCTCATGGATGTGTAACTTCTTAATTTCCTCAAGTTTAATTTCAAGCTTCAACCCATGATGTGAAATAATTTGCCCCATTTTTGCACCACTACGTCAGATTTGTTCGCACACTGGAGAAAAGGTAGATATTCCTTCCCTATAATCTATTCTTTCCAGTGGCTGACTTGGTCAGATAATTTTTAGTGTTAAATACAAGGGACCAAACAAGGCAGAAAGAAAGAGAATGGCATCATGTGGGCGTGTGGAAGAAAAATGCTTGAATTAGATGCCAGTTTTCCCTTATTGGGATAATGTAGAGTAGATCTTTGAGAACTATATATGTTTTAATGGAACAGTTGATTTGCTAACTTTAAAGAGGCTTACCGCTGACAATATGTTCGTCAACCGCGAATCTAAACGTGATATAGCATGAGATTTTAATCCTTGATTGCTTCAAGCAGACTCATAACATTCCAGAGTTTCACCCGCGTGTAGGGTGGCATGTTGGGGTCCTGCAGAATTTCGTCGAGACGAGATATGGCATTGGACGCCCTCACCGCTGGACTGTATTTCGTTATTTGTAGAGCATCCATTGATTCTTTCGCAGCTCTCCTTATGTTTCTAGGCGTAGTATTATCTTCAGAAATCAGTCCAAGAATAGATAACGCTTGTTTTATTCTCTCCTCATACTCCATCAACTTTTCTTTACGCACCATATTAAAAGCCTCCAAACAGAACATTTAGGCGGATGTCTTTTTATCCGTTATTATGCAAGCAGTAGTTTATACTTTGTTATTGTTGACATTTAGCAGTTGCTGTTACAAATAATGTTTGAGATTCCCTAAAAAATAAAAGTGAAAGTTAGGTTTATCAAATGTGCTTCAAGTCTTGTCTGAGCCTCTTTGGTTTTCTCGGTCTTTTTAATCCAGAATCAGATTGAAACATTTTTCAGTCATCAGTAAGTTTTCGTGAAACAAATATAGATTTGATGAATTTAGAATACTTATTACAGATAAGCTCAGCCTTCAAAGATGAAAAGGGAAGGTATAAATTAGCAGCAAAGAGACATTTATCCACGGCTAGGATGGAACGTGAAGTTGCCTAAAGACATAGAACCTATCCAATCAATGGCAAACCTGCTTAGACAGGGCGCCACCCTCACACAGTTTTCCTGTCCCGTATGCTCTTCACCAATATTTAAACTGAGGAACAAAGAACTCTGGTGTGTTAAGTGTCAAAAACGCGTGGTTATTGTAAAGGAGGGAACTTCACCGACAGAGGCGACAAGTCCTGCTCTTCTCGATACTTTAGAGTCTACTGTTCTCGGGAAGATACAGGAGATTGAGAAGAAGATTAAGAATGAAAGTGATCCTCATGAGTTGCAAAAGTTGAGTGGGCTTCTTTATAAGTTGCTTGAAAACCTTGAAAAGATAAGAAAAATGAAGTGAACATAACTGATGAGCAGTGAAGGGTCGAGGGTGCTGGGTCATTATGAAAACTTTCCAACAGTGATTCATAATGTTTCAAAATTTACTCATAAATCTACAGAAAAAAAGTTGCAGATGGCTATTTTTCGTGTTTTCCATCGATTGAACCAAGAAAAACGTGATTTAAACGTTCTATCACCTTTTTTCAAATCAACATGTGAAGTTAGCTTCGAGTTCGGAGTGGCTGAAGACAACACTTTCAATTATTTAGATGAAGAGGAACTGAAAAGATTCCAAAAAAACATTGCAGAAGAAGCTTTGTCGACACTTGACTTTTTCTGTGTCGTCCGTTACCATGCTCTAAAAGAGAGAAAACATGTGTCATTAAAGTTTGATTATCATTTGCTCCGTTTCGCATTTCAAGGGAACAGTGTGGAAATGCAAATCGCCCATGAGCGAGGTACCAGACGTGTTTCACTAGAAGACCTTGCCGATTTCATAATAGGACAGATAAGTGAGGAACTTCCTCGAAAGATAGTGAGTTCACCAAAACTCTAGACCTATAGAGATGCGCATACTTGTATATTTGGAAGAATCAGAAAGGACAAGCGTGTTAATTATTAAGGATGTGAATAAACTTCTCAAGAATTCTATACGTTAATCTCCAGATGTAGTATTCCCAACAATGTAGGCGGGGAACTCTCTAAAACTAAATTTGACCGTACCTTTATGTTGGAGAAGCTCTTTTAGCGAAATCCAAACAAATCCCTCCAACTATCCATATTAACTAACAAATAACCACTATTTTTCATTTATGAAATAATCTTCGATAGAACTTTTCTCCTTAAATTATTAATGCAACTACTAAATATCAAAAAGAGATAATTGGAATTGATAGTTTAGGAGATGTGATGTTTTGGGTAGAATGGGAAAGTCGATTGAAATTAGAGTTCCACCTAAGAAAGTGTGGGAAATGCTTGCGTTGGACAGGTGGTCAGAGTGGCAGCCAGAACGTGGTTTTACTTCCTTGCAAATCGAGAAGGGTGTAAAGTTCACTTCAGAGGTGAACACTCCTGAAGACAAGTATAGAGTAGGTGCATCTGCCCGCCCAACTACCTACGACAAACTGACTTTCAAGGTCACGGAGAGTCTGAAGAACGAGAAGATTACATATCTTATAGAAGAACCAGGCAGGGAAAGTACTATAACACTTGTCTTGGAACCCGTAGAGGATGGAACTAAACTCACATATGCGATGAGTTATGAAATGCCATGGGGAATTTTTGGCAAGTTCCTCGAAAAATTGATCTTGGGATCAGGAATAGGTGAAAGGACACTCAATAAATTGCTAGAGAATTTGAAAAACATTCTAGAGAAATAGATGGGAATCGAATACGGTCATCAAGCAAGATGAAGCAGAACACCACCCAGTTTTTCTTTAAGATTTAAATTATTGATACAACCCATTAACAGAGTGGAACAGTTATGTTGCTTTCTATGTATTTATCGTATCATTGGGCAAGAACTGTCAAACTAGGAAGCTATCTGACTAGGATAACATTATCTATTCTGGT
>Ga0209635_10002258_pt1 | contig 14693 bp, 14 predicted proteins | sample DeeMarSWOR230_32_FD_187463 | JGI IMG/M metagenome (GOLD analysis project Ga0209635, IMG submission 187463) | Marine sediment microbial communities from White Oak River estuary, North Carolina - WOR-2-30_32 (SPAdes) (version 2) | ecosystem: Environmental > Aquatic > Marine > Intertidal zone >... | reverse complement strand
TGAAGCCAAGGGAGACCGGGACAAGGCAACTCAGATTCTAAAAGAGCAAGGCTTGCTCAAGGCAAAGAAAAAGGCGGAACGTGTTACCACCCAGGGACTGGTTGAAGCCTATATCCATATTGGCGGGCATATCGGCGCCATGGTTGAAATTAACTGCGAGACTGACTTTGTCGCCCACACCGGTGAGTTCAGAGAGCTGGCCCATGATTTAGCCATGCAGGTAGCCGCCATACCACCCCAGTTTATCGCCGAAGATGAAGTCCCCGAAGGAGCTGATGTTGAACCGGAAATGGCCTGTTTGCTCCTTCAACCCTATATCAAAAGCCCGGATAGAACCGTTCAGGATATAATCACCGAAACGATTGCCAAAGTTGGCGAGAATATTAAGGTGAAGAGATTCGCCCGATTTGAAATAGGTGAATAGAGCGGTTGTAAAATGGCTAAATATAAGCGTGTTTTGCTCAAACTCAGCGGTGAGTCCTTTAGTGGCGGGGCCACTTTTGGCATTAGTACCACTACCCTGACCAAGATTGCCAAGCAGATTAAAAAGGTTATGAAAACGGGGGTGGGAGTGGGTATTGTCGTCGGTGGTGGCAATATCTGGCGTGGTGCTGAGGCTGAACATAAGGGAATGGAAAGGGTTACCGCTGACTATGCCGGCATGCTGGCCACCGTGTTAAATGCCCTCGCCCTTCAGGACGCGCTGGAGAAGGAAGGGGTAGACACCAGGACGCAGACCGCAATCAACATTGAACAGGTGGCTGAGCCATATATCAGAAGGCGGGCAATTCGGCATCTAGAGAAAGGCAGGGCGGTTATCTTCGCGGCTGGCACCGGCAACCCCTATATGACCACGGATACCGCGGCTGCCTTGAGAGCTGTTGAGATTGGTGCCGATGTCCTCCTGATGACCAAAAATAACGTTGATGGCATCTACAGTGCCGACCCACACAAGAATCCCCATGCCAAGAAATTGGATAAGATTACCCACCTTGAAGCGCTGAATTTACGTCTGCAGGTAATGGATGCGACCGCTCTCTCACTGTGTCTGGAAAACAGACTACCGATTGTTGTTTTCGACCTTCAAGCTCCGGAAAGTATCGAGCGGGCAGTCAGTGGTGAGCCCATTGGCAGTCTAGTAAGCAGTGAGTAAAATGGTAAGCGGCATTTTAGGTAACATCAAAGACAAGATGGAAACATCTTTAAACCTGTTGAAACAGGAACTGGCCACTATCCGCACCGGACACGCTACCCCGGCCCTGATTGAACACGTCAAGGTGGAATATGCCGGTGTGCCCACCCCGCTAAATCAGATTGCGGGTATCTCCGCCCCAGCGGCGAGGCTGCTGGTTATCCAGCCCTGGGACCGGGGCAGTATCCATGATATAGAGAAGGCAATCCTGAAGTCTGATATCGGGCTAACCCCGTCCAGTGACGGCACTGTAATTAGATTAAATATTCCGCCACTTACTGAGGAAAGGCGGCAGGAGCTGACCAAGCTGGTCAAAAACAGAGTTGAAGAGAAAAAAGTAGCCATACGCAATCTCAGGCGTGAAGCCATGGAGGGGCTGAGAAGTCTGGAGAAAAACCGGGAGATATCACAGGATGAACTCAAGCGCTCCCTGGACCAGTTACAGAGGCTTACCGATGGCTACATAACCGATGCCGACCAGATTGGACAGAGCAAAGAGACCGAGCTTCTGGAGGTCTAAAGATACATCCAGGCGGTAGATAATGATGGCTACCCAATCGCCAAAAGAGACTATCCATGCTCCCCAGCATGTGGCAATTATCATGGATGGTAACCGCCGGTGGGCGGAAGTCCGTGGCTTACCCCCACTTGAAGGACACCGCCATGGTCTGGAAAATATGCGCTCGGTAGTCTCCTATCTTGGCGACCGCCAGGTAAAATATGTAACTATCTTTGCCTTTTCCACCGAAAACTGGAGCCGCCCCAGAGACGAAGTTAAAGGCTTGCTCCGTCTCTTGGAAGAAAGAATAGAGAAGGAAACACAGGGGTTTCACCGTAAGGGCGTCAAACTGCGCCACTTGGGCTCTCTCGATAAACTGTCCCCCTCCCTGCGGCGGTCGATAAAAAAAGCAGTGGAGCTGACCAAGGATAATACCGGGCTGACCCTCAGCTTTGCCTTTAACTATGGGGGGCGCAGCGAGATTTTACACGCTGTTCGCCAGCTCATCAGTGAAAAAATACCCCCCCAGGATATAGACGAGGGTCTTTTTGATAATTATCTCTATACCACCGGTCTACCCGATGTTGACCTGCTTATCCGTACCGGTGGTGAGCTGCGCATCAGCAATTTTTTGATCTGGCAAATGGCTTACAGTGAGTATTACTTCACCGAGGTGCTGTGGCCTGACCTTAACGGCAAAGAGGTTGATAAGGCGCTACTGGCCTATAGTCAGAGGCAGAGGCGCTTCGGCAGGTTATAGACCGCATGCTGACGAAAAGGCTTATAACCTCACTCTGGGCACTTCCCCTGGCTATTGTTGCTATCTGGTTTGACCAGCCGCTACCCTGGTTTGCCATACTGGTGGCTATCTGCGGGCTGGTAGCCGCCTATGAATTCTACCAGATGGTGGCGGCGGCCAAGGTGCCCCCGCTGACTTACTTCGGGCTAATCGGGATACTGGTATTTATTTTAAGCCCGCTATTTGAGCTTTCCCGACCGCTGATACTGTCCCTGGTCGTGATACTGTCTCTCATCTTGCTGCTGGCACGCCGGCAAAAAGCGCAGGCCTTTGCCAGCTGGGCATGGACGATAGCCGGTATCCTCTATCTGGGCTGGCTGCTCAGCTATCTGGTGGCGCTGAGGGGACTGGAGGACGGCCGAAGCTGGGTCCTTTTTGCCCTCTTCGTCACCTTTGCTACCGACACCAGTGCCTTCTTTGTCGGTCGAGCACTGGGCAAACACCGCCTGGCACCACAAATTAGCCCGGCTAAAACCTGGGAGGGAGCCATCGCCGGTGTCATCGGCGCCGTCATCATCAGCCAGCTCTTTGTTTTAGCCACCCCCCTCGTTCTTCCCCTCACCTGGTGGCAGGCGATACTTCTTGGCCTGGTGGTTAGCGTCTTTTGTCAGCTGGGAGACCTGGTTGAGTCCCTCTTCAAGCGTAATATGGAAGCCAAAGAGGCTGGCCGGCTGTTCCCGGGACATGGTGGTGCCCTAGACCGCCTGGACAGCATTATCTTCGCGGGTATAGTGGTATACTATTACGTGATATGGGTGATTTAAAACGATTAGCCGTGCTGGGCTCAACCGGCTCCATCGGCCAGCAAACGCTCCAGGTAGTCCGCGCCCTGCCCAATCAGTTTCGTATCGCTGGCTTGGCCGCGGCAGATAACATCGATTTATTCCAGCAGCAAATCACTGAATTCAAGCCCGATTTTATCTATTTCCTGGAGGCAGAGTCCCGCCTGGCCAATGCGGGCAGCCAGTTTCTAGCCCTGGATGATATTGCCGCTCACCCCGAGGTGGACATGGTAGTGGTGGCCACTTCGGGAAAGGCCGGGCTCAGCCCCACCCTGGCGGCGGTAAGAGCCGGTAAAACGATAGCTTTGTCCAACAAAGAATCACTGGTTATGGCCGGGGAGATAATAACCGCCGAAGCCGAGCATAATGGAGCCCGGATTCTGCCGGTTGATAGTGAGCACAGTGCCATATGGCAGTGCCTTCGGGGCGAAAGCCAGAAAGCAGCCCGAATTATGCTGACTGCTTCCGGTGGTCCCTTCCTTTACTGCACACCGGAGCAGCTAAACGGGGTTACTGTGGAGCAGGCACTGGCCCACCCCTCATGGAAGATGGGCCGAAAGGTCACCATTGACTCCGCCACCCTGATGAACAAGGGGCTTGAGGTAATTGAAGCCCACTGGCTGTTTGATACGCCCTATGAGAATATCGATATTCTCATTCATCCGCAGAGCATAATACACTCTATGGTGGAATTCGCCGATGGCTCAATCAAGGCGCAGCTGAGCTACCCGGATATGCAGTTGCCCATTCAGTATGCCCTGACCTACCCGGAGCGGCTGCCCAATCCGGAGCTACCCGGGGTTGACTGGAGCCAGATAAAAAGCCTGACCTTTGCCACCCCTGACTTTGATGCCTTCCCCTGCCTCAAATTAGCCATTGAAGCCGGTGAAAAGGGTGGGACATATCCCACCGTGCTCTGCGCCGCTGATGAGGTTGCCGTTGAACTCTTTCTCTCCCGGCGCCTGAAATTCAGCGGGATTGCCCAGCTTGTCGGGCGAGTGCTGGCCCAGCATAAGCCCATCGCCCACCCCACCCTGGCTGAGATCATCAAGGCGGATGGCTGGGCGAGGCAGAAGCTAAGTCAACTGGCGGAGATTACTTAATGCTAATTGCAGGTATAGTCGGTTTCCTGGCACTATCGGTGATGATACTGGCCCACGAGCTGGGGCACTTTGTCACTGCCAAGGCGCTGGGTGTTAAGGTAGAGGAGTTCGGTCTGGGCTACCCGCCCCGCCTGCTTTCGTTTAAAAAAGGAGAAACGGTCTACTCGCTAAATGCGATACCCTTCGGCGGTTTCAATAAGATGTCCGGGGAAGAAGACCCCACCGTACCCCGGAGCCTGGCCAGCAAAAGCGTCGCTGCCCGGCTGGTTATTCTCAGCGCCGGCTCAGTAGCCATGTTCCTGCTGGCTCTATTACTGTTTTCCAGCCTTTTCATGATTCCCCGTGATGTGGTTAGCGGTCAGCTAGTGGTGCTAGAGGTGAATGAGAATACGCCCGCCGAGCAAGCTGGCGTCAGGCAGGGGGACATTATTCTGGGCATAAACGGCAAGCCGGTGGACAACCCGGTTGACCTGAACTACTCCATCCAACGCAGCCTAGGTGATGAATTTACCCTGCTTGTCCAGCACCGTGATTCAACCGAGGAGGAGCTCCAGGTTATAGCCCAGTGGGTAGAATCGGAAAGCAGATGGCTAATCGGCATTAGAATAGACCTTCTTAATGAGACCACTATTACCCAGAGTTTACCCTTCTGGAAGGCAATACCGATGGGAGCAGTTAGATTCGCCGATACCATTATTCTGTGGGGGGATGGGCTGGTCAGTGCCATTAGCGGCAAAACCTCGGCGCAGTTTCTGGGTCCGGTGGCTCTGGTCCAGCTCACCGCCGAGCTAGCCCAGTTCGGCATTCTACCGGTGCTGGAGATTGCGGCCATAATCAGTCTGGTACTGGGTATATGCAATCTGTTCCCCCTCCCCGCCCTGGACGGTGGCCGGATTGCCTTTGTCCTCTTAGAGTGGGTGCGCCGGGGCAAGCGTGTCTCGCCCAAAACCGAAGGCCTGATACACTTGGTCGGCCTGGCCATGCTAATGGCATTTCTACTGGCCATCACCTATCAGGATATTATCCGGGTCATCAGTGGAGAAAGCCTGTTGCCATGATGTCGCGTCGAATCAGCCAACCGATTCAAATTGGCAGGGTAACGGTGGGGGGTAACGCCCCTATCGTGGTGCAGTCCATGACCAAAACCGATACCCGTGATGTTATGTCAACTATTAACCAGATTAATGAGCTTGCCGAATACGGCTGTGAGCTGGTCCGGGTAGCCGTGCCCGATGCCGAAGCCGCCGGGGCAATCCCAGCGATAAAGAAAAGCACCTCCCTGCCCATAATCGCCGATATTCATTTTGATTACCGCCTTGCTCTGGCGGCGCTGGAGGCTGGTGCTGACGGGCTGCGCCTGAACCCGGGCAATATCGGTGAGCCAGAGAAAGTCAAGGCGGTGGTAAGCGCCGCTAAAGAAAGAGGTATTCCCATCCGCATCGGGGTAAATGCGGGCAGCCTACCCGAAACCACCAAGACCGGGCTTACTGTTACCCAACGAATGACCGAAGCCGCACTGGGGCAGGTAAAGCTGCTGGAAAGCCTTGACTTTGGGCTGATTAAAGTATCGCTCAAGGCTTTTGATGTGCCGACCACCATTGCCGCCTATCAGGATATTGCCCGGAAGATACCCTACCCGCTCCACATCGGTATTACCGAGACCGGTCTGCCCCGAAAGGGTGTTATCCGCAGTGCGGTGGGCATCGGCACCCTGCTCTATCTGGGCATCGGCGATACCATCCGGGTTTCGCTGACGGCACACCCTAAAGAAGAGGTCATCGCCGCCTATGAGATTCTAAAGAGTTTAAATCTGCGCCAGCATGGCCCGGTCCTGGTCAGCTGTCCCTCCTGTGGTCGGGCTGAGGTTGATATTGTAAAATTAGCCCAGGCAGTTGAAGACAGGCTGGTCAAGATAGGTAAACCGATAAAAGTAGCCGTGATGGGCTGTGTGGTCAACGGCCCCGGTGAAGCCAGAGACGCCGATGTCGGCATTGCCTGCGGTAAAGGCAAAGCCGTTTTATTTAAGAAGGGCAAGGAAATCGGGGTGGTGGCGGAGAAAGATTTTCTGAGCGCCCTATGGCGTGAGGTGGAAAATCTGGTAAGCTAGTTGCTAAAAGAGTAGGTAAATTAAAAATGCGGATGTCAAAGCTTTTCGGGAAGACGCAGCGGGAGGTGCCGGCGGAGGCGGACACGGTCAGCCACCAGCTATTAATTAAAGCCGGAATGATACACCAGGAAGCGGCTGGGGTCTATTCTTACCTGCCACTGGCCTGGCGGGTGCTCCGCAAAATAGAGAATATCATCCGGGATGAGATGAACAAAGCCGGCGGGCAGGAACTGAGCATGCCAGTTCTGCAGCCGCTGGAGCTCTGGCAGGAGACCGGGCGAGACCAGGCTTTCGGTAAGGGGCTCTTTATCCTCACCGACCGCCGGGAGCGCAAGTTAGCCCTCGGCCCCACCCACGAGGAGATTATCACCCAGCTGGTGGGGCACAATGTACAGAGCTACCGCGACCTGCCCCTGCTGCTCTATCAGATTCAGACCAAGTTCCGCGATGAGCCCCGCCCCCGCGCCGGCCTGATAAGGGTTCGCGAATTCACCATGAAAGACCTCTACAGCTTTGATGCTGACGAAGCCGGGCTGGACCGGAGCTACCAGCTGATGATTGAGGCATATCAGAGCATCTACGCCCGCTGCGGGCTCCCTGCCCTACTGGTTGAGGCGGATAGCGGTGCCATCGGCGGCAAAGATTCCCACGAGTTTATGGTCATTGCCGAGAGTGGTGAGGACGAGATTATCGGCTGCGATAAATGCCACTACGCCGCCAATGTGGAAAAGGCGCAGAGCACCAAAAGCAAGGTGGGGGGTGGCGACCCACTGCCAACGGAAGAGGTATCCACCCCAGGGATGGGCACTATTGAAGAGGTAGCTGGCTTTCTGAAGGTGCCGGCGTCGCAGACACTGAAGGCGGTATTCTATGCCGCTGACGGCAAGCTGGTCTTCGTGTCCATCCGGGGGGATATTGAGGTAAACGAGGTAAAGCTGAAGAACCTGCTCAAGTGCGTTGAGCTCCGCCTGGCTACGGAGGATGAGGTGATAAAGGCCGGTATCGTGGCCGGCTCAGCCTCACCGATAGGCATCAAAGGCATTAAAATCATTGCCGATGATTCGATAACCACCGGGACGAATTTTGTCGCCGGTGCCAACAAGCCGGATACCCACCTCAGAAATGTCAACTATCCCCGTGACTTCAAGGCCGATATTATCGCCGACATCGCCAAGGCTCATGCCGGTGACAACTGCCCCAATTGCGGGGGTAAGCTATCGTCCCTGCAGGGCATTGAGGTCGGCCATATCTTCAAGCTGGGCACCTTCCTCAGTGAGAAGCTAAACGCCCCCTATATTGACGCCAAAGGCGAAGCCAGGCCCATCATTATGGGTTGCTACGGTATCGGGCTGGGCAGATTGCTGGCAGCCGCCATTGAGCAGAACCACGATGATAAGGGCATTATCTGGCCGACGCCCATTGCCCCCTATCAGGTCTATCTCTGCCCTCTGTACCGGGAGGATTCTAAAGTCGCCGAGGTCGCTGAAAAGCTGTATGCCGAGCTTGAGGCAAAAGAACTTGAGGTGCTCTTTGATGACCGCGAAGAATCCCCAGGGGTAAAGTTCAATGATGCCGACCTGCTGGGCATACCGCTCCGGGTTACCATCAGCCCGCGCACCCTGGAGAAAAACAGCGTTGAGATCAAGCAACGTGCCGAGAAAGAAGCCCAGCTGGTGCCTTTAGCCGAAGTAAAGACAAAGCTCAAGGAGTTGCTTTAAAATCAGGGCTGAGTCACTTCGGCTTTACCAGAAGCACGATAGCGAAGGCTAGCACCAGAGTGCCCAGAATAATCTCAGACAGGGGTGAGGTGCAGACAAAAGAAGCGATAACCAGTGCTCCCAGCACTATCTCAATAATGGCTACGGTTTTAACCTTCATTTTGCCTCCACAACTAGCTGCGCAGGGTAGCCCCCAGCTCTTTGGATAGCCTTTTCAGGAGCTGCTGCTGGACCCGGTTGACCTCTTCGTCGGTCAGGGTATGCCCCGGGGACTGATAGGTAATGCGGTAGGCGAGGGACTTCTGGCCGGCGGGCACCGGCTCCCCGGAATAGACATCAAACACGCTAACCTGCTTTACCAGGGAAAAGCTGTTCACGATGTCCTGAACCTGCCGGTGGGTGACGCCCTCATCAACTACCAGGGCAATATCCCGGACTGTAGCCGGGAATCTGGGTATGGGCTGGAACATCTTATGGGCGGTAGCCAGGGGTAGCAGTACATTTAAATCAACTTCAAATAGCGAGGCGGTCTGCGAGACTTCATAGGTGGCTAAAACCCTGGGGTGCAGCTCGCCGACCACCCCCAACCTCTTATCACCAACCATAATGGCCGCCTGTTTACCCGAGTGCAAGCCTTCATCGCTGCCCGGGGCAAAGCTGGTCTCCAGACCCAGCTGTCCGAGCAAGCCCTCGACTATCCCCTTGGCATCAAAGAAGCCCATTGACGCACTCTCACCCTGCCACGATTTTTCGGTTCTGGGGCCACTTAATACGGCGCACAATGTCTCCGGTTCCTGGGGCAGGTCATCGGGCTGAGACAGATATACCTTGCCCAGCTCAAAGAGGCGGATGCCGCCCTCTTCGTGACGAAGATTATTAGCCAGGGCAGCCAGCAGATTAACCCTCAGGTTGGGACGGAGGTATTCCTGGTCAGCGGTCATCGGATTAGCCATGCGCAGGGGCGTAAATTCAGGGGACTGAGACTCTGTCCTCAGCCGGTTCAGCGACTCTAAAGCGGTCAGGGAATAGCTGATTATCTCCTGAAAGCCGTAGCCGACCAGGCTCTGCCTAATTCTCTCTTTAAGGATGAGAACTGGCGCCGGGTTCTGCCGGGGTATGGGCTGACTGAGCATAGTCATCGGGATTTTATCATAGCCAATAATGCGGGCGGCCTCTTCAATGAGGTCAACCTCCAGACTAATATCGCTGCGCCAGTAAGGCGGGATAGCCTTTATCTTGGCACCCTCTGTTTTACAATCGAAGCCCAGCGAAGCCAGCGTCCCGGTGGCTTGCTTCAGGCTGAACTCAACGCCCAGAAGCTGCTTCATCCTCTCCATAGAGAGCAGGATGGGCTGGCTCTCCTTCTGACCGGGATAGGCATCAACGATGCCCTTGGCGGCTTCGCCGCCGGCCAGCTTGATAATTAACTCGGTAGCCCGCTTAAGCCCCACCGGCGCCAGCTCAGGGCGGATGCCCCGCTCGAAGCGCATACAGGCTTCGCTGGGCAGAGACAGTATCCGGCCGGTATAGTGGATATTGGTCGGGTTAAAATTGGCCGCTTCCAGCAATATGCTGGTCGTCTGCTCGGTAACCTCACTATCGGCGCCACCCATAACCCCGGCCACCGCCACCGCCCCTTCTGGGTCAGCAATAACCAGTATTTCCCTATTGAGAGTCCGTTTCACCCCATCCAGAGTAACTATATTCTCGCCGGCATTAGCCCGGCGGACGATAATCTTCTTGCCCCTGATCTGGTCATAGTCAAAGGCATGCAGGGGCTGGCCGTACTCCAGCATAACGTAGTTGGTGATATCGACGATATTATTTATCGGGCGCATGCCACCGGCCAGCAGACGCTGCTGCAGCCACTGGGGCGACTCGCCCAGTTTTACGCTGGTAATTAGGCTGGCGCAGTAGCGGGGGCATAAATCGGGGGCTTTAATCTCAACCGCTATCTGCCCTTCTATCGGGGTAGCACTCTCTTTATATTCGGCTTCGGGGAGATGCAGGCTCTGCCCGGTCAGGGCGGCAACCTCCCGGGCGATGCCGACTACAGAGAGGCAATCGGGGCGATTGGGGGTTACCTCCAGGTCAAAGACGACCTCGCCCAGATAGTCAGCCAGTGGAGAGCCAAGCGGTGCTTCGGGGGACAGAACCAGAATCTCGGTATGGTTATCCGAGATGCCGAGCTCTTTTTCGGAGCAGACCATGCCGCTGGAGACAATGCCCCGAATCTTGGCTGGCTTAAGCCGAGCCGGCTGACCGGTATGCCCGTCGATTAGCTGAGCCCCCACCCGGGCGAAGGCAACTTTATCCCCGACTCTGATATTGGGTGCCCCGGTAACTACTGTCTCTTTACTGGTGCCAAGGTCCACCGTGACCAGACTGAGGCGGTCGGCATTGGGGTGGGCTTTAATCTCAATTAACTGGCCGACCCAGACATTCTCCCAGCCGGCGCCGATTACCTGCCTGCCCTTGACCTCACTGCCCGCCATGGTCAGCCGATGGGCGATTTCGTCCAGAGGCAGGCCGATATTAACATACTCCTGAAGCCATCTAATCGGAATCTTCATCTTAGAACTGCCTTAAGAACCTGAGGTCGCTGCCGTAGAATAGCCTGATGTCGCTAATCCCGTAGCGGAGCATGGGCAGGCGCTCGACCCCCATGCCGAAGGCGAAACTGGTGTAGGCCTTGGTGTCAATACCGCCCCGCTCCAGCACCCGGGGGTGGGTCATACCTGCCCCCAGTATTTCAATCCAGCCGGTATCGCCGCACAAGCGGCAACCCTTGCCCCGGCAGACCACGCATTCAATGGCCATCTCAACACCGGGCTCAACAAAGGGGAAATAGTCACAACGAAAACGTACTTTTCTATCCTCACCAAAGAAACGGCGGGCAAACTCGTAAAGTGTCCCCTTGAGGTCAGCCATGGTAATCCCTTTATCCACCGCCAGCCCATCAACTTGGTAGAACATGGGGATATGGGTGGCATCACTGGCCTCATAGCGGTAGACCCGGCCTGGCTCAATTACCCTTATCGGGGGTGACATGGTCTCTATCACGCGGGCACTTACCGAGGTAGTGTGGGTGCGCAGCAGCATCGGCCGCTCCCCTTTATCGGTCTTAAAGTCAACCCAGGAGGTGGACATGGTATCGCGTGCCGGGTGTTCCTGGGGAATATTGAGCGCCTCAAAGTTATAATAGTCCCACTCTACATCCGGGCCCTCGACTACCATAAAGCCCATAGAGACAAAAATGTCACATATTTCTCTAAGTGTCTGAGTGATGGGATGCAGGCGACCAGTAGGTAAAGGGAGTCCGGGAAGGGTAATATCAACCGCTTCTTTTTCCGCCAAGGTGGTCAGGTGCGTCTCGCGGAGGTGTTGCTCTGTCTCCTTGAACCTGGCCTCAAACTCAGCCTTGGCCGCATTAACCGGCGCCCCGATTTCTTTCCTCTGCTCCGGAGGCAGTTCCTTCAGACCACGCAGCAGCCCAGTCAGCTCACCCTTTCTGCCCAGATAGCGAACGCGCCAAGACTCCAGTTCATCAATGCTGGTAATTGACTCAAGTTCTTGTAGTGCCTTTAGCTTTAGTTTTTTAATGTCGGGCAACATCTTCTTATTCTGTTAAGAGGGGTGGATTAGGGAAACCGGACCGGACTGATTTCAGGCCTGAGCTTTCTCTTTCACCATGGTCACCAGATTGGCAAAGGCTTCCGGCTCTCTGACGGCCATATCAGCGAGCATCTTGCGGTTGATTTCAACCCCGGACTTATTCAAGCCGGCGATAAGCTGGCTATAGGTTATTCCCTGGGCTTTAGCGGCAGCATTGACCCGTGAAATCCAGAGCCGTCTCATATCACCCTTACGATCCCGGCGGTGGACATAGGCATAGCTTAGCGACTTGAGCATAGACTCATGGGCGCGGCGAAAAAGGGAATGCTTGGTCAGACGGTGCCCCTTGGTCAGCGCCAGCACCTTCTTGTGTCTTTTATGGGTGGTTACACCCCGTTTTACTCGTGGCAATGTATCCTCCTACTTCACTCCATAGGGTATTAGCCTTTTGATACGAATCCGGTCAGCAGAGCTCACCGGTACGGTTTCGTCAAAAAGGCGCTTGGTGCGCTTTGCCTTCCGGCGGCGCAGGTGGCTTTTGCCACCCTTCATTCGCATAAGTTTACCGCTGCCCGTAATACGGAAGCGGCTCTGGGCTCCTTTATGAGTCTTAATCTTGGGCATTTAGACCTGTTTTACCTCTTCCTCTTCTTTTTCCTTAACCTTCTGAGTGGACATCGGGGAGAAGATTACCGACATCCTCTTGCCCTCTAACATCGGTTGCCTGTCCACGGCAGCTATCTCTTTGATTGATTCAGCCGCTCTCTGTAGCAGTCTCCAGCCAATCTCAGGGTGAGTGATTTCCCGCCCTCGGAACATTACCGTAATCTTGACTCTATCACCCTCACCCAGTAATTTAACGGCTAACCTGGTCTTAGCCTCAAAATCGTGGCTATTAATCGCCGGTCGCATCCGCACTTCCCTTAACAGGGCAATCCGCTGTGAACGGCGCAGCTGGCGCTCCTTCTTGTCCTGCTCGTATTTATACTTTCCGTAGTCAAGAAGGCGGCACACCGGGGGGACTGCGGTCGGGGCTACCTCCACCAGGTCAAGATTCTGCCTTCGGGCTACTTCTCGGGCTTGCTCAAGAGTCATAATACCGAGCTGCTCACCCCTATCCCCGATAAGGCGAATCTCTCTGGCTCTAATTCGCTCGTTAACACGCAGTTTTTTAATTATGTGTTATTTACCCCCTTTAAGTGCGACTGCTTCGTGGTCAAAAACTATATCATATCTAATGAGACTAATCAAATTATACCCTTACTCTCTGGTTCTGTCTCGGATAGCTGCCCCTATGATTTCTTTGAAATGGTCAAAAGGCTGGCTGGTCAGCTGCTCGCTGCCACGCTGGCGAACCGAAACGGTAGCCGCATCCACTTCTTTGTCCCCGACCACCAGCATATAGGGTATCTTGGACATCTCCGCCTGCCGGACTTTGAGGTTTACCCTTTCCGAGCGGGTATCAACCTCGGCCCGTACCCCGGCCTGTTTCAGTTCCGCCTCCAGCCGGCGGGCGTAATCAAGGTGCCGGTCAGCCACCGGAATCACGGCTACCTGAACCGGAGCCAGCCATACCGGGAAGACACCGCCGTAGTGCTCAATGAGGGAAGCCATAAAGCGTTCCATACTGCCCAAAACGGTGCGGTGCACCATGGCTACCAGGTGCTCCTGCCCATCCTCGCCAACATAGGTCACATTAAAGCGCTGCGGGAGGTTGAAATCGACCTGAATGGTCGGCCCCTGCCATGCCCTGCCTTGAGCATCCTCCAGCTTGATATCTATCTTAGGCCCATAGAATACACCCTGACCCGGGTCAATAGCGTAATCAATATTCAAGCGTTTCAGGGCTTGCTTCAGGGTATCAGTGGCCTGCTCCCACATCTGGGCAGCACCGGTATACTTCTCGGGCCGGGTTGAAAGTAATACCTGGTAATTATCAAAGCCAAAAGTATTTATCATGAAGCGGGCCAGGTCCAGAACCCCAACCACTTCATCTTCCAGCTGGTCAAAACCGCAGAAAATGTGGGCATCGTCCTGAGTAAAGCCTCTAACCCGGGAAAGTCCGTGCATCACCCCGGAACGCTCATAGCGATAGACCGTGCCCAGCTCGGCATAGCGCATGGGTAGCTCGCGATAGCTGCGGAGCCTGGTCTTATACATCAGGATATGGCCGAGGCAATTCATCGGTTTGATAACATACTCCTGCCCCTCCACATCCATCGGGCTATACATATTCTCCCGATAGAATTCCCAGTGCCCGCTGGTCTTCCACAAATCCAGCTTGGCAATATGAGGGGTGTAGACAATGTCGTAGCCCCGCTTAATATGCTCGTCCTTCCAGAAGTCCTCAATGAGGCGGCGCACCACGGCTCCCTTGGGGTGCCAGTGAACTAGCCCGGGGCCGGCTTCTTCGTGAATACTGAACAGGTCAAGCTCCCGGCCCAGCTTGCGGTGGTCGCGCTTGGCGGCTTCATCCAGCCTTCTCAGGTGCTCGGCCAGGTCTTGCTCGGTAGCAAAGGCAACGCCGTATATCCGCTGCAGCATGGGGCGCTTCTCACTACCGCGCCAGTAAGCCCCGGCAATGCTGACCAGCTTGAAGGCTTTAATTTCGCCGCTAGCCTTCAGGTGTGGCCCACGACACAGGTCAACAAAATCACCCTGCCGATACAGGCTGACCCGTTCATCCTCAATCTCATCGATCAGTTCCAGTTTGTAGGGCTGGGCGGCGAACAGCTTTTTAGCCTCTTCTCTGGACACTTCCTCTCTGGTGAAGGGCAAATTGGCGGCCACTATCTCTTTCATTTTGGCTTCAATGACCGGCAAATCTTCCGGGACAAGGGGGCGGGGGAGGTCAAAGTCATAGTAAAAGCCGTCCTCA
>Ga0209635_10002257_pt1 | contig 14698 bp, 17 predicted proteins | sample DeeMarSWOR230_32_FD_187463 | JGI IMG/M metagenome (GOLD analysis project Ga0209635, IMG submission 187463) | Marine sediment microbial communities from White Oak River estuary, North Carolina - WOR-2-30_32 (SPAdes) (version 2) | ecosystem: Environmental > Aquatic > Marine > Intertidal zone >... | reverse complement strand
TAGAGCTCTCAGCCGAAGCGAGGAAGGGCCTCAGGAAGATCGAGAAGCTGGGCTTCGACAAGATGCCCATCTGCATGGCGAAGACGCCGCTGAGTCTGACGGACAACGAGAATGTCCAAGGCATGCCCCCTGAGGGCTACGTGCTGCCCATCGTGAAGCTCAAGCCGAGCACCGGCGTCGGCTTCATCGTGGCGTACTGCGGAGACATCAGCACCATGCCGGCGCACCCGAGCAAGCCTGCCGCCAACGATATGGATATCGACGAGGACGGCGTCATAAAGGGGCTGAGCTGAGATGTCTGTGGTGCTAGACGGAAGAGAGACCACCGACAAGGTCATGGGGGAGGTGGCCGCCGAGGTGGAGGCGCTAAAGGCCAGGGGGGTGACCCCGGGCCTCGCCATCGTCCTCACAGGCGACGACAAGAACAGCGCCCGCTACGTGGGCCTCAAGAAGAAACGCGCCGAGGAGGTGGGCATCTACGCCGAGCTCTACCACCTGGAGCAGACCACTGACAAGGAGCTCGTGGCGCTCATCCACAGGCTCAACGATGACCCTAAGATCCACGGCATCATGGTGCAGCTGCCCCTCGCGGAGGGGCTCAGCGAGCTCAAGGCGGTGGATGCCATCGCCCCCGAGAAGGACGTGGACGGGCTGAGCCCCAACACTCTGGGCCGGGTGCTCATGGGGGAGGACTGTTTCCCGCCCGCGGGTATCGAGGCCATAATGGAGCTGTTAAGGCGGTACGGCATCAACCCTAACAGGAAGCACTGGGTCATCGTGGGCTCCAGCAACTTCCTGAGCAAGCCGCTGGCGGCGTACGTGATGAACCTGTCGTCCAACGTGACGCAGGTGGACGAGGGCTGCCCCCACATAGCGAAGCGGATCAAGGACGCCGACGTAATCAGCACCGAGATCCAGAAGAAGCACTTCGTCAAGGCCGACATGGTGAAGGAGGGCGTCATAATCATCGACAACGGCAACACCTATGAGGGCAAGAAGGTGTACGGCGACGTGGACCCCGAGGTCTACGAGAAGGCTAGCGCCTACACACCTGTGCCGGGGGGCACGGGGCCCATGCTCATCGCCATGCTCCTGAAGGCCACGGTGAAGGCGGCCTCCCTCTAACTTTTCCTTTTTTCATCTATCAGCCTCGTGTTCTCGCGTCAGTTCATTGATTCGCCCATATCATGGGTTTAAAAATCAGTGATTGGGTATTGTGTCTAGGTGACACCGGTGTCTAGGATGGATTCCCGCCGAGCCCGTCGCATGATGAAGCAGATGGGCATGAAGATGGACGAGCTGGGCGACATAAAGAGGATCATACTTCAGGGCAAGGACAGGGAGATAGTCATCGAGGGGGCGGCGGTTACCAGCATCAACGTTCAGGGCCAGAAGATGTACCAGATAGCGGGCGGCAAGGAGACCGAGCGAAAGCCACAGGCTGAAGCCGCGCCAACGGAGGAGGCGTCTCTGGAGATACTGGAGGAGGACATACTTCTCGTAGCCCAGCAGGCCAACGTCGGCATGGAGAAGGCCCGGGCTGCTCTGGAGCAGAGCGGCGGCGACCTGGCCCAGGCCATACTGATGCTTCAGACCCGGTGACCAACGGCTATAAATAACCCCACACAATTTATTGAGGCAATTCGATTATTCATATAATCGTCTCCGGTGGCCCAGCTTGGAGTTGAAGGTACGACAACGCGGCGGAATAGTGGTAGAGTACGGCGACCAGGGTGTTATGCTCGATCCCACCCGTAACAGCCACAGCTACCCAACCTTCGTCACCCACGCCCACGCCGACCACGCAGCCGCCTTCAAGCACCCGGAGCGCGAGAAGTACGCAACCCCCGAGACCTACGAACTCCTGAAGGCTATGGGCTGGGGGCGGCTCGGCAACCTGAACCCGGTGAAGTACGGCGACAGGGTGAAGCTGGGGGACATCGAAGTGCGGGTGCACGACAGCGGCCACGTTCTCGGCAGCACCCAGTACGAGGTCAACACGCCGGAGGGCACCGTTCTCTACACGGGGGACATGTGCACCGAGGACACCTTCACCATGAGCCCCGCCCAAGTGGTGGACTGCGACCTGATGATCATCGAGACCACCTTCGGCAGCCCCATGTTCCAGTTCCCCAAGCGGGACGACATCGCGGTCGAGGTCTACCAGTGGGCGGTGAACACTGTGCTCGGCGGCAGGATACCCGTCTTCAAGACGGACAGCATCGGCAACGCCCAGGAGATCATAAGCATCCTCAACCAGTACACCAACCTCCCCGTGGTCACCGCCAAGAGCGCGTCTAGGGTCACCGGCGTCTACAGGGACGCGGGCTACAACCTGGACTCGGTGGACGCCAGGAGCGACGAAGGACAGGAGCTCATCGAGTCCAGGAAGTGCGCCATCGTGACCCCCAAGGGAAGCAAGGTGGCGGCGGACGACGTCGAGGTGGCCCTCGCCAGCGGGTGGGCCGTCCTCTTCATGAAGAAGCGCGTCGCCTTCCCCCTGAGCGACCACGCCGACTACCGGGGACTCCTCGGGTTCATACGCCGCTGCAAGCCCAAGAGGGTTCTCACCTTCCACGGGGGCAACATGACCAAGGACTTCCACAAACACGTCAAGAGGTCGCTGGGCATCCCATCCGCTCCACTGTCGAGCCGGGTCGAGACCATCAAGGGACCACTAATGAAGAACGAGAACCGGATACAGGCGTGCAGCCGCCAGATAGTCAGAGCCATCCGAATCCCCGGCTTCGTCTACCAGCCCAGATGGCTCGTGAAAGAGATGAGCCGGCAGGGCTTCACACCCAACGAGACGGAGAACAGCATAGAGTTCCTCATAGAGAAAGGCATCCTGAAGGGGACTAACGACGGCGTTCACCTCGCGTGACCCCCTAGAGGGCTCTCGTATTGCTGAAGTAGTTTAGCGCGGCGACGACGATATAGACTGCCAGTAGGAGCGCTGTCGTCCTCCACCTGGCCTTCAACTCTCCGTCGACCACCCATTTAGGGATGAACGTGACGACGCCGTAGATCGCCAATGCCACCGGGATCATCACCAACATGATCGGAAAGGTGTAGAGTAGGCTATTGTTCGAGCAGACTATCTCAACTGTGAAACATCCAGCGATCATCGCGAGGAATATCGATCTGTCGCTCCACCTTCGGTTATAAATGAGGTGGGCGAAGACGAGGGGGTAGCCTATGTAGAAAGCCCATATGAGGGGCATGTGGTCGAGCCACCTCTGCATGTCGGGGTTGAATGCCGTGGTATAGTCAACGATCACCCACGTAACGACGCCGGCTAGAAGATAATTCCTGAAGCCATCCGCCGTCAACGACACTCGACCCGTGAAAAAAATGTGTATGGGGGTTAGGACGTGCCCTCCTCCCAGCTGCCCATGTACTTGATCTGCTCCTCGGTGAGCTCGTCTATGCCCACGCCCATGGTTTCCAGCTTGAGCCGTGCGACCTGCCTGTCGATCTCATCGGGTACGTCGTGGACACGCACCTCCAGCTTGGGGCTAAGCCAGACCCACTCCGCCGTCAGCGCCTGGTCCGCGAAGCTCATGTCCATGACCTCGCTTGGGTGACCCTCCGCCGCCGCCAAGTTAACTAGCCTGCCTTCGCCCAGCAGGTAGAGCTTTCGGCCGTCCTTGAGCTGGTACTCGTCTAGGTCGGGGCGCATCCGCCTCTTGCCTTCGGAGAGGCCTTCAAGCGCCGGGATGTTGATCTCGACGTTGAAGTGGCCCGCGTTGGCCATCATGGCGCCGCTCTTCATCCGCTCTATGTGGTGGAGGTCTATGACGTTGAGGTTGCCTGTGCTGGTGACGAAGATGTCGCCCTGGGGCGCCGCCTCGACGAGGGGCATCACCCTGTAGCCGTCCATGACGGCCTCCAGCGCCCGGAGCGGGTTCACCTCGGTAACTATTACGTTGGCGCCCATGCCGCGGGCCCTCATGGCTACGCCGCGGGCACACCACCCGTAGCCGCAGACGACGAACGTCTTCCCCGCGATCATGACGCTGCTGGCGCGGAGTATGCCATCGATGGTGCTCTGCCCGGTGCCGTACCTGTTGTCGAACATCATCTTGGTGGAGGTGTCGTTCACCGCCACCATGGGGTACTTCAGCGCGCCGTCCTTCTCCATAGCCTTGAGCCTGTGTACGCCCGTGGTGGTTTGCTCGCTGCCTCCCTTGATGTCGGGGATGAGCTCGGGCCGCTTCCTATGGACGCTGCTCACCAAGTCGCAGCCGTCGTCCAAGGTGAGCTGTGGCTTCCAGTCCATGACGCGGTCGATGCACCAGCCGTACTCCTCGCCTGTCTGCTCCCTCCACGCGTAGACCTTGGTTCCTGTCAACGCCAGAGCCGCCACCACCGGGTCCTGGGTGGAAAGTGGGTTGGACCCGGCGAGGGCTATCATGGCGCCCCCCGCCTCAAACGCCCTGACGAGAACAGCCGTCTCCTTTGTGCAGTGGAGCACCGCACCCATGGTCACGCCCTCGAAAAGCCTCTCCTCCTCGAAGCGCCTCCTTATGAGGCTCAGCACGGGCATGTGGTCAGTAGCCCAATCGATCAGAAGCTCGCCCTGCCCGGCGAGTCCAACGTCTTTGACCTTGTAGTCCAAAAAACTTCACCGTGAGGAATACACTGCACGGCTAAAAGAAACTTCCTAGAGCTTCACGATCTGGGCGTGGGGAACGTCCCCGAAGAATATTACGGCGCGCTCGTGCACCATCCTGCACTCAATGGCTGCCTTCACGATCCGTTTCCCAACCAGGTTGCATATGGTGGCCTGCCTCATAGCTTCCAGAGCCTCCTCGACATCGCCGAGCACGCCTTTGTAGAAGCCCTCGCTTACCGTGAACGGCACCCTGCCGCCCTCCAAGGTCTTGCCAAGTATTTCCGCGTCGCAGACGGCGACAACCGTGTCCCTGCCGCGACGGACAGACTTGACGTAGACCTTGGTCAAAGCTAGCTCTTCCCTATGCTGCTGCGCGCCCCGCAGGCGTCGCACTGGAGGAAGCTGAGTCTGCGTTCCCGGACTATTTGGGTGTCAGGCCTGTTGCAGACGGGGCATATGACGTACTTGTTGGTGTATATCTCGATGAGGTTCCTTATGCTGTCGCTGCTGAAACGTCCCTGAAACATTGCCCTGGTTCCGTCGAAGTCCCCCCTCGTCGCAGTCTCGTTGAGGAGGAACTTCATGAGGTGTTGTGGGTCCCTTCGGAGCTCGTCTGCGATTTCCTTGAAGTTCATTATGTATGTGCGTCGTCCCTGCTGACGCACGACGGCGCGGGGTATCTGGAAGCGGTCAATCGTGTCCAACTGATAGGGCAGCTCCTCGTAGGCCCTGTCCAGCATCTTACGGTAGTCCTTCTCCATTTCTTTCACCTTGACTGTGGAGGCGTATGATATAGACTCATCGCCTCGGCTGGGTAGGATACGTGGGGTATCAGAAAAATGTTGGGGGCTACCGTTTTATGGCCCCGTAGTATATGACCGCGGCCCCGATGAGTCCCACCAAGACGCCCACGTTGAGCAGCACTTCGCCGAGGTCCTTGAGTATGGGCACCTTGGCCCCTATCTGGAGGTCCACGTCCACGCCCTGGGAGGCGTCCTCGTTCATCATCACCACCCAGTACCTCCCCGGCTCGACGCCCCAGGTCAGCGTCTCTTGGCCTGAGCCCGTCGCGGAGGCAGTCCAGAAGCTGTGGATGGTTGGCGGCCCCGCGGGCGCTCCCCCGCTGTGGTGGCTGTAGACGTAGTCCGGGAAGTCGTTTCCCCAGGGGTCGTATTCCCAGTCCGTGTCTATGAGCCTGTCGTAGGACACGTCGCTGAGGTAAAATTGCACGCTACCGTAGTCAACTATCCCCACGAACACGTTTTTACCTGGGTTGTTGTTCTTGGTTGTGAGCTTCACCGTGACCAAGTCCTTTAACCACTCCTTGAAGGGCCCTGCGTCGGAGTCGATCTGGATGTTGATGTCCTCGAAGACTATGGCGTAGCTGTCCGAAGCAAGTCTCTCGACGCCGCTCATTATGTAGCCTTCGCTGTCCACTATGGTGGTCTGGACCATCCTCAGGGAGCCTCCTCCAAGAATCAGGCCCAGGGATGTAAACACAAGTATCGCCCCTATCACCAAAGCTGCCGCCCTCGCCACCCCCCACCTGGTGTCCCTCGGCTTCGTGTACCTAATGGTCCTGGACATGTTCTCGCCGCAGCTTTTACAGAACTCTGCGTCGTCGCTGTTCTCCTCGCCGCACTTAGGACAGTACCTCAAGTCCTCCACCAATAGTTGCATTCTCTCGGCGACTTTTTAAGCATGGCTCATGGACGCCAATAATTAAACCTAGGAAACCGTAGTCTATGTGATCGACGTGTCGGACAGATTCTTACCTAAGGGGAGAAGCCTAGAGAGATCGGAGGAGCTGCTCAAGGGAGCCATAGACATCCACGTTCATGCAGGGCCCCACATATTCAGCAGCCCGAGGCGGGTCGACCCCTTCCAGGCCGCAGTGCAGGCCCGGGACGCCGGGATGAGGGCCATCGTCTACATGGATGTCTTCGAGATGAGCAACGGCACCGCGTGGCTCGTGAACCGCGCCGTCCCCGACTTCAAGACCTACGGAGGCATCATACTCAACACGGTGTACGGCGGCATGAACCCCAGGGCTGTGAAGACCGCCCTCAGCTACGGCGACGGCGCCAAGTACGTCAGCTTCGGCGCCCACAGCACCCTCTACCAGGCGAGCCGTGAGGGCAGGCTCGTGGACGGCGTCTTCACGCCCCTCAGCGAGATATACCCCGAGTTCGGGAGGGAGCTGGGGACCTGCATAAGCATCCCCGAGGGCCCGCCCAGCCCCGAGCTGGACGAGATACTCGGGCTCATAGCCTCCCACCCAGACGTCTACATGATAACGGGCCACGTCGCCGTCCCCGAGGCGGTGCGGCTCGTGGACTACGCCGAGGAGTACGGCATTGAGCGTGTCGTGGTGTCCAGCGCGGTGGTGAAGGAGGCGGGCGTCGAGGAGCTAAGGTACATGGCGGAGAGGGGCGCCTTCATAGAGTACACTTTGGCGGCGTACACCCACACCACCAGCATACCCAAGACCCACTACTATGTGGAGCGCGAGTACGCGTCCATCGACGAGGGAATGAGCGGCGAGGTGGGCGGCGGGGTGAAGGCGGCGGCGCATCAGATGGAGACCCTCGGGGCGGAGAGCTGCATAATATGCACCGACTTCGGCGTCTACACGCTGCCGACGCCCGTGGAGGGGCTCAGGGAGTTCATAGCGTGCCTCATGGACATGGGGCTGCCCGACGAAGACATATCAACGATGGTGAAGACCAACCCCGAGAGGCTCCTGGGGCTCATATAGCCACCCCCCAGCGTGTTTCTCTCCCTCGGCCGACGTGAAGATAAATACAACCTGATACCATAGTCTCACGTTATGTCCGGGGACAGCTTCTTATGCGAGGTCATGGACTGGCGGCTCTTCGCGGAGCTCAGCGAGAAGGTCGCGGATAAGATAGTGGAGTCGGGCTGGCAGCCGGACTTCATGGTAGGTCTGGCGAGGGGCGGCTGGGTCCTCAGCAGGGTCCTGTGCGACTACCTGGGCGTCAAGGACATCGTGAGCCTCAAGGTGGAGCACTGGGGGGTGACGGCGACGCCCGACGGCAGAGCCAGGATAAAGTACCCCTTCGACGTGGATCTGACGGGCCGCCGGGTGCTGGTGGTGGACGACATCACAGACACCGGGGAGAGCATGATCGTGGCCGTGGACTACGTCGGGGAGAAGAACCCCCTTGAGGTGAGGACCGCCGCGCTGAGGCACATAGAGGGCAGCAAGTTCACTCCAGACTACTACGGCGACGTGATAACTTGGCGCTGGGTCATATTCCCGTGGAACTACGTCGAGGACATGGTGAACCTGGTCCCCAAGGCATGCGAGGACGGCTCGACGCCGGAGGAGATCAAGAGGGCCATGCGGGAGAAGTTCAGCATCGACGTCCCGGAGGAGCACATCGAGAAGGCCCTCGCAGAGATCAAGCGCAGGGAAAGCATGAAGTAGAATGGACTCGGTCGCTTCCTTCATCGAGGAGAGGCGGAGGGAGCTCCACAGGCTCATGGAGGGGGCCCTCCTCCACGTGGGCGTGAGGGAGTACGACGTAGGCGTCACCAAGAGGAAGGGAGTGGACGTGTACGACCCGGAGGAGGCGCTTTTCGTCGTGAAGGCCGACACATCGGTCGAGGTGGACGACGAGATGCTGGGCTTCATCGTGGAGAACTTCAGGAACCGGGGCTACGAGGTAAGACAAGTGAAGAAGAAAGGGCTCCGATTGTTGATACGCATCTAGTTGAAAGCGGGTCAAAGACAGGGATTTTGGTCAGGCTGCCTTACCTATATATTCGGGGACGGTGGGCTATCGGATTCATCGTTAAATACTGTCACCGCGGAAGTCTAGCCATTCAGTGGGTGGTACCTTGGATCAAATATTCTGGGGCAGCTCCGTCCCCGAGAGATGGTGTGGCGACTGGCCCGTGGAGCTGCAGACCGTTCCCGAAAAGACGGAGTTCACGAGGACCGCGTCGCATCTCGAAGTCCTCGAATACGTTTCGAAGCTGGTTTGGCGCAGCGAGTTCATGCACGTGGAGCGGCTCTTCGTAAGCGATCTCCGGCGCGTAGCGCCCCTGGTAGTTCTGAGCAACCCGAGGGTGACCTCCCCGGAGGAGGCGGACGAGGCAGGGAAGCCCGTGGTGTACCTGCAGGGAAACATCCACCCGCCGGAGGCGGAGGGGAAGGAATCCATCCTGATGATCATGAGGGACCTGGCCGTGGGCGAGCGAAGCCGCCTGCTGGACGAGATGATTGTAGTATGCGCCCCGGACTTCAACCCGGACGGCAACGAGTCCTGGGAGGTGAAGCCGACAAGCGCCTTCTGCGGCACGCCCCACGTCCAGAGCCTCCGCCACAACGCGAGGGACATGGACGTGAACAGGGACGCGGTGAAGACGGAGAGCCTCAACATGCAGGGCCTGTACGCCAACGTCCTCAACAGGTGGGACCCGGCCGTGACCCTGGACATCCACAGCATGGGCCGAGTGCAGCACGGCTACAGCCTCCTCTACGCGCCCAGCTACACGCCCACCGCCCACCCTGGGCCTAGGATGCACACCCAACGCGTCCTGCTCCCAGTCGTAAGAGACAAGGCAAAGGAGAGGTACGGCTGCATGTTCAACACCCACGCGGACTTCGACTGGGACAAGTGGCCCCCCGAGGTTTGGGACCCCGTCAGGGCGGGGTACAGCGTGGAGGCCAAGTACATAGTCAACGCGATAGGGCTCCGCAACAGGATGAGCGTACTCACGGAGACACCCGGGCACGTGGGCTTCGAGAAACGCATCTACGCCAGCTACGTCTTCGCCGCCTGCCTCCTGGACTATGTGTACGAGCACGGAGCCGAGGTGATGAAGGTATGCCGGGACGCCGACAGGGAGACGGTGGCTCAGGTCTCCGAGAAGGCCGAGACGGGGGAGCTGAGGAACTGGGTTCGGGGCGAGTACGCCGCCCAGGACGAGCCGTGCGACCTCTACGCCTACAGGAGGCGCAGGGAGGAGTACATCCCAGGCACCAGCGTGGTGGCCCACATCCTCGACGGCGAGCCCGAGTTCGTCCGGGGGGTCGTGGACCTAACCAAGCCCGTGGGAACCAAGGACAGCGTAGTGCCCCGAGGCTACGTGTTCTACGGCGAGTTGAAGGAGGTCGCGGACAAGCTGGAGACCCATGGGATCGATGTTGATCGTCTCGAGAACCCTGTGAGGGTGGAGGGTCTAATGTTCGTAGTAGACGAGTTCAGGGAGGTGGAGAAGGGCTGGATAAGGATGTACCACATGACGGAGCTCGAGGGAGGGTGGGCCAGGGTTGTGAAGACATACCCCGCGGGCTCCTACCACGTCGACATGGCTCAGCCCCTCGCCAACGTCGCGTTCTACTGCCTCGAGCCCGAGGTCGGGGACGGCCTCGCCGGCTGGAACTACTTCAACGGCTACCTGAAGAGCAGAGGCGCACCCGGGAACAGCGTCGTCTACCCGGTCTTCAAGTATCTGAGGATGCTGGAGCCAGACACGGGAAAACCCTAATCCCATTGATAGGTAAGTTTACTACAATGTCAGCGGAACAAGGACTGGATCTATCTAGCCTCGAGATCGAGGACCTGATAGGCATCTTCGTCGGTGTGCTCTCCGGTAAAGCGCTGGAGCATATGGGGCTCCCCGTCAAGGAGGGGGAGGAGCCGGAGAAGGACCTGAGGAGGGCGAGCGTCGCCATCAACAGCATGAGCTGCCTCGTCGACCAGCTGGAGCCCCTCGTCGACGAGGACGTGGCGAAGCGGTACCGCTCACTCGTCAGCGACCTCCAGCTCAACTACGTCAGGATAAGCTAAGGACTCCACCGATCCACTCCGGATGTGCGAGCCCTCGCAACAGTTTAACGCCGGTAGGCGGATTTTTAATCGGTGCATATCTTGTTTGAGGGTAAACACGTCGCCCTTGACTGGGTCGACGGACACGAGGAGACGCTGGTGGAAGTCCACCAGCGGATATGGGAGCTGGCCGAGGTGGGCCTACAGGAGACCCGTACGGCGAAGCTGCTCACGGACATCCTGGGGAAGGAGGGGTTCAGGGTGGAGCGGGGAGTCGCCGGGATGCCCAGCGCCTTCGTCGCCACCTACGGCGGCGGAGCCCCCACGATAGGCATCATGGGGGAGCTCGACGCCCTGCCCGGCATAAGCAACAAGCCGGTGCCGTATAAGGAGCCGCTGGTTGAGGGCGGCGCGGGCCACGGCTGCGGCCACAACGGCTACGCCACGACGGCGCTGGGCGGCGGCCTAGCCGTCAAGGCCGCCATGGACGAGGGCCATGTGGAGGGCACCGTCAAGGTGTTCGGGTGCCCAGCCGAGGAGACCCTGGTCGGCAAGGTCTTCATGGTCCGGGACGGGGTGTTCGACGGCGTCGACGCCTGCGTCGGCCACCACCCTAGCAGCTTCAACGGAGCCAGCCTGCGGAGCGGCAACGCCATGAACAGCGTCAAGTTCGAGTTCTACGGCCAGGCCAGCCACGCCGCGGGGAGCCCCGAGATGGGGGTCAGCGCCATGGACTCCGTGGAGCTCATGAACATAGGCGTCAACTACATGCGGGAGCACGTGGTCCAGGAGACCCGCATCCACTACGTCGTGGAGGACGGCGGCCACGAGCCCAACGTCGTGCCGCCCTACGCCCGTAGCTGGTACTACGTCAGGGCGCCGGAGCGGGAGCTGGTGGACATGTACTACCAGAGGCTCCTGGACATCGCCGACGGCGCGGACAAGATGGTGGGCACCACCCACAAGGTGTCGTTCCTGAGCGGCGTCCACAACGGCATGGAGAACAGGGTGCTAGCCGAGACGGCCGTCGCCAACATGAGGCTCGTCGGAGCCCCCACGTACACGGAGGAAGAGGAGGCGTTCGCCGCGGAGCTGGCAAAGAGCATCCCGCGGGAGAAGAAGAAGATCGGGCTCATGAAGAGCCGCCTCCCCGACGCCATGGATCTGATGGACGTGAACCTGAACATCCGCATCTACGACCCTGTGGGCGAGGGCGACAAGGGCGGCGGAAGCAGCGACGTGGCGGACGTGGCCTGGAACATGCCCACGGTCCAGTTCAGGACCGTCTACACCATAGTGAGCGCTCCGGGGCACAGCTGGCAGAACGTCGCGAGCAACGGCACGAGCATCGGCAGCAAGGGCACCGTGTTCGCGTCCAAGGTCATGGCGGGCACGGTCATAGACCTGTTGACCGACGAGAAGCTGCTTAACTCCGCCAAGGACGAGTGGGCCAGGCAGATGAAGGACCGTGTCTACGTGTCACCACTTCCACCAGACGCCAAGCCTCCGCTGGACCAGCTCAAGAAGCAGAGCCACTGACTGGGAGGAAACCCTCCCATCGCATGTGGACTGAGCCTACCGCTAAGCTTAAGCATGTACAATTTTTTTCAATTAACGCTTACAGATTGATGAATGGTGTGAAGGATAAAAGAGGGATGATCCCCGTCTTTGTACTCTTACTGATTGTAGGTGGATACATCTGGTACACCTCCACCTACCCCAGCCCAGAAGGTCCATTACTAGTAACCATAGGCGTGGCCAGCCCCACGGGAGAAGAGGACGACTACGAGGAGATCGTCCAGGCCGCGGAGAGGGACGTCAACGCGTACTGCGAGGAACAAGACAGCCGGTACCGGTTCCAGTTCAGTGTGAAGTACTGTGATGCACAGAAATCGAAGGCTTTGGCCGTCACACGGGAGTTCAAGGAGTCTGGGGTGAGCCTCGTCGTCGGGCACTCCTGGTCATCCATGTGCGAGGCCTCGCTCCAGTACGTGAACGAGAACGACGTGCTCCTCCTGAGCCCAGCCTCCTCCTCGTCCACCCTGTCGTTGCCCGGGGACAACCTCTACAGGCTGACCCCTCCCGACACCGTTCAAGGCTGGATGTGCTCCGAGATGCTGGCGAGCCTGGGCTACGAGGCCGTGGTGGTGTTGCAGAGAGGAGACGCCTGGGCCGACGCGATATATGGCGCCTTGGAGAAGGAGTGCGCCGATAAGGGTGTCGAGATAATAGATCGGATAAGATATGGGCCTGAGGAACAAGATTATCACACGTATCTGGAGAGGGCGAACAGGAGCCTGCTGATGGGCGTCGAGACGTATGGAAGAGGGGGCGTCGCCGTGCAGCTCATCGGCTTCAGCGAGGCCTATGTGGTGTTACTGCAGGCACAGGCATACCCGGCGTTGATGGAGACGGTGTGGTTCGGCACCGATGGCTCGTCAGATACGTTTATGGTTGTTGATGATGCGGGGGAGCCAGCCTCTAAGGTTGGGCTCATAGGGGCCGTCGTCGCTCCGCTTGGTTGGGTCGTCGAGGGCGTCGGGGCTCCGAGCTTCTTCGACGCGGCTCTGTATGACTGTTGCTGGGTGTACGCCCTCTCCGTTTTGGAGGCCGATGGCACGTCGGCTACTGATGTGGTTGAGGTGCTGCCGAGTGTGGCCTCAGAGTACAGGGGAGTCACCGGTCTCTGCGTACTGGACGAGAACGGCGACAGAGAGATGGTCGACTTCGCCCTGAGGGGGTACTCCGAGGCAAGCCCGGGCAGCTACGCGTTCAAGGAATACGGCTTCTACAACTCCTCGACCGGCCAGATCACGTGGGACGATGAAATCCAGGAACTAACTGGATAATAAACAGACCATTCCTCTCATGATTTTTTCTCCGCGAAATAGATTGCTGAACGGAGTCGTCTAATATAAGCATCAGCTGGAGCGAGTGCTGCAGACGCCTTGTTTTTATCTGGGTATGCATGTCCCAAGATGGCTCGTTGGCGTTGGCGAATCATGGCTAAATGGGGCCACCATTCAACGAGCTGCTTAAAGACACCGATTCGCTTTCAACTAGCTCAAGAAGCCGAGCTACTAGCAACCTCTGAACCTTTCTCTATTCCTCTACGGGATCTACTACATTCACCGATTCAAGTCTGGCGACTTCTGCGAGGGCCTTATCATGAGTCACCAGGTGCTCGACGCCGTGGCTCTTCACAGATGAGACGACGGTTGCGTCCCTTCCACCGAGGCCGTGGCTACGTGAATACTTGTTAAGGATGTCCAGAGACTCCACGAGCCGTTCCCTGTCGAAGTCGTGGATGCGGAGGTTCTCCAGCGTCAACAGGTTATCGGTTTTTTTCTTGGCCTCGTCTCTGCTCAGGTTTCTGTTCAGGTAGTGGGCCACCTCCATGACGATGAGGGTGTTGACGGCCAGCGTCTCGCCGAGGAGGGCTCGCCGCATGAACCCCCTCACCGGCTCATGCTCTGGATGTCTGGCGTCGAAGTAGTAGCACCAGATGTTGGCGTCGATGAAGAACATCATTTCTCCCAGATGCGTTTAACCTTCAGGGGGTCGTCCTTGGGCTCCCCCTCGGATATGAAGCCCTCCATCTCGTCGATGAAGTCCTGTGGGGAGAGGGGCGGCGTGATTATTATCTGCCCGTTCTTCTCCTCAAGCCTGGCTCCTGCCCCCGGCTTCAGCCCTACCTTCTCACGTAGCTTCTTGGGGATGAGTATTCTTCCCCTTTCATCCACCACGACCTCCTCCATTCCCACTTCCCACAACCCACTACCCATAAGAGGGTTATAAACCTATCACCTCGATTATGTTTTATCCTTTGAAGCCTCATCGAAAGTGATCAAGTTGCCTAAGCTAAGGATCAGCTGGGGTGAGTACGGAAGGCGATTAGGCGTCCTCCGTGAACACATGGCTTCAGAGGGCTTCGACGCCTACCTCATGACCAGTGGGGTAAGCATCTTCTACTTCAGCCACTTCTACCACATGGTCACGGAGCGCCCAGCCACGCTGCTGGTGGAGCCCGACGGCAAGCCCACGTTCATGGGGCCCCTACTGGAGGCCGACCACCTCCGCCACCAGACGCCCCTCGTCGGCGAGTGCCTCACCTACCTGGACTACCCCGGGGAGAAGCACACAATGGAGCGGTTCGCGGGCTGGATGAAGGAGAAGGGCCTCGGCAAGGCCAGGATCGGCACGGACAACCCTGCGGGCGCCGGCGGCGCCATGGGCTACGTTGGGCTGCCCCTCAACGAGCTACTCCCAGACGCCGAGC
>Ga0209635_10002252_pt1 | contig 14721 bp, 10 predicted proteins | sample DeeMarSWOR230_32_FD_187463 | JGI IMG/M metagenome (GOLD analysis project Ga0209635, IMG submission 187463) | Marine sediment microbial communities from White Oak River estuary, North Carolina - WOR-2-30_32 (SPAdes) (version 2) | ecosystem: Environmental > Aquatic > Marine > Intertidal zone >... | reverse complement strand
CCTTATCAGGAGATTACTCAAACGCCTAGGAATTCCCCCAGAGCGACTCCAAGTGATATGTACGAGTGCAAGTTTCAATGATGACACCTATGCTTCGAAATTTGCTGCTCAGCTGACAGGCAAAGACGAGAAAGAATTTTTTACTATCACAGGTCATTTACAGCTTAGGCCAAATGATGGAATAGGTACTGAAGCTGATGTAAATGCATTATGCACAATAGAGTTAGACTCTCTTTATAATGCATCATCAGAAAGCGAACAAATCGCTGCAGTCGAGTCTTTTCTGAGGTACAGAAATATTGAGCAACCCCGGAGTTTGCATCGTTCGCTCAATGAAGCTCTGAGAGAGTACCCTCCTATGTCTCATCTTGTAAATATGACGATGAGTTCAGCACAACCGGTAGACACTTTTGGATCAGATATATTCCCTGATGTAGGCAAAGACCTCACGGCGCAAGGGGTCACGGCATTAATGGCTATCGGAAGCTTAGCTCGCCCGAGTCTTACCGAACCCAGCCTCCTTCCTTGTCGAGTACATTCGTTCTTTAGAGGATTGCCTGGATTGTGGATATGCATGGATCCGGATTGCACTGCGTTACCTCCAAGCAAGAGAGGCGGACCAGGAGGAAGACTTTACAATCAACCACGACAGACTTGTGAATGTGGCGCTCGTGTACTCGAATTATACACATGTCGAAATTGTGGTACGGCTTATGCCAGAGCATATACGGATAATGTAGAAGCTCCGGATTTCTTGTGGTCAGAGGCAGGAGGAGCCTTCAGAGCCCCTTCAGGAGTATACGATGAATTGGATCCACTAGACTTGTTGCTCGAAAAGCCAAATACAATTGACGTTGAGCCAGCAGAATATGACTTAGTTACAGGGCGTCTGAATCCGTTGATATTGGGACAACGAAATAGACAAGTATACTTACGTAAGAATCGTCTCGCTCCCCCCAATAGTATCGGGCAGAGCGAAGATTTAAAAGTAGGTGAATTTAAACCGTGTGCAGTGTGTGGAACAACTGCTGCCTTCGGGCGTACATCAGTACAAGACCATCAGACTAAAGGTGATCAACCTTTTCAAGCCCTCATCACCAAACAAATCCAAGTTCAACCACCGTCTAATATACAGTCGAGTTGGTTCGCCCCGCTTCGTGGTCGAAAGGTTCTAATATTTTCGGATTCTCGACAAACAGCGGCGCGATTAGCCCCCAACCTACAAACTTATTCTCAGCAAGATACTCTTCGCCCCTTAATCACTTACGGATTTTCTCACTTATACGGATCAAACTCTCTCCGACAGCATCTCTCACTCGAGGATTCGTACTTAGCGATATTATTGGGAGCCGTGAGTCTAAGAGTTCGCCTGAGACCAGAACTCAAGCAAGGAGAAAACCTGAATGCCTACACTATCGTCGCAGAAGCAAGTGAGCAAGGTCACTTTAACTCGGACAATGAACTTCTTGGTTTGCTCTTAAGGTTGCGTACTGAGAGTTTACCAGAATCGTTACTCAAGGGCATAGTCACTTGTATAGCTGACAGATATTATGGGCTGGAGTCACTCGCATTGGCTTCGATTGTCGAAAGAGGTGAGCATACTGCCAAAATTAAACTGTTACCTGCTATATCAGGTATAGCAGAAACGGAAGAGCAAAAACTTGCACTAGCCCGTTTCTGGCTTAGGTGCTGGAATAATTATGGTTTCTGGTTAAGTCGGATGCCATTACAATGGTGGAAGACAGAGGTCCAAGACCATTCGGGTAACTTCACCGCTATTCAACGATTTCTTAGAGATAAGACTGCACGAAATATCTTCAATACAGACTGGCTTCCAAAACTTCTAAACATTTTTGCAGAACCTATGGCAGTTGGTAAGTATCGCCTTAAGGGTAGTGAATTAGCATTACTAGTTACCGGAGATTGGGCATATTGCCACTCATGCCGCACTACACAACGGCCATTACCTGGAAGTAATACTTGCATTAATTGCGGTGAACATTCTGTATTTCATTTAGATCCAGACAAAGATCCAGTCTTTGTTGCTAGAAAGGGATATTATCGTGCGAGTACAGTAGATGCACTAAAACCTGAACCAAGTGCTCCCATGTCGCTTATTGCAGCTGAACATACCGCACAGCTTAATACTGCTCAACCAGATGACATTTTTTCGAAAGCCGAAGAGTATGAGCTTCTCTTTCAAGATGTCGATTTAGGTCCTGACAAGACTGACCAAAAACGAGTAGCAATCGATGTTCTGTCCTGTACAACTACCATGGAGGTTGGTATCGATATAGGCAATCTGTCAGGAATATCATTGCGTAACATGCCTCCCTCAAGGGCTAACTATCAACAGAGATCTGGGCGAGCTGGCAGACGTGGTAATGCTATTGCCACCGTAACAGCTTTTGGCAGCGCAGACAGTCATGATGAGCATTATTTCTCGGAACCAGACCAGATGATACGCGGGATAGTGACTGATCCTAAGCTAACTCTTGATAATGTTGAAATTGCTAGACGTCACGTTACAGCATATTTGCTTCAACGATATCATCAAGAACGGATGCCGGATATAAAGCCAGAGGAACAGCCTCAATTGTTTGCTGTACTCGGTTCAGTTGCCGATTTCCGTATGCCGGGTAAGGTTCTCAATAGATATGACTTCGCTCAATGGCTACAGGAAAACCAGGATCTCCTTAAATCGGAAGTTCGGGATTGGTTACCAATAGAACTATCCGGTAATCAAGAGGAGGTACTCATTGAAAACATGGTCCCGGAAACGTTACGACTAATTGATGATGCTATTGACTTCGAAAATTCAGATGGCCAATCATCTTTTGCCGGGGGGTCATTTGATAATCTTAAAAACGATGCTAACGATGCAACTAATGCTGTAGATGTAGAGGTTCAAGCAGAAAGTGGCGTTGAGCATCCATCCAGAGACGCTACTAATGAGTATCTTCTCGATCGACTTTTATATAAAGGAGTCCTGCCGCGATATGCGTTCCCAACAGATGTAGCTGCGTTCTACATCTTCGATCAAGATAAATCGACGCACTATAGACCTGTGTTTCGCTATACTCCATCACAAAGCCTATCAATTGCACTGACCCAATATGCTCCAGGGAAACAAGTTTGGGTAGATAGCAAACTATGGACGTCAGGAGCTATATATTCTCCTATGAAAAATGACCTTGACGAAGCTTGGGATAATAGGCGTATTTACTATGAATGTAACAACTGTGGATATGCGCACACTTATTCTATGGAAGAGGGAACTATTGGTGAGTATAGAGATTGTATCGCCTGTGGGGAAGTTAACTCATTCGGTCCAGGTACAATTTGGTTTAGGCCACCTGGATTTGCCCATCCTGTAGATAAGAAGGAGGGGACTTCTCCTGACGATCAACCAGCGAAAAGCTATGCGACCCATGCAAAATTACTGGCACCGACACCACAAGTAAACGACGACTGGACAGTACTTAATCCTAACTTACGTATTTATCATATGCGTGAGCCCTTGTTAGTGACAAATCGTGGACCACGTGCTGAAGGTTATAATTATTGTAAAAGGTGTGGACGCATTGAACCTTCAGCTCTACCCAAGGGTACAGTAGCGTCTGTTCATCGAAGGCCTTATCCTGGCGATACTAATCCAAATTGTGGTGGAGGTAATAGTGTGACTGGTTTGGTATTGGGTACTGATTTCATAACAGATATTCTACTTGTTTCGATTACGGTACAACAACCTTTGATTCTGAGACCGGGGCTATTGGCAACTCATACAGCTCTGCGGACTCTGAGTGAGGCTTTTGCCGCAGCAGGTACCGCAATGCTCGAGTTAGAATCAGGCGAAATTCAAGCTGAGTACCGACCTGCACTTACAGCGAAAGGGAGAGAAGGCACAGAAGTCGAGATTTATCTTTATGACACTCTTCCAGGGGGCGCAGGCTTTTCACGAAGAACCGGTGAACTGGGATTAGACATCTTCAATAAGGCTTTATCAATCCTCGAAGAATGTCCTGGTGAATGTGATTTCTCTTGTTATAGGTGCCTCCGTAGTTTCAAGAATAAACTGGAACACGAATTGTTAGACCGGCATCTTGCGGCAAGCCTACTCCGATTCATAATCTCGGGTGCGCCACCTAGTATTGACGAAAACAGGCTTGATCAGTCAACGGAAATGCTTTTTCAAGATCTAAATAGGCAGGGACTGGACAACATCAATTTGGAGAGGAACAAGGTCATTTCGGTACCGGGACTTCGGCAGGTGAAAGCACCCATATACTTAACGAGAAAAAGCGACAGCACTAGTTTTGTTGTATTCTTGCATAATCCTCTTACACCAGGATATGCTCCCACTGAGGAGTTACGGGATTTGACCGAATACAACGTGAGCATTCCGACGATACCCGTAGATGAACTAGTAGTAAGGCGAAATCTACCTGCAGTGACAAGCGATCTGATTCACAGAATCTCATAGAGAATAAATCATGCTCAGATATCCGAAAAAATCGTGCGTGGTCAGACCAGTTGCTTGGCCAACATCTCCGGCAGAGATGTCTGTTACTCTGTTGCATGAAATTGAAGATTGTCCACTCAAATGGGCGCTTGAACATGCATCCTATCCCGAAATTTGGGATAAGCATGGTTACCCAATGAGGATGCCCCTGGCTAGTCTATTAGGCATTGTAAGCCATTCGTGCATTGAGAAAATAATCAGGGAACTAGTGAAAGCGGGATGTTCTTCAATATATAGCGATAGTGCAGTAGCAGTCATGAGGTCATTGGGAGGATACACGGAAATTATTCGTTCTTGCATCGACGGAGTAATCGTCTCTTTTCAGGAGAACCCTAGAGCTGAACACGCTATAGATTCTCTTCGTTTATCACTTGAATCGCATGCTAGTGACATTCGCAGTAGGGTGCAGCTTCTATTAGGTCGGGTACATCTTGATCACGAAAAGGGGGCCACAAATGAGTCTCTAACCGGAGCCTCACACGTCAAACAACAAGCAATATTATCTCCTGCGATCTATTCGGAAGTAGAATTACATGCCCATGAACTGCATTGGAGAGGGAGAGTAGATCTATTACGATTGCATGAGTCTTCTTACGAACTAATTGATTTCAAGACTGGTAACTATAGTGAAAGACACGAATTCCAGATGCGAGTATACGCACTACTTTGGTTGAAGGACTCCATACTCAATCCTATGTCCAGGCCTATAGATAAGCTGACCCTTTCTTACATACGAGAGGATGTACAAGTTCCAGTTCCTTCACTTGATTCACTGGCTTTGCTCGAGGCTGAAATACTAGAGCGCACGCAAGATTGCATAAAAGCTATAAGCATAAGCCCACCAAAACCAAGGCTTAACATCGAAAGGTGTGCGTTCTGTGGTGTACGACACCTTTGTGAGGAGTACTGGCAGCCCCAGGCGGACGATAGCTCAATTCTTAGATATAAAGATCGATTTATTGATGTCGAGGTTACTCTCATAGAACGACATGGGCCATTGAGTTGGAATGTCGTTATCAATGCAGGATTCAGTTTCGCCGTAGACATGCCTGTTTTATTAAGGCTTCCCGCGAACCACTTCTTGACCCATAAGGCTAAGTCTCTGGACCGACTTCGCATATTAAATGCCGGTGTAATCTTGGATGCAGGTCAGATGCCAGACTCTGTAATACTGACTATAAACAATGTAAGTGAAGTATATGCACTGGAATCTAAGGATGAGCTATAGACTGCAAGGATATCTAAGCACGAATCGGATCAAGCACTAGTGCGCGTATACCAGAACACCCGAACTGAGGGGATTCGAACCAAACGAACTCTCAGATAGTTACGGATAGGTTGTGAGCGGCGGCTGTAAGACCGGAATCAATTCCTTCTTCTCAGATACTAGTTCGGAATGATTCCAATGCGGGCTACTGTGTTGGATTCGAATGTAATCTCGCCTATCCCTGGGGTCGTTCGCCCTTTGCCTTTGAAATACGTAAAGACTTACCTAAATAAATATCCGAAAAATCCAGCCAAAGGTCTCTTGACAATTAGAACAAACGTACTATACAATTCTAAATACTTGGTAGAACGTTTGTCCTATGCAATTGATGGACAGAGACAGCGGTATGGCTAGGTCTGACAAGCGAACACAGATATTATGCTTCATCAGAGAGTTTATCGGTGATAGAGGCTATGCGCCAACCATAGCCGAGATACAGATAGGCTGTAAGATCAGCTCTAAATCGGTGGTAGACTATCATCTAAAAGCTCTGGAGAGAGAAGGGCGCATCAAGCGGGAAGCGGAGACAAGCCGGGCTATAGAGATCACTGGCATGGGGAAAAGGACCCTGGCTATACCTCTGCTAGGTAAGATTTCCGCTGGCCAACCGATCCCTGTACCAACCGATGATACTTGGCATATGGTTATACATGAGACAGTTGAAGTACCTGCTGAGATGTTACCTATCGCAATCGAAGCCTATGCTCTTAAGGTTGAGGGAAACTCCATGATTGATGCATTGGTAGATGATGGGGATGTCGTTGTTCTTGAGTCAATCAATACTGCCGAGGATGGAGATATGGTAGCAGCTTGGCTGATTGAGAGACAGGAGGCTACTCTTAAGAAACTGTACCGTGAACCGAGGTGTATTCGGCTTCAGCCGGCGAACCAAAGCATGGCTCCCATGTACGTTGATCCCGATAAGGTTCAAGTACAGGGGCGGGTGATAGCTGTCTTAAGAAAATATCGCACAAGTTAGATCTGGCACATTTCCAACAAAGCCATCAGCAGAGCGGATATGAATTACATGGTTGCGATTGATTAGCCCCTCTGCACCAGGAAACGAGGGGAGAGCGTTGGAGAGAGAAATGGGTAGGATTAGAATACTTCTTGCTGATGGCCAACAGCTGGTTCGGCAGGGTATCAGACAGCTCCTAGAGCGAGAAGCAGACCTTGAAGTGATTGGTGAAGCAACCGATGGTGTGGAAACTGTCAGGCTGGCCCGTGAGCTCAAGCCTGATATAGTAATTATGGAAGCCCGCATGTCCGGTCTCGACAGTATAGAGGCTACCAGACGGATAAGGACAGAGCTTCCTGAAACCGCGGTCATTATCCTTACCACCTGTGAAGAGGAAGGATACATTGTTGGCCTCCTTGGAGTCGGCGCTACCGGCTACCTCCTAAAAAGTACCCGCGGAGATGAGTTAGTGCAGGGTATCCGCTTCGTTCGGGCGGGAGAATTTGTTGCTCATCCGTTGGTCGCGCAGAAACTCTCTAAGCGGGCTATTCGTCGGCCACTCACTGTCGATTCTGTCGAGCACCTGACCAATCGTGAACTTGAGGTTTTAAAACTGGCGGCTAAGGGAATGAACAACCGTGAAATCGCTACTGAGCTAGGCATTGGTCTTCGTACAATAAAGGGTCATCTGATGACTATTTTCAGCAAGATGAACGTGAAGTCACGGACCGAGGCTGTATTGAAAGCTCTGAAGCAGGGCTGGGTAAGATTGGATGACGAGTAGATGAGCAAAATTGACACCGGTCAGCGAGGTTGCTAGACTGGGGTATCCGCCAGGAAAGAACTATGTCAGAGGTCGAAAAGGTTATCACCCTGGGGACGGGGGACTTTCGGTCCAGACGTAGGAAATACAACGTGACACCCTGTCACGGTGGAGATCAGGGGTTCAAATCCCCTCGGGGTCGCCAGCTAACTATTCCACACATATAGGACAAAGTAGTTGTCTAAATAATTAGGTAATGAAGTACGTATTCAAATCACTGCTTGGTTCGCTCTGGCAGTGGTATCTCAGCGAACACTCTGGTACCTTTGCCTGGTTTTGATTTAATTGTTAAGTCACCTCCAAGTAAGCGTGCGCGTTCACTCATCCCAACAATTCCAAGTCTACCGCTCCTGGCAAGTTCGTTCACCTGATCAGGTGGCTTGAAACCTTTGCCATTATCACTGATGGTCATCTTGATGCTATCGTGCCCTGACTCGAGCTTCAATTCTGCTTTAGATGCCCTAGCGTGTCTTCTGATGTTGCTCACTGCCTCCTGGGCAATCCGGAACAGTAGGACCTGTGCTTCGTCTGGAAAACCCCGCTCAATACCAGTTACCTCGACCTTAGTATCAATGCCATAGTTTTTCTCGAGGTCTTCAGCCATCCATTCGAGGGCTGCAATTAAACCCAAGTCATCCAATATACGCGGCCTTAAATCCTGAGCACAGCGTCGCAGGCCCTCCAGTGCTTCTACTGCTCGCCTGCGCAGGCCTTCCAGCGCCTCTGCCAGTGGTTTTGATAAATGCTTTGTGGACGAGGTAATTGTGTCCACCTGTTGAATCAAGAGGAGTAGAGGTGGAGACGTCTCATCATGCAACTCACGAGCAATACGCTTTCTTTCGTCCTCCTGGGCTCTGGTTACTTGCTCCACGTAGAAACGCATATTCTCCTGTAGTTGCTTTGCTGCGGTTATATCCTGTAAGGTCTCAATGGCACCTATTATTTCACCATCTTCGTTTTTTATTGGGCTTGCCGTAAAATGAAGCCACGTCCCATGGTCGCCGATGGCTGGGAAGAAGTCTTCAGCCTCATATGCACCATCGATTAGCCGAGAGCTCTCACATTTATCCGGATAGTATGATTTAATTTCTTCTGCGGATGCCCCATCCACAATCAAATCAGCCATAACCGGCCTCTTTTCAGCGTAGAGCGACTTCCATTGCCCATCTGTCCCGACCATTTCCTGGCTGCTTATTCCGGATAAGGCTTGCATAGCTGTATTCCAGTGAGTAATCTTATGCTGCTCATCGATTACAAATGTTGGAATGGGAGAGCCGTCGGTAATCTTCACGAGCATCTCCTGCATTCTTCTTTCTTCGGTCACATCCCGTGCGATGTGCTGAAAGCCTTTTACCTCCCCATCAATGATGACCAGACTGGTGGCCATTTTCATTATCCCTCTTGTACCGTCTTTTCTGGCGAGCTGTTGTTCATAGCGCTGAGTGATTTCCTTGCCTTCCAGTAAATTGTGGCGAACCTCCCTGGCCAGCTCAAGGAATTGCCCGGAGATAAAATCCTTCACATTCTTACCGAGGAGCTCCTCGCGAGTGAAGCCGGCGAGCCCTTCGCATGCCATGTTTGCATCGAGTATAGTTCCTTCCAGGTCTTGCACCCACATAGCATCACTGGCATTTTCAAACAAGTCACGATAGTTATGTTCGGTTAATTGGAATCCTGCTTCCATCACTCACTCCCACCATTTTCCTTGGGTATCTCATCAAGGACAATGTAACCCTCTCTTAATCCTTTGACTATGGCATCTGTACGGCTACCGACCCCTAATTTGTTGAATATGTTTGTCAGGTGGGCCTTGACCGTACGCAGGCTGAGAAACAGCGTATCGGCAATCTCTTTGTTCTTCATACCCCTGGCTGCCAGCCTCAGAACCTCCCCTTCTCTCAGAGTCAGCGGTGTGCTGGCATGGTCTTCAGCAGGCATGGTGGTCTGACCAACGACACGCTGTAGTAGTTTATGAGTCACCACCGGGTCGAGTACCGATTCACCGGACTGCACCGCCCGGATTGCACCTATGATATCGTCCCGGCGTGCGCTTTTCAGTAAGTAACCACAAGCCCCCGCATCCAGAAGTCCAAGGATATAGCGAATGTCACTATAGGCGGTTAATATCAGCACGGAGGTAGTCGGCTTTGCCTGTTTTATCAGCCTGGTGGCCTCAATACCGCTGAGTTTAGGCATAACAATATCCATTAGAACAACGTCCGGCTCGAGTTCGGTACATAGCTTAACAGCCTCTTCGCCGTCGCCAGCCTCTCCAACTACCTGCAAGTCTTTCTCTCTCTCCAACTGGTCACGCATCCCTTCCCTGACAAGGGCATGGTCGTCGGCAAGCAATATCCGAATCTTATTGGCCATAACGAACCTCTTTCATGGATGCTATCCCTCTAAAATCAATTCTAAGGTATCCAGATATTAATCTCAATAGGAAAAACACTACATTGAACCAAGGATATAGGTCTTAAGGGCAGACCATGATGTCTAACAGGTACAGGAAATTAGAGTTATGGGTCGATGTGATATTCATTAATATGTAATAACCTGTAATTGCAGAGGAAGGAAGAAGTGATTCAGAGACATTCTGGATACACTGAAAAGATAAGGAGGTGCAGCAATGGCTACGAGAACATTAGAAAGGATTGGTAAGAGGCCAGAGAACGAAGTACATGAGGAAGAATTGCCAAAGGTAACCAGAGAAGGACAGGCCGGAAAGGAAGTCATTCTGTCGGTTCTGGCTAGAGCGGCGGACGACAGCGCCTTTCTCGCCCGGCTTGCCGAAGACCCATCCGAGGCACTCAGCGAGTACTATACCCTGACCAAAGAGGAACTGGCAGCACTGGCTAGTGGCGACATAAGGAAAATAGAAAGCTGGTGTGGCAAGTTGGACAAGCGGCATGCTACCTGGCTCTGGTGCCGCCTTAGCCAGGAGAAATGGTAACCTGAATCTATCGTGAGGAGGTCACGCGATGGAACTAAAAACGGGAAAGAATAACCACGAAGCTGTTACCATTTCCTCGAAAGTCAAGTATGTCGGTGAAGAGCCAGAGGTTCTGGAGGAGGAAACAGGGAATCACCAGGCAATAAATGAGAGGATTGCCTGGCTGGAGAATGTAGTCAGTAAAATCAGCGGCGCAGTTACTTCCGATGCCCACCCGCCACAGGGAATAGCCCAGAAGGCAGAGGCGGCAGGAGTAGTCAAGGGAAAGCTCAACACCTTGAGCACAGTATTACTCGGTATGCTGGCCGGGGTGTTTATTGGTCTGGGTGCCATGCTCTACACGGTGGTCACCACCAACACAGGCCTGGGCTTCGGGCTTACGAAATTGCTGGGAGGAATTGTCTTCTGCCTAGGACTGATACTCACTGTTGTGGCAGGAGCAGAGCTTTTTACCGGTAATAGCTTGATTGTTATGAGCTGGATTAGCGGTCGTACCAAGTTCACACGTTTGCTCCGCAACTGGGGACTGGTCTATTTTGCCAATCTTGTCGGTTCGTTGAGCCTGGTTGGCCTGATGTACTTCACGTCCCAGTGGGCCTTCAGCAACAACGCTGTAGGTGCCAACGCCCTGCTCATCGCCAACAGCAAGGTTAACCTTGGTTTCGGGGAAGCCCTTGTCAGAGGTATCCTGTGTAACGCTCTGGTCTGCCTGGCTATCTGGCTGTGCTTCAGCGCTCGCACCGTAGTTGATAAAATAATGGCTATAGTCTTCCCTATTACCGCCTTTGTCGCCGCTGGCTTCGAGCACAGTATCGCCAACATGTACTTCATCCCCATGGGTATACTGATGACCGGTCAGCCAGCCGTCACGGAGGCAGCCGGAGTTACTGCTGGCAGCTTATCCAACCTCACCTGGACAGGCTTCATGGGTAACCTTATTCCAGTAACCATAGGTAACGTCATCGGTGGGGGGATTCTCATCGCTGCTGTCTACTGGCTGGCCTACATGCGTGGTGAACGTACGGTCGAGGTAATGAGCACAAGACCATGGCTGAAAAGGGTAGTCCCCAACTTCGTTTACTCCAGACTGGAAAGCTCGGTCTCCGGCACTCTGTCGGATACAGTCCGTGCCCAGCTTGAAGAGCTTGTCCGTGCCAGATTGGAACAACCACCTGCCCTTCTGGACGAGGGCAAGAAAGCCCTGCTGACTGTGCTGACTAGGGCCAGTGAGGATAATGACTTCATGGCAAGGCTGTCACAAAACCCGGACGAGGCACTCCAGGAATATGAGCTGACAAACGAAGAGAAGGCAGCTCTGGCAAGCGGGGATGTCAAATGGATAGAATCTAAACTGGGCACTCTGGAGGAACCCTTGCGGACGTGGCTTAATGCAAGGCTGGCTCAGGAGAAGTGGTAATTGAATACCTGAGGTGCGAATACCTCTTTAACCTCAAGCTTAAAGGGGGAGCAATTACGCTCCCCCTTTAAGCGTAAACCAAAGCAGTGAAGATAGCAACAACACCTCTTGAAGTCCCATACCTGGCCTTACTGCTCCATCTATGGAATTCTTGGCGGCAACACGTTTTAGCCAAGTATCTATAGGGCAATATATCCAACTAGTATTTACCAACGTTTGTGAGATGCGTAACGTATGTGACTTTAGGTAATTTGGCCCACCCGGAGACAAGTCTAAACGCCCCCTCGAATCAGGGTTTCTCAGGTACTGTTAACGTCAAGGAAAGAGCATTTAACTCGATGACGATGGATGGCATCAGTGTTACCCTGATTATAGAAGGGATAGACCGGTAGGAAGTAATCCGGAAAAACAAAAAAGGAGGCAAAACGATGGAGACTTTCTTGACAGTACTGATGGCGCTCGGTATCTACGTTGTCCTTCCGTTGATAGTGGCTGCTGTTGTGTGCGGCGCCGTTGTCTGGAGGGCAAAGCTGCGGGCTGAAAAGACCAAGGAAGCTGCGGCTGGCAGGGAGGTTGAGGCGATTGTTCGTCATCCTGCAAAGACGTAGTGTTACTCCGGGTGCGAGGTGGCACCAGAAACTAGCAGCCCAACCCCCAGCAAGTGTTAGATTCCTAGCTGGGGGTACGGCATGGGTACCGTTAATGGGCTAACCAAACCGGACGGGGGAAATGGATTGAGCAGGTATTCTTTATATCAATGGGCCAGAGATACTCAGTACAGGCGTCGTATCCTATCGTACTGTATCCTGTTCGTGCTCTTCTGGGACTGCGCAGTATTTTACTATTTTGGTGAAATTATGGATATCGCCGATTGGCACTTGAACTGGGACTTTCTCTACGGTGTTCATGATATACAGCGTTTTTTGTTCATTGCGCCAATATTGTATGCGGCCTACTACTTCAGGATCAAAGGAGCTGTGCTCGTCACACTGGCCAGTTTCTTCGTCTTCTTGCCTCGCGCCCTTATAATGTCACCTTATCCTGACCCTCTGCTCCGACCAGGGCTTTTCACTTTAATTGCAGGCATCATAGGTATTCTTGTTGGCATGGCACGCAATGGAGTCGAGCAGCGTAGCCGCCTTGAAGGACTTGTCAGAAAAGAGAGAGACAAGCTTATGAGCGTGCTGGAGAGGATGGAGGACGGAGTATTAATCGTTGGTCCTGACTACCGGGTGCGCTTCATGAATCCGGCTATGGAAAGGGAATTTGGAGAGGGTATTGGAGCCTACTGTTATCAATATCTTCGTAACTCAGATGTCCCGTGTAAGGAAAACTGCAAACTATCAAGTGTTTTTCGCGGCGTAATTGAAAGGTCAGAATATAGCATTCGAGGTACCAGGACGTATGATGTTATCGCGTCACCATTTACCGACTCCGACGGGCAGGTCTGCCAGCTCGCTACATTTAGAAACATTACGCAGCGGAAGAAGGTCGAGGAAGAGCTTGTTGAAATCAACAAAATGAAGTCAGAACTGCTATCTAATGTTACCCACGAACTCCGCTCACCTCTTAGCTCGATAAAGGGAATTGTCAGCAGTCTTCTGCAGAAAGACATCAAGTTGGGTGAGGACACTACGGAGATGCTGCTACGTGGTATTAGCGAGGAAACAGATAGGCTGGCCAGCCTCGTTACGAATTTGCTTAATATGAGTAAACTGGAGGCAGGGGCATGGGTACCGGATAAAGAGCGCTTTTATATTGCTGACATTATTGGCGAGGTCATTAATAAGCAGAGATGGGCCCACCCGAAACATCTCTTCGAAGTACGTATTGACCCTGATGTACCGGAAATCTACGCAGACTTTGGTCAGGTGAGACAGGTATTACTGAATCTGCTTGAGAACGCGGTCGCTTATTCCGAGGAAGGAACTCATATTACGGTTGCTGTCAGGGCAGTAGACGGTATGGTCGAGACCAGTGTCACTGATGAGGGTGTAGGCATACCGCAGCGGGACCTTGAGAGGATATTCGAAAAATTCTATCGCGGTAACCAGGAACGCAGCCAGCCGGGTGGTACTGGCCTGGGCCTAGCGATTTCTCAAGCCCTTATTCATGTGAATGGCGGCAGGATATGGGCTGAGAGTATAATACAAAAAGGGTCTATTTTCCATTTTATGCTGCCTATAGCTCGTTAGGGCAATATGAAATAGTGAATTTATCATGCCAAACAAAGCCAAGATTCTAGTAGTTGATGATGAGCCTAAAATAAGGATGTTTATCCGTGCCAATCTGGAAGCCCGAGGGTATGACATATACCTTGCCCAGGATGGCGTTGAAGCTGTGGAGGAAGCAGCACGAGTTCTACCCGACGTAATTGTCCTCGATGTCAATATGCCCAGAATGGACGGCATCGAAGCCTGCCGGAAGATACGGGAGTGGACCAATACACCTATAATTATCCTCAGTGTCAGGGAGGACGAAAAAGACAAAGTCGGGGCTCTGGATGAGGGTGCTGATGACTACGTGACCAAACCGTTTGGCATAGAGGAACTGCTGGCCAGAATCAGGGTGGCCCTTCGGCATGGCAAAACCACAGATGCGGATACGCTGGTGTTTACGGCAGACGACCTGGAGGTGGACTTCTCCAAGCAGTTGGTTAAACGTAGGGGCGAGATTGTCAGGCTGACACGAACGGAGTACCAGTTGCTTGCCTACCTCGTTTCAAATTGTGGCAAGGTGCTCACTCACAGAGACCTGCTTCATAACGTGTGGGGCCCGGAA
>Ga0209635_10002247_pt1 | contig 14732 bp, 13 predicted proteins | sample DeeMarSWOR230_32_FD_187463 | JGI IMG/M metagenome (GOLD analysis project Ga0209635, IMG submission 187463) | Marine sediment microbial communities from White Oak River estuary, North Carolina - WOR-2-30_32 (SPAdes) (version 2) | ecosystem: Environmental > Aquatic > Marine > Intertidal zone >... | reverse complement strand
GAACTACACCGGAGTGGACACAAGCACTGCTGGAGACTACACCTACAGTGTTACCTGTGATAACGGGGTTTGTCCACCTGAAGAGGCAACCGGCACGGTAACAGTCGAGGAGTGTGTGCCCCCGCCGCCTCGTGGGGGAGGCAGAGCTTCTTGTCCCATGCGCAAATACCTTACGGTGGATTGGGAGGGAAATAACACAACGAAACCCCTTTACAACAATGACAAGTTAGCGGTAGATTTGCTCGGGCCTAGCCTCGATCTCAGTCACAACTTGTTCCTGGAGGGGGGGACTCACGCGCCCGTTGTTGGTGGAATTACATATTACCTGATAGTAGTCAGAGAGCTCGATGAAACACAAAGACCTTTTCTGCCAGAGAATACTGAAGCGATTGTGGTTTTCAACATAACTCCTGCGGGTGCTGATTTCGACAGGGATATTTTCCTGACGCTGGGTCTGACCCAAGCTCAGTTGCCTGAGAATGCTCAAAATGTAACCATGGCTTATTATGATGATGTTAATGGAGTCTGGGAAACTCTGCCGAGTGGACCAGTCGAACCGAATGGCGTGGCAGAACTGGCCCTATTTGCGCCGATAAACCACTTCTCCATATTCGGCGTACTGGCTGAAGTTGCTCCGCCATCTCCGCCACCGCCTGCCCACTTTGCGGGCACGGGTGACTTGGACATCGAGCCCAGTGTGGTAAGGATATGGGAACCTGTCACCTTCGTGACCAAGACTGGGGAAAGCGTTACCATTACCTTCAACATAGCCAATGACGGTGGGCAGGCAGGCAACCATATTTTTGAACTAAGGCTAAATGGAGAACCTGTAGATAGTGTGATGGTGACACTGGGTGCAGGGCAGAGCCAGAAGGTGAGTTTCACCGTGCCTGACTTAGAGTACGGGCATTATGATGTGGAGGTGATTGGGTCAGGGTTGAGCCCAGAAAAGCTGTTCGAAGGTGAGTTCACAGCGTCACGGGACATCACCTGGTGGCTTATCATCGTCATAGTAGCCGCAATTGGCTTAATTATCGGGGGAGTTGTCTGGAGGAGAAGAAGGCGAAGAGCAGAACAGGAAGGATAACCGAGCCTCGGCTCGGTTATCCCCCTCCCTTTTCACCCCGCCAAATCTGGTTAAATATAAACGTCGAATAGCTTTATAGAAAGGGGACAACTGATATAAAGCGCGCATTAAATCTCGTCATTCTTGTCTCGCTGGTGGCTTTACTAGCATTCATTTCAGGATGTGTGGCGGCTGGATCTCAAATCAGAGAGCCTTATATCTATTCCTCTGAGATTTACGATGCCTCTAAAGTTTCGGCAGCAACTGAACAGGAGGTCTTGGATTTTCTGGCTCAAGATTCCACTGATGGAAATTCGTGGATATCAGGACGTTATGAGTGCGGCCATTTTGCTGCTGATGTCTGGTGGAATTCCTATATGCAAGGGCTGGAGGCTTGCATGGTCTGGGTAAAGCGTATGAAATGGGGTGAGGAACAACTTCACTGGGTAGTTAAGTTCCGCATCGAGGACGAAACTCAGAACTATTGGCTCTGGGTAGAGCCGTCAAGTGACGGGGTTGTTGACGAAGACGACTACGCAATCCAGGACACTTTTTGCGGAGAGGAAGCTTTCAATCTTTGCAAAATTTGGTGGGAAGAAAGTCTTAGCTAGTTCAAGGCTTGTCTATCCCTCTCCTTCCTGGGTAATCTCAAACAGCTTTTCCGGGCTCTCTAGATGGTCAATATATAGAGTGCCATCGAGATGCTCAATTTCCTGTTCAAGAGCCTGAGCCAGAAGCCCTTGTGCTTTGAGGCGAAATTCCTTACCGTATCGGTTTTGCGCTTTGACCTTCACTGTTACCGCTCTTTTTATTTCCCCAAAGTAGCCAGGTACGGATAAGCAGCCTTCCTGAACTACTCGCTCACCTTCCCTTTTTAGTACTTCAGGGTTAATCAGGGTGACCAGTTCCTGTTCTGGCACCTCGATGACTGCTACACGGAGTAACACTCCTACCTGCGGGGCAGCGAGGCCGGCTCTGTTTGGGTCAGCGTGTAACGTATCAATCATGTCATCGATTAGCTTTTGAATGGAGTCATCGATTTTGGTTACTTTTTTGGCCTTTTGCCGCAACACAGGGTCGGGCAAAGTGCGAATCTGTAAAACTGCCATGCTTCCTCTGAAAACGCGACTGGATTTTTATTCCATACTATTATAACCTGTCATCGGATGGTTGTTGAAGGCCTCATATTTTGCCAAAACGGCGCTGGCGGCGTTTATATTCAGAAAGCGCTTCTTCAATCTCTTTATGCCCAAAATCAGGCCATAACACTGGAGTGAAGTAAAGTTCACTATAGGCAGCCTGCCAGAGGAGAAAGTTGCTGAGGCGGCTCTCACCACCAGTGCGTATGAACAAGTCAGGGTCGGGGATGTCAGTGCTATATAGATACCGGGCAAACACATTCTCATCTATATTGTCACCGGGAATACCAGCGCTGGCGATACGTCTGGTTGCCTGGATAATTTCGTCACGCCCACCATAATCGAAGGCGAGGCAGAGCGTAAGCCCGGTATTATTTTTAGTGAGTTCAACTGCTGCCTGCACCTTTTCTCTCAGTTTCTGAGATATCCTGTCCAGCCTGCCGAGGTGTACCAGGCGGACATTTTCTTGATGAAAAGCCTGAGTTTCCTGGTCGAGCCTCTTTGCTAGAAGGCTGATTAAGCCAGCGACCTCTGCCCTGGGGCGATTCCAGTTCTCGGTGGAGAATGTATAGAGGGTCAGGTATCTTACTCCATGGTCGGTAAAAATCTTTACCACCGGGCGAATATTCTTGCCTCCTGCTTCATGTCCGGCAAGCCTGGGTAAGCCACGTTCCTTTGCCCATCGGCCATTGCCATCCATGATAATGGCTACATGCTGGGGAGGATAATTTGTTTGAATCATAAACCAGCCTCGCGAAAAATGAGATGCCTGATTTTCAGCAAGGGATAAGCGGAGCTACATCTCAGGACAGCCAGAATTAACCTGCTGTGCCAATCGAAGGAAAAATCGTTTGAATTAAGCAAAGCCTCAACCATGCCGCTAGAGTTCAATGCGTTGAATATGCCATCGATTTGGCGGTCGCTTAGTTTGGCATAAGCCTCTCTAGCCCAGTAGCCACGGGAAAGTTCTTTGCCCATTTTTGCTTTCCACTGCTTTTGATAGCGTGAAAGCTGGCCAGCGGTTAAATTATCACTACTGAGAGCGTCATCAAGTACCTCGGCTGCTATCCGGGCACCAATATGCCCAAAGTATATTCCTCCGCCAGTAGTTGGCTTTACTTGTCCGGCAGCATCCCCAATAACCAGTAACCTGTCTCCGTAGCTGCGGGCTAAAGTTCCTACGGGGAGGGCCTTTTGCTCGATTTCCACCTCCCGACTTGTTATTCTACCCTGGCAAAAGATATTGTTGAGGAATTTTTGCAGATGTAGCTTGGCCTGGGATTTTGCTAAAAGCCCAATATATGCTTTGTTTGTTGAAGTAGGTACAAGCCAGGCAAACGAACCTGGTGCTATTTCCTGACCAAAGTATACTTCGAGTTCATCAACGTTTTTCGCTTCAACTTCGGCCTGGGCACCGACGAGAAAACCTTTGATTTTGCCCAGACCTAGCTTCCGGGGTAGCTTGGGCCTGAATCCGTTAGCCAGAACTACAGCTCTAGCGCTGAATGTTTCCCGGGCTCCGGATCGCAAAGTTTCAGCTTGTATGCTATCCTGCCCGGGAATAATGTCAATGACTGGGGAAGAGAAGAAGTATTGTGCCCCGTGGGATTGGGCTTTAGAGGCTAGCGCTTCATCCAGTAAAAGCCGATTGACAACGTAAGCCTGAACATTTTCAGTTTGCAATCTTAAACATCTCCCTGAAGGGGAGAAAAGCTTGACCGAGTTTACCCTGGTTAATATCCCATCTGTGCCGAGGTCCAAGGACTGGAAACATTCGGTACTGATTATTCCTGTGCAGCAGACATTGAGTCTCGATACATTTTTTGCTTCAAAAACAGCGACATCATGACCCGATGAAGCCAGTTCATAAGCTACGTAGCTCCCGGCCGGTCCTGCTCCTACTATGATGACATCGTAAAATTGGCCCGACAATTCCCTGCCGCCTTTTTAGATTTCTATCAGGCGATGCTATATTATATAACAAATTGTTTAGCTACACCTATTTGTCGATTTGGCACGTGCCTTACCATTGCCCCAAACTGACTTTGGTGCACTAATTAAAATCTAGGCGGTCTTTCGTGGTGGCTAAGGTGTTCTGTGGGTTGGAACGGGGAGTATGGTTCGTTCTACCGGGATTATTTTGAACCCTGCGGAGCTGCTCTACGCCAGCCAGCATAAGTAAGGTGAACTGTCCCTCGTCATATAACCTTCTCTTTTTCACCACCCTGACGTTTGGCTTTGGGGGTGGAGGATGTATGGTACTGGACCAGCTTTTTCAGTAACTTGTCATGGTGCTTGGCCTCATATTTCGTTAATTCCTCTATATCCGCTCCGGGATTGAGGTACTTATGTGCCTCGTATTGTACCTTCAAGAGCAACCTGAGAAGGGTCTGCTTTTCCTCATATGATAGTGACGACAGGATTTCCTGGATAAACTTCCAGCCTGCCAGAGTTGCCGGTTTAAGGGCTTCCTCTCCCTTGTTGGTGATAACCAGCCATACTACCCTGCGGTCCTTCCTGTCTCTTACCCTTCTGATCAGACCAGCCTTGACCATACGGTCGGCTATCATACTGATGCTGTTCGTGCTACGTGCTAACCACCGACCTACGTCAGTTGGCCTTACATGACTATTGAGGTATTCGAGGTATTTCATAGTCACAAGCACTACGTACTGCTCTGTAGTAATCTTGTATTCACTAAATACTCGGTCTTCGCACAACTTAAGCATGTCGTGGGTGTGGTGTGTCATGAACCACAATTTCAAAATTAGATTTCCGTTTTCGAAATTTACCGTCATATTTAGCCTCGCCTGATTATTTCATGGGACATTTGCTTGCTTGGGAAGTGAGCTATTATAACAGCTTCTGTTATTTACAACAAGTCGGCATGACATCACGGAACTCTCGCAACACATCTAGCTGTTCAGCAGTCGAAGTTCCGTAGGCTGCGGTAGCGATGAGACACCTCCCACCCTCACGTGTGTTGAGGTGGAAAGTGTTGCGAGAGTTCCGTGATGACGTGTTGCTGGAAAGCATCGTGGGCTCTCAACTTGTCGCCCTGTACTACCAGCTTAGCCCACCTGTCGCGGATTTCATATCAGGAGGTAGCTTTTTGAGAACCATGGTCAGAGAGGTTGTGGTTGACCCCATTGTTTGGGTTGTTGAAGCTACAAGGATATATGGTTGAACTAGGGAGGTGTAGAGTGCCGCTTTATACGGAGAAGCTTGCCTGCTGGTATTGGGTGTGTGTGACACCATCACCAATATAGAAGAACATCACACCTGCCATGCCAAGAGCAGACCGTGTCACTCAATGCCAGGCACGGTCGGCTCTTTTATTGTTGTTGTCTCCACCGCGTCGAATGGGTGCTCGTCACTTTGGAGTTCTTCACTCCGGTGGGGCAACCTGGATAGGTAGCGGCGGGAGCTTGACTCGCTCCCGCCGCTAATAGTAGGAGAAAGGAGGTAAGTGGTGGGAAAGCTGGTTAATTGCTTCCTTTTTGGTCAAGCTCATTTGCCTGACCACACGCACAAGTAAAATCTCCTATGCTACCATAATACACGAGTGATATATACACGAGCACTTCGTATAAGAGTAACAGTTTTTCAAAAGAATGTCAAGGGGTGTTGACGATTTGAATCACAAAAAATCTAACCCAAAAATTATTATGATTTGGCCTGATTAAAACTTTAGAAGGACGTAAAGCCAGGCTATGAGGAAGATGGACATGCGTTCGAGGTGTCATTTGGAGGCCTTCCCTTAATGTCATTGCGAGCCCCGACTTGTCGGGGTGTGGCAATCCCTGATAACTTCTCAATCTTAGTAGCAGGAGCATGCGTAGGAGCAAAATTTGGTATAATCTAAAGTGGGAGAGTGAGTTGTCTAAGATACTGGACAAAATAAACGACCCCGGCGATGTTAGGGGGCTAAACCAAGGTGAACTAAGTGAACTTTGTTCCGAACTCAGGGAGTTGTTGGTAAACAGGGTTAGTGAAAACGGAGGGCATCTAGCATCCAATCTGGGAGCGGTGGAGCTTACTGTTGCCTTGCACCGGGTATTTGATAGCCCGAAAGACAAGATAATCTGGGATGTGGGGCACCAAAGTTACGTTCACAAGCTATTAACAGGAAGAAGGGAGCAATTTCCCTCCATTCGCCAATACCAGGGACTCTCAGGATTTCCTGATAGAGATGAAAGTCTTCACGATGCTTTCACTACGGGACATGGTGGCACCTCCATTTCAGCGGCTTTGGGCATGGCTCTGACCCGCGACCTTGCTCGCGGTGATCACCACGTGGTAGCTGTCATTGGCGATGGGTGTCTTACCTGTGGCATGACTTACGAAGCGCTGAATCACGCTGGGCATTTGGGCACAAGGCTTATCGTCGTACTTAATGATAACGGCATGTCCATTTCGCCCACAATAGGAGCGATAGCCAGGCGGCTAAATGTAGTGCGAGCAACCCGTGGCTATAGGCAGGCTAAGAAACAGACGAATCGGTTGCTGTCTCTCTTGCCTGGGGGAAAGAGGCTGCAGTGGGCGTTGCGCCGCCTTAAGGAAGGAGCAAAAGCGGTAGTCATGCCCACCATGATGTGGGAGCAGCTAGGTTTTACTTACCTTGGTCCGATAGATGGTCATAACACTGCTGCATTGGAAGCTGCTCTGACTCAAGCCAGGGATTACTACAAGCCGGTCATTGTCCATGCCTTGACTAGGAAGGGCAAGGGTTACAAATTAGCAGAGGATAACCCTACTCACTTTCACGGGCTATCTCCTGAAAGCGAGAATTCGGGCACAATACCTACTTATAGTCAGATATTTGCTCGAACAGTCGGGGGACTGCTCAGGGACAATCCCAAGGTTGTAGTGATAAGCGCTGCCATGGTTGAAGGCAATAGCCTGTCTTCTCTGGTTAAGAAGTTTCCTCGACGCATCTACGATGTAGGGATTTCTGAGCAGCATGCAGTTACCTTAGCCGCCGGTCTGTCTACCCAGGGCTTTATACCTTTTGTAGCTATATATTCCACTTTTTTGCAGCGTGCCTTTGACCAAGTATTGCACGATGTTTGTCTCCCTGATCTGCCTGTCATTTTTGCCCTCGACCGCAGCGGCATCGTCGGAGAGGATGGCAAAACACATCAAGGGATATTTGATTTATCCTATCTTAATTTGATGCCTAATATGATTGTTTGCGCACCTAAGGATGAGAATGAACTTCAAGACATGCTCTATACTGCCCTCAGCGCAGAGCATCCTCTGGCGATCCGTTATCCCCGGGGTCGGGGAACAGGTGTTCCCCTGGCCACCGAGCTTCATCAGCTTCCTATAGGCAAGGCTGAAATAATAAAGCAAGGTGAAGATATAGTCATAATAGGTATCGGCTCTACTGTCATGCCTTCTCTGGAAGCTGCGGAACATTTAGCTCTTTGGGGTATTGATGCCATGGTAATTAATGCCCGGTTCGCCAAGCCTTTGGATACAGAGCTTATTTTGGATGTAGCCAACCACACCAAAAAGATGGTCATAGTAGAGGAGAATGTTCTTAGCGGCGGCTTTGGTACCGCGGTGCTGGAGCTGCTGGAGAAGGCTGTAGCTTCAGATGTTAAGGTAAAGCGATTAGGCATTCCTGACGAATTCGTAACCCATGGAAAGCAAGATTTTCTTCGCTCTCTCTACCATCTGGATGCCCTGGGAATAGCCAAGGAATGTGCCGATTTCCTGGCTCACATCCCAGCAAAGGTGGAAGGAGAGTTCGATACCACTATCCTTTAATACGAGTTGGCTTCTATATGACCGTTCAATCGGGCAGCGCGTCCTTATTCTCTTGGGTTATTCGCTTGAGTTCATAAAGCTTGGTGATGGCTTCCAGAGGGGACATGGAATCAATGTCAAGCCGGCTAATTTCATCAGCCAAGAGGGAATCTTTCGGGAAAAGAGGAATCTGGAGCGATGCTTTATGGCGAGGGACCTTGCCTTTTTTAGAGGCGTGGCTTTCCAGTTCAGCCAAGACTTCCTGGGCTCGAACGATTACCGATTTGGGCAGGCCAGCTAGCTGCGCCACATGGATGCCATAGCTTCTGTCGGTGCCCCCGGGGACAATCTTGTGTAGAAAGATAACTTTGTCTCCTTTCTCCGCCACCGCTACGTTAAAGTTTTTCACTCTGGGCAGGATATCAGCCAGGTCCACCAATTCATGATAATGAGTGGCAAAAAGAGTCTTCGCTCCAAGCTCAGGGTGGTTATGGATAAACTCGGCTACTGCCCAGGCGATGGAAAGCCCGTCGTAGGTAGAGGTACCCCGCCCAATTTCATCCAGAATGATAAAGGAGCGAGGGGTAGCATTATTTAGGATATTGGCTGCCTCAGTCATCTCCACCATAAAAGTGGATTGCCCGGCAGCCAGGTCCTCCTGAGCACCAATGCGAGTAAAGATGCGGTCAACAATTCCAATATTCGCTGAATCGGCAGGGACAAAGCTTCCTATCTGGGCCAGGAGGATGATCAGGACTACCTGCCTGAGATAGGTGGACTTCCCCGACATGTTGGGGCCTGTGAGTATGATGAGTTGATTATCCTTATTACATAAGTAAGCATCGTTAGGAACAAAATTATCGCTGCCTATGCTCTGTTCCACAATAGGGTGGCGTCCTCCCTTAATATCGATGACAGCATCGTTGGTCAGTGTTGGCTTGACATAACCATGACGCACGGTGACCTCAGCCAGGCTGGAAAGGACGTCAATTTGGGCAATGGCTCTGGCGGTAGTCAAAATTTGTCCCCCAACAGCGCTTATCTGCTGGCAAAGTTGCCGGAAGATGGTGGCCTCCAGGTCAGCGATTTTTTCCTGAGCATTGAGAATCAGCGATTCATACTCCTTAAGTTCGGGGGTGAAGAACCTTTCTGCCTCCGCTAAAGTCTGTTTACGAATATAATCCGAAGGAACCAAGTTGAGATTAGCCCGAGATACCTCGATATAATAGCCAAATACCCGGTTGTAGCCTACTTTTAGGGATTTAATCCCTGTATGCTGTCTTTCCCTTTGCTCCAGGCCAGCCAGATATTGCTTGGCTTGCCGGGAATTGCGGCGAATTTCATCCAGCTCAGGGGAAAAACCCTCCCTTATCACACCACCTTGCTCCAAATCCCCAGGTTCATCGGCAATAGCCCTGGCGATTAAGTCCACGATGTCGGGACAGGGCTTAAGTTCGGTGCTTAGCCAGTTTATGGCGTCCCCATCGGCCATCGCTGCTTTCAGGTCTGGCACCTTCTCTAAGCTGGAGCGTAGCGTTATCAACTCTCGGGGCATGACTCTGCCACTACTCACCCGGTTAACCAACCTCTCCAGGTCGGCAACATCCGATAAAAGGGAGATAACTTTCTGGCGAGCCGGACTATCCTGATTAAACCAGGCAACCGCCTCTTGCCGCTGATTCAATATGGCGAGGTCTAGAAGGGGATGCCCCAGCCAGTTCTTGAGCAGCCTGCCACCCATGGCTGTCTTGCTCAGGTCGATAACGGAGAGGAGGGAGTGGTCGGTTTCTCCCCACCTGCCGCCCTGAAAGAGTTCCAAATTGCGGATGGTCTGGCCGTCGAGGGTCATAAAGGAATCTGTGGAGTAGGTAGCAAGCTTGCTTAGCTGGGGCAGAGTTTCCTTCTGCGTTTCCTTGACATAATGTATTAATGCACCGGCGGCTCTTATAGCCGAAGGCAGGCGGGCACAGCCGTAGCCTTCTAAAGTAGCCACGGCGAAATGGTTCAGCAAAGCTTCTTGGGCAATCTCCATGTCAAACCAGTAGTCATCAAGCTGGCTTATGGTGAACGGCAATTGAGCATAATCGTCGGCGTCTTCGGGAATAAGAACTTCGCTGGGCTGAAGTCGCTCCAATTCAGGCATGACTCTTTCAGTAGGAAGCTGAGTGGTGGCAAACTCGCCGGTGCTTATATCGACATAGGCGATTCCCGCTTCCTCGCCTTCAATAACTAGGCTGGCGAGATAGTTATTGCTCTTGCTATCAAGCAGATTGGGCTCGACCACCGTCCCCGGCGTTACCACCCGAATGACGTCCCTTTCTACCAGTCCCTTGCCCGGTGGGGTAAGCTGCTCGCAGATAGCTACTTTATGCCCCCGGTTGATGAGCTTAGCCAGATAGTTATCCAGAGCATGATAAGGTATCCCAGCCATGGGCACCCTCTGCCCCTTGCCCATCTCTCGCGATGTTAGGACGACGTCCAGTTCTCGCGAAGCGACCTTTGCATCCTCGTCGAAGGTCTCATAAAAGTCGCCTAAACGGAAGAAAACTATAGCCTCGGGATACTTCTGCTTAACTCTGAGATACTGCTTTCTAAGAGGTGTGACGGCCATCAATGTTATTTTACTATAAAGACCTCATTGAAACGAATTAACTTGCCTGCTATGATACTTTGTTGGATAATTTACTATGAGGGGACAAATTGGCATCCATGTTGAGGAGGAGTTTCGGGGGGTGATGGATGGTGGCTGGGTGAGGAAAATTGCCCAGCGAGTTCTCAAGGCTGAAGGGGTGGCTCCTCCTTACGAGGTGAGCCTGGTTTTCACCGGCGCCGAGACAGTGAAACAACTTAACCGGGACTACCGGGGGGTGGATGAGCCTACGGATGTGCTTGCTTTTTACATGCTTCCGCATAAGGGAGCTGATTCTTCCTTTGCTCTCCCTCCTGATGGGGTAACTCGCCTGGGAGAGGTAATTATCTCTTATCCCCAGGCGGTAGAACAAGCCAGAAAACAGGGGCACTCGACCGAAAAAGAGCTGGCGTTGCTGATTATTCATGGGATACTTCATCTTCTGGGCTACGACCATGAAGAACCCAAAGAGGAAAGACAGATGAGGGGAAGGGAAAAAGAGCTCTTGGATAAATGCTTGCCTGGGAAGTGATATAATATAAGTGCAGAATGGGGTTGGGGATGCTAAACCGCTTCAATTATTCAGCGACTGGTATTCCAGCGTCATTTAGCGTGGGGCACAAGCGGGGCTTAACCCGGTGTCTTTGAAGAAGTGAAAAACAATGTAGAGGAGGTAAAAGATGGCTAAATTCCTAATGCTGACGACCCTCACAGATGAGGGAAGAAAGACAATCATAGAAAATCCTGGAAGAATTAAAGAGGTCAACAAAGAAGTAGAGGCAATGGGAGCGAAGATTCTGGCTCAGTATGCTCTGCTAGGGCCGTATGACTTCGTGAATATTTTAGAAGCTCCCAGTAATGAAGCAATATCAAGGGTAGCGGTGAATCTGGGGGCAAGAGGTACGCTTCAAACTATGACCATGGCTGCTATGGATGTTGATGCTTTCATTGGCGGTATCAAGAAGTAGAAGTAACCGTTGGTAACCCGCTTGTGCTATCAACCTTTAAGGCTGATTAGGATTCGGAAATAAAGCATTAATGACAGAAATGCAAAACTGCTTAATTCTCTGGATTTAGGATTCAGAGATAGTTGAGAATTACGGTTTGTGAGGTGGTGGGTAGGGACGACGAAGTAATCGAGAGCTTGGGTTTTGCTTCTAGTTCCCGAATTCTCATTTTATCCAGGAATTTGTCCACAAGACTGAGATTGCCAGTGAATGCCTTTGTCTTGTAGTGCATGGGGATGACAATAGGAGGCTCTAATTGCCTTACTATTTCCACAGCCGTGTCAACAGGTATAGTAGATACCTCCCCGACGGGCAGGAATAGTATATCGACATCTCCTAATTCCTCTATCAACTGCGGGCTCAGGGGATGCCCCAGGTCACCTAGGTGACATAAAGTTATTCCGTCCATCTCGATAACATAAATAGTATTTTTCCCCTTCAATTCCCCCTTCTTATCATCATGGAAAGTGGAGATTCCTGTTATGAATGTTCCCCCTATTTCGTATTCCCCGGGGCTTTTTATTTGTTTAGGGTCATCGGCGACGCCTTCGATGTAGCTATGGCCAGGATGGAAATGGCTTAATGTCGCTATGTCCGCCTCAGGTTCATCCATGCGGTAGCCCAAGTCAGGGTGACATGGGTCTGTTATGATGTTTTTTTCTTTCCCGCTAATCAAAAAGCAGGAATGTCCTAGCCAGGTAATCTCCATCAGAGTCTAAAGGATAACCCTTTTCTTTAGCTTTGTCTACAGCAAGACGACTCCATTAACCAGAAAATACATCAGCTTTGCGGGTGCGATTGTCTTTTTCTATAGGGCTTACAAGAAGCGTCATCTCCTCTATGCCCACAATGACAATTTCCTCTCCGGCATCTATAGTTGAACTAGACGAAGCTTGCCACAGTTCACCGTTAACCCGAACATAACCTTTAGGGGAAATAGGAGTTATTGTTCGACCTCGACTACCAATATCCAGTGGAATAATCGGCTTCTTAATCAGCGCCTTCTTGCCACGTCGGTAATTTGTATAATTATATACCCCGAGAGCAATCATCATAAGGATGAGACCCCAGAGGGGAATATTTATCGCAACCCTTGGCAGCAGCCAGAGTACGACTGCCACCACGGCTGCCTCTTCAAGTAGGGTTATTGTAATGGCGAGTACTGTATATCTCCTGTATTTCATTTTGGTATTGAGATAAAGGGTAATGATATGCAAAGTAATAGAAATAATCAAACAACAGGGCAATTGACAAAAACTATCGTAGCCGTTAACATTTGGAAAATGAAGGTTAACGAAACGAAGAGGCAAATATTGAAAGCTCTTCGGGAATGTGGTGGGTCTCTTTCTGGCGAGACACTTTCTAACCAGCTTGGCACCTCTAGGGTTTCTATCTGGAAGCATATTCACAGCTTAAAAGAGGACGGCTATTTAATAGAGGCCTTGGCTAGAGGATACAGGCTAGTCTCCTCTCCAGATTTACTGCTTCCTTATGAATTTCCCGGTTTAGAACAGAAAATTCACTACTTCCCGGAGATTGGCTCGACCATGGGTGAAGCAAGGGAATTAGCTAAAAAGGGAGCGGGGGAGGGGACAATTGTGGTTGCCGAGGCCCAGACCCGTGGGCGGGGGAGATTGAGCCGGGAATGGCTCTCGCCAGGAGGAGGGATTTACTTCACTATCGTTTTACGCCCTAGGATAAGTCCCGCATATGCTCCCAGGATAAGCTTGATGGCCTCTGTTGCCGTGGCAGCTACGATTAGAAAACTCTTTGGGTTAAAGGCTGAATTAAAATGGCCCAATGACGTCTTGATTGGAGGCAGGAAAGTGTGTGGCATACTGGCTGAGATGGATGCTGAAATAGATGTTGTAAACTTTGTGAACGTCGGGATAGGTATAAACGCCAATACCTCTATTCCTCAGTTTGAGAAAACGGTGACCTCCTTAAAGGATGAGTTGGGAAGGGAAATCTCTAGGAAGGAATTTTTGAGTGCATTGTTAATGGAAATAGAACGGCAGCAACCTCTGTTGATGAAAGCGGATTTACTCGAAGAGTGGAAAAAACTCTCTGTGACATTAAGTAAGGATGTAAGGATAGTAGCGCCAGGTGAGGTGATAGTAGGGCAGGCAATCGACATTGATACCACCGGAGCATTGATAGTGAAGGAGAGGGATGGCTCTTTGAAGAAGGCAATGGCCGGGGATTGTATTCACTTGAGGGAAGAAGCACCAAATACTAATACAGGAGCAGTCAGCCGTCAGTAGCCACCATTCAGTATGAAGCTGATAGCTGAAAGCTACATCGTTGTAAAATGTTACAACTAACTATCATTGTAGTCTATTTTCTCGCCATAATTGGCATTGGGGTATGGAGTAAGCGGAGAGCAGGCAGCCAGAATGGCTTCTTCGTTGCCCACCGTCAGGGAACTCTGCCCCTTATCACCGGCTCACTTGTAGCCACTGCAATAGGTGGCTCGGCACTCATAGTGACATCTAAGTTGGGATTTGAGCTGGGTTTGCCCGGTGCCTGGTGGCTTCTTGTCGGCTCTATCGGGCTCGTGCTTCTGGGAGTGTTCTTTGCCAGGAGAGTAAGAGGTGCTGCACTTTATACTCTTCCCGAACTGGTGGGAAAACAATATGACCGCCGTGTGAGTTTGGCATCTGCTATTCTCATCGTTATCGCCTGGATAGGAGTGGTTGCCGGGCAAATCGTGGCTGCTGGAAGTTTTCTATCTATTTTGGGGATAGGTTCTACTACCTTCTGGGTAGTTATTTTCACTGCAGTCGTTGTAGTTTATGCCATTCTGGGAGGTCAATTCTCAATTATCCGCACCGATGTTTTTCAGGCACCAATATTTTTTATCGGGATTTTTATAGTCTTGGCGCTGGTTTTTTCTCGTGTGGGAGGACTTGAAGGGCTAAAAGCCTCCCTCCCTCTCGGTTATTTCTCTTTTCCAACAAGCCCTGCCTTCGATTGGAAGATGCTTTTATCCTTTTTGATTCTCGTCGGAGCGACTTACGTGGTCGGACCTGACATGTATTCTCGACTTTTCTGTGCCAAAGGAGAAAAAACAGCTCAGCAATCAGCCATTTTGTCGGCGTTTCTTTTCATCCCCCTGGCTTTTGCTATCACCCTTA
>Ga0209635_10002245_pt1 | contig 14747 bp, 16 predicted proteins | sample DeeMarSWOR230_32_FD_187463 | JGI IMG/M metagenome (GOLD analysis project Ga0209635, IMG submission 187463) | Marine sediment microbial communities from White Oak River estuary, North Carolina - WOR-2-30_32 (SPAdes) (version 2) | ecosystem: Environmental > Aquatic > Marine > Intertidal zone >... | reverse complement strand
ATTAATATCAGAAAAAGAGTTGTAATTGGTTAGATCTCCGTGGTCTAATCCTACAATTGCATCATATTGCTCTAAATAATTAATATTTTGATATTGGAATTTAATGATTCCAGATTGATTAAAAATAACTTCAAAATTTCCAATATAATTATTATCATTACTAAAAATGTTGTGATATTCTATTACTAGATAATTATTGGGTGCTATCCCACGAAATTCATAAAATATTTCTCCTCCATTAATAGGGTTTAAATCAACACTTAGTAATGCTACACAGTCTATATTCTCATCACTTAAATTCGGAATTGGTTCACATATAGAGTGTGTGTCTCCTAAATTAGTAAAACTCATCCAGCCATTTGAGCTAACATAAATAGTATCATATTGTGTTTCATAGTAAGTAAAATTCCAACTGCTAAAAGAAATTGTTTCATAAGCATCATTTTCATTTGAAATATTCATAAGTGTACCTGATGTCGAGATTTCAATCCATGAATAAGCTGCATTATAATTCATGATATACCCTCCACCATTAGAAGAAGAAGTTCTTAGATCACCATTTTTTCTAATTGCATTAAATTCTTGAGGCAATTTTAAAATAGTTAAATAAAATGGAGTAACAAATGCTATTAATATGAATAGAACTAATAAAGATCTCAGAAATCTTTCAATTTTTATGTGATTACTCAAATTATAATTACTCCTATTCAAATCCCCTACTCCTTTTATATAAAAATTATCCTACGTCTCTATTTTAGAACTACCGTCTATAATCGTCGTATTCTTGATATTATTTTCATTTATTCTAAAAAATTTTTCAAAAGGTATTATTACTTTTTTTAATTGTGTTCTAAATTCACGAAGCTCCTTCCAATATGCTATATTTTCCATAAAAAACATTCTCTCTAATCATTATTCATATTCAAATCTTCAAATTTTACCAAAATATTTTTTGGCGAATAATTTTTTCTAAGATCTGTATCGTTGTAGTGTATATGGGAAAACAAATTTCTACTTAGTTATTATATAATTATACCTGTACTATACCTGTACTTTAGAACTCAAGATTCTTTTTGCTAATCGATTAAATACTTTATCAATGTCAGAACTAATTTCGGAGGAAAGCTCTAGATATACACAACCTTTATTTTCTGCAAACCGTTTGGCATCATTTGAGTATATAAAAATACCATCTTTCTTTAGGAAACAAGGTTTATTTCCTATTAATATATATGGATATTCTTCAAAATTGAATTCGCGAATCCTTGACAAATATTCATTCATTTGCTTATAGGTTTTTATTTTTGTTAGATCAAATACAATTAATGCCATACCCTCTTCTTTACGATATAAATCTTTAACTACTTCAAATATGTTCTCTCCACTTATATCCCATATTGATAGTATTCCATTTAACTCTTTGTTAAACATTATATCTTTTGTCAAAATGTCTATACCGACTGATAATTTATAATTGAGGCCAAATTCACTTTTAATTTGCTTTTGAAGCAACTCATTTTTCCCTAAATCTGCTAGAATAATTTTAATGTTAATATCTGGTAATTGTTCTGTAAACCCCATACTATTTGTATTAAATACTGAAATATATGTACACCTTTTTAGGTTATTTTATATAAAACTTTTTGCAGCCTATTTAAAACCATCTATAAAAAATTTGATAGAGTACTTTTTATGAATTAATTCCTCGCTAAATTCTATAATGTTATTCATCAATCACTAAAAACTTCCTAAACTTTTTCGATTAAAGGGTAAATATTTCTTATGAAAATCCTTTTTATTCAAAGTTATTGAATCATATGAGAAAGATTTGAGCTTTATTAAATGATTATAACCTTAAAGGTGTTGAAATTAAAAGATCATATCTTAAATTCATGTAGAACTAAAAAAAAAGAATGAATTTTTGAATGAATTTACTAAATTTTTGACTCTTCTTCTACTTTTATAATTTCAGCTTTTTGTTTTAACTTTTCGATTGATTGGAGTATTTTTTCATGGTAAATTTTTTCTATATCTACAATCTTTTTGAGAACATTTTGCATTGTTTCTAATTTGATTTTATTGAATTCTTCAGTTGCTAATTTTACATCATTTTCTTCCTTTTTGGCTTTTTCTTTTGCACTTTTCAGTTTACTTTCAGCAAGTTCTATTTCATTAGGTTTTAATTTTTCTTTTGGTTTACTTTTTGTCTTATTAAGACTTTTTTCCGCTTTTTCTAGTTCTTTTACTGCTTTTTCGGCTTCTGATCGCTCTGTTTGAAGTTTTTTTAAATTGATCACAAGTTCATTTAAGGGGGTGATGTATTCATCTCGAAGTTTTGCCACCTTATCTAAACGTTCTTTCTCAATAATTTCAAAAGTGTTTGCTAATGAATTGATTGCTTGTCCTAAAGAAGGAGTTTCTGTTTCAGCATAACTTTTTAATGCAGCTATAGCTTCTTTAATTTCCTTTGAAACATTTTCTTCAGCATTAATATATCGATTACTTTCTTTGATAATTTCGCTGATCTTATTACTTGTAATTCCTAAAGCATTTGATACATTATCTAAAAATTTTTTAAACATATTATATCACTTTTATCAGAATTTCAGATATAAAAAGTAAGTAATCTTAAAAGTTTTCGTGTGTTTATTGAAAAGTATAAAAAATTTAAAGATTTTTTTAGTGTTCGCTTTTAAATAATTTTTCTATAAGAAAAACTGAAATATTAAAAAGCAAAAGAAAAAGAATTATTAAATCCTTCCTCAAGAATATATTCTATCCCCAATTATCTTGAAATTTAAAATGTAAAAATTTTAAAAGAATAGAAATAATGAATTCGACAATCCAGTATAATAGGATAAAATTATCTATAATAAAAATAGGAGCTGATAGGTATGCCATATCTCAAAATACAAACAAATCAAGAGTTTGATAAAGGAAAAAAAAGCAGAAATATTGGATAAGGTCTCCAAACTTGTAGCAATAGAATTAAGTAAAACTGAAAGTTATGTGATGGTCGCACTTCAGACTGCTACAAGGATGGTGTTTGCTGGAACAAATGAATCTGCATATTCATGGAACTGAAGAGTATTGGATTAACTGAGTCAAAAATAAGTGACTTATCTGAATTATTATGTGATTTTGCAGAACATTATTTTAACGTTAAAAAAGAAAGAATATACCTCGAATTTGCTAGTTTAATAGGACCAATGTGGGGCTGCAATGGAAGAACATTCTAAAATTGGCTTTTTTAATTATTTAAATATTTAAATGGAAGATTTTCATATATTAATTATTCAAAAATTTAAATACGAAAACAAGTTATAGATTCATCAGTTTTTACTTATACCTTGATACTTTTTTAAATATCAATAAAAAATCCAAACAAATTGACTATTTACTTAGTGATATTGAAGTTGAAGTTGAAAAAAATTGAACATAGTAATTTTTTTTTAATATTGTTCTTTTAATTCTCATTTTTGTTACAAAGGTAAATTCAGAGTCTAATTTTCATTAATATTGCATGGAAAAGCTAAATAAATATTATTTTTAAATGTGATTTAGGGTATTGGTAAAGCTTCTTCTTTCTTTTTAGATTTTAATTTTTTAAATATGATTCTGTTTAGTATCCAATTAAAAGCTTGATGTATTTCATCTTGATTAGCAGTATCGGTAGGAATATATTTGATTGTTTTAATATCGTATCCAAAATCATCTAAAAATCTTAAGATTTTTTGAATTTCAATACGGTCAGAGATTTCTTTTTGATTAATTAATATAAGACAAGGCATTCTAACAATATTTAATTTTCCAATTGCTAATCTGATAATTCTATTAATAATAAGTCTTGCTTTTCTAAGCATTGTTTTATTGGATATATCGATAACAAATATGAAACCATGTTTATTGTTCAATTGAGATAAAAAGAAATTAATAGATTTTTTTGAATTATATATAGGGTATGTTGAGAGTGTAATTTTATAGTGAAGAAGAATTGAATTTTCAGATTTATCATCGTAATATTGGGCTTTTGATATAAAATTTCTAAGATGTTGTGCTATTTGTGATTCACCTTTGTCATAAAAATCAAACATAACTAGGTTTATTTCTCTTTTTTCTGTAGTGATGGTTTCTTTTGGAAGAGCTGAATAAACTAAGTTTAATAATTCTTTAATCTCTATCCATTTTTCATTAGTATCTCGGTTCTCGAGTTCATTCATAAGAAAAACTTCATATAGATTTTCAATTTTCTTTATTTCATGAACAAATTGTTCGAGAGTGCCTTGATAAATTTTCAGGTCTGTATCTGAATTGTTTAAAAAGACAATTGAAATCATAAGAGTTTCTTCTCCACCCCTTGCGTAAGGACTAGGGATGGTGAATATTAAATTCAACGTTTTTAATTCTCCATATTCATTGGTAAAAAAGCCCTCTGAGTAGAAATCCATCTGTCGAGGTATTTCTTCCAAAAAATCCTGAGAGGGTAACTCAGGTACGTTTAAAAATACCTTAGGGCCTATTATAGTATCAAAATGGCTTAAAACCAAAATGTACATCTATTTAAATTTCACCCTAAAGCAATATAATTTTAATTTCTATAAATCTATTATTAATTTATTCAAATATCTCTATTAATACTTTTCTAGAATAAAATTAAGATTAGGATTAAGTAAAATCAGATAATTTATATTTTAAGAGACTAATCCTCTATAAACTGGCATTTGAGAAAACAATTAATTTTTAAAGCCTCACTATGTAACCCACTAGCAATAATTTTTTAGCAAACGGAAAAAGTATCTTTATGGTTAAGTTTAAACTTTGTTTAGATCATTATCTATAGAATATATTCGAAATTTCTCCTTTAAGGTTAGTAAGTTTGTAAAAAAGTATAATTAACAAAAGAGAAACTTAAACTTATGAAAGATTAAAAGAAATGAAAACTAAAACAAATCATCTTATATTAAATAATTTTTAGTGAAAAAAAGCAATGGTGGATTATTTATAGTAAAATACAATCATTGTGAGAAGTGTAAAAGGATATTTAACACCGAAACCTGGATCGGAGAGGTGCATACATATAACGGAATTTGTCCTTCATGTATGGCAGGAGAACAACAAGAAAATCAAATGCAAAAAGAAAGTATACAAGATCATGTGATAAATAAACATAATATAGAACAAACCGAAAATGTAACTTATGTACATGAAATTCCTCAATCTTCGCCAATAGAGTTAGAAAAAACTCTATTCTCAAGATTAGAACAGATGGTTAATGATGTTTTATCTAAAGAAGATTCAATGGATGTTTTAATTAAGGAATTTAAAATTGAACTTTTAGATAAAGCGAGAGAAAGGATTGAAGAGACATTTCAAAGTTTTGATGTAAGAAAAATTGAGGCAGAAATGATTGTTTATTATGCTGAAAAGAAATTTAATTACTTAAGTGAATATAAAGATTATATGGATAATGTAGTTAAAAAATTACAGGATAATCCCAAAATGAATGGAAAGACTGCTATAGAGAAAGTTTTTAAAGAAGCAATGGCAAATATGCCTAAAAACTGTACAAAGGATGTCCTCCTTGATAAGAAAGCAATGTTAAAAAAAATTTTTGGAAAGGCTGAAAAATGGTACAATATTTATTCAGATACCAAAGATTTATTTGAATTCGGCAATAATATGGTTTTACACCCATTTAAAAAGATTCAAAAAAAACTCAGTACTCTTCCCTTCTACACTTCAATTAATTAATATATAATAATCATATAGCCATCAAATATAATATTAGCTTTTATCTCTAATTATTCTTACAGAGATCTCTTGAAGTCTTCATAAATTCCACTTCTTCTTCCATTTTTAAATAAATTTTAATAATTTTCAGTTAATGCAGGAATAAGATTAAATTTATAACATATCAACGAATTTTATAACAATTTCTTTCAAAATAGAATTTAAATCCTTAATCCAAGCCAAACCATCTAATTTTTGATTTTTAAGGGTTTTTTCAAAATTATATAATCTATCAGAAATAAGAATATCCAGTAAATCAAACTTGTGATTTTCTGGTAATCCAGAATACAAACTTTCTGTTAGATTTTTTATCAATCTCTCTTTAAAATCTTCATATTCATAAAATTGTCCAAATTTGAGAAAAGATGATAAAAAACTAGAAATCGATTTTTCAAGTTCCTTTTCACCTATTTTCTGTTTATTAAAACAATAAGATTTAATCAATCTCTCTAATATTGTCCCATCGAATTTTGCTATTGTTGAGGGAGCTTTTAATTTCTTAATTTGTTGTCTACTTTTTATTTGAACTTTTGACGAGTGCAATTCATTATAATCTTTCTTAATCATCGATGATAAACCTTCTCTTAATGTAAATATACTAGTATTTACTTTTTCTTTTCCTTTAAAAATTGTGTGTACTCTTAACTCTTTTTTTTCTAAAAACACATTCATACTTGTAGAATCTAATTGATTAGGATTAAAAAATATCTCATATAAAGCACATATTTCAATTTCGCTTATATCTTTTATAAAGAATTCTCTTATATATTTATCATAATCTAAAAAAAAGAGAAAAATGGCGTCATCAATAGCACATTCATGGTCTTTATAGGTTCCTAAATTGATAAATTTCTTATAATCAAATCGAATTTTATTCGCTCGAACCCATTCAAACGCGAAATCTAACAGTGATTTATCTTTAATAATTTTAGGTTTGTAATAATTGAGTATATCTATTATTCTATCGGGAGAAAATCCTACTGATTGATTAATTAAGAATTTAGTTATGATCTCTACTTGATCAGAATTTTTAAACATACGAGTTATTCTCTTATAATTCCATAATAATCTTTCTTCATCAATCTTAAATGATTGCTTGAATTTGATCTTTTCCAAAAAACTTGCCTCAGTTCTCCTTTATCCTAATTTTTTTTATCAAGTGTTTCTTTAATAATGCTAAGGCTTTCATTAGAATTCATTCTCCATGGATTGAATGGATTAATTCTTGAATTTATTTCAATTATAGTCTTTTCAAAATTCTTGTTCTTATCTAAAATGAGCCTTAATTTTTTTTTAAAAAATGAAATTTCATAGCATTCTGTTAATTCCTCATCGGCTGGAATTAATACTAAACCATAGCTAGTTCTGATTTGATTCTCAACAAAAAATTCTTCGATGTATAAAACCTCAATATTAGAGCTACTTAATTTTATTGTTCTAATGTTTGGATAAATATCTCTTTTTCCGAATAGCTTAAAGGTTTCATCTATACGTCCTTCAAAGTAATCTGGTAAGATTGACATCAAGTAGTAGGAAGGAATAGCGTTTAAACACTTAGTTCTTAATGGGTCATCTACGTCAAATGTATATAAATTAGATTCAATTATATCTCCACTTTTTTTTCTTTCAATTAAACCTACTGAATAATAATTTTTTTTTCCTTCCCAGTACATCTTCCTTGGAGAACCTAAAGTATGTTTGATCAGATTTAAACCTCTTCTTAGTTCTCCACTTATAAATCTGTTATAATTAAACTCAATCCCATAAATCTCTTGGTTTACATACTTCCCTTGAATGATACTTTGATGAATATATTTATTCATTTTTTCATATAGCATTTTAGGATCTTCTGTATATGGAGATCCAATAAATGCAAAGAGATATGTTATATTATTTTCTATTTCAACTGAAGAATTAAGACATAGGAATGATTGCATAAAACTTTCTTGGATAAGACATCCTTTATTTGATGATAATGTCGATTCAATAAAGTTAATATTCCATTTATTTGTAATATCATAAGCTAACGTCATAAATAATGGTCCAAGAAATCGCATAGGTAATATTTTTATTTGTTGGATATTCTCTTCTGGCAATTTCGTAGATAGTTCAATATTTTCATATACAATATTGTCTTCTGATGAAAAGAATAGCCCTAATAGTAAATCTAAGCTTTTCATTTTTATTATCAAATTGTTATATCAAGATGATCTCAAACCACTCTGATAAATCTTTTCAGTTGAAAAAAAAATAAAAAAATTAATTGATAAGGAATTCATATCAATTTTAAGCAAACATTTTTATTGTTAAATTAATTACACTGAAGCTAAAATATATTTAAAATACAAATTCTTAGGATTTCCAGCAAATGATTGTTCATATAGATTAAATAAAATTTAGAAAAAAAAGACGTAAAAAAAGAGTTGAAATAAATGGAAAAAAAAATTAAGCGTTTATAATTTATTCTTCTCGAAGAGCTCGCTTTAATACTTTACCAACTGTAGTTAGTGGTAAAGTTTCTCTAAATTCCCAAATTTTTGGATTTTCATACTTTGAAAGGTGTTCGGTGGCATATTTTATTAAATTTTCTTTTACACTTTCTGTTGGTTGAATATTCGCTTTTAATTGCACAATAGCTTTTACAATTTCGCTTCCAGGGCGTTCTGGATCTTTGAGTCCGATGATAGCAACCATATCTATATCTGGATGTTTAGTTAAAATATCTTCAACATGAACGCTATAGACTTTATATCCACTCACGATTAACATGTCTTTTGTTCTATCTACGATTGTAATAAATCCATCCTCATCCATGACCCCTACATCCCCCGTATGAAACCATCCATCAATAATAGTTTGCGAATTTGCTTCAGGTTTATTATAATATCCTCTTGTAACTTGAGGACCCCTACAGATAATTTCTCCAGGTTTACCAAGTTCCACTTGTTCCCCTGTTTCAACATCCACAAGTCTTATTTCTGTATCTGGTACAGATAAACCAACTGTACCGATCTTTTTTTTACCATAATAAGGATTCATTGTAAGAATTGGTGATGTTTCTGTCATCCCATATACTTCTAACACTTTATTTTTAGCTTCCATAGAATTTTCAAAATCATTAATTGCTTCTGCAGGAAAAGGAGCTGCACCAGAAACGCAAATTTCAATATTTTCTAAAGTTGATTTTGAAATTTTCTTTGATTTAGGATTATTTTTGATAGCTAAATATAATGTTGGGACATTCACTATTATTCTTGGATTTTTATCTATTATTTCCTTTATAATATGATCAGTATCTCTTGGATTTGCTATTAAGATTTGTCCCGCAGAAACATATAAAGTTATCATACTCATGGCTAATCCTGCTAGATGAAATAAAGGAAAGGCAGATAAATTTACTTCCCCTTCTTTCCCCTCCTGAATATCAAGCCAATTAACTACTTGAGTTATATTTGATATCAAGTTAGCATGTGTAAGTTCAGTACCTTTAGGGAGTCCTGTTGTCCCACCAGTATATTGAAGTAATACTAAATCCTCATCTACAGTTATAGATACTTCCTTAAAATCAATTTCTGTTTCCATGACTTCCAGAAAATCTAAAACATTTTTTCCGTAAAAAGGCTTAACCTTTCCTTTTGGGATCTTCCCTAATAATTTACCAAGAAAAACAAGCACTTTAGAAAGCCCCATATAATCCGATATGTTTGTAGTTATAATTGTAGTCAATTTTGGCACCTTATCAAGCACCTGAAATAACACTTTTTCATAAAAAGCATCTAATGTTACGAAGAACTTGGCTTCGCTATCATTTATCTGGTAAGAAATTTCAGTAGGGCTCATTAGGGGTGAACAACCTGAAGCTACTCCACCTGCTAAAATAGTTCCAAAATGAGCTATTAAATACTGGGGACAGTTCGGCAAATTAATAGCAACCCGATCTCCTTTTTTTAATCCATTTCTCTGTAAAAAAGTAGCGAATTGATGGACTTTCTCTCTTAATTCTTTAAATTGCATCTCTCTTTCCATGAAATAGCAAGCAATTCGTTCAGGGAATTTAATCATTGAATTATCAAATAACTTTCCTAAACTTTCTTGAGGATATTCTAAAGTTGGTTTAACGTGGGCATCATAAGATTTTAGCCATATTTTAGCATCATAAGGTGTTTGTTTAGTTTGCATTTTTTCAAACCTTCTTTTTAAAAATAGAAATTAATAGAATTTTTCTTAATTATTTATTCTTTTTGCAAAAAATTGTTGTTAAAAAAATATTATTTGTTAATATTTAAGATTAATTCAAAGTGGGAAAGAATGAGATGTACCAAGAAGATGAATGCTCATAGATAATGTTATTTATTTATCATTTAACTAGACATTAAATTATTTAACAATTTTTTCAATTCTTTCACTTTATATTTACCCAAATCAAATTATTAAAGGTTTTTTAGGAAGTAAAATTATTTTTTATTATGAAAACATTAATAATATATTTCACAATGGGCGGTAGAACAAAGAAAACTGCAGAGTCTATCGCGAGTGCTCTGATTGCTCATGAAGTGAGCTATTTTCCCGTAGAATTATCTGGAAAATTTACTGAAAAGATCAAGATGTTAGATAAGTTTGAGAATAAAGATTTTTCAGCTATTGAAGCTAAATTGAGTAATCTTAATGTAGCTAGTTATGATTTAATTATTTTTGGTATGCCTACCTATGGAGATAAGCCTCCAAAAGTTTTTGACGAAATTTTAGAAAGAATGGGAAATCTAAGTGGAAAAAAAGCAGTTGTATTTAATACAGCTCGTTTTACTGGTAAAAAATCCTTAGAATATATGAAAATTAAAGTTGAAGAAGCAGGTGCCCAAGTAATCAACCAAAGAAGATTTAGGAAACTATTCTGGATTGGAGTAAAAGATGCCATTACATTTGGCAAGCAAATCAATGAAAGCCAATGGTGAAAAGATAAAATTAAAGGAATTTTACATTTCCTTTAATGTGTTATTTTTAAATTATGTCATTTGCTTAAATAAAGCTTGAAATTCTTCCTTTACAGCAATTAATCCTAAATTTTCAAGCAATTCCATTGATTTTTTGCTAAGAGAATAAAATGAGCGAGGTTCGGAGCGTTTATATCCCATTCTTTTCTCGTTCTTAATAAAATTATTATCTTTAAGAATTTTAAGATGATAATTTAAGTTATTTTCTGGAATGGATGACAATAATTCTCTTAATCGACTAAATGAGAGAGATTTTTCGCTAGCTAATAATGTAAGTAGTATTTTATACCGAGTTTTCTCTGATATAATTTCCAATTCTTTCCTCCTATTTTCAAGTTTTTTTGGAGTTTCCAAATTACTTACCTCCTTTTATTTAAATTTAATTTTTCATCTAATTCCATGCTAAAGATATATATACAAATATTTAAATTTAACCCAAAATCAATTGACCCAATCATTATTGATATATAATATTTCATAATATAAATGAATTTCTAAATCATTTTATATGAATTGTGAAAAGAAAATGCAAATTTTACATGGTAATGCATGGGACGATTTTTTAGAAGAATTTACAAACACTTTTTCAGTTTATGATCTAAAAAAAAACAAGATCTTCATATGTGGTTCTTATAGCGATGAAACTTTTCCTACTCTTCAAGAAGTACAAAAGATTGTAAATACTATCGAAAATAATCTTGCATTTTTTGAAAAAGACTTCAGACGTACCCACCTTGAGAATCTGATTTTAAAATTTGATCTTATCGCAAAATTTTCCAATGAAATCATCATGATAATTGAACATGATAAAGGAGGCCATATGATTGAGATGGGAATTATTCTCTCCTTTAAAGAATTTCTAAAAAAGACAAAAGTATTTGTATTAAAAGACGTGGAAATAACAGAGGTGCTAAAGAGAGGGGGCCTATTAACACCTTTCTTTAAGGAGGACAAAAGCTTATTCTATTTTGAAAATATTGAAGAATTAAGATTCTATTTAAAGAAGTTATATTTTTAATCTTATGACTTTACTTTAGTCATATTTTAATCTTTTTTTTACTTAAAATTTCTTTTCTCAAAATTCATTAATTTATTCTAAGACTTTCCTTTAGTTTCGAACTTCTATTAGAGTTTCGCAATAAAAACTATAAGATGAAATATAATTAGAATAAATTTATGATAAAAATAAAAAAACCGGGGATTTTAAGTAAAAAACATTTTCTTGGATCTCCTTATTCATTGAAGGAGAATTTTGGTTGGTTTAAACGTTATATTTGTGGTCCTAATCCAAACAATTATGGTAATGTTGAATATCTTTCTAAAAGTACAAGATTGAACAATATCACTCCAAAATATACTATATCTTTCATAGGAGATATAATGGATTTGAATTTAAAGGATTTAATAATCGGTGAAAATGTAAAAAGTTTTATAAGTGGATCAGATTTTCTTATTGGAAATTTTGAGGCAATACTTACTTCAGAGAAAAAATTTATCAATGGTAAGCGTCATAAACCACAAATAATGGATGCGTTAGAAAATTTATTTCCCCCTAAAAAAACATATTTATCAATAGCAAACAATCATAGTGGTGATTTTGGCGAAAGATCCTTCTCAAATTCTGTAAATCAATTAAAAAGGAGAGGATTTAACGTATTTGGTACAGAAAAAATCCCTTTTCTAGATTTGGCAAATGATGTAAGAGTTGTAGGAGCCACTCAATGGTCAAATCGTCCTTGCGATTATTTAATTAAATTAGAGGAATCAAGCCAATATCTTAGGAACGATTCATTTAATTTATTATTTCCGCATTGGAGTTATGAAATGGAATTATATCCTCGGATAGAAACTATTAAACAGGGTCTAAAATTATTGAATAAATTTGATGCATTAGTTGGCCACCATTCACACTGTCCTCAACCAGTATCGTATTTTCCTATTGGATGCCACAACAAATTAATTGCTTATTCTTTAGGAGATTTTTGTGATAGTAAAGAATTTGAAATGCATAAATATGGAATTGCAATAAAGATTGAAATAGGAACAGATATTAATGGTAAATGGGAAGTTGGCAAATGTAATTGGAATTTCCTTAAGACCTGGTCATTATCAGAAACACAATTCATTGTAGATATAGTCGATAATTTCTCAAACTTCTTTTTTACATTTAAATCTTTAGGTGAAGAATATGAGATAGATGAAGGATTTAGTGAGAGTTGTTTTGAGATAGAGCAATTAGCAGTGTGTGGATAATTTTAAATTTTTTTATAACTATATTTATCTTCTTATTTTTTGAATTGAAAGGCAAATAATATCCTAATGAGAAATTTTTGTATTATAATCTAGAAAATTCTTCATTATTTGCATGCCCTAGGTTAATAACACTTTTTAAATAAAAATTGAAGAAAAAGAAAAAAAAGAATTTATTTTTTATTTTTACGCGTTTGCAAGTATTTCAAAGAAAATTCTAAGAGCGAAATAAAGGATCCAAGGAATAAATGGAAGGATCAAGGCGATAAAAACTAAACCAAAAGGTCCAATAAAAAATATACTTAGTGGAATCCATAACCACAAATCCCATCTACCATAGATCACTGATATTGAAAAAACACCACCTAAAATAGCTCCAATAATTAATAAAGTAATTATTGGATCTTTTCGTAACAAATACTCATAATATTTCCCAGTCAAGGTTTTTTTAGTACTCACAAATTTTTCTTTTTTTAAGCTTTCTGTTTCAGCTATATCTTCCACTATATACTCTTGTTGTGTTATTTCATTCATTTTTTAAACCTCCTGTTTTTAACTTTTTTTAATAGAGCTTTTTAAATTTAGAATATATAAACTTCCTTATTTAGTTCTCCCTGCGAAACCCCCCACGAAGTTAGAAGAATGAAATAGTAGACAAAGTTGAACCGTAGCTATTATCAATTCTTTTTCTACTTCTAAAAGTAAGAGTAACTTTCAAAAGAAAGCTTAAATATAGAAAAGACATATTTAAGAATTGAAAAGAAATCCTATGATAATGAAATAAGATGCATATTAAAAAAGAATAAAAGAAAATGAGAAGGTTAGAAAAGTGAAAGATTTAACAGTTATTTTAAAAAATGAACCAGGAATGTTAGCAAATATGGGAGAAACCCTAGGCAAAATTGGCATTAATATGGAAGGTTTATGTGGATTTCCACTAAAGAATGAAGCTATTGTTCATATTTTGGTTGAGGATGAAGAAACAGCTCGCTGGGTTCTTGAAGATGCTGGATTTGAAGTACGTGCTGTGCGTGAAGTACTTGTGATGGATATCGGTCATATCGTAGGAAAACCCGGAACAGGGGGTAAGATGGCTCGTAAAATTGGTGATGCTGGTGTAAATATTGATCTAATCTATTTTGCAGAGAATAACAGAATAGTTTTTGGGGTGGATAACTTAGAAAAGGCTCGTAATGCTTTATTATAATAATAAGATGAGTCCATAAATGATTATATTAGAGCTAACTTAATAAGAAGCCACGAATAAGAAGACAAGTTAATAATTATAAAATTCTATAAGAGAAACTAAAAAGTTTGCAAGGGTTTAATATTAATAATCCACAAAAATATGCAAACATAAATAAGTATTATATTTCCATATAACTTCATAAGAATATATTTATTGAAAGGGGATATAATATGAGCTTTGAGGAGTTATATTCAGTTTTAAATAAACGAGGCTTTTTTAACACTTTCCAAGTACTTTCACAATTTGAAGAGTATAAAGCGGAAAAAGGGGAGTTTTATAGAATATTAATTGAATTTAGCAATTATAATTCTTTTTTACGCATTAAAGATAAAATGTTGGAATCAAAATTGATTAGTGTTGAAAAAATTAATGGAAAAGTATATATTGGACTTACTCAAAAAGGAAAATCCGCATACGAAAGCTTATTACACCTTAATGAGTTAATAAACGAATAAATTTAGAGGAAA
>Ga0209635_10002244_pt1 | contig 14747 bp, 11 predicted proteins | sample DeeMarSWOR230_32_FD_187463 | JGI IMG/M metagenome (GOLD analysis project Ga0209635, IMG submission 187463) | Marine sediment microbial communities from White Oak River estuary, North Carolina - WOR-2-30_32 (SPAdes) (version 2) | ecosystem: Environmental > Aquatic > Marine > Intertidal zone >... | reverse complement strand
TGGGCAAGGGGGCTTGCCACAGGAGGAGAGATTGAACAGAAGGAACAAGATCGTCGCCCATCCAGAGAACTGCTCCGGGTGCTCGGCGTGTCAACTGGCATGCTCGTTCCTGTTCGCCGGCGCATTCAATCCGCTGAAGGCGTATATCAAGATCAACTGGTCGGGCGACATGGACCGGAGCATCAGCTTCACGGACGAATGCACGAACTGTGGCACCTGCGTGAAGTACTGCAACTACGGAGCACTGGAACTGGAGGAGGCCAACTCATGAGCTACTACGGGTACGCCGGCAAAGTGCTGTACGTGGATCTGACCGGGAACACCTTCAGAAAGGAAGACCTCGACATCGAAGTCGCCAGGAAATTCCCTGGAGGACAGGGCGTCAGCAGCAAGCTGGCCTACGACCTGATAGCTCCCGGGGTTGACCCTCTATCGCCGCAGAACGTCCTGGTCTACGGCGTGAGCCCCTTCACCGGCACCTTCATGCCGGGGTTTCCCAGGGCGGGCATGGTGAGCAAGTCGCCGCTCACCGGGCTTCTGATGGAGTCGAATAGCGGGAACTCGATCGGCCCGATGTTGAAGTACGCTGGCTACGACCACCTGGTGATAAGCGGCCGGGCGAGGAGGCCCGTCTGCCTGGTGATAGACAACGACGACGTTCGAATTGAGGATGCCAGCGACATGTGGGGGATGGACGTATTTGAAGCGTCGGATGCGATACGGGCCAAGCTGGGTCACGAGTACTGGACGAGCTGCATAGGGCCCGGCGGGGAGAACCTGGTGAGCTTCGCCTGCGTCACCGAGAACAAGAACGGCATGTTGGGAAGGGCCGGGCTGGGGGCGGTGGCCGGTTCCAAGAAGCTCAAAGGGATAGCAGTGAGGGGAACGAAGGGGACAAAGGTCCACCGGAGACGGGAGTTCCGCCAGCTCGCTGAGGAAATGCGCCGCAGGATAGCGGAGTATCCACTCATCGATCTGTGGAGGAACGAAGGGAAGATCATTGATGCCTATATGAAGCCCTTCTATCAGAGGGGGATCTATGGCAAGAGGAACTACGGGGAAGGGGCTCCTGAGGTCGGCACGGAGGTGTTCACTCAGAAAGAGTTCGCCGGGGAGATATGGAAGAGCTACTATGCCTGCTTCGGATGCCCCTGCGGGTGCAAGGGGGTGATAGGGGTGGCCGGGGGCAGGTATCCGGTGCCGGATTTCAAGATATCGAACCCGTGGGGTACGCCGATGCTGTTCATCGACTGCGGCGCTGGAGGGTGGAAAGAGGCTGTCAAGCCTGCATACCTCGCCAGCAAGTACGGCATAGATGCCTTCGAGACCCTGAGGGTCATATCGTTTGCCATCGAGCTCCACCGGAAGGGTATCATCTCCAGAGAGGATGCTGATGGCCTGGAGATGGACTGGAATGTTGAGACCATCCTGGCCCTGGTCGAGAAGATAGCGCGCCGTGATGGGATAGGCGCTATTCTGGCGCGGGGAGTAAGAGGAGCCAGCAAGGAGATCGGGGGAGGTGCCGAGAAATACGCCGTGCATGTCAAGGGCCTGGCACCGACGATGGATCTAAGGGGGTCGAGGACAGCCGATGACAACGAGCCCTACCTGTTTCTGGAGAACTTCGGCCAGTTGGTGGATCCGCGGGGCGCTCACCATGCCCGGAGCTGGTCCATCACCTACGTCCCCAGAAAGGCCGAGTCGATCAGGAGATACGCGGTCTCCATAGGAGTGCCGGGCGAGACGGTGGACAGAATCGTCACCGAATCTGGGTGGAACTTGCCCCGGTTGCTGAAATGGGTTGATGACTTCGATACGATGGCATTCAGCCTCGGCCTGTGCATGAGGCCCCAGATGATGTCGAACTATGACCTGAACGGGCTGGCCAGGCTATTCGCCATCACAACGGGAATAGAGTTGACTCCCGGAGAGCTACTCGAAGGCGGAGAGCGCATATGGAACCTTCAGAGGCTGTTCAACGCCAGGGAAGGAGCATCCTGGGAAGACGACATGCCGCCTGGTAGGATGATGACAGAGCCGCTGGCCGTCGGTCAGAAGTTGAATCCGCCCGTCGACGGGAAGGCGATACGGGATATGCTGGGAGAGTACTATCAGGAAAGCGGGTGGGACGAGGCCACGGGAGTCCCCACCAAAGAGAAGCTGGGCCGGTTGGGCTTGGAGGAGGAGGCCAGAGGCATTGGAGTTCCTGCAAGGAGGAGGAGATGAGCGGCGAGCCGAAGTTCATAGCACGCGAGAAGAACACAGGCCATCCGGGAAACTACGTGTTCGACCGCAACACGCCGCCAGTGCTGGAAGTTGAGCCGGGCGAAAGATTCACCGCCGAGACCGAAGACACCTACAACGGGATACTGAGGCAGGACCCCGCCAGGCTGCAGCCAAGAGATATGAGGCCGTACTGCGACAGAACGCCGGTGTGGTACAACCCGGTCTGCGGGCCGGTATACGTCAGGGGGGTGGAGCCGGGAGATGTGCTGGTGGTGAACATCGAGAAGATAGCCGCTATGTCCGTGGGGACAACTGCCACCATACCCGGCGCCCATCACTTCGCCGGCCTGCGGGGCTGGGAGGAGTGCGATGAGATGTACACCGGAGTCATTAAGAACGAGGGAGGCAAGGGAACCTGGAAGTACGGCTCGCACTCGTACACCTGGGATCTGAAGCCTTTCCTGGGCACGATGGCCACCGCACCGGAGTTTGAATCTCTCTCCACCCTACCTACCAGCTTTGGCTCCGACGCTGCCTGCGGGGGCAACCTCGACTGCCAGGACGTGAGAGAGGGGGCAAAGGTCTACCTTCAGTGCTTCAACGAGGGTGGCCTGCTGTTCTTTGGCGACATGCATGCTTCACAGGGCGACGGGGAACTTTGCGGCGTGGCCAACGAGGTAGCTGGCGAGGTTACGTTGAGCTGCGAGGTTATCAAGAAGAAGCGGCTGAGAAACGTCCGCATCGATACCCCGGAGTCCCTGATTTCGGTCTACTGCTACAGGCCGGCCGAGGAGGCCTTCAGGCAGGCGCTCAGGGGCCTTATTCACTGGCTGGAGAAGGACTACGGCATGAGCAGGAGAGAGGCCTATATCCTGGTGAGCATCTGCCCCGATTTCAAGCTCCATATGTACCAGATGTGCGCCGGGCTGGGCAGACTGATGGTCACGGTGGGAGCGGAGTTCCCCAAGAGGATGCTGCCCTGAGGGGGACGCAGCCGGCGGGAGCCCGCACAGGGAGTCAAAGAGGAGGTCAAACCGAGGAGGTGGAATGGACGGACCAAGACAGAGCGGCAGAAGGCCAAGAATTCCCGGCATGGTCTACATACTCCTCTCCTTCATTCCGTGGGTTGTCTACTGGGTAGCGAGCGGAAGCGGAAGCAGACTGGGCATCCCCGCGGCCCTGGCGATTTCCTTGGCCCTCCTGGTGCCGCAGCTCCGCACCAGGGAGTTCAACCTCATGGACTTCTTCTCCCGGCTGTACTTCCTGGCGGCTCTGCTGGGCACCTTCGTGGCGGGCTCCGACGTGTTCGTGGACCGCAGCGGGCTGCTGGGTTACTCCGTGCTCGGCGTAATGGCGCTCACGTCACTGGCTATCAAGCGGCCCTTTACGCTGCAGTGCTCCAGGAGGGACTACCCGGAGCAGTACTGGAATGATCCCACGTTCATCAGCATCAACAGGACGATAACCTGGGTGTGGGTGGGGGTGTTCCTGGTCAATGCCCTGATCTTCTTCCTTCTGGCCGGGCCGTTCACGCAAGTGGTGCCGCTGGTGCTTGTCGCGCTGGGCATAGCCTTCTCCGTGCTGTTTCCCTTGAAGGCGCCTGCCCGTCTGGCCACGGCCAGGGCCAGGCAGTACGACTGGCAGGTTGACATCGATCTCGGAAGGGCCAAGCAGGAAAACGAGTACGATATCGCAGTGGTGGGGGCGGGAATAGGAGGCCTGTCGTGTGCCGCGCTGCTGGCGGTGAGGGGCTACAAAGTCCTGGTCCTGGAGCAGGACTCACAGGTGGGAGGCTACTGCAGGTCCTTCCGGCGGGAAGGCTTCGTGTTGAACGCCGGCGTTGAGGACGTCACCGGGCTGTGGGAGAACGGACCGCTGACGTATCTGCTGAAGGAGCTGGGGTTGATGGGAGAGGACCTCTTCGTGAGGAACAGCACCAAGTACATCTACAAGGGCAGGGCAATCGACGTGCCGCCTAGGCCGGCGGAGTTCGCTGCGCTACTCTCAGAGATGTTTCCCGGCGAGAGGGGAAACGTGGCCAGCTTCTTTGACGATGCCGCAAGGGCCTATGAGGAGACGTATATGAACACGCCCCTGTACGGCACGCCCCTGCCGGACTATCTGATCGTGAAGCTGCTGGGAGACAGGGCGCTGCTGAACTTCCCCAGTGAGTACCCCCATTTCTATGACTGGATGGGCAAGACGTACCGTCAGAAGCTGGACGAGCATTTCGGGAACGAGGAACTCAAGGGCCTGTTCTGTGCCCTGCTGGGCTATGCCGGTACCACGCCGGAAGAGACCTCCGGGCTGACTGGCCTCACTGCCTGTCTCGCTTACTACCTTCACGGAGGCTATTTCCCCAGGGGAGGGGCAGGGAGCTTTGCCGACAGCCTGAAGGACGTCATCGAGCGGCGTGGGGGCAGAGTTGTGGTCAACTACAGGGTGGACAGAATACTCACCGAGAGGAGGCGGGTCAGGGGAGTAAGGTGCGGCAGCGAGATCTTCCAGAGCCAGGTTGTGGTGGCCAACGCCAACGCCAGGACTGCGTTGCTGCAGCTCGTTGACCCGTACGAGCTGGGAAGGTACTACATCGATTACATCAAGGGGCTGAAGATGTCTCCTTCATGCTTTCTGGTGTTCCTGGGTGTGGACATGGACCTTTCGGGCTACCCGGTGCTCATCAGAGACATCGACGGAGACTTCGGCGTCTGCATAAACTCCAATGCTGATGCGAGGCTGGCGCCCGCGGGCCAGGCGAGCGTTACCCTGACAGCGCCGATTTCCTACCACGACTTCCCGTCAAGGGAGGAGAGGACGTACTCACAGAGGAAAGAGAGGCTGGCGGCGCTCCTGGTGCGGAAAGCCGAGGACCTCATCCCCGAGTTGAGCCAGCACGTGGTGGTGCTGGATGCGGCCACGCCGCGGACCCTGGAGAGATACACCCTGATGCCGGAAGGGGCGCTCTATGCGTTTGACCAGTCCATCGGCAGCAGCAGACCCCACTTCAAGACGCCGGTACGGGGTCTCTACCTGGCGGGAGCATCGACGTTCCCCGGCGGTGGAATAGAAGCGGTGGTGATGTCGGGGATGATCTGCGCCAACGATATATGCGGCTGGAGATTCAGGGCGTCATAGATCAGGCAAGCTCCCAGTCCCTGTAGCCCTCCTGAATGGTCGCCAGATAGTCCCGTGAAGGCCTGCTCTCTTCGGACTGCTTCGCCAGGATGTAGGTGACGGCTGCGAAAGGATCGCCGAGGTCAGTGAACACGGTCACGTTCAGGCGCTCGTAGGTGCCGGGACAGTCCTCGTATCGGTCGAGGATCCTCAGGCATCTGTCGCTTATCTCGTAGACGGCACCGAGGACTTTGTCGCCCCGGTGCGGTCTGATACTGGCGACTCCGCCACCCCATTTGCGAGACCATCCGGCGAATATCAGCCGGTGGTTGGGCAGGGTGGCACTCCCTCTGGGCAGGGCGTCGGGACAGCGCTCCAGCATCTGCCGGCGACTGAGATTGGAACCGTAAGCGAAGTAGTACACCTCCAGCCTCACAACCTGAGCTTGACCAGCGGCTTCACCTTGTCGGGCGCGATATTCAGAAGCCGCAGCCAGCCCAGGGCACGGCACAGCTCTATCCGGTCTCCCTCCACGTCCACCCACGCGTGCGGCGCAGGAAAGTCAAGGCGTCTGTCCAGCCCGGGCAGCCGTGCCGATGCCAGCCCCAGGCAGAGCACCACCCTGGCCTCGACCCCCAGGCTGCGGCATTGCCCGGCAAGGCGGACGGACTTGATGAGGCAGTTGTTGAGCAGCAAGCGGTACGGCTCACGCCTGAGCCTTTCGGCGGCTTCTCCTATCTCCGGTCTGGAGCCAAGTGCTACTCCCATCTCCGTCACTACCGGCTGGACCGTTGCCAGACGGCCTCCATTGTAACGCCGTCCCAATTCAAAGAAAAGGCCGGAAGGGGCCACCCTCAAGCCCTGTCAGAGGGCTGGTCGTTGCTGCCATGGGCGGGAGCCACCAGGAGCGTCATGCCCTCAATGGCCGTGACGATGATCTCCTCCTTGGCCCCTATCGTCGGGCCCGTGGAGGAAGCCTGCCACAGCTCGTTGCCTATACGGACATAGCCCGTAGGAGAGAGCAGGGTCGCCACTTTCCCCTGGCTGCCGATATCGGGCAACGACAGGGGCCTCTTGTCGAGGGCCTTCTTGTTCAGCACGGTGACCGCGTAGGAGTACACCCCTAGGCCGAGCATCACGATCAACAGGGCCCAGACAGGTACCTGTATGCCGAGCCTGGGCAACAGCCAGAGGGCCACAGCCGCCACACCTACCTGCTCCAGAACCGCGGTGACGATGGCGTAGGCCACGAAGGCTCTTCCTTTCATATCATAGCGACCGGCCGGGGGGGCTGTGGTGGCGTTGCGGGCAATTCCCTCGACGGCCTTAGGCTAACGCCTGTCTGCCCGATTGTCAAACCTCGGGCAGGAGAGAGGGAGCAGTTGTGAAGCATCTCAGGATTACGCTAGACTGTGTATGGAGAGGCCCCCCGCTGCGGTTCTTGGTAGGCGGGGATGGGTGGAAGGAGAGCTATGGTACGGTTGACATTCTACGGCGGCGTCAACGAGATCGGCGGAAACAAGATACTCCTGGAGGATGGCGACCGCAGGCTGCTGCTGGATTTCGGCTTCCCCTACAAGAGGCACAAGCTATTCTACGAGGAGTACCTGAAGCCCCGCCCCGGCGCGGGGCTTCTCGATCCACTGGCGATGGGGCTCCTCCCGCTGGTGGAGGGTATCTACCGGGACGACGTGGAAGCAGCTGACCTGTGGCCGCGCTTCCGCGAGGCTCCTCAATACCGGAAACTCGACGGGGTTGACGGAGTGCTGCTGTCGCATGCCCATCTGGACCACTCGGGGCATATCTCCTTTCTGCGGCACGACATTCCGGTATACTCCACCGGAGTGACGGCCTTCGTGGCCAAGGCCATACAGGACTCCGGCAGGGCGGATTTCGACCAGCAGGTGTGTTACTTCAGTCCTCGCGAGAGACGGTGCCCCACTGGTCTGAGGCAGGAGGCCCTAATCTCCAGACGTGCGCCCAAGCAGCAGCGGCGGTTCTGCATTGGCGATATTGGTCCGGGAACCCTGGGAGCCGCGGCAGCTGAGTTCTGGGAGCAGGGGTTCTGGAGCAAAGGTCCGAAGCAGGAGGAGGAGATTAAGTCGCAGCCCGTGGCTGGTGTGGACGGCTGTGCCTTCGGCCTGCGCTGCCTTCCCGTCGACCACTCCATCCCCGGGGCCTGTGCCTGGTGTATCGAGACCGGTGCGGGGTGGTTGGTGTACAGCGGCGACCTGCGCCTGCATGGGAAACGGGCCGGGCTTAGCAGAAAGTTCATGGAGGAGGCGGCGGGCCTGCGCCCCCGGGCCCTCATTTTGGAGGGGACCAATGTGCAGCGTGAGGCCAACGTCTCCGAGCTTGAGGTCTATCGCCACGGCCTGAAGGCGGTCCGCAGCGCGGATGGCCTGGTCGTCGCTGATTTCGCCGCCAGGGATGTTGACCGCCTGCTCACCTTCCTGCAGATCGCCAGGGAGACTGGGAGAAGGCTGGCCGTACTGCCCAGGGATGCCTACCTGCTCAAGACCATGCGCCTTCTGGAGCCTGACACCCCGGACATCGCCCGGGAGGAAGGGTTGGCCATCTATCAGGACACCACAGCCAGCAAGAACCCCAGCCTGTGGCTGCGCAACCTCTGCCAGGAGTACGACAGCAAGCTCGTCCTGGCCCGGGACGTGGACTCCGCCCAGGGCGAGTTCATCCTTGCCTTCAGCTTCTTCGACCTGAACGAGCTGCCGAGCATCCGACCCCGGCCGGGCAGCCTTTACGTCTATAGCTCCAGCGAGCCGCATGACGAGGAGCAAGAGATCGACTTTCGCCGCCTGCACAACTGGCTGGAGCACTTCGGGTTCAGGAGCTTCGGCCTGCCGGTGGAAAGTGCCGATGGATGGCAGGTGCCCGAGGGCGAGGCAGGACTGCATGCCTCGGGACACGCCTGTGGACCTGACCTGCTGGAGGTGGCCCGTGAGATCGGGCCGGAGCTGCTTATTCCGGTGCACAGCGAGCACCCCGAGTACTATCTCGATTCGCTCGGCGGCCGCCGGACCGAGGTGCTCCTCCCCACTGCGGGCGGCACCATCGAGGTATAGCCCCCGGGAGGCAGAGGAGCGAGAAATGACCAAAGGATTCACACGCAACTTCAAGCCTTTTGAGCTGCTTGAGGAGGGACAGATAGAGGCTATCTGGGCGGGAGCGTTGAGCGTTCTTGAGGAAACGGGACTGCTATTTGAGGTGGAAGAGCCCAGAGCCCTGAAGATACTCGACGACGGCGGCTGCAGGGTGGACTACGATGCCAAAAGAGTGAAGTTCCCGTCGCGCTTGGTGGAGGAGTGCCTGCGGCGGTGCCCCAATACCTTCCGCCTGGAGGCCAGGGATCCAGAGAACGACTTGGAGGTGGGGGGGAACAAGGTGTACATCCGCCCCGGCCCGGGGAGGCAGTTCCTCAACCCGGAGACGTTTGAAGGGCGGGAGCCCAGCAGGAAGGAGTTCTACGAGGCGGTGACCGTCTACGACGCGCTGGACAACCTCCACGTGTTTCACAGCAACTCGCCCTGCTTCTCATTCCAGGGGGCTAACCCGGCCATGGCCAATATCGAAACCTATGTTGCCCGGGCTAGGAACTCGACAAAGGTCAACTGGTTCGCCGAGCTTCTGAGGAACCATATCTTCATCATAGAGATCACCAAGGTGCTCGGAGCCCGTGGGCACTTCAGCATCGGGTCAGCGTCGCCGCTGGCCTGGAGCGATGCTGCCATAACCGCCCTGATGGCGGTGGTTGAGGCCGGGATCCCGGCGTCGCTGGGCGGGGGCTCGGTGTGGGGGGCCAGTGCGCCAGCGACCATAGCTGGAGAGATGATAACCAACCTCGCCGAGGCCACAGGCCCGATTGTGCTGGTACAGCTTATGGACCCGGGGCATCCGGTCATGGCCAGGGACTACACTTTCCCGCAGAACATGCGGACGGGCGCCCCCTTCTTCGGCAACATAGGGAACGGCCTGGCCGCCGCTGTGCTGAACCAGTGCTGGAGAAGGTACGGCATCCCCTCATGCAACATCGAGGCGGCCGTGCCCAACTCGAAGAGGATGGACTTTCAGAGCGCGTACGAGAAAGGCATGAACGCTCTGGCCATGGCCGTCTCTGGAGCCCACATCGTCTGGCTTCACGGTACTGTCGCCGGCGAACTCACCTCGCACCCCGTTCAGGCCATACTCGACGACGACATAGCGGGAATGGTGGGCCGCTTTCTCCGTGGAGTGGAGGTCAGCGAGGAGACTCTGGCGACGGACCTGATAAAGAAGGTCGGACCGATTCCCGGCCACTATCTGTCCACCGGACATACGCTGAAGTGGTGGCGGCGGGAGCAGTTCATACCGAGGGCTGCCGACCTATCCACGCTGCCGCAGTGGCTGAAGGAGGGCAAGAAGACCTGTCTGGACTATGCTAGAGAGCGGATGGAGGAGATTCTGGCTACTCACAAAGTAGCCAGGCCGCTCACCTCCGGCCAGGAGGAGGAAATAGAGAGGATACTGGCGGAGGCCAGGGAGTACCACCGGAGGAGGGGGGAAGGCTAGCGATGAAGCCGAGGCCGGCGGTTCAGCGTATGCCCGTGCCCGGATTCAGTATGCCGTTGGGGTCAAACACGCGCTTGATGCCCCGCATCAGCTCCTTTGACTTCTCGTCCATGTAGAGGTCAAGCTCGGACATCCTGATCTTACCTATGCCGTGCTCGGCGGTAATGGTGCCGCCCAGCCGGGCCATCTCTTTGTATATCTCGGCCTTGGCCTCTTTCAGCAGTCCCCTGTCAGCTAGGTCCTTCATCACCAGGGGGTGTAGGTTGCCGTCCCCGGCGTGACCCAGGGTAAGGATGCGGGTGTCGAAGCGCTGTGCGATCTGGTCTATGGCATCCATGAAGTTAGCGATTTCGGCCGGGGGCACTACCACGTCGAGGGGGTCTGCCACCTGTGGCTTAAGCGCCGTGTACATCTCGCTCCTTATCTTCAGGATATCGGCCTGCTCCTCTTTCCTCTCGGCTATCAGGGTATCCACGGCGTCATACTTCTGGCAAACCTCGGCGATCTGCTGGCACTGGGAGTACACGTCCTCCTCGCTGGCCCCGGTGACCATTATGATGAGGTGGGCCGTGCCTCTGGCCGGCGGCCATTTCAGGCCCAGGTACGCCGCTGTTGTTTCCATGTCTTCACGGTCCACGTATTCGATGGCCAGAGGTATCGCGCCGCTCTGCAGTATCCTGGGCACTGCTTTTATTGCCTGGTGACGGTCGTCGTAGGAGATAACCAGCGTGGCCGTGCCGGCGAACTTGGGGTACAGGCGGAAGATGACCCGGGTTATTATGCCCAGGATGCCCTCGCTCCCTATCATGAGATGCATCAGGTCGAGCCCGGTGTTATTCTTGAGCAGCTTGCCACCCATGGTCACGATCTCCCCGGTGGGGAGGACCACCTCGAGGCCTTTCACGTAGTTTCTGACCACTCCATATTTGATTGCCCTGGTACCGCCAGCGTTGCAGGCAACCATGCCGCCGACCTGGGCGCCCTCATCCCCGGGATGTGGAGGGAAGAGGAGGTCGGCGGCTTCCACCGCCTGTATCAAGTCGCGCAGGGTGACTCCCGCCTGAGCCACCACCATCAGGTTCTCCCGGTCTATCTCCTCGATCTTGTCCAGCCTTTCCAGGGAAAGCACCAACCCGTCCTGGGTCGGTATGGCTCCCCCGATGTTTCCCGTGCCTCCGCCCCGGGGATAGACAATGGTCTTCTCACTATTGGCAAGCTTCAGGACGCGGGAGATCTCCTCCGCGTTGGCGGGCTTCACCACGACAACGTTCTCGGCCGCTCCCGGCCTAACCGGTATGGCGGTCTCGTCCACCAGGTAGGTCTCCATCTGCTCTCTCCTCGTGATGACCCAGTCCTCTCCCACGATCCTCTTCAGTTCGTCCACGCTGATCATTCTGAATCCCTCCTTCGGCTGTGCCCGCTGGAAGCTGCCGGTGCACCCCTGTTGCCCGGCACAAGGCCGTAGGGCAACTGGATGCAGGGGGCGACGGAAGGACTAGTGGTTTCTCCAAACGGTTCCGGCCAATGCAATACTAGCACCGGCTGTTAGCGCCATCAACCCCTTGGGGCAACTCCGCGTTCGGAAGTCCGGCATCCACTGGCTGCGACACCGCTCAAGTATCCTCTTCAGAGCAGGCCCTTCCTCTCCAGGGCCCAGAGTATGCCGGGGACTCTGAGGTCCAGGGCGGTGTCGTCCGGGAGGTTCAGCAGGTAGCCGTCCACCTCCGTAAGCGGTACGGTCACAACCTCGATCTCCTCCGCAGTGTCCCTCCGCTGTCTGCCCACGAATCTCACCCCGGGGGCGAAGAAGTGGGTGGCCCTGGTGGCGGTGAGGACGGGACACAGCGGCACTGAGACAACTGGGATAAGCTCCACCGCCTCGTAGCCGGTCTCCTCCAGGAGCTCTCTCCTGGCGGTCTCCTCCTTGCTCTCTCCCTCCTTGTCGGTGAGCCCGGCGGGGAACTGTACGACATAGGATTCCAGGGCGGCCCTCCAGTTTCTCTCCAGGATTAGTTCCCTCTCTCCGGTGAGGGCGACGACCACCACCGCCCCTTCCCCATAGACGTTCTTTCTCTCCAGCGTCTCCCAGACGTACGCCCTGCTGCCCTTGCGGCAGTGCTTCCTGACGAAGCGCAGGTACCGCCCTTCAAAGGCGACCTCTCTGTCGATAATATCCATCTCCCGTCGCTCCTTCCCGGCTACTGCTTCACAGGCAAAGGTAACAGGGTGCTGAAGAGGAGGCTGGCGTCCCGCACGTTCATGATGGAGCCCGCTGGCATCAGGGGCAGTAGAAGAAGTCGTCGATCAGTCTGCCGACCTCATCTTCCCGACCGTGCAGCCTCTGGCTCAGGTCTCTGTCGTCGTAGCTCTTGAGCTTCGCCGCTGTTTGATCGATTACGGTGGGAGAGAAGACGCCGTCCCGCTGATATATGTCGCGCTGCTTGAGAAGCAACTCGGCCGATTCCCAGCAGGAGGCAGGCAGGTGCGGCAGCCTCTGCTGAATCTCCTTGTGCTCCGGGGCGAAGATGTTCACGTCCACGTAGAGCCTATCGGCCACCTGCAGTGAGTTCTCCATCTCCAGCCCGTGACGGGCGGCCACCGCCAGCCCCGCTAGCAGCAGGTAGATGTTGGCCGAGCCATCGGGACTGCGTATCTCCACCGTTTGGTTGTCCACAGGCGCGGGGGACTCGCCGCTTTCCCTGGGGTTGGCGTCCCTAGCCATGTCGGCAACGTTCAGCCAGCCCAGAGGGACTCTCACCAGCACGGACCTGTTGCGGTCACCCCAGCATATGTGTGTGGGGGCCTCCTGGTTGGGGACCAGCCTCAGATAGGAAGTGGGAATGGTGTTGCCGAAGGCTGTCAGCGAAGGAGCCATAGTGAGATAGCCGGCGATGGCCATTCTGGCTGTGTCGCTGAGCCGGTTCCCGTCAGTCATCATGTTCCTGCCGTTCCTGACCAGCCTGGTGTGGATGTGAAGACCGTTGCCGGCATGGCCGGCCAGGATCTTGGGGGCGAAGGTAATTGTCACCCCATGCTTGTGCCCCAACATCCTCAGCATGTACATGGCAATGACCACCTGGTCGGCGGCGTCTTCTGCGGGCACGGGCAGCAGTTCAATCTCGTGCTGCTCCATATCACGCCCGTCGCCAGAAATATTGCCGACCTCGGAGTGACCGTACTTCACCGCCACCCCTGCCTGGGAAAGGGCGACCATGGCCTCACATCGCAGTTGCTCCCACTTGCAGAAAGGGGAGGACTCGTGGTAACCCTTCTGGGCCCTGATCGGATAGGCCTGCTGTCTGTCATGGATGACATAGTACTCCAGCTCGCCCATAGCTTCCAGAGCCAACCCTGTGCTATTCCTCAATGCCTCCTGAGCCTTCCTGATGGTGTTCTCGGGGGCGCTGGGAAGGCGCTTGCCCTCGCTGGTATAGTAGGAGCAGAGGACGTCCATCGCCGGAGTGTCGCAAAAGGGGTTAACATAGGCGGTGCTGTACCGGGGCACGACATACAGATCGCTTGAGGCGGCATCGATATGGGGCAGCAGGCTCGACCCGTCCACCCTTTCCCCCATCGACAGCAGGCGGTCCAGGTCGGCCCGGTCAGCGACAGGGAAGTTGAGGGTCTTCAGCCTCCCGTCTCCCCCGATGTGGCGGAAGTTCACCACCTGAATGTCGTTGGCCTCAATGAACTTGACGAGGTCCTGCCGGGTGAAATCGGCGGGAGGTCTTCCCAGGAACCAGGATATCTTGTTCGCATTCACTCCGGCTATGTCTTTCATAGGGGGAATTCTAGCACCCGTAGCAGTAGGCCTCAAGAACACGGCGTCCCTGTCAATTTCAGGAAAGCAAGCTGCCCACCGATTTGGGCTGGCACAGGTCGACTCAGACCTTTGCGCCGCAGCCCAAGTGGCAAGCGATCCGTCCTAGAGTTCCCAGATGCTCTGTAACTCCTGGAAATCGATGAGGCCGCTTTCGGCTATGTTTTCGATCTCAATACCGGCCTCGACGGCTGCCGCTACCGGGTTGAGCCCGCCGAGTTGCACAATGCCGATGCGGTTCAAACCTATGGGGACCTGACACACGGGCTCGCTGGCGTTGCCGACGGCATAGACCCCACCGATACCCGCTTCCTTGAGCGTAGCGACCTTCTCCTCGAACACCGGCCTCGCAGGCGCTGGTATTGCCCGAAAGACACCCAGTATCTTGCCGTTGCCTGTCCTTGCAGTTGCGGTGACGCTTGTCATCCGTGCCCGAATGAACTGTTCAGAGGGGTCGAGGGAGGTGCCGGCGTAGTCGATTATGGAAACGAAGCGCCTTGGCTTCGAGTCCCTCACCTCGACTAGACCTCCAAACTTGTACTCGGTGGGTACCCCGGCCTTGAGAAGCACACCGTATACGACGACACTGCAAACTGTAGCCAGGCCGATTCTGCCGCTCGGCACAATCACGGAACCGAGCCTTTCTCCCTCGCGCGCCGTAGCTACCAGATCACTCACGCAGAGCCCCGCTTTGAACGCTTCTTTCATGGCCGCCACTGCGCGCCTGAACTTGTCCTCCTCGATGAGCGAGGTGTTTATGGATAGCTTGCCCGTCCGCTTCTCCGGGTCAAAGGTGGTCTGGAAAGCCAACATCTCAAGCTTGTCACGCACGAACCCCATTTGCTCTGGAGCCAGCGCCTGCCTGACTTCCTCAAGTCCGGCCTCGGTAATCATCCGGCCATCCCGACCCAGCGGCTGGGTGAAGCCACGTTCGTCTGCGATTCTCAGATGATACCTGACAGCTCTCTCGCTCAGAAAGACTCCCTCACGCTCAAGTTCCCGGGCGATGGTGATTGAACCC
>Ga0209635_10002243_pt1 | contig 14748 bp, 19 predicted proteins | sample DeeMarSWOR230_32_FD_187463 | JGI IMG/M metagenome (GOLD analysis project Ga0209635, IMG submission 187463) | Marine sediment microbial communities from White Oak River estuary, North Carolina - WOR-2-30_32 (SPAdes) (version 2) | ecosystem: Environmental > Aquatic > Marine > Intertidal zone >... | reverse complement strand
GCCGGCCACGATAAACAAGCCGAACGTTAAGAAGGTCAGGACCGATAAGATCAAGGAACTTTAAGGTTTTGGATATAAAAGAGGATATACCTATGTGCCCGGATAGGTTAATCCCTCTCTTTTCTTATTTACTCTTTTCTAATTTTAATAAAAATAACAAAAATGGATGTCCAATCATTTATTGATGAAAACATAAAGGAAATTAAAGATACTGTTGGGGAAAAGAAGGCTATAGTTGCACTATCCGGGGGGGTTGATTCTTCCGCCACCGCTGTGCTCGCCCATAGAGCAATCGGGGATCAACTGATTTCCGTATTTATTGATGACGGGTTGATGCGGGAAAATGAACCAGAGACGGTTAAGGATATTTTTGAGGGGCTTGGAATTGATTTAAAGATAATTGATGCAGGTGATGAATTTCTTGATGCGCTGAAGGGAATTGAAGATCCTGAGGAAAAGAGAAAGGCATTCAGAAACACCTTTTACACAACCTTCGGGGGACTCGTAAAAGAGAGCGGGGCGAATTATTTGCTGCAGGGAACGATCGCAGCGGACATAGTTGAGACAAAAGGCGGTGTAAAGACACAGCATAATGTTCTTGAGCAGATTGGAATTGACCCGGAGACCTACGGCTTTGGGGTTATAGAGCCATTGAAGGAACTGTATAAGCCGGAGGTCAGGCTCGTGGGGGAGAGCCTTGGTCTGCCGGAGGAAATACACCAGAGAATGCCGTTTCCCGGGCCCGGGTTAGCGACAAGGGTTATAGGGGAAGTAACCCCGGAGAGGGTTGAAATAGTAAGGAAAGCGACAAAAATAGTTGAGGATGAAACAAAGGAATTAAGACCGTTCCAGGCTTTCGCGGTTTTGATGAATGACATGGCGACAGGAGTAGAGGGGGGGGAGAGAACTTTTGGAAATATAATAATAGTGCGGTCTGTAGAGAGCGAGAATGCGATTACCGCGGAAGTAACAAAAATTCCTTATGAAAAATTGGAGAATATGCAGAGAAGGATCACATCAGAAATCCCTGAGGTCACGAGGGTGGTTTTTGACATAACCCCGAAGCCGCCTGCGACTATAGAGTATATTTGAGTTCACTTCTTTTCTTTAAGCGGGATCATTTTACTGCGCGCTTTACAATGGTGTAATTTACGGCGGTGTATAAAAAACCCCAGAAAAACACGGCAACTATCAACAGGGGAGCCCCGGGAATCTCCCTCACTATCAAAACTTCCACTGCAAATCCAACCGCTGCACCTATCCCCCACAACTGCCAGAAATTGAAATCCCTGTATGTGATTATTTTCCATATAATGGTAAATGCGAATAGATAGATCATTAACCCGATCAGGTAAAAACGTGTGAAACTCTCTGCATTGAAAATCAATTCCAGCGTGTGGCACATTGCCAACGCGACGGCATAAAAAGCGATCGTTCTTTTCTCCATTCTTGTTTAATCTTTGTTGACAATAAACTCGCAAAACGCCTTAAATGCCTTGGTGCGGTGAGAAACCATGCTCTTTAATTCAAAGTCCTCGGCAAAAGTTCTTTTAAAACCCAGGGGGATAAAAATCGGGTCATAACCAAAGCCTGCACTGCCGGAAACTTCATTGGCTATTTCGCCCTCAACGACCCCCTTGAATGTCTTAACTCCTTTTTCATCACAATAACCTATCGCAGAGATCATTTTTGCAGTTCTGTCTTTCTCATCCTTCAACAGCCGCAGAATCCCCGCATTGCCGATCTTCTCATGCACAAACGCAGAGTAAGGTCCCGGAAAGCCGTTAAGCGCCTCTATGTAGAGACCCGCATCCTCAACAACAATTGCTTTGTTGACCTTCTCATAAACAAATTTTGCCCCCTCATTAGCGACCTCTTCCACGTCCTCATCCCTGATCTCGGGATACCCAAGCAGAAGCTGCTCGAACTCCACTCCAAACCCTTCCCCGATCTCGTTTGCTTCCCCTATCTTATGCTTATTTGATGTAGCAAACAGAATTTTCAATTTTTCAATTATTTTTTAAGTTTAATAAACAATAATATTAATAATTCTTAAAATGCAAACCAAATGGAAGATTTTAGTGCTGGTAGGGTTTATCTTCCTTATACTCCTAGTCGCAGCGATGGCATTGCTCATCAGTAATCTGGACCTGTCTACAATAACTGCGGGGGAGGTTGTTGTTATCCCCCTAAAGGGTGAAATCACATGGTCAACCGTTTCAAGTGTGGGTAATATGCTGGATGGTGCCCTCGAAGATGAATCTGTAAAGGCTATAGTTCTTGATATTGACAGTCCCGGCGGGGGTGTAATTCCAAGTAAGGAATTGATGTATAAGGTAAGGGGCAGCGAAAAACCAGTTGTCGCACGAATTGGCGAATCAGGTGCATCGGGAGCGTATTATGTTGCATCCGCCGCAGACACGATTGTTGCTGACGAGGATTCGATTACAGGAAGCATTGGAGTTACAATGATACTTTTCCAGTATTATGAATTATTTGATAAATTAGGGATTGGCGTTAAAGTAATAACTTCCGGCGAGAGAAAGGATATCGGAAGCCCTTACAGAAATATGACTGAGGAGGAGGAGGAACGCCTGCAGGAAATAATCGATAAAATTTATTCTCACTTCATATCCGATGTGGCGGAGAACAGGGGCATGCCGCTTTCGGAGTTGAGAGAACTTGCAAACGGGGATATCTACCTCGGCAGCGAGGCATTTGAGAACGGGCTTGTGGACGAACTCGGAAACCTGAATGATGCGATTGACATAGCAGCGGAACTCGGGGGAATTGAAGGTGAGCCGAGAGTCCGGTATATGCAAAGGAAGCCGACATTTTATGATATGTTCGCAGAAGGTACAACAAATATAGGTTACGGCATTGGGAAAGCGCTTCTGGAGTTAAGTGAGAAGGAGGGTAAAGAGATTGATCTGTGATTCTCTATGTTCTATATTTCTAAAGTTCCATTTTTATTTTCATCTTCCGTTTCGGAAAGCATATCCAAAATTTTTATTTTCAGCGTGGGATTCTTATTCTTCACGACATCCCAGACAATCTCCATATCAACTCCAAAATATGCGTGTATGAGGATGTCTCGCAGTCCAGCGATCTTTTTCCACTCAATATCTGGATTTTTACTCCTAACATCGTCTGGTATTCTCTTTACTGCTTCCCCGATAATTTCCAGATTTCTCAAAACGGCATCCTGTCTCAATCCATCCCCCACGAACTCATCAAAGGACACATCTTCTATATACCCCTCAATCTTTTCTATCGATTCAAGAATATCTTTGATATAAACTTTATACTCCCTCGGCATATTTCACGTCATTCAGGATATATGATTTTAAACCAGGTTTTATCGCTTCAGCGATCACGAGATCAACCTTATATCCAAGCAAATCCTCTAAAAAGAATTTGAGTCCCATGTAGTTATCAAATGTTTTTCTACCCCTTTCAAATTCCACCACGATGTCTATATCGCTTTTATCGGTTTGTTTATTTTTGATATAAGAGCCAAATAAACCCACTCTTTCGGCACCGTATTTTTTTATGCTTTCTGAATTTTGCTCAATCTTATTTAATATTCTTTCGGAAGTTAACATTTTATTCGGTTAATTCTCAATCTTTAATATTTTATTGTTTTTTAATAAAAATCACAAGCAAATTTTAACCGCATTTGTTGGTCATCTAAATCCCATGTCATGGTCCCGTGCCCAAGTTCCTTTAATTTTGAAACAACCTCTTCTTCTTTAATCAAATCAAATTCATCTTTGAGCAACTCTATTCTTGCCAGCGGAAATTCATCCCTCGCCCTGACGAAACTCGCGCCGATGGACCCGATAAACTCTTCTGCATGCTCTGCCCTCTTAAATGCATCGACGCTGATTTCAGAATTAAACGGGGTTCTTGCTGCCAAACAGGACCCTTTGGGTTTATCTGCAGTTTCTTAATCGATTTTTGACATAATGCTTCTTGCATCCTCTTTGCTTGGACCAAGATCTGCAAGCGGGGACACAACACCTTCCTCCTCCAGTGCCTTAAGCCCGGGTCTTTCACTTTTTAGATCATCCGCATTTGTGCCGTCAGGGATCGCATCATACTCGAGATTCTTCCCCGATAATCTTTTTCGTGCAGAAACAACGTCTGTCTTCAGGATTTTTATTTATAATATCATCCAGCATGCTCACCTCCGTCACCTTATGCCTTAACCCGTACTTTTCCGCAAAATCTACGGCATCCTTCAGCATATATGATGGAGTAAATTCTGTTTTGACGGTTACGGCATTCCAGGTTTCTCCGGCTGCAAATGCTGCCCGGGAACTATCAACTCCTCCCGAGTATGCTGTTGCTACCTTCCTGCCTTTAAATTTTTTCAGGCAGGTTTTTATTCTTTCCATCATCTCCCCAAAATCCCCAAAGCGATCTCAGCCGACTTTCTGCCGGACAGAAGCATTCCCCCGAATATCGGGCCCATTCTCGGTGATCCATACGCTGCGTTGGCTGCCATTCCCGCTACTATTAAACCCGGATATATCTCCCGGGTGTTGTCAAGGATTTCTTTTTCCCCTCTCTCGGCGTGCATTGGCTTTTCCCCGAGTAGATCTCCGGTTTCGGTTCTTAATTTCTGCCCCATCTTTTTCACGACAATCCTGCAAACTTCTGCAGCGTGTCCAGTTGCGTCTATCACAATTTTTGATCTTATCGTCAGGGGATCTACATGCAGTTTTGCCATCTCTATAGCGCTCCAGTTAATCACCAGGCCGGTAATTTTCTCTTCCCTTACCATAACATCCTCGAAGCTGACCAGATTGAATATTTTCGCTCCCGCCCGGATTGTTTTCAAGCAGATTGCCGATACGCTCTCAAGAGAATCCGCAACATAATAGCCCTTTTCATACTCTTTTGCCCTTATCCCGAATTCATCCAGTATACCCTTGCCTTCCTCCTGAACTACAATCTTGTTGAACCCCATGCCCCCGCCCCACATTCCTCCCCCGACGCTCAACTTTCTCTCGAATACCGCCGCCTTGACCCCGTTTTTTGCAAGGTAGTACGCGGATGCCATCCCGCTTGGGCCCCCGCCAACGACCGCAACATCCAACTCCGTCGCATCCATGAAGTCCCTCGTGTAACCCTCCACTATAGCCTTTGATATCTTTATCTCATCCATTTTTAAATCACCTCTACCTTTTCCAATTCCTTCAGAACCTTGTTTCTTATCTCCTTTGCATCCGGGAGGTCGGAAACAATTTTTCCGTTCCTTATTAATGGTTTGAGAAGCGGCGTCATCTCTTCGCCGCATCCGTCACATTCCAGAACCGTGTCATCCACCAGAGCACAGGCATCCTCAAAGCACTCTGGGCATCTGTAAATTTGTTTTTCCCCTCCGAAAACACCTCTCTTTGCCACCGGTTTTTTATCAATCTCCACGATGTTCATGGCAAAATCAATTGTTGGGGCATTACTTACATAAGTGCCGACGCCAAAACCATCTGCGCAGTCCTTTAATTCCCTGGCCGAATCTTCATTCAAACCCCCTGAAACAAAAATTTTAACATCCCGGTGCCCGCGAATGTCCAGTTCCCACCTTACCTCCTGTATTATCTCCTTAAAATTTCCTTTTCTTGACCCCGGGGTGTCGAGCCGGACACCCTCCAGATTTTTCATTGATTCAGCAGCCATGATCGACTCCGTTTTCTCATCAAAGTAGGTGTCGCACAAAGCAATTCTTGGTATCTCCTCAGGCAGAACATCATCGAATGTCTTCCACGCCTTTACCTGATCCCCGAGGGTTATGATAAGCGCGTGCGGCATAGTCCCTGCGGGTTTGATCCCTATTCTCTCGGCACTTAAAACCCCCGAAACAGAATCAAAGCCCCCGATGTACGCCGCCCTGTCCAAAACAGGGGATATGGAGGGGTGCATTCTTCGTATCCCGAAAGATAGGATCTGCTTGCCTCCAAGTATCTTCCTGATCCTTGCAGAAGAAGTTGAGACACCTGATGCCTGGCAGATCAAGCCGAGCAGGGGGGTCTCCAGTTCGCAGAATTCTCTATAAATCCCCTTTATGTTCATAACAGGCACCCTCACACCATTCTTATCCCTTGGTTTGAAAATGCTTCCCTCGGGCATCGCATCAACATCAACCCCGTAGCCTTCAAAAAGTTTTGCCGCCTCCCCGACCCCGCACAGGACCCCCCACTGCCAGTTTCTCGGCAGCCCGCCGCAGCTCACCTCCGCAACAACCTCTGTGTCAACATTTCTTTCCTCCAAAATCTCCTTTGTTCTTCTGAAGTAAATATCCGTTGTCTTCCCTGCTTTGATCTCGGCATCCGATGCGGTGTAAAAGATATGATCAGCCACTTTTTTATATTTTTGATAAAAGTTTTTTTAAAAGTTTTTTACTTAATTTTATTTTAAATTATAAATAAATGAAGATGGATAAAGATAAATCCGCGTTGCTGGTAATAGACATGCTGAATGATTTTCTGTACGGTAAATTGAAGTGCGAGAGATGCCGGGGGATAATAGGGGATATTGGGGAATTGATTGATCTTGCACATAAAAGAAACATTCCTGTGATCTACATATGCGATTCCCATAAACCAGATGACCCCGAGTTTGAAAAATGGCCCCCTCATGCGGTTGAGGGAACCAAGGGAGCGGAGATTATTGATGAATTAAAGCCTGGAGACGATGATTATGTCGTGAAAAAAACAAGGTACAGCGGTTTCTTTGAAACAGAACTTGATTCGTTGTTGAGGAAACTCGGGGTTAATAGTCTTATACTGTGCGGGATATTGACAGACATTTGCATACAGAATACCGCAGCAGACGCATTCTTCAGGGGGTACGGGATCACGGTGGCGGAGGAATGCACCGAAACGATGTCGGACGATGCTAAATCAGCCTCATTTGATTACATGGGGGATATGTACGGCGCAAAGATAATCTCGCTTAAGGTACTGCTTTGAAAATATGTTTTTATTTATTCTAGAATTTAATAGTTCAATGTCGAAATTATAAAATATTAGATTGGATTAAAATGGGCCAGCCGGCAGCAAAAATGGGGGATAAGGTAACGGCAGTTGATACGCATATCATAATGATACCTTCTCCTGGCGGGCCGGTACCCACGCCTCTGCCGCACCCCTTTAACGGTACTATTAACGGGGGTCTGAGCAGTAACGTAAACATAATGGGGAAACCTGCGGCGGTTGTCGGCAGCACCGCCACCAATATTCCCCCGCACATTCCCCAGGGGGGGCCATTTCAGAAACCGCCGACCAACAGGGCAACCATCACAATCGGCAGCCCAACGGTAATGATAAACAAAAAACCCGCTGCAAGAGCAGGGGATACTGCAATGACATGTAATGACCCCGTTGATCTTCCAATCGGGAAAGTGATTGCGGTAGGTACGGTTTTTATCAGGTAAATAAACTCTTAAAAAATGGGACGTGAATTGCTTGGAAAGGATTTGAAACTCAGTGAGGTAAAACTTGGAAGGGATTTGAGGATAAATCTCGAAGGCGATCTTGAAACCGTGGCGGGTGCGCCTAACCTGGGCCAGGCAATTATACACAGGCTGATGACAAGGAAAGGCGAACTCGCAGAACTCGGGCATGCACAGTACGGCTCGAGGTTGTATGAACTCGTGGGTGAGCCAAACAACGAGAGAACGAGAGAACTTGCCAAGATGTACACGAAAGAATGTATAACTCAGGATCCGAGGGTAAAGGATATCGTAAAAATTTCCGTTTTACCCGCAGGCCATGACCGCATAGACATATCAATATCATTGGTTACGATCGATAGTGAAGTTGCGCTAAATATTGTATTACCATTTTACTTGGAGGTGGCATGATGATGGCATTTAAAAGAAAATCGTATAAGGATATAACTGAAGATATAGTAATGCAGTTGACAAAAGGAATACTCAAAGAAAAGCATGATTTCAAAGAAAACAGATTCAAATACATGCTTTCAAACACTCCTGTAAAAGACATAGTTAAGATCGAGGGTGCTTTGAATGGAATACATAATGTCTTTAAAAAAGATACCGATTACCGCTTGAGCGGAAATATGGTTGAATGGATCCCCGCCGGAGATATGCCAGATATCGGAACGGAATTTCATGTGAATTATACTTTTAGCGAGCCGTCAGGAATAACGGATGTCAATCCGGGCAGCGTGACAAGAACAATCGTGGAAGCCGTAAGTAGAGAGATTGATTTTTTGTATGCCCAGATGAACTATGTTTATCTTTCAGGATTCATTGATACCTCAACTGGGAATGCTCTTGATCTGGTTGTTTCTTTGCTCGGGATAACGCGGAAGCCCGCAGAGCCGGCATCGGGACATGTGACATTCGGGCGGAATACTCCCCCGTCAGAAACAGTCAAAAGCGGGGAAACCCACCTTTATGACCGGAAAAAATATTACGGACTTAAAAGCATCCCGGTGAAGGACATTTCTCGGGTTAAAGGAAACCTCAACGGAAAATCCCATACATTTGTTAAAGGGGCGGACTATGTACTTAAAGACGATCTGGTTATGTGGATGGTCGATGGAAAAAAACCGGATAAAAACACGGTTTTTTATGTTGATTACATTGGTTATGAGGAAATTAAAATCCCTGAGGGTACGAAAGTTTCGACATATTCAAGAGAGCCGAAAAATGTAAGGACCTTTGAAACGACAAATGATGAAATTTTAAAAATGTCAGGGGAAGATAAGTGGGAGGTTGATATTCCCGTAAAGGCGCTTGTTTCCGGAAAATCTGGAAACGTGTATGCCGGCGCGATAACTGTAATGCCCCAGCCCCCAAAGGGTATAGAGTATGTGATAAACAAGAAGGATATTTTAAATGCCGCTCCCGCGGAGACGGACGAGGAACTGAGAAACAGGGCCAAGCATGCGTTGGAAGTTGCCGGGAAAGCAACACTGGTTTCGTTAAAATCGTCAATTGAGGGCGTAGAGGGTGTAAGATCGGTAATAGTTGAGGATATGCCGGATGGTGTTGCAGGGATAGTGAGGGTCATAGTGAGCGGGGGGGATGAAGAAGAGATAAAGAAAGTTATCGAGGATACGCGTTCTGCCGGGATAAAAGTTGAGTTTGAGCGTCCCACAGTTGTGGATGCGGATGTTACAATGACCGTGATCCTGGATAAAGGCGTGGAGCCGCTGCCTGTTGAAAAGACCATAGAATCGAATATACGGGAATATGTATCATCCCTTAACATTGGTGATGATGTGATGTACGGTAAAATTATAAGCACGGTGCTTTCAATCCGGGGGGTCTATGACATCCCTGAGGTCAGAATTAACGGGGGTAAAGAAAATATAAGAATAAGGTCATGGGAAAGGTCGGAAGCAAGAGATATAAAAATATCAACCAAGTTTAAATAAAAGATGTCAAGAACGAAAGAAATAATAAATAAATTTCCGAGTTTTTATAACTCATGGGATAAGGAATCAACGATTTTCAAAGTTGTAAGTACCTTTGGAACCCAGCTGGACGAAGCAGAAAAGGATATTGATGTGATATTGAGGTCAAAATGGGTTGATACCGCCAAACGAAAAGATCTTGAAATGCTCGGGGCGATTTACAACATAAACCGCAGGGCAAATGAGCCTGACAAGGATTACAGGAATCGCTTAAAAACCGCAATCCAGGGATTTAAAGGAGGGGGAACGATCAGTGCGATCCGCACATCCCTGAGAATAATGCTTGGTCTTGACCCGAAATATCCCCTGAAAATTATTGAAAACCCGCCCAGGAAAGTAAGGGAGGATATAAAAGTGAAATCCGGTGAGGCGTGGGAAATGAGCAGTAAAAGCATCCAGGATGCCGAAAATGTTAGTATTGAGATAGATGTCGAAGAAGGGAATTCCATAAAAGATCCAACGATAATTAACATGGAAACCGATGAGTCGATTACATTTAACGGAAACATTTTAGCAGAAAAAAAACTTTTGATTAAAGATAACTCTGCAGTCCTTGGAGGAAAGGATATGACGGATAAACTTTCAAGAAAAACAATACCTGTGATTCCAAGAAAAAAGACGGAATTGAGGTATATGGAATCTCTGGAAAGTAAAATCGGTATTTTTGACAGCGCACGTTTTGATAAGCATGTGTTTGCGGTGGATATATCAACGGTATCAATAATCTTTGACTGGAGAGCATATCAGCCCGCCACATTCGAGGTTCACATACCAAGAGAAATTATGCAGGAGAGGGGGGTGTCCGAAGAAAACATAAGGGATGTTGTAAATTCGGTTAAAGCAACAGGAGTCAATGCTATTATTAAATTAATATAATATAAAAAACTTTTAAAAAAAGTTTTATCAAAAATATAAAAATGACAAAATTTGAACCAATTGTTAGAAATCCGGGGGATTTGATAAGATCAGAAGATTGGAACAGGATACAGGAGGATATTAAAGCGGATCTTGATGATTTAAATGAAAAGATCAGTAAGTTAAAGGAATATGTGGAAGGCATGCTTCACAGTGTAACCCTTACGGATGTTAAGAGTCCCATCGGCATTTCTTATAACCTGGATGAGCCCGTTCTCGGGGAGACAGAGAATTACGGCACGACCATAGTGGGGCATATAACGAAGCAGTGGTGTATAGGAAATGGCAATACCGGAAGAATATGCAGATTCGGGATTATTGATCTCATGGATGTGCTTTATTACTGGGCGGGGGCAGGAGGGGGGGACAAAAAAACATTGAAAATAATGATAGAATATGTCGATGGCGACACCCACACCACCGATGAGCTATTTATTCATGAATGCTCGGAACTCAGACCTAAAGGCGGTGAAAATCCCTATGTTGAATATCTGCTTTCGCCAAACGAGAATGTCTGGTATAAGTATATGCTGCAAAATCCAAAGCCTGATAAAGAGGTTAGATACATATACTTTGAAAATGTAGGTTCAGCCTGCACGCCGAGAATCGGAAATGTTATCCAGTATCTCACCAAAATCAGGCATATGAGTTCATTGTAAAAAACAACCTTCTGAAACAGCAAAATTTCAAAGAAATTTTGTGTTCCAGAACTTGCGAAGCAAGTTCTACGAAGGTTGATCATCAGATGTGGAAGACACTATGTGTCTTACACGTGCCAGACATTTATGTCTGCCACATGCCATCTTCGCTTCGCTCGATGACATGCAGTGGCATAAATCAAGAAGGAACCATATAGTGCATATGGACAACAAATTCCATGAGCGATATAACAATATCAAAAACCAATATAGTTTGATTACAATAAAAAACTTTTATCAAAAATGCTTAACGATGTAGAGGACGCCGTAATCAAGGTTTTGAGGGAGAATCTCGAAGGAATCCCAAAGGAAAACATTAATGTAAAAAGACCTGATTTTAAAAAGGATTCTCTTCCTTCAATATCCTTTGAGAATGTCGAGTTTAAAACCGAGGATCTGGGTATGGGGGCGTCAAGCGGTGAGAAAAAGGAGGGCGCTCATGATAAATTCAGCGGGGACAATAAAACGGAAAAGTTCAACCTAAGCAAGATACCATTAAAACCGCTTGAAATCGTTGAACATCCCTTAGGCACAGAGAGAAGAGAAGTGGATGATTACACCGTGGATTATGAAAAAGCAATCATAAAATTCAGGATCCCGCCGGTAAGGGGAAAGGATAACATTTCAGTGAAATATTTTGTTGATAAAAGTGTTGGGGAAACAAAGGGCTTTAAATTTAATCTAAAATATAATCTATGCATCTGGGCAAAAGATGAATGGGAAAGAGACAGGATAACGATGGATGTTCTGAAGACGTTGCTTATGGTTACGGATGAGTTAAATGACCTGGGCATTGTTCTGAGAACGCTCGGCGGAGCAAATATAGGGGATGAAAAAATTTCTAAAGGGGTTTTTGGTAAAAATATTGAGTGCGACATTGAAAGTGAAGTTTATGTTGAAGTTCCCTATGAAAGGATCAGAAAGATTGAAGTGAAGAAAGAGATTAAGTGATCATTTTGGCTGCTCCTTGCCGCATCTCGGACAGAATTTTGCAACAGATGGGATAAGCCGATTACAGTTATGGCAGCTTTTTGTGTCAACCCCTGACGGGGGAAGTTTCCCGCATCTCGGGCACGGGTCACTCTCGGAGAGCATCTGAGCACCGCAGTGCATACAATGCCTTTTTTTAGCAGGTTTTTTAATTGGTTTCTTTTCAGCAGGTATGTAAGTTACATCTGTGCTGTTTGTTAAATTCCCTGCACTTGCCGTTACTGTTACCGCTCCGGGAGTTTGTGAGGATGTTAAGACAGCGGTTGCGGAAGTATCTCCATTTAATATTGTTACCTGGCTTGATATTTTGCCGCCGGTTGTAGAAAGTGTTACGGGGATATCTGTTTTTACACCGAACGGTTTGCCAAATATGTTCTTTATGGCAATCGTTATGGATGATACGGAGTTTTCATCAGCGGGAATCTCTGTCGGATTCGCAGTTAAATCAATTTTTGAAGGTCTCTTCCACAATAAAATCACGGCAATTGAGAGGATTGTGATAATCATGATTGCGGCGATAACTCCAACCAACCATGCGGGCATTCCGCCGGAAATTTGTTGGCATTGATGATTTTCTGCTTGTTCTCCCTCAGAACAATTCAGAGGCGTGCATATATTGCCCGCACAAGATTCATTACCCTCACAAGTGTTATCTGATGTGCAGTATCCTGGAATGGTAACACATTGGTGGTTTTCCATTCGTTTTCCTGCGGGACAGTTTAGAGGAGCACAGTTATTGTCTGCACAACGTTCATCATCTGCACAATCAGCATTAGATGCACAGTATCCGGTAATGTCAACACACTGATGATTTTCCGTTTCTTTTCCTGCCGGACATTTTAAATCATGGCATTGATGTGAGGCGATATTACATGTCTGTGTTGCAGAACAATCCCTATCTGAGCCACAACAAGTTCCGGAATCACAGCAAAAACCATTATTACAATAGCTGCTTTGACATTGGTTATTGCCCGTACATTCTGAACCGCTTGACTTCTTTGCTTTACATTCATCATCTTCACAATATTCGGTATCATCACAAACATCATCGCCGCAAGTTGGCGCCTGGCATTTGTTGTCTATACAATAACCGCTTTTGCATTCATTGGGAATGGTACATGCAATATTATTATCTTTCTTTGGTTGACATGTGTTATCCGCGCCACAATGCTCATACTCTGCGCAGATTTCATCGCCGCAAGTTGGCACCTTGCATTTGTGACCTATACAATAACTGCTTGTACATTGGTTGTCGCCAGTACATGTTTCGCCAACCACCTTCTTTGCTTTACATTCATTATTTTCACAATACTCCGAATCCGTACAAATGTCCTCTCCGCAAGTCGGAATCTGGCATTTATTGTCTATACAATGATCACTCAGACATTCATTATCGTAACTGCAGACCGCTGTATTGTTCTTTTTTGGACGGCATTTGTTGTCATCTCCACAGTACTCTGTATCCAAGCAATCAGAGTCACCATAGCACAAATCACAATGACACTCGTCAGATATACAGAGACACTCGCCCATACATTCGTTGTCATAAATACAGTTTTCACCATCACTCTTTTTTGGATGGCATTCCCAATCCATGCAGTACTCTGTAGGCGAACAATTAAGGTCATCATAGCATTCGCCGCAATAACATTCAGACTCCGTGCCCAGTAGACAGAAGCACTTTCCGCTAAGACATTCGACACTGTAATTACACTCCTCAATATTGTTCTTTTTCGGATGGCATTCGTCATCATATCCGCAATACTGGTCCGCAGAACAATTGTCGCATACAGCGGCAGCACTTTGGGGAACTAAAAACACCAAAACAATGATACTAAAGAAACCTATAACTTTTAAATTCTTAAAAATATTATTGTTTTTCATTTTTTGATTATTATCAATAAGAAATAAAAAAATAATGAAAAATCGGTTTATAACAACAACTCCGATCTCTTCATTTCTGTTCTGGCTGCCCCGCACCGCACACTTTACAGAACTTCGCGATTGAAGGAATGACGGCGTTACAATTGGGGCAGTTTTTTGTGTCAACTCCCGAGGGAGGAAGTTTTCCGCATTTCGAACACGGATCCACTTCTGAGATCATTTGAGCGCCGCAGTGCATGCAATACCTCTTTGCGGTTGATCTGAAGGTTACATCAACGCTGCCGATTAGATTCTCGGCACTTGCCGATACCTTTGCCACTTCAGGTGTTGTTGACGAGGTTAAGGCGGCTGTTGCGGAAGTGGCTCCTTTTGATATTGTTGCCTGGTCCGTTATTTTGCCGCTGGTTGCAGAAAGCGTTACTGGAATATCTTTTTTCGCACCGAGCGCCTTACCAAATATGTTCTTCAGGGTGATCATTATGGTTGATGTGGACTTTCCATTGGCGGAAATCTCTGTTGGGTTTGCAGATAAATCAAGTTTTGAGGGTCTTTTCCACAGGAAAATTAAAATAGCTGCGAGGATTATAATAATTATAACCACAACGATAACCCCGATCAACCAGCCGGGAATTCCAATAGGGATTGCTTGACATTGATGGTTTTGCGCTTGCTGTCCCGGTGGACAGCTTAGAGCGGTGCATGCGTTGTTCACACAGGATTCGTTATCTTCACAACTCTCGTTGGATGTGCAGTATCCTGCAATTGCGGCACATTGATGGTTTTGCGCTTGCTGTCCCGGCGGGCAGTT
>Ga0209635_10002240_pt1 | contig 14754 bp, 8 predicted proteins | sample DeeMarSWOR230_32_FD_187463 | JGI IMG/M metagenome (GOLD analysis project Ga0209635, IMG submission 187463) | Marine sediment microbial communities from White Oak River estuary, North Carolina - WOR-2-30_32 (SPAdes) (version 2) | ecosystem: Environmental > Aquatic > Marine > Intertidal zone >... | reverse complement strand
CCAGTAGAACTATACCGGTGGAGTTCAAGAAGTAGTGCGGAGTCATTCCCAGATCGATTTTCTTCTTATACTGTACGGCACGGGCTCTCTGAAGCGGCAGGGACCGGAATCGTAGAACCAGCGTAGAACAACGAAAAAACGGCCCTTTTTGCGGAACCTCTCATTGACTCCATCAATTGTTGACAATTCTCGTGATGACCCATTTTTTCGGTATTTCTGTGACCGGCTGCAAAAAATAACCTCCATGTGCCGATAGTATCTAAGACTATCGTGCATATGGAGGTGTCATATGAAAGATAATATCTTATCGACCAGCGGCAGAGCTTTCCAAAAATTTATCTCGCATCTGACCGAAAAGTTACCTAAGCCGAAAGCCAAATTCGTAAGAGACCTGCTCTGCGGGATCTTATTCTCAGATGACCTTATCCTGACCCACATAGCTTCAAAAGTCCCACATCCCAGCAGGCTGACGGCAATAGCAAAACGATTTCGTCGGCAATTGGCTGATTGCTGGGCGTTGCCCAAACAGCTTTGGTCCAACTATCTGGCTCTGGCAGGCCGCAGGCTGGATGTGGACAGTTTATTCATCGTAGACCTAACTGATCTGGCCAAACCCTACGCTAAAAAGATGGAAAATATCGCCCTGGTTCGAGATGGAGATAAAGATCGTTTAGTTAATGGTTACTGGTGTATGGAGGGTGAATATTTGCTTAACCCGTATCCATTGCCACCCTTGTTGGTCATGGTAACATGATACTTTTGGAGGCTATAAGGATATATGACTCTGGTTGTGGTATGAGTCATCGAGCTGGCGAGTCATCATGTAGGCAAGTCTGTCAAAGGTGTCAATGATTCACCTGCAGAGTTGCTCTTTAAAGTCTTCAACAAGTGGGTAAAGTAGAATGTATTTCTTGGGCAATTTACCCTGCTTGGATTTTTCCAACTTGCCACGTCCTTGGGTAATGCCGACTTGCATCCAGTTGGCTGCTCTATAACAGGTACCCCTAAATCGATCTGCCTCAACAAAGGTCTCTAACAACACGGGGCTGTAGTTGTACCTGGCCTGTCAATCATCTCTTATCTGTTTACATGCCAATGATAGTATCTTGGACGCCAGATTCCGTGATTGAACCCAGGGGAGGATCAAGAACCGGGCATTGTTGACGATCAGATGCAGATTGCTCCTGCGCTGCTTAGCTGTCCAGCCGATGTAGTGATCTCGGTCCGCCACACTCCAAGCCGAGGCTCCAAAGCCCAGAGTTGCCAGAAGACCAGACCCACTGAAGACAAAGTAACGCAGCTGGGCACCGGGCAACGGCCTATGCCCCAGATAATGATAACGCTCTGTCAATTCATTCCACAACCGAGAGCTGGTGCCCTTGACCACTACCTCAAGCCGCAAGGGCCCCAAGGCACCGGCCCCAACACACACCTGAGATTTCGGATCCGAGGCACTGCTGATGCGGACTCTGGCGGTACGATTGCCGTTGCCTTTTTGAGGTGGTGGCAATCGAATCAGGCCGTCACGCTCCATGCGCAGTAACGCCACACGGCAACTCATCTCCTTCAAGCCACCATCGGGTTTGTACCATCCAAATACCTCACAGACACGCCGAGAGATCTTAACGCGATTCAGTCGTTCGTCTGAGGCGATAATCTGCCGTATCTGCTCCAGTTCTGCTCCAGAGAAGTCCCGGCCACAATAGTGATACTGTTGGCTGTTATCTTTCATGATGTATCCGAATATTGCAATCGAGGCAACTGCTCTGCCGACATCGTCCAAGGCAAAAAACACGTTAAGTCATCCGGGACTTGGCTTCGATTGTCCGCACAGACCTGCAGGTACTGAGTCAACCATTTACGAGGATTGACGTTCCAAAGCTTGAGCGTTTGAAAGATACTAAACAGACACGCTGTAAAATGACCACTGGCGATCGAACCGGAACCATAGTAGTTTTTTCGCCCCAATGCCGCTATACGCATTCGTCGCTCGGCCTCACTGTTATCCATTGGAATCCACGGATGATCCACAAAGACCATCAAGCCCTCCCAGTGTTCTCTGAGGCTATTTAAACGTTTGACCCTTTCAGGATGCAAATGGGCTTCAGTCAATTCCGATTCGAATTGTTGTTTCATGGCATCAAGGGCCTCTCGCAATGATTGATCGGCCTGTGCAAACTCTGGAGAATCAACCTAATGCTGAACGCGCTGATTATTCAGATGAAAGATTTCACCGATTGAATCAACCCACCCCATAGCCCAAGCTTCGAGTTCACTAAAGCCATTGGCTGTATCCAAAAAGTCCCTTCGGACGTGAGTCCAGCAGAACGCCAGGATGACATCTTTGCGGTTTTTGGCAAAGGATTTGTAGGACGCAAACCGATCCACACTCAAAATCAGTACACTTACCACCTTCAAGTGGTTTTCAAGGACGGACGCAGCACGGCTTGGGTCCAGAATATAGACTACGGTACTGTCCGAAACAAAAACCCACATATACCAACGATAGCTCTTCTTACCCTCAATGAACTCAAAGACTTGCCAGCGGGTCTCATCGGCATGCAGATGTCTTTCTGTTTGATTCTTTTGGATGATCTGCTGTAAAACCGGTTCAAAGAGCGGGGCTAACTTTTTGAGACCATCACCGGTCGTTCCTGCAGCCATGTCGAATTCGATATCCTTGAACGACTCCAAAAGTCTATTGATCGGACGCTGATAGAGATACTTCTCCAGCAACAGTGTAACCCATACGGAGATACCCAGTTTGCCCTTGTCAATGAGTTTGCCCGGCCCGGGGGCGGTGATAATCCCTGGTATATCCTGGCACTGACAGCATTTCTTGTACTTCTTTCGCCGAACCTTACGGCGGTAAGCACGCACCTCGGCTTCGATAAGCTCCGAATCTTCAGTGCCAAGAAACGGATCCTCCTGATAAGGACATCCGCAGTGGGGGCAGACTGCTTCATCCAGCCCAAATATCTCCTCTTTAACCGGAAGGTGGCTGTAATCCCGGCGTCCATGGCCAGGACTACCCAGCTGGTGACCTCTGCTTCTTTTTGGTTCGCTATCAGAAAATGAAGCTGTGGATGAATTGCTTTTGGCCTTGGATCTCTTTTTCTCTGACTTACGGCCATAAAGCCTTCTTTCCAGATAGCGAATTCTGGCGTTGAGTTGTTCAATCTCTTGCTTTAGTAATTGCTCTCTGGCTGTAGCTCCTTCAAGAAGGCTTTTGTAGAAGTTCCTGTCCCATCGCAGCGTATGGTTTTCTCGCAGCAGGTGCTGTACATCGAGTACTTCGCCCACCTGGGTTGCCTGCTGGTTACAGCAGCTATTTTCTTGTGTGACGGCTATCATGCCGCAAATATAGCGTGGTGCCAGGTGCGTGTGCCGTGAAATCTGTAGAAATTACAAAAAAATTACAAGGCACTAACGGGTTAGACGAAGGTTCACCCCAAGAATTTGATTTTGCGAGATACTTTTCATAAGTACTTGTTCCATCGGCACTTGTTCGAAAATGATAATGCTGAGGATTTGCAAGATTTCGCTCAAACTCAGCTGTATTTGGAGTTCTTTCTTGACAATTGCGACCAGGACATAAACGCTGATGGCAATCCAGATTTGAGTCTTGACTGCGTTCTCGGTTAGGCCGAAAAATGTTTTGATTCGAAGGTCGTGTTTGATCCATTTGAAGAAGATTTCTATCTGCCAACGACACTTGTAAAGTCGAGCGATTGTTGAAGCAGCTAGCGAGAAGTTGTTTGTTAAGAACACGAACTTTTTGTTTGTGTCGATGTCGAAGTAACCGATTCGACGAAGTGCGGCAGGATAATCCTGTGACGCATAAAAGCCATTTAGTCTTATTGTTTGATCGCATCGCAAGCCTGTGCTTTTGTCGACCTTGCGATAGTAGAGACGATGATAATCTAAATTGGTTTTGGCTCTTGTGATAAAAGTCGAAAGGTTTTGAGTAAAGCTGTAGAGGCGAGCAAAGTCGAGGTAGCCACGATCCATTTATGTAAATTGCGCTTGGCTCTGAAATCAGTTCGTCGAGGATATTTACATCGTGTACTTTTCCGCCTGTAATGCGGATAAAAGAGGGGATATAGCCCCTCAGGTCCATTAGTGTGTGTACCTTGAGTGCCGCTTTGTGTTTGCGAAACTTGGCCCATGGAAATAGTGACAGACATAAATCGATGGTTGTTGAATCCAGAGCATAAACCTCTCGCTTTAACTGAATTCCGAAGTCTTAGTTGGCATAGAGTTTTCGAGCCTTGTTTATTAACACTCGTGCGAAGTCGGCGTATATTCTCCAGTTTCGATGCTCGTTTGCATTTGCCAAGATATTGCGTGAAACGTTTCTGCGAATGCCGCAATGGTAGAGTTTTGGTTGCATTGCTCGTAAACAAGTTTCGATGTCGCGAAGGCTCTGTCGGAATGTTATCTGAGCGAACGCCATACACAGGAACTGATCGAAACAGGAAAAAGTCTTTACTCGATAATTGCCTTGATATCGGTGAACGCATTTGTCGAATTGCTTCTTTGGAAGAAAGTCTATCAGTTGTGAGAAAACAATCCGTCCAGCTTGCATTGGCCAGCCCTTTCAATGACTCATTGAAAGTATACTGGCTAAATGTAGTGAACGAGTTGAAATCGATCCCAATCATTTTTTCTCACAAGCTACTGAATTTATTAGTGTTATGTCAATTCTCTATAAAGTTAACGGGACAGTAGTGACTCTGCAGGTGAATCATTGACACCTTTGACAGACTTCGCTACATGATGACTCGCCAGCTCGATGACTCATACCACAACCAGAGTCATATATCCTTATAGCCTCCAAAAGTATGATGTCACCATGACCAACAAGGGTGGCAATGGATACGGGTTAAGCAAATATTCACTAAGAAAGTGCGAAACTTAACATACTGGATATCATATATAATGCATCCTGCCAAAAGCCGAACATGGCCTGTTCAGGATTACATGCTAAAGAAGCTTCTCGTCGAATTTACTATCTGTCTTCCACCTGGCTGACATGGTCGAGACCATTTTGGTGGCCACAGAATGTTTGGCATTGGCGGGGATTATTCCATGTGAAAGCGTTCTTTCATAATAACCTTTGAAAGCATTATCTCCGTGCCTTGTGGCACTGGTAGCAGCGCCTCATACGGCATTCTTTAATCTTCTGTTTACCGCCCACGGCAATTTCAATCTTGCCGGTTTAGACCTGCCTTTTTTATCTTTTCCACTGCTGGCTCTCTCAAGACCCACACCACAGTATTTGTGCAGCCTGCAAAGGCCGCAACAGTCACGATGGCAAGCGCCGCAGCCACCGTTCTCTCTGCTGTCGAGGTCCTCAGAATTCAGATTAGCTCCTCAGCCGAAACCTGGCTGTTGGGGTCGTTTGGATCGCCGGGCTCAGCAGACTCGGTCGGCCCTGTGGGCTCTGTAGGCTTCTCAGGACACTGGGACGGCGTGAGGACCTCGTGCAGGCGGTCCCACCGACGGCGTACAAAACCAATTCCACTGCCGACAGCCAGCAGAGAAGCGAACAGAATCAAGCCATACCAGAGACTGGGATCGAGTTGGCGTATTCTCTGCCGCCTGGCTCGAAACATCACTGCCATTACGGCCTCCGGCTCGACCTGCAATGGGCTGTCAAAGCGCAGCATCTTCCCACTGAAAGGCATGGTAATCCGCAGTTGGGCAACGGAACCTTCAGCTGCCTCCTGAGTCTGGATAATCCGTTGCGTGATCAGCTCCAGGTTCTCGCTGTCTGCCTGTCCGAGTGAGCTTTCAATGCGCTCAGCCTGCTGCTGACTGAAGCTAATACTCTGGCCATCCACAGCGATCAAGCCGCCGCTATCGCCAATCGTGCCGGATGTTTGCTGGCGCAAGCGACCTCGGGCATTGACCAGACCCACCTTGGCCTGTTGCCTCAGCAGATTATCGAGATCGACCCGGATGTCTTCGTTAAGAGCCAGATTGCCGCGCGAGAAGTTGTAACCAATGGCCAGTGCCCGACGGGCATCGGCCTGTCGCCCCTGTTGCGCCAGCTCGCGTGCCAGCTCTTGCTGCTGCTGGGCGAATCGGTCATTTGCATGGCTTACTTCGAGGATTTGTTTCTCGTAGGACTGTAGGTTGTAACGACGAACTTGCTGGTCAATAACCGCATTCTTGTCAATGGTCAGCGTCCCGTCAAACTCGTCGTAGGTGAAGCCCTCAGGCACATAAACATACCAGGTGATCTGCTTCAGCGGCAGGTCGAATCGCGGCCCTGATAATCGGTGAACACCGGACCAATCATCCAGTCTGCCGCTGGCTCGAACTGAGGGCAATCCTGCCACATACACCATGTCCACCAGTACATCGTCGGATGTTTGTTGTGGCAGCGGCACAAGCAACACTTCCCGGCCCTGAGCATTACTACGGATAGACGGCTGAGCTGCCTGTCCGTCAACAGACAATGACCAGATTACCCCCTTTTCCGGCAGTATGGTCTGCAAATGCCGCTTGGTGCCCACGCGAAGCATGAGCGTCACTCGGTGGATTGCCTGTCCGCTTGGTGTGACTACGGTTGCGATGTCGGTCCGGCGTACGTCTGCGCCGACCTGTTTGGCTGCAGCATGACGCCTGGCTTTAACTGTTAACACATGCTCCGGTGATGCGCTGCGGTAGCACATTGCGGCACCGGAGAGGTCGCCGGCGCCGAAATATTTGGGAATACTGCGTGCTTCTGCCGGTCGCAGGGATGCGTCCGTGGAATCAACTGAGAGTTCTACCCGATCAGTCGCGAATACCACTGCATGGCCCTGTTGCAGGTCTACATCCAGGCAGCGAACCGGGGCTAACGGCACGTCACCAGCGATCTGGTTGTATTGCGTCTCGTAGGTCACTCGCAGCAGGTATGGTCGATCATACACTTTGTCCGCCAGCTCTACCTGCCAGTCGCCCTGACCCAGTTGCTCGCGTCGGGCAATTCCCGGTCCGCTGATGGTCACGCCCGTTGCTTCGGACGGCAGGGCCAACTTAAAGGCTTTGGTCCCGGCATGGAACAGCCGGTACCGTAAGTAGTGGTCGTGGCGCACTAGGCCGTCGGTCACTTTCGCCACATGGAGCGACTGAACTGTCACTCTGGGCTGGACCACCTCGGTCTGAAGGTGCAACTGCCAATCAGGTCGCAGCAACCGAAATGCCAGCAGGCCCTGGCCGGGCTGGCCGAGTTCGGTGGGATTGACTTCACTGACACCCTGTCGTGATGCCACCGACAGACGTACGCCTTGCTCTGAGCCTACTACCAGATATCCCGTGTGCTTTAGCACACCTTCCAGCATTACACGCGGCACGGTCAGACGATCCGGCATCTGCGCCACAGGTTGGCTCAAGGCCAGTCTCAATTGAATCGAACCGGTCAGCTTGCGTCTAAAATGAACACGCACGTCGCGCTTGCCAGCATCGGCTGATTCATCCCAATGGCTGACCTGCTCGGCGACGAGTGTGTCAATATCGAAACCTTCCGGAATCTGCAATACGACATCGAACCGACCCGCCTTGGCAATCTCAATCACCCATTGGCTATTGTATACCAGCCGGTCATCCTCTGCGTTGAACCTCGCCGTTTCCTGGCTGCGCAGCTCGCTTTGTACAGCGAGGACACGCCCCGTGACCACACTCTCGGGCGAATCGAACCGAAACGCCTGCGTGATCTGCTCGGCAGCAAGACCTGGCACTCCTTTTATTAGCTCCGCGCTATCACGAACATAATCCCGAGCGTTCATAGAGGCGGGATACTGATCAACGAGAATGTATACAGATGGATCAGCCGCCAAGCCCATCACACTATGCTGGTTCAGGGCGTCGTGAACCACTAACGGCTCCAGATGCACATCATAGGGTACTGAGGTACTGGCCGATTGTGCAACCAGCGTTAGCTCGTAGAGTCCGGTCACCGGCTGAGTCAGGCGAACTTCAAGTAGATGGGCCGACGGATCAAAACGCCAACTGCCCAAGTGCGGCGCATTTACAGAAGTGACCGCCTGACCACTGGCAATGCCCAGCTTGAGAGTCTCAACCTGGCCCTGGGCGATCTGCAAACGCACTGCATGGAACACCTGAAGCAGCCCTGACGCTACATGTGCCAGAGCCACATCCTGGGCGTAAAAGCGCACGTCTTCCTGTGCGGCCTCGCGTTCTTTAGGTCGCCAAGTGAACACAGCCGGCTCGCCGGGCACGAACATTGTCTCGACCATAGTCTGGTCTTCCTGCACGTGACGAGCCAAATGAATCGCTTGTGGGGCGTCGATCAACACATTCGCATCCGATATGACCAAGTTCAGACTATTGGTCAGCGCCATCGGCAGGGGCAAATCGAATCGACGCTGATGGTCTTGGCCTGCCGGCGGCAAGGGGACCAGAAACGTTACCTCCACCTCGTAGACATTTGCCTTATCCACGACTATTGTATGCTGGCCATCTTCTGTGCGCACGCTCACATGTGGTTCCGGATCGGGGTCAGAAACCAGAACAGCCGACTCATCCAGCAGCGGAAAGCTCGATGGCGCACTGGCTGAAATCCGCAGCTTGTACTGCAACTCCATATTGTCCACACCGGCTAACAGATTACATTCGATGCTCTCGATCATTGAACGCTGGGCCAGAGGCTTGGGGCCGAGCCCTGTGCTCGCACAGCCGCCCGAAACGCTTAGTGCCGTGACCATTAGTATCACCGATGTTACCATGGCCTGCGCAGGAACCACCACATGGCGTCCATGTCTGGTGAAAGCCCGACAAACACACCATGCGGCAACCGCTGCCGGTCCACCCCATGTCATCAGCACCTTCAGCGCGGGCCAGGTGACTGGCATCTTAGCTAAGAGATAGAATGCAGCGGCCAAAACCGCCGCCACTGCGGGCCACCATAACCGCCGCCTGACAATGGTGACAGCGAGAACGGCAGCCATGACCACAGACACGGCGATCATATCTCCCAGTGTCACGTTCCGCCTCCAAGCAGGGATGAGCTCGGCACTGACCTGGAGCATTCCATCGGGGTCCGCGTTGACAGCCTGCGCGTAGCTCAGCGACGTCGCGGGCGCAGGTTCATCTATGCGGCCGCACATCGCCGCTCCCACCCCTGCCCAGATGAGAGCAACAAGCAGCACTGCCACGACCAAGTCCGGCAGCCACCTGCGAAAGAAGATAGCGCAGAGAATAGTCAATGCCAACGCGGCCGCGCCTATTACCCATATCACCGGCTGGGCCATCCATCGTTCGAGCGACCTGGTCCACAGCCGGCCTATGCGGTTGAGTATGCGCGCCGGGCCGACACGAGCCATTTGCCGAGGCCGTGCCTGCATGTTGCCGCCAGCCGCGTTGATCGCCCACTCATCAGGTGCAGTGATCAGCCACTCGGCATAGTTGACGGGCACGGCGCAACGTGGAGCAGTCAGGCCCAGCCGACGCCGCCACCAGCCACCGGCCTCATGCACCTGACCATACTCCAGCTCGATCGTCGATGGGTCATTAGGGTTGGCCTTGCGGCTGAGTGGAATGAGTAGTCGGCCGCTGTTGGTGTCGTGTGATGCCGCCAGTCGCGTCTGTTGTTCACCGCGGCCCTTTCGCTCAACCAAAGACACCGCCCAGACTCGTGCTCCCAACGGCATCGCTAATGAAAGGAACTGCCCTGTGGTGTTCTTGACCTTATACCTGACAGTAGTAACTGATTCGATTTGTCCGTCGGGATGGACGGCCAGCTTAGTCTGATGGGCTGCGATGTCGAGCATAACCGGCAATAGTCCGCTTCGCCGGTAGGGGTCGATGCTTAGCAACGCCACATGCGGATCAGTAACGTATTTGTATGCAGCCAGAATCGGACTACTCGTCAACAAGCGATAGTCACCGGGCAGCTCATCCATAGTGATCGCCAGCAGTCCCTCGGCATCCCTATTCTCCCCCGGCTCTATCTGCAACTTCAGATCCAGATGGCTTGTGACTACCACATATCCGGTTTGTGTCTGCACATCCCGGCACTGGAGCGCGCCCAGTTGAATGGGCCGGTCGGGACCGTATTGCTGTGTGTAGGTCACAGCCAGATTGTAGTCGCCGATCACCTTGCGCGTGAGCTTGACAACCCAGAGGTCATCCTGGTGTGCCCAACGGCGAACATCGCTCCCGACAAATTCCACATTTTCCACGCTGTTCGGCAGACTGAAACGCAGCTCGTCCACCGGCGAGCCGGTGATGATATAGTTGACCACCGCGGAGCCGTAGGCCAGAGCTTCGCCGACCGATTGCAGATGGAAGACTTCCGCTCGTATCCCGGCCAACTTGCTCTGAGCCATAAGGTTCAGAGTCCAGTCCGCCTGCCGAAATCTATAGGCGAACTGTGCCTGTGCTACGCGCAGCGGCACGGAGGCTGTATGGACTTCACGCAAGTTCTTGACCTCGGGATCATCGATTTCGATTCCGGCTTCTGCGGCCACGACCACATAGCCTCGGTGGGTCTTGGCGCTGGCCACCTGCAGGGCCGGGATCGTCTGGCGCTGCCCCAACGGTCCATGACCAAGCTCCAGACGCAGACGGATGAGCACGCGCCCGATCAGCGGCTTGCTGAATATGGTGCGCACGGTTGTAGTCTCGTTTTCTGCCTGCGCCTTGGACAGGTGATAGTCCTCAACCTGATTCCCATCGACTGATGCCACCACCATGCCCGCGGGCACAACGATCTCGAGCTGGCGGATTGGCGCGTCGCGCACATCCAACTCTAACTCGGCATCGACAACAAGGTCGTCCTCCTTTATTGTTGCCACGAAGCGCCCGGCCACATCATAACTGGGCACGATATCATCCACGGAGAGCCGTAGCTGGTAGTGGCTGCCGGCGTACGTGTAGAAAAACACCTTGCCCTTGGGAATAGGCCGATCCTGTGGCCTGCCGGCCTGGACACGAGGAAAAACGGTGGCGTCGATTTGAGTCAGGCCTGTTGATTTCAAGACCACCAGTTGAAGCGCACTGTCGGTCCCAACCGCCAGGTGGCCACTCGCCCGGATTCCGCCGGTAGGCTGGATGGCCGGGACCTCAACCTCAGCGGGTAGCTTATCTACACCGGCTTCGGCGCGGATTCTCAGGCGGTAGTCTTTCTCTTGTGGTCGGCTGAGCTCGACTACGAGATCGCGCACGCCCTCACTGGCATCCGCAAGCACCCAATTGCGGATGTTGGCCCCGTCAAGTGCCGTGATACTCAGACCGGCCGGAACCTCGAATGTAAGGGACTCGATCTCGCCCTGGGCGATATGGAAGTCAAATAGCGCATCAAGGTGCAGCAAGCTGGCACGTACATCGACAATTGTGTTGGCCTGGCTGGATAGTACCAGCTTGGCATCGGCCAGTTTCACCTGGGGCTTCCACCGCACCACAAGCCGCCGGCGCGATCCAAGGATGGCATTAATCATCAGTCGCCCCTTTTCGATTCGACGCTCGACGCGCATGGCGCTTGGCAACTCCACCTCAAGGTCCGGCCGCTCACTCACAAGCTGGATCCGACGCACACGGCCGGACGGCACCTCCAGGCTCGCCTCATGCCAGGGGCTGTTGGGATCAACCTGGGGCTTTGCCACGAAGGTTGCATCGATTTGATGACGGCCTGTCTTAGCCCACACTATATGGTAAGCCTTCTGCTCCTGGTCGTAGTCAAGCTTGTAATCGACCTTTGCCTGATTCAGCTTGTGCAGCACCGCATCTCCCCGGATCAACAAAATCCGGCGGTGGGCCAGCTTCGTTTCGGCCTCGAAGCTGAGAGTCAGGGTAAGCTCCTGGCCGTCGATTCGACCGGTGATCTCCACCTCCGGAATCTCAATCCCACTTGACTGATCAGCCTCGGGTGATGCTGTTTCGTCGGCCGATACCGTCGCTGCCAGCAGCATCGAGATTAGCAGCAAGCACGCCATCTTGCATTTCATGATCATGTCCTCTCAAAAAGAATCATTGCCGTCTCTCACCATAGACTTTGCACAGCAGGCAACCGGCCTATCGACAACGGCGTTTGTTTGTTCCGTTTTCACTACTCGGCTATTCGCACGTGTGGTCATGGAATTGCCCCACATAGATAATACGTATCGATCCAGCCGAAAGGATGTAAAACTCCGGTAAAATACCGACACCGTGACTAAGGCGACCTGGGCAGGTGTTCGGCTTTGCGGACCAGATCCGCCAGTTCACGTACATCGCGATCCAGCGGAAGGGCCAGACTTACTTGCTCCACGACGCGGAGTACATCCATTAGCTTGCCATGTTGCGCGTGTTCTGATTGACGCAGTATCTCGGCAAACCGGACTGCACCTGCAGCAAGGAAGAAGCGGGGGTCACTCTCGACCGTACGTCTTCGCACGATTGCATTGTTCAAGCGGGTGGAGATCTCCTCAATCTGGCCCGTTCCAACGTCACGGTACCGCACGAATACAGTGCCCAGATCCTCTTGCCCGTCCGCCGATGGTTGGCCGATCAGCTCCAGTTCGTACAAGGCCGTGGAACACTGGCCCGAACCAACCTCGCCGGCGTCGACCGTATCGTCACGAAAACGTTTGTCTTCTATATCTCGGTTCTCGTATCCAATCAGCCGATAACGTCGCACACGATGTGGGTCGAAGTCGACTTGAATGCGGGCGTCCTTTGCTACGGTGTACAATGTGGCCGCCAACTGCTTGACGAAGACCCGCTCAGCTTCTCGCGCCGAGTCGAGAAACACATAACTGCCGTCGCCACGATTGGCCAGAGCCTCCAGAAATACATCGTTGTAAGACCCGTATCCCACGCCCACACATGTGATGGTTATACCCTGTTTTCGATCCGCAGCAACCTCAGCGAGGACCGCCTCGGCTTCGGTATGACCCACGTTGGCCACGCCGTCGGAACAGAGCACGACGTGATTTATCTGTTTAGCAGCGAATGATCGTCGGGCCACAGCGTAGCCCAGCTTCAGCCCAGCCAACAGATTCGTGGGGCCGGATGACTGTATGGCGTCGATAGCGTGGCGTATCCTGTCACGCTCGCGCCCCGGACTCGCTTCCAGGTGCAAGCGGGCCTCATTCGCACAGGTTATCAGAGAGACGCGGTCGGCCGGTGAGAGCCTGTCTACCAATAGATCCAAAGCTTGCTGGACGAGTGGCAGCCGATCGGCTTGCCCCATCGACGCCGAAGCATCCACAACAAATATCAAATGGGCCGCTTTGCGCTGATCGCGCCCAATCGTGCGGGCCTTTACGCCAATCTTGAGCAGCGTCAGGTTCTCTGCCTTGCTGGCAAATGGTGAGGGGGCCGCTTCAGCGTGAACCGTGAATGTAGGATTCGTTCGCTGTGGGTAGTGGTAGTTGAAGTAGTTGACGAATTCTTCCATACGTACCGCACCTCTCGGCGGCAGAAAACCGGCGCGGATATACCGCCGGCACAAGGTATACGAGGCCGTATCCACATCGAGGGCGAACGTGGACAGAGGATCGCGTCCCGTCATGACCCAAGGATTGACCGGCACCAGCTTGAAACGCGAGTCAGGAGGCAAATCAGTTTCATCTTCCCCGTCAAATACGCTGGAACGGTCAATCGCTGGCCGCCCGCTCGCCAGAGATCCAAGGTCAAGGTCGGTCAATAGCTCAGACCGCGCCGATTCCTCCGTAAACTGTGCTTCATCATCCTCTGACCGTTCGCTTTTCGACCTGGTCTCCTCTTGGAGTAACGCCTCCTCTTCTTTATCGGCATAGAACAAACCCCTGACTATGGGCACATCTCCCAGTATTGGCGTGCGCCCATCTTTTATTCCGGTGACCGGGCCGCGCACAGGGCCGGTGGGATCGCCACTGATCGTGTCCGTGGCTATGCTCGGGTCGTCCGGGTCCGTTCTGACAAGCACGGGCTCCTTGCTGTCAAAATGGACGCTCCAGTCGTAACTCCTATCAGAGACCTCGAGCCCAACGTCATTTTCCACTTTCTCAAGCAGGTTGTTAATTGACGGCAAACGCCCTCCAACATGTTCCGCCGATCGTGTGCTGAATGTCACCTCAAGACCCGGCGGCGGCACTTTGGCCTCTTCAGAAACATCAGCTTTCGAGCCGTTTTGCACAAATAGCCGTGTTTCGCCCTTCTCGGACATTGTCTTTCCACTCCAGCCATAGCTAACGATCTCATTGTAGGTAGAAACAGACGGCTCCATCTTCTTGCCAAGGATCTCATGAGCCTCCAGACCCGGCGGCTCTACGTTTAACTTGACTGCTTCATCTCTCCTGTGTGTTGATTGCAGAGCAGGGCGCTGCTGTTGCAGCGATTGCTCCAGCATCTCCTTGCTCTTCATGTCCATTGTCACGCTCTGTGGCGCGAAGACCTTACCCTCCGACGTCAGACCGTACTGAATGTCTGTGCTGGATGGAGGGATCACCGGCTTGGACGGCTCAACCAATTCGGGCTTCGTGCCCGCGATGACTCCTCCGAAATCATCTACAATAACCGGACGCCGGTCAGCGTCCTCACCTGCTGCGATAAAATCATCAAAGCGCGTATCTACCCAGCTCGGACCTGCATTACGATCTGTCTGGGCTTGAGTTCCGGCTGTCTCGCCCCCAAGCTGTATATCTGTACCGCCACGCATACGACCGTAGCCACCCGTATCGTAGCCGCGGTAGCCGCCGTAGCCACCCATACCGTAGCCGGCCGTGCCACCGTAGCCACCCATACCACCGTAGCCGCCCATGCCACCGTAGCCACCCATCA
>Ga0209635_10002238_pt1 | contig 14759 bp, 9 predicted proteins | sample DeeMarSWOR230_32_FD_187463 | JGI IMG/M metagenome (GOLD analysis project Ga0209635, IMG submission 187463) | Marine sediment microbial communities from White Oak River estuary, North Carolina - WOR-2-30_32 (SPAdes) (version 2) | ecosystem: Environmental > Aquatic > Marine > Intertidal zone >... | reverse complement strand
CGAACCGGTGCGGCTTGGGAAACTCCCGGTATTCCCGGATGGCGAGCTTTCCCTTGTACCCGAACCCCTCAAGGGATTCTATATACTCGATTGCCTTTTGCTTGTTATCGAAGAATGGGGACTCGAGAACAACAGTTTCCTTGTCCGAGGCGACGAGGAGAACGTTTGCAAGCCCGTACGCGGTGAGTTCCCTTTTGATTTCGACTATATGCGGGAGAGGGTCGATTTTCGTATCGGCAATGCGAACACCGTATCCCCTCCTGAAGGGTGGCTCGGTGAAGGTGTATTCAATGGTGAGACTCTTCTCCTCCATGCTGTAGCCGGCCGTTACGGTAGCCCAATTGTCGAGGAAGATGACAAACTCTGATACATGACCGTTGAGAAAGGGGTTGAGTACAACACCACGTATGGCAAGATTGTCGAAGAAACGGTACACTTTCTCCCCCACCTCGACGCCATAGAGCAGCAGCGAGATGCGTGGCGGGCAATTCTGTATTGACAAATCGTACTTGAGATCCTTTCCCTCGAATTCTTCATCACCGGTTCCTTTCAACACGAATACGAGCTGGTTATCGTCCTTCAGAAGCCTGATGCCCGCTAGCTCGGCATGATGAATGAGAGTTTCGTCCTCGAGGAAGGAGAGATCAACTGGTTCACCCTCTTCGTCGAGTGTAGAACCGAGGGGGAGAAACTCATCACTCGAAGTGTACATCTCCTCCTTCTCGGCAGGGGCGTTCGACACCGAATGAAAGACAACAACCATTGATGTGAACAGGACAATCAGACTACTTTTCGTCAAACGCATGGTCACACCACCCTACCCCGCCTTCTTCTCCTTGAAGAGACCGTGCAGCCGGTGGAAGATGTGGGTCAAGTTTTGAACCTCTTCTTCATCAAGCAGGGCTCGACCGAAAATCTTTCTGAAGAGGGGTACCACGTAACGGGGCGAACCCTTCGAAAAGAAACCGATGTCAGCGAAAACGGATTCCAGGTAATCGAGTAATCCTTCGATCTCAGCATTGGCCGCCGGCCGCTCCAGGTAAGGAACCCTGTAGACCATGGCTTCCACGAACAACTTATAACAGACCACTGCAACGGCATGTGAGAGATTCAGAGATGGAAAGCTCTCACGGGCGGGAATATTCACCAGAATGTTGCACAGATCTGTTTCACGGTTCGTCAGGCCATCCTTCTCCCTTCCGAAGAGTATTGACACTTTCCCCTCCTGGACAACGGGAAACACCCGTTCAGGGAGCTCCTCGACGCTGCAGAATATCCTGCGCAGCTTGCCGGCGCGCCGGGTGGTCCCCACCACTAGGCTGGTATCCCTGATCGCATCCTGGAGCGTGTTGAAAACCACTGCCCCCTCGAGCACATCGCGGGCTCCAACCGCTGCCCGGAATGCATCGTCGTTATGGAAATCCACGGGTTTGACGAGCGCGAGATCTTCGATACCCATGTTCTTCATAATACGCGCAACGGAACCGATATTGAAGGGGCCCTCTGGTTCGACCAGCACGATACGGATATTGCCGAGATCCGATGCCATGGAATGCTCCTGACCGCATAGCCGGTCTGTTTTTCCCCGTAATCTGTGGGTTGCAAATCCGACACCCACCGTTGTATAATACCTAGTGCGTTTTACATAACAGCGTATGTTAAATTCCTCGTCATGATACTTCTCAAAAAACCACTCTTCTTTCTGCTCACCATTATAGCCATTCTTTGTCTCTCTGTCATCCCTTTATTCGGGGAACGGCTCTACGATCTCTGCTACTTCGGTGAACCCATGAAAAATGGTGAGTTTCTGTTTGTCAGGCACCGCAATCCCCTTCTGGATCCAGTGCTGAGAACTTTCGAGATGTACGTCTTCAGCCCCTCCGACGGCAAGATCACCTTTCTCCAGCAGTACGGAGAAATGAGCTACCTGTTACCCGTGATCTCGCCGGATAAAACCTCGATCACCTATCATTCCCTCATCGAGGGAAACGACTTCCTTGTCACCCGGAATATGATCACGGGAAGAAGTACCAGACTCCGCTTCGACACGTCGGGTTACTTTCTCTTCAATGACCTTCACTATGACAACGAAACGGTCGCCTCGGTATTAAAGAGGGGACCGAACCGGCAGGCCATATACATCATTTCCAACGATCTGGGCACTATCCGCAGGCTGTACAACGGTACGGACTTTCAGGAGGTGGGTTTCCTCTACAACGGGAGTGTCTACTATGTCGATCACATCGAGAACAGGCTGAGCCTGGGCGTGGTGCGGAGCGACGGGCAGGGGAGGACCGTGGTCGACGAGAATCTCGAGTATGTGCGAAAGGCCCCGAGGGGGGACGCGATTCTCTACTCCATCGGGAACGACCTGTTCATGTACCGTGTGTACAACAACGAGAGCATCAAGCTCACCGAACACTTTTCACCTGAGGGACCGCTGCCCCTCGTCGCCGACGACGGCTCCGCATGCGTGGTATATGACGGAGATACCACCTTGGTCATCAATATTCCCTCGGGTGATGTGCTCTACTACCTCTCCTTCAGGGGTGACCGCACGTGTGACATCCTTACACGATATACCTTCTTCACCGTAAAGGGCAGTCAGGTTTTTACCATCAAGTATAAGAAACCGGGCCAACATCTGAGTGAGATATTCAGAGAGAAAGGGCCGATCCACCTGCTGGCAGTGAGTCCCGACGACCGGTACATACTCTACAGGCTGGAGAACCGGAGTGAGCTGATTATATTCGACCGCGACAAGAACGAGCGGTTCAGTAAGATCTTCCCCTTCGTCATAGAAGAAGTCGTCGTTTCACCCTTCATGGAGTTCACCGAGGCAGTGAGAAGCATCTATATCACCGCCCTCTCACCGGTGGCTGATACATCCCCTGAAGAAACTGAAGCCCCACCCCCGGTCCGCGAGCTGTACATGTACAACTACCCCGGGCGAAGTCTCACCGCCATTTCAACGGCTCTGGATACTGACATACGCCTCTATCTCCGGGAGCGGTGAATTACATACCCTTTCACATGCGTTCTATGATGGCATCACCGAACTGTGAGCATTTGACCTCTGACGCCTCCTTCATCAACCGTGCAAAATCATAGGTAACGATACGCTCCTCGATGGCCTTTTCGATGCCCCCGATGATTCGATCTGCAGCCTCGTTCCATCCCATGTACCTGAGCATCATTTCACCCGAGAGAATGATCGAGGTGGGGTTCACCTTGTCCAGCCCTGCATACTTGGGCGCTGTACCGTGCGTAGCCTCGAACACGGCATGCCCCGTCTCATAGTTGATGTTCCCGCCCGGTGCGATGCCGATGCCTCCCACCTGGGCGGCGAGGGCATCGGATATATAGTCGCCATTCAAATTGGTCGTGGCGATGACGTCGAACTCTGATGCCCGTGTGAGTGTCTGCTGGAAGAAGATGTCTGCAATGGTGTCCTTGATGAGGATGCGATCCTTCACCGAGTCCTTGTCCTCAACCGTGCTGTACTCATCCCAGGTGATTACCTGTTCGGGATACTTCTCCCGTGCGAGCTCATACCCCCATTTCCTGAACGCACCCTCCGTAAACTTTTGTATGTTTCCCTTGTGCACGAGCGTGACACTTCTTCGTCCGTAGCGTATCGCATACCTGATGGCCGCATCGATGAGACGTCTGCTCCGCCGTACGCTGACCGGTTTTATGCCGATCCCCGAGTCCTCAGGTATGGCCCAACCGTATGATGAACGCAAGAAATCTATAAGCCTTCTCGTCTCATCCTGCCCTTCCTCGAGCTCGTATCCCGCATACACGTCCTCCGTATTCTCTCTGAAGACCACCATGTCCACGAGTTCGGGCCGCTTCACCGGTGAAGGAACACCCTTGAAGTAGCGCACAGGACGGAGGCAAACATACAGGTCGAGCTTCTGCCGAAGCGCCACGTTGAGGCTGCGTATGCCACCGCCTACCGGTGTGGTGAGCGGACCTTTGATACCGATCAGATATTCGTGCAAAATATCCACAGTCTCCTGGGGAAGCCACTCCCCCGTTTGGTCGTGGGCCTTTCCGCCGGCCAGGATCTCAGTCCAGTATATCTTTTTCCTCTCTCCATAGGCCTTGTGTACGGCGCTGTCGAATACCCTTACCGCCGCATGCCAGATGTCCGGCCCGATCCCGTCACCGATGATGAACGGGATGGTCACGTGGTCGGGGACCTTCATTACGCCCCTTTCCATGTAGGCCTTGCTGTCGTCCCCGCTTGCCATGTTAACCCCCTGTAACGCGCATGTGCAGGCTTCCGGCACATCGCTCACTCTTTGACTAATTAGTGTCTGGTGCCAACGCACATTTTCTATATGAGTAAATACCGGTTATGAAATAACTATATGATATTCAACAAGTTATACACTTCCTTTTGAGCGAAGCGACATTATATCGCTATCGCTCAAAAGGGGATCTGGTGGAGTGACGACAATGTAACATAATAAATTAGGTCGAACTTTAAAGAAAGTTAAAGAGAGCGCTTCGCGAGCGTTTCGCTATCGCTCCGCTAGTCGAATTTCTATTTTAATCTGGAAAAGCATCTAATTTCTTCGAAAAACTGAAACATACCACGCTTTTTAACCGAAGTTCTCAAAGATTACCGTAAAATAAATAAGATTTCGCTACATTTTAATACCGATGTATGAAATTCGACATTCGCCCAAATTAATCACCAGCGACTAATTAGTTCTTGTTGAACAATCCGCAAGCATGGCTTGCGGCTGGAACTATGGGATGATCCAGCTTTAAACTATATAGCACCCATTCCGGCAGCAGACCACTTAAAGTTCAAACGCAGTACCGCATTTCCTGGGCTTTTATAATTTCCTCTGTGCCGCAAGAACGGGAGTACCCGATTGCGCTAGAGCTTTCCCGACTTGATGATACCGATGAGCAGCCAGAGCCCCATGACCGAAGCCGTGAGAAAGCCGAGCAGCCCCACGATGGGATATCCCCTGATGAGGGGTCCCACCTTCGCCTGTACGAGTATTGATGAGGAGAGCAGGAGGGCAGCGATGATGATGGCGAAGGACATACGGTTGCCAGTTCGGTCGATCTCATTGACCGCCCGGTCCAGATTCTCGTGGTACAGAGGAATGCGGAACCTGCCGATACCAAGTCTCCTCGCGAAGGTGCCCATCTCGGTGGTCAGGGTTTTCAGGTAGTACTGCATATCATCGAAGAGGAAGTAGAGATCGCGTATCGACCTTCTCGGGTTGTAGCGCTGGTAAAACCATCTCTTCACGAAAGGTTGTGCCGATTGGGCGACGTTGAAGGCGGGGTGAAGCTTCCTTCCCAGTGCATCAATCTGAAGCAGTGTCTTCATGATGAGGAAGTACTCTCCGGGCAGCCGTATCCTGTGCCGCCGCAGCATGTTGAACAAAGACTGCAGTGTGGAGGCGACATCCACATCCTCGAGCCTGGCATCCCCGATCGTGTCGATGACATCGTAGAGATCGGTCTTCATCCTTCTCGTATCCACATCGCTGTCGATGAAGTCGTAGCGGCGCAGATACCGGATAATCCTGTCCACGTCCCGTTCAAATATCCCGAGCAGGACATTGGCAATTAACTGTAGTCCATCCTCATCCACGTATCCGGTCAGACCGAAATCAATGGGAGCCAGGACGTTATCGGGCAGCACGAAGATGTTCCCCGGATGGGGATCAGCGTGAAAGAACCCGAACTCGAACACCTCTTTGAGCCCGATCTTTGCACCATTTTCAGCGATGGTATGAAGGTTCATGCCTGCTCTCTGCAGTGCATCGACATCGGAGATCTTGATTCCATCGATGAACTCCATGACAAGCACGCGCCGCTGTGTGTACTGCATGTATACCTCCGGGATGTGAATAAAGCTGTTCTCGCTGTGGCTGAAGAACCGGGCAAAGCGCTCGATGAGATGCGCCTCCTTGATGAAGTTCATTTCGTCGCGGAGCACTTCGGAAAATTCCTTGACAAGCTCCAGGGGCCTGTACCCTTTGAGCTCCGGAATATAGTTCAGAGCAAGCTTCACGAGATAAGTCATGATGCTCAAATCCGTTTCAACTACCTGCCTGGTCTTGGGTTTGAGCACCTTGACCGCTACGGTTTCTCCCTTACCCTTCAGAACGGCGCGGTGCACCTGTGCAAGGGACCCGCTTGCCACCGGTGTTTCTTCAATGGACTGAAAGATGTCCTCCAGTTCGGTGTCGAGCTCCTCCTCGATAATGGTGCGTATCTTGGAAAAGGGAACTGGTGGCGTGCGGTCGAGCAGCTTCTCAAGCTCGGCCGCATAGGCCGGAGGAATGATATCAGGGCGCATACTCAGTATCTGCCCCATCTTGATGAAAGCCGGACCGAGCTCCTCGATTGCCATGCGAACCCTTTCAGGCTCTGTCAAAGCGGCAAGGGACGCCTCAGGTTTTGCCTGAAAGGCCCGAGAGGGCACGATGCCAAGCCCCGCGCGGATCCTTGCGAGAAATGCTGAAAAACCGTACCGCGTAACGATGGTGACGATCTTGATGAGACGGGTCAAATTCTTGTAGTTTTTGTTGAGCCTGAATATGTTCATGGGAAATAACTTGTTTCCTCACCACTAACATTACAATGGAATGTAAAAAATATAAACCTTATTACACGGTTTTGAAGATGGTGAAAGGGATCATTTATTGCTTCGGTGGGATAAACACGGCGCGAGTCACCTTGTCGCCGTAGAGGTGCTTCATCTGGTCCAGCACCCTGTCGGTCTCATCGAAATGGCGCTCAGGGAGGCCGGTTTCAGAAAAAAGACCGAGCTGCTCGGGCGGGGATGTCTCATCTAACTCGAGGTTGGAGACACCGATACCCACGAGACGCACCTTCCGACCTGCCCGATCGAATCCCCGGTAGAGCTGTACCGCTGTATCACGCACCCTGTGCACATCGTTGACCGGATCCTGAAGCGTACGGCTCCGTGTGAAAGAATCAAAGGGCGAGAGCCGGATCTTCAGGGTGACGGTTCTTCCCCGTATTCCCTCCCGTCTCATCATCCGCGTGAGGCTGTCCGCAAGCTGAAACAGAACATGCTCCACATAGTCGTCCCGGTCAATGTCCCTGTCAAAAGTGATCTCCTGGCTGATTGATTTGCGCGGTGTGGACTGCGTAACCGGCCGGTCGTCGACGCCATTTGCAAGATCCCAGAGCGTGCTGCCGTATTTCCCGAACAAGGAGTTCAATTTTTCAACAGTGCAGTTCTGTACATCCCGTACCTTGTAAAAACCGAGAGCCTCGAGCCTTTCGACGGTCTTTTTTCCCGCACCCCAGAGATAGGGGAGAGGGAGAACACCCATGAACTCCCGTTCCCTGCCCGGCGGGCAGATGCAAAGACCGTCAGGCTTTCGTAGATCAGATGCGATCTTGGCAATAGATTTGTTCGTGGCTACACCGACGCTTGCCGTGAGCCCCGTTTCACTCCTGATGCGTTCCTTGATTCGCCTGCCGAGCTCATGCGGGGGGCCGAATAGTTTCTCCGTACCGGTGCAGTCGAGAAATGCTTCGTCGATGCTGATCTGTTCGACCAGGGGTGAGAACTCGGAAAGTATCGCCATCACCTTCTGTGAGAGCTCAGCGTAACGTTTAAAATGGGGCCGAACATACACGGCATCGGGACATCTCCTGTATGCTATGGAGATGGGGAGCGCGGAATGTATGCCGTGCTTCCTGGCCTCGTACGAAGCGGCGGAGACGACACCTCTTCCCTTTCCGCCTTTCGGGTCAGCACCGACCACCACGGGCTTACCGCGAAATTCCGGATGATCCATCTGCTCGATAGATGCGTAGAAGGCATCCATATCAACATGCACTATAACGCGGCGCGTGCAGTTGCATTGCGTGTCGGGGTTTGGTGATAGGGTTGCCATGCATGTTCATCCTGCTTCGGACAACACCTGAAATTCCTTTGGCTAAAGAGAGATTTCAATGTGCCGGAGGCCGGACTTGAACCGGCACGGGGTATGAGCCCCGAGGGATTTTAAGTCCCTTGTGTCTGCCAATTCCACCACTCCGGCATTATTCTCATAATACTACAATTCCTGACACCTGTACAGAACTGAGAACATCCCCTTCCAAATTATGCTTCTATACTTTATGGACCTAAAATGGTCAAAAAATAGCTGTCTACTGACACTTGCGACGCAGCGAATAGACCGATCGTGCGGTCACGGAAACGATCACGATGGAACCCCCGACCAGGGCCCAGCGTCCCGGAGATTCTCCAATGACGAGATAAACCCAGATGGGGTTCAGAATGGGTTCGATCATGAAGATGAGCATGGCGTCCAGGGCCCGTACCTGACGAATGGCGTGGGAGTAGAGTATGTATGAGAACCCGAGCTGGAATATGCCCAGGAAGGCAAGTCCCAGCCAATCATATAGTCCAAGGCTTCCTGAGAACATGAAGGGAATTCCGATGGCCGCGGTCAGCATGTTGCCGAGCAACACCGTCTCGACGGGAGACGCGTCCCGCTGTTTGCGGAGAAAGAGTGCGATCCAGCCATGAGCCACGCCGGCGAGAAGCGCCAGGATGTTGCCGTAATAGCCGCCCAGGGAAAGGTCGTCGAGAAAGAAGAGCGTAATACCACCGAGAACAACCACGATTATGATCCAGTCGAACCAGGAGGTTTTCTCGTTCAGGAAGCGGCGGGCGAAAAGGGCTGTGTAAATGGGCGCGGTGTACTGCAGAAGAATGGCGTTCGCCGCCGTGGTAAGCTTCGTGGCACTCACAAAAAGGATGACCGTGGCCGAGAAAGTGACTGCACCACCGATCTGAGGGAGGGAGAGATGGAAATTCGGCTTCCTGATCATTCCCATGATCAGCACCGCAGAAATGGCGCTTCGCATACCGGCAATGGCCAGCGGATTCCAGGAGACGAGCTTTATGAGTACTCCCCCCGTACTCCACAGAACAGCCGTCGTAGCGAGTGCGATGATGGAGAGTGTAGCTGCATTCCGCGGTTGTGGGGCCATAATAAAAAATGAGGCGGCAGTCGGATTTGAACCGACGTATAACGGTTTTGCAGACCGTCGCCTTACCCCTTGGCTATGCCGCCCTCTGCTAAAGAGTGTAGTACCCATTGACCCCATTGTCAACGAAAAACAGGTTCCCGCTGTGTACAAGGGTGTATCCCGAAAAAAATCCATACCCGATGCAATAACGCTTGACAAATGGAATAAATAATGCTAGTATAGTAGCATAGTATAGACAAGGAGGATTATGTGCACTACGCATTAAGCAAAAGAGAGCGACAGATCATGGACGTGATCATCCGGCGCACACAGGCTTCGGTGCGAGAGGTATTGGAGGAAATACCAAACCCGCCCAGTTATTCCGCTGTTCGCGCCATGATGAACATCCTAGAAAGCAAGGGGTTCTTGAGACATGTCAAGGAGGGGCGGAAATACGTCTATTCATCGACGACTCCGATCAAAAAGGCAAAGCAATCGGCGATTCGGCAGCTGCTGCATACCTACTTCAACAACTCCACCAGTGATGCAGTGGCGGCAATCATCGAAGTGGACAGAAAGAATCTGGCGAATACGGATTTCGACAAACTCATAGAGCTTATAGAGACGGCGAAACTGGAGGGGTGAGCTCCTCCATACATACATGTACACATTCACAATCTCCCCTTGTGTGTACGAAACAATCGGTTGTGTAATTTTCTAGGCGAATAATTTCATAGGCTGGGTTAAAGAGGCTCTCTTCCACTCTTCCTATTTTCAGAGTTCGACCAATTTATTATTATTAAGGTGAATATCAAGAGTAAAAGTCGCGTCTCATACAGCGGTCCCAATAATCTACGATCTCTGAAATATTATACGGTGATCTTTGAGAACTTCGGTTAAAACGCCTGGTTTGTTTTAATTTTTAATGAAGGTAGTTGCTTCTCCAGTTTAAAAGAAAAAATTCGACGAACGCCGCGAATTCCCTGATATCTTTATAGTTCGACCTATTAGATTATACTGCCGCTTACCGATAGATCTTACTTCCAGTTCAATTAAAAATCCTGCAACCAGTTCCCGATACTGTATATAGCCATGCTCTTCTGTTCATTGCGGCTTTTCCAGAAAGAGAGGTAATTTGCACCAAGTGGATGCCATCGAAAAGCGACTGACTGAGCTCATCGACATATCCGAGATCCCCACACTTCCTGAAATAGCTAGGATTGCCATCTCGAAAACCCTCTCAATGGACAAGTCAGCCGAGGAGATAGCGTCGATCATACGTGAAAATCCCTCACTGACCCTGAAGATATTGAAGATCGCCAATTCTCCAATGTATACCACCGGTGTCCGCATATCCAGTATAAAGGATGCCGTCATCCTTCTCGGGTACAAGACGATCAAGAGCCTAGTACTCAGCATCACCATCAAGGATATCTTCTCGGATGAGAAGGAGAAATGGTTCGATTACCGGGCATTCTGGCTTCACTCCATTGCCACAGCCGTCATTTCCGAAGAAATCACCCGTGAGCTGAATCCCAACATATCAAGCTCCGAAATTGATGCATATACCGCAGGTCTCCTGCACGATATAGGCAAGGCCATTCTGCTCATATCCGACAGGAAACAGTATCAGCGGGTCGTGGAACTGGTCAGAGAACACAAACTCACCTTCACCGAGGCGGAAAGACAGGTGTTTGATTTCGATCATTCCGATGTATCCGCCTTCCTCTTCAGGTACTGGGAACTCTCCGAAAACCTCATAACTCCCGTCCGCGATCATCATCGGGACGAGGAGTACCTGACGCAGAACCCGGACAGAACCACCACCACGGTTACCATAGCCAATCAGATCTCCCACATCAGCGGCTTCAACTCCCACACCGCTGAGCCGCCCTACGAAGTGAGCAAAGCGTTGATCGGTATGCTCGGTCTGGATCAGTCATCCATGGACCGGATCCTCACCGACTCGAGGGAATATCTTGAGACCTTCGCGGAAGCGCTCAGTATTCCAAAAACCGATATCAAAGGGTACTTCGAGCTCCTCTCATCGGCAAACCGCGAGCTCGGGGTCATGTATATCGAGAACCAGCAAAAAACCGATGAGATCAACCGTAAGAGCAGCCTAGGTGTGGAACTTAACCGGATCTCGCGGTGCTGTTTGCACGAGCGGAACCTGATGTCGGCTACCAAGCTGTCGCTCCGCTCGCTCATGAACTACTTTCATTTCGAATATACCTGGCTCGAGCTCTACCTAAACAGGGAGAAATCGATTCTCTGCACCTCCCGCAGACCGAGGCTCTTCGGCCAGGAAATCGTGGAAGATGAGGGAAAAGGTCTGGAAGAACGTGAGATCATCACGGCACGGGGTTCCGCCGTGGTGGAGGACGGGTCAGAGCTCTACCCCATTGTAGCGAACGGCGATGAGGAAATCGGCCGTATCGCAATCAAGCACAGCGAAAGCATCGACAAGAAGGAACTGAGATCCTTCATCGATCATCTGGCCCTGGGTCTGAGCAACGTACGTCTCCACTTCACTAACAAGGTAAAAACTGAAAACCTCAACATTGCGGTCAAGCACCTGAAGGAGGAGCACGGAAGGCGGCAGAGCCTGACGAAATTGAACGATATCATACTCGACACCACGCCGGTGGGAATTCTGACCGTAACCACCGGTGGAGAGATCGTCCAGTTCAACCGGGAGGCCGTGCAATTGCTGCGGGAGCCACTCAAAGGCCAGAACCTTTTCAAACTCAAGCTCTTCTCAGGATACGATATTCGCACGAAACTGGGCGATTTCGAAAAGGGGAGACGAAGGCGGAACATCACCATCTTCCAGGAGAACAGACAGCACCATTTTCTCATCGAGAGTGTTCCCATCGAGGGATCACCACACATTCTGCTGCTCATCAATGATGTATCCGAGCGCATCGAGGAAGAGAAGATACTGATACAGAAGGAGAAGATGGCGACCCTGGGAGAGCTTGCCGCCGGCATTGCGCACAACCTGCGGAGCCCTCTTGCCGTAGTGAAGGGAATACCGGAGCTCATAATATCTGACCTGCGCTCGGGCGCCGTGAAAATCACGCGCAAATCTGACGGAAAGCAGGTCAAGGACGAGGAGATCGAAGAAAATCTGAAGCTCATCTCCAGGAGTATGGAAAAGGCGCTTTCCATCATCGACAGCATTATGGAATTTGCGAAGAAGGAACCTGGACAGTACGAGACCCTCGAGCTCGGCGAGATCGTCGATGAGGTGCACACACTCGTTCAGCACAAGATAAAGGGCAGGGATGTCATCTTCAAGAACAGGGCGGGAAGTTGCACGCTCTTCGCAGATCGCAACATGATGGTGCAGATCTTCATCAACCTGTTCAACAACGCCATCAATGCCCTGGGAGACAAGGGCACCATTGAAGTTGTGTGCTCCCAGGAAAAGGGGAAAACGGTTATTCACTTCATGGACGACGGTGTTGGTGTGGACAGGGACAAGCTGGATCAGATCTTCGAACCCTTTTTCACCACAACAGGAACGGCAGACGGTACGGGCATCGGGTTGAGTATCACGAGAAAAATGGTCACCCTTCACGGTGGCTCCATCAAGGCGCTCCCCAGAAGCGGAGGGGGAACGATCATCGAGATCATCTTCCCGGAGAAGGAGGTATGACCATGTTCAGAGTACTCATCATCGAGGATGAAGACCTCTACCGTAAATTCCTTCTCAAGATACTTCAAAAGCAGTATGCCTGTGACTGGGCGCGGAATGCCGAAGAGGCAAGGGCCATGCTTCTTAAAAATCTCTATGACATTGTACTGTACGATCTCAGACTGCCCGGGATTTCGGGTCGTGAGCTCGTGCAGTGGGTACGGCGGGAGGTTGACCCTGATATTGTCAACATCGTAATCACCGGGTATGAGGATGAGTGGACGCCCGTGCAGGCAACATCTGAGAACATCTTCTACTATCTCCGCAAGGGAGGGTTTCAGCCCGATGAACTGCTGAAAATCATGAGCAGTGCCTGTGCCGTACGCAAGCTTCGCATCGACGAAAAGAAGAGTTTCAGCGACCAGCTCGCATCGGAAGGGATAGCCCACGCGGGAAAACTGGCCGCAAGCATCGCCCATGAAATCAACAACCCCCTACAGAGCCTCTATCTGCTCATCGACACCATGAGACACAAGATCGACACCTCAGAAGAAGTGCAATCGATATGCAAGGATCTCGCACTCATGGAGAAGGGGGTCGAGCGTATCGGTTCCATCGTCAAGCAGCTCCTGCACCTCTACCGCATTGACGGTGATCTGAAGGGACCCGAGGGGGCCCTGTCCGTGCTGAGACGCGCCGTCTCATTTCTCCGGCCCATCGCAAAGGAACAAAATACAGGAATCATTCTGACAGGTTCCGACGAAGTTGAAACCGCGTCCATACTTCCGAACCCCCTCTTCTACACGCTTGTGAACCTGTGTATGAAATTACTCAACGATCGCTGCAAGACCATCAGGATCGAGCCGAAAACGGATGGGAAGCTCCTGACCGTGCAGGTTTCAGCCAGTATGAAGGATGAAGCCGATCATGAAGGCGCCGCCGTGCTGCCCCAGGGTGTACTGGGGTCCTTCGAGGGAAATATTTCCGTGCAGAGAAAGGGAAGGGCTCAGCGCATCGTTATCAGACTCCCCCTGGTAAAGAGTACGTCGAAACCAACCCCCCAGAGGCCTACAGTGAGGACCTAAACGCCCTCAACTCCCCTTTTCAGCCCATGGTCTCAGATTCTTACGCAGATACTGCCCGGTGTAACTACGCTCATTTTCGGCCACCTGTTCGGGCGTGCCCGTCGCGATCACCATACCACCCTCATCGCCCCCTTCTGGCCCCAGGTCGACGATGTGGTCAGCATTCTTGATCACATCCAGGTTGTGCTCGATGACGAGCACGGTGTTGCCGTTGTCCACGAATCTCTGCAGCACCCCGAGCAGCTTCTGTACGTCGTCGAAGTGAAGTCCCGATGTAGGCTCATCGAGGATGTAGAAGGTTTTTCCTGTACTCCGCTTGGAGAGCTCTGAGGAGAGTTTCATCCGTTGTGCCTCACCACCCGACAGGGTGGTCGCCGGCTGTCCGAGCCGAATGTAGCCCAGGCCCACCTCCCGGAGTGTGTCAAGCTTCCGCCTGATCTGCGGGATATGCGAAAAGAACTCGTATGCCTCATCGACCGTCATGTCGAGCACATCGGTGATGCTCTTGCGCTTGTACCTGACCTCGAGGGTCTCCCGGTTGTACCGTTTTCCCTTGCATACATCACAGGTAACATAGATATCGGGAAGGAAATTCATCTCGATGCGGATGGTACCCTGCCCCTGGCAGTTCTCACACCTGCCTCCCTGGACATTGAATGAGAAGCGTCCCGGCTGATAACCCCTGACCTTCGCCTCTGGAATAGAGGCGAAGAGTTCCCGGATGGGGGTGAACAGACCGGTGTATGTAGCTGGATTTGAGCGCGGCGTCCTGCCGATGGGCGATTGATCGATCTCGATCACCTTGTCGACGTGCGTTACGCCCTCGATCCCGTCGCAGACGCCCTCCGTGCGCGCCGTCCGGTTCAGCCGGTTGGCAAGAACCGGGAAGAGCACATCGTTGACCAGGCTCGACTTGCCTGATCCGGAAACACCGGTAACGGCAATGAAGGTGCCGAGTGGCAGGATTACATCGATGTTCTTGAGGTTGTGCTCCCGCACTCCGTGCAGGGTGAGGGTCTTGCCGTTCCCCT
>Ga0209635_10002234_pt1 | contig 14767 bp, 18 predicted proteins | sample DeeMarSWOR230_32_FD_187463 | JGI IMG/M metagenome (GOLD analysis project Ga0209635, IMG submission 187463) | Marine sediment microbial communities from White Oak River estuary, North Carolina - WOR-2-30_32 (SPAdes) (version 2) | ecosystem: Environmental > Aquatic > Marine > Intertidal zone >... | reverse complement strand
CAAGGAGATGATTTGATGAAGATAGCTGTATCCGCAACACACAGAAGTTTAGATGCTGATGTAGACCCAAGATTTGGAAGATGTATGTGTTTTGTCATAGTCGAAATTGAAGGTAAGGAGATAAAGAGTCATAAAGAGATTAGTAATGAAGCCATTCAAGCAAGCAGAGGAGCGGGCATACAAGCTGCTCAGACTGTTGCGAACGAAGGAGCAGAAGTAGTCATAACTGGAAATATTGGACCGAACGCTTTCAATGTTCTGTCTCAAACAGGAATAAAAGTTGTAACAGGAGTAACTGGTAAAGTTAAAGAAGCAGTAGAAAAATACCTTAAAGGAGAATTGAAAGAGACAACAAAACCAACGTTTGGATTTGGCCCAGGTATGGGTAGAGGATTAGGTAGAGGACGAGGATGGAATCGATAAATAGATTGAAAGAAGGTCAAAAAGTTACCAAGAATGTGATATTGATAAGTTTAATTTTGGCTCTGTTTAAAGGTATTATCGGATTTTTTTCAGGTAGCGTTGCGTTAATTTCAGATGCCGTTCATACAGGAGCAGATAGTATAACAACTTTCGCTTCTTGGTTTGGTTTGAAGATAGCAGAGAGAAAACCAACTGAAAAATTTCCTTACGGATACTATAAGGCAGAAACAATTGCAACATTTTTTATTTGTATGTTCCTCCTATTCGCTGGTTATGAACTGATCACAGAAAGCTATTCGAAACTATTCATTTTACCTGTCTTGAAAATTCCTTACTGGGCTCTAGCAATTTCTCTGATCTCGGCTGCACTTGCATTCTTTATAGCAAAATATGAGAGAAAAATTGGTGAAAAAATAAACTCTCAGTCATTGATTACAATTGCGCAAGAATCTAGAATTGATATTTTAATATCCCTTATCGTTTTCATTGCCATCCTATCTACTTATTTCAAAATACCATATATAGAAGGTGGTGTGGGGATTCTGATTTCATTACTTATTTTTAAGGTTGGCATCGAAAATGGGAAAAATGCAATTTACTCACTCATGGATGTTAGTCCGAGTCAGGAAATAGAAGGACGAGTTAAAAAGATTATCAAAAAAATACCAGGCGTGGAAAATTTTGAAGACTTAAGATTAAGACGTTCTGGTCCATTCATTTTAGGAGACGTGAAAGTAAAAACAAAGAAATCCTTAAGTGTAAGCAGAGCACATGAGATTTCTGAAGATATAGAAAATAAAATCAAGAAGCAAGTTAGTCAAATCGAATCCTTTAACATACACATAGAACCATCTAAAAAAGAAAGACAAAAATTAGTTATACCTGTTGTCAATAAAAATGGTTTAAAATCCAAAGTTTCAAATCATTTTGCTAGAGCCAATTATTTCATTTTCATGGAATTGGATGGAAAAAAGGTTAAATCACATTACTTCATTGAAAATAAGTATAAGAAAAAGAAAGTGAGAGCAGGTTTATTTTTTATTGAAAATATTATTCTAAAAGAGAAAGTGGACGTAGTTATTACAATACAAATAGGTGCGATATCATTCCACACATTAAGAGATCATTTGATTGATGTTTACCTGGCTAAGAAAGATACTGTGGAGAAAAATATTGATGATTTTGTGAATAATAAATTAAAACGTTTAACCAAACCAACTAAAAAACTCGGTCAAGAAAAAGTGGAAAGAAGAACCGGATGAAGAGAATTGTTATATTATTAGGATTAATCATATTGGTGTTGTTAATCTATGAATACACTTTAAAGGACGTGAATAAGGAGGTAATAAAAATGATTGATAACGAAACGGCTTCTAACATAAAAATAACGATAGTTTACGATAATTATGAATTTGATGAGAGGTTGAAAACCGGTTGGGGGTTTTCTTGTTTAGTTGAGCTTGAAGATAAAAAAATTTTATTCGATACTGGAGGGGATAGCCCAACTCTATTGAATAATATGGAAAAATTGAAAATGCACTCCAGAGAAATAGATATAGTTGTATTATCGCATATTCATGGAGATCATACTGGTGGATTAACTGGAATATTAGAAAAAAATCATGATTTTATAGTATACAGTCCAAAGTCGTTTCCAAGTACTTTCAAGGATACAGTAAAATCATACGGAGCAACTTCTGTAGATGTAGATGATCCAACCAAAATTATTGACGGAGTTTATACGACTGGGGAAATGGGGACTTGGATTAAAGAACAGTCGATGATAATAAAAACTGATAAAGGTCTAGTCGTGATAACAGGCTGTGCTCATCCTGGAATCGTTAACATAGTTAGAAAAGCGAAAGAAATAACAAAAGAAGATTTATATCTAGTTACTGGCGGTTTTCACTTGGGTAGTGCATCGGATGCTGATTTAACGCAAATAATAAACGCGTTCAGAGGACTTGATGTCAAAAAAGTAGGTCCTTGTCATTGTTCTGGAGATCGTTGCAGAGAATTATTTGAAGAAGAGTATAAAGATGATTTTATAGAAGTTGGAGTCGGAAAAATAATTAAAATTTGAGGATGAAAATGAATGAGGTAAAGAGTAATAACTTTAGATACTCCGACTTTAATAAGCAAGAGTTAGTGGAAAAATATGACGGCTGGTACAAGAGAAATAGATTTGCATATATCTCTGAAATTAACGTCATCAAGAAAATAATGCCAAAAGGACTAGGTTTAGAGGTAGGAGTTGGCACGGGAAGATTTGCTTCAGTTCTAAATGTTCTCTGTGGTATAGATCCTGCCAAAGAAAGCTTAAAACTTGCTCATCAACGCGGAGTTAAAGTAGTGTCAGCTATAGGAGAGCATTTACCCTTCAATAACGAAACTTTTGACTATGTGCTAATGGTTATAACTCTGAGTTTTCTTCAAGACCCCAAACGGGCTCTTCATGAGGCTAACAGAGTGTTGAAACAAAAGAGAAAGATTATCATAGGAATGGTAGATAAAAATAGCTTTCTTGGAGAATTATACCAGAAGAAAGGAGCTGAAGGTCATCCATTCTATAGATATGCTAATCTCTTCTCTCCGGATGAAGTGATTAATCTTTTGAACGAGAGTAAGTTCAAAAACTTTAAGGTTTACCAAACTATTTTTCAATTACCTAAAAATTTAAAAAATATAGAACAGCCCATAGAAGGATACGGTAAAGGGGGTTTTGTGGTTATAGGTGCTGAAAAGCAATAAAATAATATATAAGTGGAAGAAATGAAAACTGTTAGAAAAGAATTCAACGGAAAGTTTGCTCTCCAAATGATGTTTATCGAGAAGAACAAGAATCATGCTTCTGAATTGGCAAATTTGGCTAGAGAGATAGGGCCAGATGAAGTTCAGATTGACACTTCTACAAGACCTTGTCCCGTAAAACCACTTATTTCTGAAGATATTGAAAAAATAAAATCTGAATTTGAAGGACTGAATGCAATTACTGTTTACGAGGCTAAAAGACCAAAGGTTGAAGTTATTGATAAGGATGAATATTTGAGGAGGAGACCTGAAACTTGGAAAAAATAGCATCTACAGGAACAAAGGGTGGAGTTGGTAAATCTACATTTGCGATTCTCTTAGCATTCAAACTATCCAAGAATAAAAAAGTTGTTTTGTGTGATTGTGACGTAGAATGTCCTAACGATTACTTGATCTTAAACCAGAAACTAAAAAAACCAAAAAATATTTACCAAGACTATCCTGTCTTAGATGAGAAAAAATGTATTAAATGCGGATTGTGTTCTAAGACTTGTAAAGAGAATGCGATCTTCTGGGTCAAGGGTAAGTATCCTGTATTTATTTATGATCTTTGCACTGCCTGTGGAGCATGTGTAATTGTTTGTCCTAACAAGGCTATTAAAACTAAAAGAAAAAAATCAGGAGAATCTTTCATTAACAAGATTAACAATAACTTTTGGCTCGTTACAGGAAGATCTAAACCTGGTATTACTGAGACTGGTCCTATAGTTTCTGAAGTTAAAGAAAGGGCGATAAAATTTGCTGAAAAGAAAAAAACCGATTACATAATTTTTGATACTGCACCAGGGACGCATTGCAGTGTTATTCAAGCTTTGTTAGACGTTGATAAAGCCTATGCAGTAACTGAACCAACTCCTCTTGGTGCACATGATCTGAGTTTGATACTTAAACTACTTCAAAGAATAAAAGTTCCGTCTGAAATCGTCTTGAATAAAGCCGATGTTGGAACTAAAAAAATCATAGAGAAAATTGCTAAAAAATTCAAGACCAAGATTTCGATTGAAATTCCTTACTCAGAAGAATTGGTTAAAGCTTATTGTGAAAAAGATTTAGGAAGGATGGTTGAATTAATATGAAGGGAACCTACATTTTGGTTACAAAGCTTAAAGAAGATTCAAGAATAAGTATAGGAAAACTTGGTATCATAAATTTTCCGAAAGGATATTATTGTTATGTTGGTTCTGCTCTCGGTAAAACAGTCAATCTTGAAAACAGGATTGCTCGACATATAAAATTAAGTAAAGAAAAAATTGGAAAACTTCAATGGCATATAGATTATTTTCTTATTAATTCCAATACTTCAACCATCGATACAATAACGATTAATAACGATAAAAAAATGGAATGCGAAATATCAAAAAAATTAGAAAAATTCGCTGATAAATCCATTAATGCTTTCGGTTCTAGTGATTGCAGATGTAAAAGTCATTTTCATTACTTTGAAAATAGACGGGATTGTGAAAGGATTTTAGAGAGGATAATATGAAAATAGAATTAAAACCTATAGGAGTAATACACTCGTCATATAAAAAGAGACAAGAAGCGCCATATCAGGGATGGTTTAGACCAGAAATAGTTTCAGAGATTGAAATTTTTAAAGAACATGAGGCTGGCTTAAAAGATATAGAAGGATTTTCTCACTTAATTGTGTTATATTATTTTCATAAATCTGAAGGTTATACATACCAAGTAAAAACACCTTGGGATAAAGAATTACATGGTCTTTTTGCTACAAGAACTTCAAACAGGCCAAATGGTATTGGGTTTTCAGTTGTGGAATTAGTCGAGAAAAAAGGGAGAATTCTGAGAGTTAAAGGTTTGGATGCAATAGATAATACCCCACTACTTGATATCAAACCATACATTCCTACCATTGATTCTGAAGAAAATACTAAAATTGGTTGGTTGGGAGGCAAAATTAAAAGATGGAAGGTTAAAGGATGAGAATACTAATTCCAGTTTTAGAAAATAAAGGCAAAGAATCAAGAGTATCTCCACATTTTGGTAGAGCTCCTTATTTTGCTTTGTATGATTCAGAAACTGATAAATTAGAAATAGTAGAAAACAAGAGTGAACATTTTGGTGGGATGGGAAGACCAGCAGAGAACATGTTGAAGTATAAACCAGATATCGTGTTTGCTTTGGGAATGGGACCAAGAGCTGTTGATTTACTCAGATCGAATAATGTCAAAATAGAGACAGGAGATTATGAAACTGTTGAGAAAATAATTGAGAATAAAGACAAGTTGAGAGAATTAGAGGAAGCTTGTAAAGAAAGTAGGCATGAATGATGATGAAAATAGTCGTTGCTTCGGGAAAAGGTGGTGTCGGCAAGAGTATGTTAGCCAGTTCTCTAGCCTTGCTTTTCTCAAAAAATAAAAGAATCGTTGCATGTGATTGTGATGTTGACGCACCCAATCTGGGATTATGGCTAGGAATAACAGATTACGACGAAAGAGAGAAGATATCAACATCAATGAAAGCAATAATAGATCAAAAAAAATGTATCAAGTGTGGAAAATGTGAGAACACATGTAAATTCAGAGCGATAAAGAAGAATAAAATCTTTGCAGTCAATCCATTTCTATGTGAAGGATGTGGAGCTTGTAAGTTAATATGTCCTGTTGATGCAATAAAACTCAAATCAGTAAAGAATGGAGAATTGAGACTTAAAAAAACAGAGTATGGATTTCCTTTGGTTTCTGGTCAATTATATCCTGGCGAAGCTGGATCCGGAAAGATAGTTGAACAATTGAGAAAGAAGGCAGAAAAATTTGATTATAATGTTATGATATTAGATTCTGCTGCTGGTATAGGTTGTCCTGTTATTGCTTCGATAAGAGGATGTGATTATGCTGTTTTAATAACTGAGCCAACTCCTTCTGGGTTTTCGGATTTGAAAAGAATCTTAGAAGTCGTGAATCATTTCAAGATAAATTATGGTATTGTAATAAACAAATGGGATATTTATCCTAAGCTTTCTGAAAAAATAGAAAAATGGTCTGGAGATAAATTTTTAGGAAAGATTAGTTATGACAAGAAAGTTATTGATTCTATAGTGAATCTCAAACCAGTAATTTTTTCTGATTCTATAGTTGTTAACGAGATTGAAGGGATATTTGATCGATTAAATGGACCGGAGGGGAATTGAACCCCTAGCCTCCTGTGTGCGAGACAGGCAATCTACCGTTGATCTACCGGCCCGATACAAATATTAAATCCTTTAGGAAAATATAAGTTAATTGTGGTTGAATGGAATTTCTTGATGTGATAAAAAACAGGAGGAGTATCAGAAAGTATAAACCTGATCCTGTTCCTGACGAGGATATTGAATACGTCTTGAATGTTGCTCGTTTAGCTCCTTCATGGAAGAATCAACAATGTTGGAGGTATGTCGTTGTCAAGGACAAAGAAAAAATAGAGAAAATAGCCAGTGCAAGGCCAAAATCTCAAAATTGGTTGAGAGAGGCTCCGATCATGATAGTAGCTTGTGCTGATCCAGATGAATCTGGTCATAGAGAAGGAAAAGAGTATTATTTGGTTGATATAGGTATTTCATTCGAACATCTTTTGTTAGCAGCAAGAGATCGTGGATTAGGAACGTGTTGGATTGGCGGGTTTGATGAAAAAACTGTTAAAGATGCCATAGAAGCACCAGAAAACATTCGTATCGTTGCTTACACACCGTTGGGTTACCCTACAGAAGAAAAGGGCGAAATTACAGACAGGAAACCACATGGAGAAACCATCTTCTACGAAAAATACGGACAGAAGAAATAAACTTCTAAAAATTAAAATACTTAACATTGAATAACTTTTAAGAAGGACCGGTAGCTTAGTCTGGTGGAGCGCTCGGCTGATAACCGAGAGGTCCTGAGTTCAAATCTCAGCCGGTCCATACCAAATAAATATTTATAATACAATACAATGTCGGTTGATATGTCAGGTTTGTTCATAGCTTTCGAGGGAATGGATTCAGCAGGAAAGAAAACCCACTCAAAACTCTTAGCAGAGAGATTAAGAGAGATGAACAAAGAAGTGGTCCTAATAAACTTCCCTTCTTACGAGACAGAAATAGGCAAACTGATCAAAGGTTGGATTTCAAGGAGTTTGAAGATAAGCCCTGAAGCGGCTTCAATGCTTTACGCAGCAGATAGGATGCAATATCAAGAAAGGATTAAAGAATGGTTAAGAAAGGGATGGATTGTGATAGCGGACAGGTATTGCTACTCTAACATCGCTTATCAGTCTGTCTTAGGGTTATCAAAACAATGGTTAACTGATATAGAAAAGCCGATAATCAAACCTGATGTCATCTTTCTCTTAGACATTCCAGAAAAGGAAGCATCTTCAAGGGGGTTAAAACAAGAAAACCTTTCCACTTTCCTGGACATGGAAGAAATTAAACCAGAAGAAACATTCAGAGAAAAAGTCAGGAAAGAATTCTTAGAGTTATCGAGAAATCCACCCTATGAAAGGAAATGGTACGTAATCAATGGGACTAGACCTGTTGAAGTAGTTAGTGATGAAATCTGGGGTATAGTACAAACGATGGGTTAAATATCCATCCAATTTTTTATCTCTTCTTCGCTTTCCGCTGCCACGTCTGATTTTGCTTCTATCTCTTCTATTTCTACTTCATCTTCATCGAGTTCATCTTCAGGTTCACTTCTTGGCTTTCTCTTAGTAGTTTCTAGGACCTTCTTCATGATACGTTCGTTCATTTCCGATTTGGGTTTAACCTCCTCTTCCACTTCTACTTCTTCGGGAGCTTCTTCTGTTTCAGTCGAAACGCTGTTGATTTTTTTAATTATATCATTGATCTTTGTTTCTAACTCATTCAGTCTTTCAGACAGTGTTTTTATCTTCTCCTCAACAGCCCCATCAATCGGTTTTATTATCCCCATTTGCATCAATATCCCAAGGACACCGATATTAGTCTTCTCACCAGTGTCCAGATTCTCACAGATATGCGTCTTTTTTTGATTGTCGAAGGCTACCTTAAAGTCCTCAGTGTTTACCTCGAATTTTGTGGGTATTTTCATGATTATCAATTAATAATTAGGTTTTTAAGGAAATAAAGTTATTCTAAAGTGAACCGTCCATATACGATGTTAAAAGGGGTTTTAACGATATTCTGACATAATTTTTATTTTTTAGTTTTTCACAATCGTATTTTTCAAGATTACTATCTTCATGTATGGTTGGTAAATTAGTATATATTAGAAGAGGGTCTGGAGAATTATTAGCTATACATAAATAAAATTCACTTGGTTCTTTTGACCATTTTACCCCTCCACATCCGATTCTATTTCTTATAATACAAATGCTTTCTGTAACAACTCGACTATTTTGTTCTTTTTGTAATCCAATATATATTTCCCTATCAGTCCTCTTACATACCTTGGTCGGAGTATAACCACTATGTTCTAATACTTTTATAGCTTTATTTAATTTAGTTTCAAGTCCTAGTTCTCTAGGGTTTTTGATATAACCTTCTACCCATTTATCGAATAATAGTTTTTCGGGATTTTCAGGTCCTCGTCTATGGAAAAATTTTCCAAAGAATTCTTTCATCATTTTTTTAAAAACAGACAACCTTTTAAGTCTTTCTGTTTTTTCATTAACCTCAAAATTTAAATACAAAACACTAAACTTGATACCATGCCGATAATACCTCAAAACCTAGTTAGACACGAACTAATAGGCCTGAAAGTAAAGATTAAACAAAGTAAGAATAAATCCCAAGTAGGCTTAAGTGGAAGAGTAATAGACGAAACTTATAAGATACTGAAAATAGAAACTAAAAAGGGCGAAAAAAGTATACCCAAGGACATAACAATATTTATATTTACACTGCCAAATGGAACGAAAGTTCAGGTCGATGGAAAAGTATTAATAGGCAGGCCTGAAGATAGGATTAAGAAAAAATTGGCGAGATGGTGAGATGAAGAAAAAAACTAGAGACATAGGATATGATGTAAAACAACCTGAAAAAGAGTGTGACGATCCAAACTGTCCATTCCACGGAAAACTCCCGATTAGAGGCAAGATTCTCGAGGGTAATGTTGTCTCAAGCAAAATGTCTAATACCGTCATAGTCGAGAGAAATTATCTTCATTTTGTTCCTAAATACGACAGGTATGAGAGAAGGAGAAGCCGAACACCCGCACACAATCCTGCCTGTATTAATGCTAAAAAAGGCGATAAGGTTAAGATGGCCGAATGCAGGCCTTTGAGTAAGACTAAACATTTTGTTGTTATTGAGAAGATGAGTTAGATGAAAGCGATAAAGGCAAGAATTACTAAAGCTATTCCAGTCGGAGCATACATAGAATGTGCTGACAATACTGGAGCCAAGAGACTGCAGGTAATTTCAGTCTTTGGTTATAAGGGTGTAAGAAGGAGAAAACCTTCTGCTGGTGTGGCAGATGTAGTCAAGTGTAGCGTTAAAGAAGGAACAGTGAAATGGAGAAAACAAGTCGTCAGAGCTGTTATAATAAGACAGAAAAAAGAATATAGGAGACTAAATGGTCTGAGAGTTGAGTTTGAGGATAATGCTGCTGTTCTAGTCAATGAGAAGAATGAGCCAGTAGGTTCCCAAGTAAAGGGGCCCATGGCGAAAGAAGTCACCGAAAGATTTTTAACACTCGGTAAGATTGCAAGTATAGTGGTTTAAGAACGAACATTTCTCAATTTAAATATCGCGATAATTATCACGAGAACAATTACTATCGTTAACCAGATATACCAATATTCGTAGATAACATCAAGCTTGGTTTTAACTTCTACTGGTATTGTTGTGGTCGTAGGAATAGTCGTGGTTGGAAGTGTGGTTGTACTTACCTCTTCACCAGTTATCGCAAAAGTTGAAAAGCCTGGAGTTTCAGCCTCATAATAAATAAAATCTTCATCCTCACTGATTTTTATGGTCAGTAATTTCTTCCAAACATTGGTGTACCTGTTCAAAGTTATAGTATCAGGATCGATGTTATTTTTTTCTATCCAAGACTTATTCACTCGGAACTCAATCTTGACCACAGTAATATCCTCATCTTGGAGGTTTCTAGCTTCTATCTCTATGTACTTGTAGACCTTTCCCAGAACATCATGAACTATAGAAGTAGGTTTTTCTTCTAATTTAGTGACTGATATCTTAACATTATTCACTGGGTTTTTGACTGTTATTTCTATTTTAACCAAGCCAGTTTCAGGGGTAGAAATCTCCATAATTTTCGCTACTCCTGGTGTAAGAGTGCTCCATACCTGTCCTTGTGTTGATGGCATGGACACGCTTTTGCTCGTGTACATTACACACTCACCACTCGAACAGTAATATCCAGAAGCGCAGGCACAGTCATCTCCACAAGAAGAACAATCCTCCCCAGTATCACAATATCCATCCCCACAAAAAGTTGATGCGCCACGACAGATGCCATGAACACAGTAGCCAGTCAAACATGCATTATCTGATGGGCAGGAAGAACCACCCGTGGCTTTAACAGTAAAAGTCATTGGATCAGTCATATTCTCTGTCCCAGAAGTGTCGTTATAGTAAATCCTCCAAGCAATCGTTGTCCCTGCTGTTACACTACTATTGTTCCATGTGAAATTGCTCCAAGTCCAAGTGTTTACTGTATCGTTCAAATCTAAGGGCGAATTGTGATGGGAAGGAGTATAATTCTCACTTGCATACCCAATCCAGTTTTGATAAGGAGATGTTTGATTAAAGCCAGAATAATACAGGTTTACTTTTCCTGAAATTATACTTATATTTCCATTTTCAGTAACGGGTGAACCACGATAAATATAAAGATCATCCCATGCATCTGGGGAGCTGGGAGTTAGGATTGTGCCCTTATCCGTCCATCCTGAAAGAAGTTGCGTTGAAGTTAAGAGAGTCATATCATAGACAGCGGATGACAGTTCTTCCCTCAGGTTAAAAAGGAAATATTTACCTCCATATTTTGAAATGTCTATATGGCCACATCCGCTTTTGTAGTCATCGTTTTGGGCCAGGTCTATAATAGGATTTCCTGAGTATAAAGTAAAGTTTTCAATATCGTTAGTCGTAGAGTTCCAAGTAAAATTGGCGTATCCAACAGCACCTCGATTATTACCAGGACCTAAATCAGTATAGAACAAATGGAACCAGCCATCTTCAAACAACAAGGTTGGAGCGTCGAGTTCGCTATTTTGCCAAGTTTGATCGTTTAGATTTATAATTTGTGGATTGTAATCACCAATCTTTACACCATCATACTCAGTCCAAGTTTTTCCGTCGGAAGAATAGCCCAAACAGATAGATTCGTTATTAGTATCATGCCAAGCCCACACAACAAACCACGTGTTATATTGTTCAACATATAGAAAATCTGAATCGTGAAGGATCCCACTATCAGGAGGGCTTATAACTGGGTTTGTTATCCCAGCATCTGTCCATGTAACAGTATCATTACTCCGAACAATATTGGGGTTCTCTTCTGATTCTGGAGGATGAGGATTATACATCATCCAATATTTGTAACCATCTTTTCCGTCGGGGAAATATATTACATCTGTGTGTAAATAACCAGTTGCATTATATTTAGGAAGGTCAAGTGGTTCGTTAGTGGTTTGTTTTACTAAATTTTTGAAAATGCTAGCCATATCCCCTGTCCAAGTATAGTTTTTTCCATCTCCTCCAGTTTCGTTAGTCCATAACCACGCCCAATTCAAGGCGGTTTCATCCTTACCTTGAGCACTCAACAAGACTGCTTCCCCAACTAACGGTGTCGTCGCGTTTGAACTTTGATTCTGCCATTCTGGTGTATTTCGTGCAGAAAAACTATAGATTGAGCTTGCGTTCCAGTTGTTGCTACTGTCATTAGCATAAATCATCCATCTTATTGTTTTTCCTTCTGTAGAATTGATTACTTTGGTTACGTTAGACCAATCACTTGCCGGCTCAGATACGTTAACGAACACATCTGTGACATTCAACCACGTAACAACCCCATTTCTCCCCCGTGTCCAAAAATATGCCAGAAATAGTCCATTTTGTATGTAATCGCTAGTAATCGTAAAATTTTCTGTCGTAAGGGAACTAGTAGCTACACCTTTTCTACTCCATGCAGACGACGAATAATCATAAGCGTATAAGTGTCCAGACGACCCACTACATGCCCATGTGTATTCGAGCGTTGAGTTCTTTGTAACGCCAGTGAAATTCATGTACAGATATGTATAATTAAAATTACTATCAGGATTATCTATAATTAAAATTGCATAGGTTGAGTTATCGTATACACCATCATCCCATGCAAGGGTGGCATTCGTAACATTTCCGTAAGTATCATTGATTGTTGAGTAGGTAGTTGGTCTCGTGGCATTGTAGAACGGTGTCCAAGTATCATTCACAAAAGTACCAGTTGCATTATCTGACGAGAATACATAACCAGACAATCCAGCATTCTCAATCCATCTCAGCCTGAATTCTACTGCCTCTCCTGATGCAGTCGAGTTAGTCGAGTTATCAGAGTATTGTGGTGAATCTACATCAGTAGTAATGAAACTATAAGTGTCAGAAGTGTTCCAGTTATCACTTGTGTCATTAGCATAGATTTTCCATTGAATCGTGCAATCTACAGTTAAGTTTATTGTTTGAGTTACATTGCTCCAATCTTCTGTTCCTCCTGTCGGAAAGGTTGACTCAGTGACGTTTGAAAAAGAACCAGTACAATTATCCAGAGAGAAGATGTAGGAGTCTAACCCAATATTATCAGTCCAGTTCAATCTGAATTCAATATGCCTTCCAGCAGCAGTCGAGTTAGTTGAATTATCAGAATATTTTGGTGAGATTCCTTCCTTTGTAACAAAGCTGTATTCTCCGGAAGTGTTCCAATTGTTAGAAGTATCGTTAGCATAAACCATCCATCTTATCGTTTCTCCTATCGTGGAGTTAACAACTTTGGTTACATTAGACCAACACTCAGTGTCACAAAAAGTAATGATAGTAAAATTTAGATCGTCAGTATCGCTATACAGCGCATCTTCATCACTACCACAAGTTGAGGATGTGCTACCATCATATGCGATGATACATCTAACATAAGCTGTTCCAGTGTTGATTCCTACAGAAAAGGATGTAGAGTAAGTTTCATTTGTCCCCACTCCTGCACAATTCCCTCCAGCCTTGTTCACCCAGCTTCCAGAAGGTTGTTTGTATGCGATTGCCCATTCATCATCACTATCATAACAATGGAAATAGCAAGACACGTTGATAGTATCGTTTTGATCCACAACCGTGGCATTGATGGTGACATTCCAAACCCATTCCGAATCTATAGTACCATCACAATCTCCTCCATCAGCACAACTATCGATCGTGGCATTAGTGGTATCCTCCTTACAACCAATCCCGCCATCACAGTTAATTCCTGTTGAGCTTGCCGAACCTACAACGTTACAAATCCTGTCATTAGAATCTTTTTGGTCTGAGAACTGTTGCCAGGTATCATTCGCAAAACTACCAGTCGCGTTATCGAAGCTGAAAATATAGCCAGATAGACCAACAGCATCCGTCCAGCTCAACCTGAATTCAATTGGCTTTCCAGCAATAGTAGAGTTTGTTGAATTATCGAAATACTGTGGCGTGTTAGTTCCAGAACTGACATATGAGAACATGATTAATAATGATAGAAAAATAACAACTGAAATCATGATAGATAGTTTTTTTAAACCCTTCTCCCCAAACATCCAATCATTAATAATTTTGAGTTTATCGCATAAAAAACATTTAAATTTGTTAACAAATAACCAATAGTAATTTGATGGATATGTTGGATATGTACAAAGAAAAAAACCCCTTAACAGTCTGCTTGATAGGGGTTTTAGATGGAAATAAACTTTTGTTAGTGAAAAGAAAGCGGGAGCCATTATTAGGACATTGGGGACTTATTGGCGGTAGACAGACATTTGGTGAAGCAATAAAAGATGTGGCTACCAAAGAGGTTATGGAAGAAACTGGTTTTACCATAAAAAATCCAAGAATCAACGGAATGTACTCTGAAATGATTTTGGATAAGAATGACAACATAAAACATCATTTTCTTTTTATCGTCGTTAAAGCTAATTTGGATGAGACTAAAGAGAGAAGTGAAAAAGTCGAGGATACTGATGTAGAAGGATTTAAATGGTTTAATTTTCCAATAAATGAGAAGGATAAAGAATATATGATACCGTCTGATGTGATAATGCTCAGTAATTTTAATTCAGACAAACCAACTTATAAAGAATTCGTGATGAAGGAAAATGGAAACGATTTAAAATTAGTGAGAGTGGTAGAATGAAATTCTGGTCAAAACATTGGAAGTCATCCAAAAAACCGAGAAAACAGAGAAAGTATGTTTATCACGCTCCTCTCCATATTAGACACAAGTTTCTTTCTGCTCATCTATCAAAAGAATTGAGAGAAAAATATAAGAAAAGAGCTTTTCCTGTGAGAAGAGGAGACGAAGTCCAAGTCATGAAAGGCAAGTTTAAGAAAAAAACA
>Ga0209635_10002230_pt1 | contig 14780 bp, 13 predicted proteins | sample DeeMarSWOR230_32_FD_187463 | JGI IMG/M metagenome (GOLD analysis project Ga0209635, IMG submission 187463) | Marine sediment microbial communities from White Oak River estuary, North Carolina - WOR-2-30_32 (SPAdes) (version 2) | ecosystem: Environmental > Aquatic > Marine > Intertidal zone >... | reverse complement strand
AGAATAGTAAATCAAGGAACTAAAGAAGATTTAATGAAAGACAGAGACATTAGGGAAGTATATTTGGGACTTTAATCCTTTAGGGGACAATCTTGTCGAATAAATTTTTTATTCTCCTTTCACTATAGATTTCGTGATTCATATGAAAAGCAAGTCTGCTACAGCGTTAGCTGAATATGAAAAGAGACCTTGGCTTAAGTGGTATGCTGAAGGGGTTCCCGCTGACGTTGAAATCCCAGAAAAATCCATACCTGAAATGATTGACGAGGCAGTCGAAAAGTGGGGTGACAAGCCAGCTATCGTTTTTTATGGTAATAAGATGAAGCACAAAGAATTGTATGAACTATCACTCAAATTCGCCACGGCGCTACACGACTTAGGGATTAAAAAAGGAGACAAAGTTGCCATACTCCTTCCAAACTGCCCACAATTTATCATAGCTTACTTCGGGATTCTTCGTTTAGGAGCGGTTGCTTCACCTATGAGCCCGCTATACTCACCAAGAGAAATAAAACATCAGTTGAACGACAGTGGAAGCAAAATTATTGTTTGCCTAGACCTTCTTTTCGAGAACGTGGACAGAGTCTGGAGCGAAACGGGGCTGAAATACGCTATCATAACAAGCGTAGCGGAATATCTACCGACAACGCGACGCTTTTTCTCAAAAGCCTTTGGAAAAGCCCCATCTGCAGAACTTCCTAAAAAAGATGGAATCCTTAGCTTTCAAGACATGATAAAGAAAAGCCAACCGAACCCGCCTAAAGTCAAAATCGACCCCAAAGAGGATTTAGCAGCGCTTCCTTACACCGGGGGAACAACTGGAATGCCCAAAGGAGCAATGCTAACCCACTACAACATAGCTGCAATTCAAGAAGAGATGTACCTCTTTTTTCCCGATATGTACAGAGGATACGAAGAATGCACAGTGGCATTACTACCTTTCTATCACATATACGGTCAATCTGTAATTATGATGACTGGAGTCATACGAGGCGGATTAGGAATATTGTTCGCCAAACCAGATTTGGAAGCCATCATCGCTGCCATGGAAAAATACGATGTCACACTGTTTTACGGAGTACCGACTCTCTATAAGTATTTCTTAGATGTAAAGAGGGCAAGAAGGTTCAACTGGAAGAAATTGAAGTATATCTTCTGTGGTGCAGACACTCTGCATAAAGAAGTAAGGGAAGACTGGATGAGATTCATGGACAAAGAAATACGCGAAGGATACGGGTTGACTGAGACAACAGCAGTAACACACACAAATCCACCTAACAGAAACAAACCAGGCTCATTCGGGGTTCCATTACCTAACACTCATGTTGCAATAATTAATCCTGAAACCCAAGAATTTGTGCCACCAGGTCAAGAAGGAGAATTAGTTACCAGCGGGCCACAAATAATGAAAGGCTACTGGAACAAACCAGAAGCAAACAAAGAGAGCTTCTTTGAAGCCGGAGACAGGGTTTGGTTCAAAACAGGTGACATCGCAAAGATGGATGAAGAAGGATACTTCTACTTCGTAGAGAGAATAAAAGACTGGATTAAATACAAGGGCTATTCAGTCTTCGCACACGAAATCGAAGAAGTACTATATGATCATCCGAAAATTAAAGAAGCAGCCGTCATAGGAGTCCCCGATCCAGAGGTTGGAGAGCGTGTTAAAGCCATAGTGGTTCCAGAAACTGATTACCGAGGAAAATTGTCAGAGGAAGAAGTCAAGGAATGGTGTGAAAAGAATCTAGCCCACTATAAGGTTCCGAAGATCGTGGAGTTTAGAGGCGAAATCCCTAAGACAGATGCCTTCAAGATAGACCATAAGAAGCTGAGAGAAGAACTATTCCTAGTAAAAGAATAGACGAGAAAGGAAATTGCTCACGCTGATCTAGCCGTCCCTTATTCCAGCCAAATACTTGGCAATTTTTTTCTTCTCATCAAAGTCGTAAGTGGCTCCTATGATTATTTCCTCCATTATCGGTGAACCTCCACCGTGAATTCCTGCGTTGGCTGAGACACCACTCAATGATGAACACAACATATCCGAGAGAAGGCGGAAGCAAAGATGAACATTTTTCGGTGAAACATTTTTTTTCCTCATAATATACTTCTCAAGGTACTGCTTGGTCTCGGGGTTCACGAAGTCTCCTTCAAATGGCAGAGTTGCCGGCAACCCGCCCGCCAAATCTGTAAGTATCTCATATTCATGGTATATGTTTACACCAGCATGTCGTCTACCCACGTTTGCGTAGATCGTATTCGGAATGAACGTGCCAGATTCATGTTTTTGTCCCTCAACAGCAGAGGCTATACCAGCCGAATATACAAGTTCAGCCACGGCTGCAAGGTGCGTCAGTTTTGATCTGACATGTTGTTTTTCAGCGATCCCTTGATATTCAGCAACAAGAGCCGAAGCACCTGTTACTATGTCTGTTAAAGCAGGTTTGCATCCAGTATAACTGTGCCTATGAAAGAGGGCAAAACCGTGAGCCAATAAAGCTGCGAAGGGCCATTCGCCACACATGAATACTCTGTCCCAAGGTACAAAGAGATCGTCAAAAACCACAAAGGAATCTGCGAACCCGAAATCGGTTGCTGGGGCCTTGAAGGTTTTCCTTGGTCGGGGGTTTGCCACGTGGGTTATTAGTTTAACATTCTTGTTGTCAGCGGGGATTGCAAAGGCTAGAGCGTAATCTGCTTCTTCTTCTCTCATAGCTCTGGTGGGCAGACAAATTATCTCGTCTGCAATAGCTGCCATGGTTATATGATTTTTGGCTCCTCTGACAACTATGCCATCTTCCCTCTTTTCTACTGCATGTGAATAGAGATCAGGATCCTCCTGTTCATGCGGCCTAAGACTTCGATCTCCTTTAACATCCGTTTGTGCTGCTGCAGCCGTTAAATCATTTTCTTGGAAATGCTTAAGATATTTCTCAAATCCTTTATGATACTCAGTTCCATAAGCCTTATCCAATTCGAAAGTGACAAAAGAAAGGGCGTTTACAGCATCGCAACCCATGCATCGCTGAATACAGCCCCCTGTCAGGTGGCAGACCTTTCGTGTCATTCTCTGCTTCTGTAACAAATCTTCAGCGTTTTGATTTATATGGGTAAAACGGTTTATTGCTGCTCCTGTTAAATGAGAGGTGACTGTCATTGCATCTTTGAATTCGATGTTCTCTGCAAGGTCGAAAGTTTTTGAAAGCACTCTTATGGAGGGTAAAAGTTCGGGGCAATCACGCTCAACCAGTTCTCCGTCAATATACACATTTTTTCTCATTCTGCGAAGCTTTTCAACATACTCTGTTGAGGTTCTCATCTTAATCACATAGAAGATAATTTTAAAAGAAAAGCAGAATAAAAAGCTTCACAGTTAGAGACGAAAAGGATAAATTTCGCAACCTGTTGTTAATTCGAATTAAGATATATGGAGAAGTGTAAAATTGCGCGATGTTGCCATTGTTGGAGTTGGTCACAGCAAGTTTGGGAACAGATTTGACGTGAGAATTGATGAGCTTGCATGGGAAGCTGTCAGTGAGGCATTAAAAGACGCAAGTCTCTCAGCCAAAGACATGGAGTTCTTAGTTGTGGGATGTTCAGGTGGTTGGAGTGCTGAATCTCTACCAGCAGTGATCTGTTCAGAGTATTGCGGCACCCTTCCTAAGGGGAGCATGAGAGTCGAGGCGGCTTGTGCAACGAGCAGCGCAGCGCTCGCTGTTGCATACAACCTTGTGGCCAGTGGGTACGTTGACATAGCATTGGCCTTAGGAGTGGAGAAGATGTACGAGTCTCCAACTCCCGTGCAGATAGAGTTTATCGGAAGAGCAGGAAACTACTTTTGGGAATTCGAAAACTTTGGCATGACCTTCCCGGGATACTATGCATTACACGCTACAAGCTACATGTGGAAACACGGATTAAAAGAGGAAGACTTGGCAGAATTGGCCGTGAAAGCTCACCACTACGCATCGAAGAATCCGAAAGCTCAATTCAGAAAAGAGATAGATGTGGAAACAGTTATGCAATCAAGGTACGTTGCTTGGCCACTGAAACTTTTTGATTGCTGCCCCTTAACTGATGGTTCAGCCGCTTTGATAGTAGCTTCGGAAAGTGTCGCAAAGAAAATAACTGATACACCTGTATGGATAGGCGGAATAGGAGCTTCGACAGGAACTGGAAATCTAAGTAAGCGGGATTTGTTTCTGAAACTCGAATATTCAGGACTAGAATCGGCTGTCGAGGCTGCGAAACAAGCGTACAGGCAAACGGGAATAAGTTATGACAATGCCGCTAAACATTTCGATGTCGCCTCTGTGCACGATTGCTTTACCATTGCAGAGCTTATGGCATACGAAGACCTAGGTTTCTGTGCACGCGGGGAAGGATTGAAACTTGTAAGAGAAAAACAAACTTACAATGGGGGACTCATACCTGTCAACTTGGATGGAGGACTAAAAGCTAAAGGACACCCCATAGGCGCAACTGGATGTTCCATGATATACAGCCTAACAAAACAGTTACGGCAAGAATATGGAAAAATCGCTGGCAAAGAAACTCAAGCAACTATAAAAAAAGGGAAAGCCTTAGCCCACAATATCGGAGGAACAGGACACTATGCATACGTAACAATACTGTCCTTAGAAAGACCCCAAAAATAGGAGGAAATAAAATGTCTGACATGCATGAAATCTCAAAAAAGAACATTAAAGAAAAAGGTCTACCCATAGTTGAAGAACCAAAAAGCAAGCTACCCCTTTACATAAGTGTAAGGGAACTGCCTTTGAGATACCAGTTTGGAACGGCAAAAATCCAGAAATTCTTTGAGGGGCTCAAAGAAGGAAAAATATACATGACCCGATGTAAAAAGTGTGGTCAAAAATTTTTCCCGCCTCAAGGTGATTGTCCAAATTGCCTAGAATCAAATATGAACTGGATTCCCTTGAGCGGCGAAGGAGAGCTCTTAACCTGTACGATGATTGTTGTGAAGCCATCAACCTACGCGCATTATGACAACTACCTTGTTGGAATTGCCCAGATGAAAGAAGGGGTTAGAGTTCTCGGATGGCTGAAAATAGACGACCCTGCAAAGATTAAACCAAAAATGAAAGTACACCTTACAACTGTAAAGAGAGAACCTGAACACTTCATAACCTACGAGTTTGTCCCTGCATAAGCATTGTTACAGCAAATGCACATTTTTCACTAGAGCTAAACGCAAGGAACATATAAATCTGTCTCGCCCATGCAATATGTCTGTCGATGAGGTGGGAACTGTGACTAAAACTGATGTCTATGAAAAACTGAGAGGAAAAATTAGCAACTGGCCCATTAGAGTCCCAAGAACCAGAGAAGTAATGGAAATGCTTAGGATTCTTTTTACCGAGGAAGAAGCTGAATTCCTCACTCATTTCACTGCTCCATATCAAGATCCTGAGACCTTGGAGAAAATCGTTGAGAAGACAGGAAAGTCTCGAGAGAAAATCCAAACAATTATTGACCGTTTAATTTCGAGAGGTTTGCTTTTCAGATTTAAAAGCAAAAGCGATGGCAACTTGTACTACACCCTTATGCCGATGATTCCTGGCATTTTTGAATTCTATTTCTCTTCGGGTCGCGGCTCTGAGGAGAAACGCAAAGTGGGAGAGCTTTTCGAGAAATTCTATGTAGATGGAGGTGGCTTGGAAGGGGGAGCTTCAGAATATCCTTGGTCTCGCGTGATACCCATCGAAAAAACAGTGACTATCAATAAAGCGATGCCCACTGAACATGTGATTTTCCCGTTTGAGAAAATGTCTGAATACATTAAAACTTCTCGAAAAATCGCTGTCATAAACTGCGCCTGCAGAACAAAAAAGAAATGTGACCACCCGCTGGAAACTTGTTTAGTCTTTGACTATTACGCCGATTTTATGGTTGAAAGGGGATTTGGTCGATATTTGAGCGTTGAAGCCGCGCTGGATTTGCTGGAAGAAACTGAAAAGGCAGGTCTAGTTCATTCAACTACAAACACCCAGACCAGACCTCAATTCATCTGCAACTGCTGTACCTGCGCCTGCCTAATCCTGAGAGGCCTCACAGAACTGCACAATCCAAGGGCAATTGCTAAGTCAAACTTCATCCCTGTGAGATCTGACGAGCTTTGCACCAAATGCAAGAAATGCATCAGTATTTGTCCTATGGAAGCAAATTTATACCATGCACCTCATGATAATGAACCTGAAAGAATACTCTTTCTGGAGGATAGATGCATAGGTTGTGGGCTTTGTGCGTATCACTGCCCAAACAAAGCTATTGAGCTAGTCAAAATCAAGAACGAGACCCCAGAAATGACCCCAAGAGATGCTTTCATGAGAGTTGAAGCGGAGAGAATCCACTAGCACTATTTTTGTGCGCTTAAGCTTATGCTTTAAATAAATACACACAATATTCTCTTATAATCACACGTCATCGAGTGGGAAAAAATGGAACCAGAAATAGATTGGAAATGGATCCAAAAGATATTTGGCTACGACGAAAATCAAATGAAAGCCATAAAAAAATCGCCTCAGCACTTAAAATGGATCAAAGCCTTCTCTAAACTCGGAAAGACTAGAATGGTGGCAGAAGTTGTTGAGTCGAAAAATTGCATGGCACAGCTGAAAAAAGGAGATAAATACTACTTCAAATGGAGTGGGTATGTTTTAGATAAAGATAAGGGAGCTGAAAACGTTTGCCTTTGGGCTGTAAGCCAACTGCTTCCATTCTATTTCATGATTAACGATCGAATTGCAGCGGGACTTGATCCAAACGATATGATTGTGAATCATGTAAGATGTTACGATGTCGGTTTCAGAGGAAATTGTGGCTTTGGAGAGGTCTTGATGAAAGTATATGCGGAAACTGCAGAATAACTTAGAGGCCTTGAAGAGTAAGAATCGTTACACCGACTTATAATGACATTCTTAAATTCACTCGTAGACTTTTTCAACCTTTTTATACCAATCCATTGCATCCTTTTCTATATCTCTACCCATCAAAGGAGACTCCATGGTTTTATACATTTCATGCTGTATGAGAAGTTTCATTATCTCATTGCTACCTGTCCATATTGGAGCTAACCGCATGTCCCTTAAAAGCCGTTCGATTGGATAAACTTGAGAATATCCTATTCCGCCTAGAATTTGCATGGCAACGTTGACAACTTCCCAGCTTACATCAGTAGCAAAGCATTTTGCTTTGCTTACCATACTTCGAGGGTCTATTGAAGGATGCTTTTTTGCAGCGTCTGCTGCCTTAGCGGCAGTATAGACAAGAGCTCTTGCAGCATCAAGTTTCGTGACGCTTTCGGCTAGCTTAAAATTGATAGCTTGAAATCGACGTATCGGCACTCCAAATGCTCTTCTTTTGGTTGAATATCGTATAGCTATTTCCAAAGCAGCTCTGGCTGGTCCTATTGCCCCTGCTGCTGATGTCAATCTTTCTGGAACCATCATTTGATTGAATATAGACGCACCACCATTTATTTCTCCCACCCTGTTCTCATCAGGTACTTCGACATCTTTGAACACTATTCTGGCGGTTCCCATGCCTCTGAATCCGAGGAGATTGTAGACCTCTTCAACCTTTACGCCCATGTCTCTCTCAATTAGAAACGTTGTCAAAGCTTTATGCCCTGGCGCTTTCAAGTCTGTCCTGGCGTAGATTAAATAAAAGTCTGCGACTTTCCCTCCAGCAATAAATCTTTTCTCTCCATTTATTATCCATCTCTTGCCTTTCTTTGCAGCTTTCGTCGTGGTTCCAAAGAAGTCGCTTCCTCCTCTGGGTTCAGTCAAGCCTTCTGCAGAAAGCTTCTCTCCACTGATTACTGGTTTTAGGAATTCTTGTTTCTGCCAATCAGTTCCAAAATGGTTTATCGCTTCACCTACTATGCTTGGCATTGCATAACTGCATCCGAGTCCCATGCCAAGAACTCCAATCTCTTCTGTAGCTATCATCTCAGCAGTCCATGTCATTTCCCTTCCACCATATTTCTTTGGAAAACGAAGCCCAAGTAGTCTTCTTTTTGCTGCGTTACGAATAAACTCGAAAGGATAGTCTACCTCGTTTCTATCCATCTTTCTCAGAAGCTCAGGATCTACTGTTTTTACGAAATCTTTCACTTCCTTCCTAAGTTGAATTTCTTGTTCAGTACTCAGAAAATCATTTTCTATCATGCATTCTCACCGAAACTAACCTTTTTGAAAAGCTTTTAATCTATATAAGCTTGTCATGTTATTATACGACCTTACAAGCGTGCTGGAAAATGATATAAGGAACGCAGTCTTAGTAGCAAAATTACATGAATTCTACTCCCAAAGGGGGTTAGAATGAGATGGAAAATGAAAAGACACTTTCAACCTTGATAAAAAAGCAAATAACATTAGAAAAAGAAACTGCGGACAAACTTAGGGAGTTAGAACAACGTGTAGACAGCGTGGCAGCAAGGCTTTTAATACGAGAGATGCAGTTGGACACTAAGAAACATGCTGAGATTTTAAGCGAAGCGTTGAGGGCAATGGAAACACCAAAATCTTTTTGGGACTACACAATCCACATCGATGCCGATAAGCGAGCCGTAAAAAAACAGCTGGAAGAACACATTAAAATTGAGGAAAAAATGACGCGACAAATCGAAGAAGAAGCAAAGAAATCAGACGACGAAGCATTGAAGCTAATCTTAAAACACTTCGCAGAGGACGAAAAGAAACATCATCGATATCTCGAAACTATACTCAACAAAGCCTATAAAATGGAACTTTAGACGTAACTGTGAGATGAAAAGTATTTTAAGAGACAATGATGTAATTCTTTTTCTTCATGGGATGTAATATGGATATCAAGAAAATTGCGGTTATTGGCGCTGGCGCCATGGGACATGGAATTGCACAGCTTGCAGCTATGAACGGTTTCGATACTACCCTAAGAGACATAAACGAAGAATTTGTCGACGCAGGAATGAAAAACATCAGATGGAGCATCGGAAAGCTCATTGGAAGAGGCAAGATATCACCATCTGACGCTGAAAAAGCTTTGAAAAGAATAAAACCACTGGTTCCGCTAAAGGAAGCTGTTAAAGAAGCTGATTTCATCGTTGAAGCAATACCAGAAAAATTGGCATTGAAGCAGCAGGTTTTTAGAGAAATCGACGAGTTTGCACCAAATCATGCAATCCTTGCAACGAACACAAGCGCGCTTCCAATCACTGAAATTGCGGCAGCAACAAAACGCCCTGAAAAGGTAATAGGTATGCACTTTTTCAATCCACCAGTGCTAATGCGGCTCGTTGAGGTTGTAATGGGTCAGAAAACAAACGGAGACACACGCGACGCAACAATGAACCTTTCAAAGAAATTCGGAAAAGAACCTGTATTATGCAAGAAGGATGTCCCAGGCTTCATAGCGAACAGAATAACCATATCCGGGACAAACCTTGTAGCATGGATGGTTTACAAAGGAGAGTACACGATTGAGGAAGTCGATGCAGCGGCGATGTACAAGGCAGGAATGCCGATGGGAACATTTGCACTGATAGATTTCACAGGGTTAGACATAGCTTATCACGTAATGAAATTCATGGAAGAAAAAGAACCGAACTTCGAAGTTTCCCCTTTGATAAACGAAAAGATGGAAAAAGGTGAAATTGGCGTAAAGGCTGGAAAAGGATTCTACACTTATCCAGAGAAAGGAAAATTTGCAATGCCACAGATATCTGAAGATAAAGCCGAAAAATTCGACCCAATGACCCAGACCTATGTAATGACAAACATTTCCGCAGAGCTAATAAGAAACAACGTAGCCACCCCTGAGGACATAGACAAGACACTGAAGCTAGGCTTCAACATGCCCATAGGCGTTTTAGAGCTTGCCGACACATTGGGTATAGATCTGGTGGTTTCAAAGCTGAAAGAGATAGCGACCAAATACGGAGCATTCTATAAGCCAAGTCCACTGTTGGAACAAATGGTTAAAAATAACAAACTTGGAACAAAGACAGGGCAAGGATTCTACACCTACAAAAAATAGCATCCATCGATCTTTCTCTTCAATTTTTTTTCTTATCAATACGATAGTAAGTGTAAACAATGTTTTCAATGGCTCTAAGTATTTTAGTTTCGTGAGCGAAAACTTGACGGAAGGGAATATATGCATACAAAATACATAAAGGAAGAGTTAAGTATGCGAAGTGGGGAATATGTTTAAAAAACGAAGGTGTTGAAATGAAGTTTGAATTCACAAAGGAACAGGAGGATATCAAAAGAGCTGCCCGTGAATTCGCAGAGAAAGAGTTTACATCTGAAAAAGGACGAGAATATGATGAGAAATACGAGTTTCCATGGGAGTTCTACAGGAAAGCTGCCAAGCTAGGATTTATCGGAGTAGATATTCCTGAAAAATATGGGGGACAAGGCCTGGGATGTCTTGAGGCTGCCATAATTGCCGAGGAATTCAATAGAGTGGACTCCACACTCTCTGCAATAGGTGCTGGTGTGGGTTTTGGTGCTTTGATTCCAAAATTCGGTACTGAAGAACAACGGGAGAAATATATGCCCAGACTTTGCCGGGGCGAAATAGTGTGTGCAATGGCGCTCACTGAACCTGCACATGGTTCTGACGCTGGAATGGTAGGGCTAGATACAAAGGCGGTGAAGGATGGAGATAGTTGGAAGATTAACGGGGTTAAGACATACATTACATGCGGCGACATCGCAGAATTCACCATAGTTTGTTGCCAGACAGATCCAAATGCTTCTCCACCGTATAGGGGTGTTAGCCAAATCATAGTTGAAAAGGGAACTCCAGGATTGGACCTTTCATCGCTGAAGCCTAAAATGGGATTCAGGGGAGCTCCACAGGCGGAAATGGCATTTAGTGACGTTCGGGTACCACTGAGCAACATTCTTGGTCAAGAAAACAGGGGCTTTCACCAAATCATGTCGTATTTCGATTACAGTCGAATACCAATTGCAGCTGGAGCCGTGGGCATCGCTCAAGGAGCTTTTGAACGTGCTTTGAAATACTCTACTGAGAGAGAACAATTTTTCCAACCGATTCATAGATTTCAGTTTACACAATGGAAAATAGCGGAAATGGCGATGGATATAGAAGCTGCAAGATTGCTAACATATAAAGCTGCTTGGCTGCTTGATAATAAACCTGAAGAGGGCAAGTTAATCACCAAACATGCTTCGATGGCAAAAGCGTATGCGGCTAGAGTCGCCCAAGAGGTTACTAATGAAGCCATCCAAATCTATGGAGGATATGGCTACGTTGACTCCGATCTTGAACGGTACTATCGTGACGCTAGAATTTTAGATATTATAGAAGGAACAGGTGAAATTCAAAGGTATGTAGTTTCCAGAGAAAGCTACAGAGAAATGAATCTGCCTATGCCTTGACAGTAAGCCCATAGTATTGATTGGTGTGCTCTCTCCTTCTTTTTTTAATATGGAAATTGGGAAAGAATTGATAATAGACATTCACGTACACCCATTCTATGAGGAAACTGAAATCTTAGATGAAATGGAGAAGGCTAATGTTGACTATTGCGTCTTACTTTCTGTAGATGCAGACCCATTGGACATAGAAAAACCAGAAATAAAAGAAAAATTGAAAAAACGTCATTTAAAGTCTTTGCTCGGATTTCGCACTCTCCGATTCACTTCAATTGAAGATGAAATTAAGAAATTTTATCAGGCGTTGATCAGCTATTATCCCAAGCTTAAGACGACGAACGAAGAAATCGCAGATTTGGTGAAAAGAAATCCGAACAAATTTATAGGATTCGGCTCAGTCAACCCAAACAAAGGAGAAGAATATGTGGAGAAAAAGCTTGGGGAAATAAGCGACCTTCGATTAAAAGGAATAAAAATGCTTCCGACCCTTCAACTGTTTTCTCCCAACGAAAACAAGAACTTTGAAAAGATATGTGAATACTGCGAAAAACACAGAAAAATCATTCTTTACCACACTGGATGCGACCCCGGTCCATGGGAGAACCCTGAGATTTCTGAAGATGCCAATCCGCAGTACTTAGAATCCGTCTTAGAAAGCTATAGTCCTCTAATCATCTTGGCTCACACTGGAAGTTATAGCGCCTACAAACCCGGAATATGGTTTGATGAAGCGCTTGAATTGGGAAAGAAATTTGACAATGTGTATTTTGATTCGTCAGCTGTGTCCAGTTTCGTTTTTTCAAAGAAAATCTTAGAAAAGATAAGAGAAGATGTTGGACTGGACAGACTTCTATACGGTTCTGACTATCCAGTGGTGTGGGGAAGTAACATGAAATACGAGGTAGACGTCATAAAGGGATGCAGAAACTTAACCGATGGTGAAAAGGAGAACATTCTAGGCTTGAACGCTGCAAGAATTCTAAATATCCCGGGATTTCATCATTAGGCTGGAATCAGCATATGATTGACCAAGTTCTTCCAAACATTTTCAAAATAAGAGTCCCGCTACCTCGAAATCCTTTACGACATATAAATTCATACTTAGTAAAATCAGAAGACAAAAACCTCCTCATTGACACTGGTCTCAATTCTCCGAAATCTTTTCAAGTCTTATGTGAAAGTCTTTCAGAAGCAGCAATTAGGCTTGAGCAACTAGATCAAATTTTACTGACCCATTTCCATGTGGATCATGTTGGACTGATTCCACGAATTAAAGAAATATCGAAGGATATCGAACTGCTTATACACCCCACTGAAGCTGAGTTGTCAAAGTTGATGCTAGAAGATTTTGGAAGCTACAGGTTAAAAATGGAGAATTTTCTTAAAACTAACGGTGCACCACTTTCAATTGCAAAAAGACTTCAAAACTTCCACCCAGCATTCTTTACGCCTCAAGCCTATCAAGAATTGGCGAATGCGACAACCCTAGTCAACGACGGACAAGAGATATCGATTGGAAACTATAGATTTCAAGTTTTATGGACTCCAGGGCATTCCCCTGGTCACATATGCCTATACGAACCTTCAAAAAAAGTTCTTTTTTCGGGTGATCATTTATTGCCCACAATCACCTCACACATTGCTCAATTCATGGAAAACATGGACCCGTTAACAGATTACTTAAAGAGTCTGGAAAAAATCGAGAAACTGAACGTCGAAGTTGTTTTCCCAGCCCACGAAGAAGCATTCACAAAGCATCGTGAAAGAATAAAGGAACTTAAAGCCCATCATAGACAAAGACTGACAGAGATTGTGGGCAAGCTCGAAAAGGCGAGTTCAAACGCGTATATGTTGGCTTCAAAGCTTCATTGGAACGTAAACTACAAATTGTGGGAAGAGTTTCCTCCTTTTCAAAAGTATCTAGCCTTTGGAGAAACGTTAGCACATTTAAAAGTCCTTGAAAAGAAAAATCTTGTAAAAGGAACTAAGGTTGATGGAATAATTTTCTATGAAAAAGCATGTTGATGAGACGGGACGCTAAGAACGCTTGAGGTTTTCCTTGTGTTTTTTTATTGCTGCAAGCGCTGCTCCATAGGCACAGACTGTTTGAGGCTCTTTTGGCAAAATAGGAGTTAGACCAATTCTCTTTCTTAAAGCGTCAACAAAGCCTTTGTTTTTTGAAACGCCCCCTGTGAATGCTACATCCTTCTCAAATCCTATCCTGCTAGCCATAGTATACATTCTTTCTGCAATCGCTTCATGAAGACCTGCTATCACATCCTCAATTTTAGATCCTTGACTCATATGAGACACTACCTCCGATTCAGCGAAAACTGTACATGTACTACTAATTTTAACAGGACTTGTCGCCTTAAAATGCAACACAGCTAGCTCCTCGATTGGTTTCTGCAGAGTAGTAGACATAATTTCAAGAAATCTTCCAGTCCCTGCCGCACATTTGTCATTCATAACAAAATTCAATACCTTTCCATCTTTGCTAATTCTTATGGCTTTGGAGTCTTGGCCACCAACATCTACTATGGTTCTAACTGAAGGAAAAAGCCTGAAAACACCACGAGAAATACATGCTATCTCAGAAGATGTTGCTTTTGAATTCACTAAAGCTTTTCCATAACCGGTTGAAACTATGTAGACTACGTCTTTCAAATCTAAATTACAAGCACCCAAGGCCTTTTTGACCGCCTTCTCGGATGAAACTTTAAAGTTGACTCCTGAAGGGACAATTGCATATGAAGCAATCTCGCCTTCTTCATTCACTATCACAGCTTTTGTTGCGGAGGCTCCTGCATCTATCCCCAAGTACATTATCTTTCACTCAACATTTCTAGGAAAGCATCTATTCTGTTTTTAATTTGAGCTTCTGCATATTGCCTAGGATCAGCCATGTCAGCTTCAAACATTAGGTAAGGAACATTGAACTGCTTGTTCAAAATTTCAGCAGTTACGAGCTGGGGGGCTGACCACGATTTGCAGCTTCTATTAGAGAATAAGATTGCCCCGTCTGTTTGATAATCTTTAATACCCTCTAAGAATTTTTCTATTCGCAAGTCTATGTCGGTGTTTAAACCCATGGACAAGATTTTTCTAGCTATGCTCTCTAAAGGTTTTGATGGGTCAAGCCTATAAGCCCAAGCTTCGCTGTAAGGTTCGTACACGAAGACTGCGCCTTTGTCCTCGAAGTATTTTATAATGTTAAATGCGTGCCAAAGCCATATCCCATCGAATATTAATCTGAACCCCTCGTTTTCTATGATGCCCTCTTTTCTCTTGACTTTGTCTTTAACCTCTGTGAGCAGCTCCTCGTAAAATCTCACAGCTTCTTCTGTGCCCTGCATTGCTACAAGCGGA
>Ga0209635_10002226_pt1 | contig 14785 bp, 13 predicted proteins | sample DeeMarSWOR230_32_FD_187463 | JGI IMG/M metagenome (GOLD analysis project Ga0209635, IMG submission 187463) | Marine sediment microbial communities from White Oak River estuary, North Carolina - WOR-2-30_32 (SPAdes) (version 2) | ecosystem: Environmental > Aquatic > Marine > Intertidal zone >... | reverse complement strand
CAAGACCTGGCTTCAAGACCATGGCTACAAAGGGGATAGAGTTTTCAGTGATGACTATTCCGGTGAGGCCAGGGAGACCTGCCTGCGCCTGTGGCTGGAAGACCTGGACATATCCAGCCGGAAACTGAAGACGGCGGAGCTGGAGCAGACGGTGAAGACAGTGAGTGCTGAAAGACACCTTTCCCCACCCATTTTAGGCAAGATTGCCCTCCGTGATGGGCGGACTGGTGAACCGTTTGACCAGCCGATAACGGTGGGTAATGTCTACGTTATGAAGCTAATCCACCTGGTTGAAGATAAGGTTCATGCCCGCTCTACCGGCCCCTATTCCCTGATTAGCCAGCAGCCCTTGGGGGGTAAGGCTCAATTCGGTGGGCAGCGTTTTGGTGAAATGGAAGTATGGACGCTGGAAGCCTACGGCGCCGCCCGCAATCTTCAGGAAATTCTGACGATTAAGTCAGATGATATCGCCGGTCGTGCCAAGACCTATGAGGCGATAATTAAGGGCGAGGATATTGTACAGGCCGGTGTGCCCGAATCGTTTAAGGTTCTGGTTAAAGAGTTACAGAGCCTGGGGCTGGCCATTGAAGTGATCAGTGAGGAAGGGGAGCTAGTTTCTGCGGAAGAGACCCCCGAACTAGCTGAAGCCACCAGTCTGGAATCGGCTGAGGCTGAAGAGGGAGAATTAAGCCTGGCTGAGCCAGCTACTGAAGAAGCGGAAGCAAAAGCTGAGGCAATAGAGGAAAGCAAAGCCATTGATGAAACCGCCGCTGAGGAAAGCGAAGCAATTGCTGAAGCCACAACCGAGGGAGAGGAAGAGAAGGATGCTTGAAGTAAGTGATTTTGATGCCGTTCGCATTTCCCTAGCTTCACCGGAGCAGATTAGAAGCTGGTCCTATGGTGAGGTAACCAAGCCGGAGACAATCAACTACCGTACTTTGAAACCGGAGCGGGACGGGCTTTTTTGCGAGCGAATCTTTGGCCCGATAAAAGACTTTGAATGTGCCTGTGGTAAATACAAAAAGATACGCTATAAGGGGATTATCTGCGATAAGTGCGGTGTTGAGGTTGCCCGCTCCAAGGTGCGTCGGGAGCGGATGGGGCATATTGAACTGGCCTGTCCGGTGAGCCATATCTGGTTTGCCAAGGGCATACCCAGCCGATTGGGACTACTGCTTGACCTATCCCCACGGAGCCTGGAACGGGTTTTATACTTTTCCCGCTATATCATCACCTCGATAGATGACGATGCCCGTCAGGAAGCGATCAAGCAGCTTGAGGAGAGTGGCCGCCAGGCAATAGCCGAGCAGGAAAAGGCGGTAGAGGACAAGATTGCCGAGATGGAGAAGGCAGGGGCGGAAGTAGAGGAGGTGAACCAGCTCCGGCGAAATTGGGCTGAGGAAAAGGCGAAGCTTGAGGAACAGCACTCCATTAAAGTGGAGCAGCTGAAAGACCTGCGGGTACGGGCACTGCTTACCGAAAATCAGTACCACGACCTCAAGCAGGAATACAGTCCGGTCTTTGAGGCGGGAATGGGGGCGGAGGCTATTCTCCAGCTGATTAAGGATATCAACCTTGATGAACTGCACAATGAGCTACTCCAGGAGATTCATACTACTTCGGGACAGCGCAACCGCAAGGCATCAAAGCAATTGCAGGTGGTGGAGGCTCTCCGGCGCAGTAGCAATAAGCCGGTGTGGATGGTTCTGACCATACTGCCGGTGTTGCCACCCGACCTTAGACCGATGGTTCAGCTGGATGGAGGTCGGTTTGCCACCAGTGACCTCAATGACCTTTATCGTCGCGTCATTAATCGTAATAACCGGTTGCGTCACTTACTGGAAATTGGTGCTCCCGATATTATCGTCCGTAACGAGAAGCGGATGCTTCAGGAAGCAGTAGATTCCCTTATTGATAATGAAAAGAGAGGGCGGGCGGCTTCGGTGAGCGGTAATCATCGCCTGAAGTCGCTCTCCGACATGCTCCGTAGCAAGCAAGGTCGCTTTCGCCAGAATTTACTGGGCAAGCGGGTTGATTATAGTGGACGGTCAGTCATCGTGGTTGGCCCGGAACTCAAGCTTAACCAGTGCGGGCTACCGCGGCGAATGGCTCTGGAGCTATTTAAACCATTTATCATGCACCGTCTGATGATGGAAGGGCTGGCGCATAATATCAGGAGCGCCCGGAGGCTGGTGGAGAAGGGCCGTCCCGAGGTGTATGACATACTGGAAGATGTCATCAAGGAACGCCCGGTGCTGCTTAATCGGGCACCAACCCTGCACCGGCTCAGTATTCAGGCATTCGAACCGGTGCTTATTGATGGCAGTGCCATTCAGATTCACCCCCTGGTATGTACCGCCTTTAATGCTGACTTTGATGGTGACCAGATGGCGGTTCATGTCCCGCTCTCCAAAGCGGCCATTAAAGAGGCTCGCGAGATGATGCTCAGCGTTCACAACATGCTGATACCAAGCAGCGGTGAGCCACTGGTAAGCCCGACCTTGGACATGGTTCTCGGTTGCTATTACCTGACCACAGTCAGGCCCGGGCTTAAGGGGGAAGGTGCCATTTTCAGCAGCTTTGAGGAGGCCAAGCTTGCCTATGAGCTGGGTGTTGTTGACCTCAGAGCTGAACTTGTGGTCAGGAATGGAGATGGGCAGAGAGTTAAGACCAGCGTCGGGCGGATTATCTTCAGTGAGGTCTTACCACCCGAGGTCAGGCGTTATGATAAGGCGGTTGATAAGGCGGTCATAAAGCAAATAGTAGCCGACTGCTGTAAAACGCTGAGCCATCAGGATATGGCGGCGGTACTGGACTCCCTCAAGCATCTCGGTTTTCACTATGCCACCAAATCGGGGACTACCATCGCCATGAGTGATATCAAGATTCCCGAAGAGAAAGCGAAGTTGCTGGAACAGGCAGAGGAAAAGGCAGCCATCATTGAAAGCCAGTACCATCGCGGCTTGATTACGGAAGACGAACGCTATAACGGGGTCGTTGAGGTATGGACGGAAACGGTGGATAAGGTTACCGATGCCATCTCTGAGTCTCTGGACCACTACGGCGGGGTTTATATGATGGCGGCATCCGGGGCAAAGGGTAATATTTCCCAGATCAGACAGATGGCTGGTATGCGTGGTCTGATGACTGACCCGGCGGGCAGAATTATTGACTTTCCCATTAAGTCAAGCCTCGGCGAGGGGCTCACCGTCCTGGAGTACTTTATTTCCACCCACGGTGCGCGTAAAGGCCTGGCCGATACCGCCCTGCGGACATCGGGTAGCGGCTATCTTACCCGGCGGCTGATTGATGTTGCCCAGGATGTGATTACTCGCCAGGTTGACTGCGGCACCACCGAAGGCGTATGGGTATTTGAAGCCAGGGCAGGGGAACTGCTGGCCTCGCTTGAGGAACGAGTCATTGGCCGCTTGGCCGCCAGCAGTGTGGTTGACCCCACCACCAAAGAGACGATTGTTGAGCGCAACGAGGAAATTGATGAACTGAAGGCGAAGGAGATAATCGCCGCCGGGGTAGCCAAGGTCCACGTCCGCTCTCCGCTTACCTGTCAGTCCAGGCAGGGCTGCTGCCAGTATTGTTACGGTCGGGACCTGGCTCGGGGGGAAACAGTCGCCGCCGACACTGCGGTCGGTATCATTGCTGCCCAGAGTATTGGTGAACCGGGCACTCAGTTGACACTGCGCACCTTCCACACCGGCGGTGTTGTCGGGCTTGACATAACCAGTGGTCTGCCCAGAGTGGAAGAGCTCTTTGAGGCAAGGTCGCCCAAGGGTCAGGCCATTATATCTGAAATAGACGGGGTGGCTGAGGTAGTGCAGGATGAGGAAGGCAAGCTGGTGCGCATTACCCGCTCTGAGGTATTCCACGATGAATATTCGCTGCCGGCGGGTGTTAAAGTTATGGTAGAGGATGGCCAACAGGTAGATATCGGCACGGTGCTCGCCGCACCTCCCAAAACCAAGGCTGAAACCAAGTCTAAATCCAAAGCGAAGACTAAATCCAAAACGAAAGCAGTCACCACTGAAATTCAGCCCGTGGTCGCTCGTGTTGCCGGTGAGATGGAAGTTGACGACAAACAGCTGGTTATCAAATACGAAGAGCGTGAGGAGCGGGAGTATGTGGTGCCGGCGGCAGCCCATGTTCGTATTCAGGATGCAGACCCGGTCAACGCCGGGGAGCAGCTGACCGATGGCCCGATTAACCCGCATGATATATTGCGCATTCTGGGTGCCGAAGCGGTCCAGCAGTACCTGGTGGATGAGGTGCAGAAAGTGTATCGCTCCCAGGGGGTAAACATAAACGATAAGCATATTGAGGTTATCGTCCACCAGATGCTTTCCCGGGTGCGCATTGATTCCTCGGGCGATACCGAACTGGTGCCCGGGGAGCTAGTTGACCGCTACCGCTATGAAGATACCAATGCCAAGGTGCTGGCTGAAGGTGGTGAGCCGGCCACGGCCCACACCGTGCTGGTTGGCATAACCAGAGCCTCACTGAGCAGCGATAGCTGGCTGGCGGCAGCTTCCTTCCAGGAGACTACCCGCGTCCTGACCGAGGCGGCCATTTCCGGCAAGGTGGATAGACTGGTCGGGCTTAAAGAGAATGTCATCATCGGCAAGCTGATACCGGCCCGCTATCCGGCTTCGGAAGAGGAGCCTGAGCTGGCTATCGAAGCCGAGGGGGAACTGGAGGCAGTCGAGGGAGAAGAGGCCGAGGAGAGAGAAGGCTACGGAGAGATACCGGAGGTAGCCGAGGCTCAGGAGCCGGAACCAGAGCCGGAAGAGGAAGCGGAAGTTGATGAGACGCCGGAGGCAGATGCCGATGAGGAGGATGAAGAAGCGCAAGCTGGCTAGAATCTTGGCGAGCTTGATTATAAGTTAACGAGTCGCCCAACGGGCGGCTCTCTTTATTTTCGGTGGCTGGGGATGTGGTATAATGATGTCGTTTATTAAGGAGGTCTGAGATAGACCGCATTGTATCCGGCAAAAGCAGTGCTGAGGATATACCGCTTGATGTTAGCCTCCGCCCCCGCCACCTTGGCGAATTTGTGGGTCAGGCCCGGATTAAGGAGAACCTGAACATCGCCGTCACGGCGGCCAAGGGGAGGGGGGAGGCTCTGGACCATATCTTGCTCTACGGTCCACCCGGCCTGGGCAAGACCACCCTGGCTTATATCATCGCTACCGAGCTGGGGGTGAAAATACGGGTTACCTCCGGACCGGCGATAGAGCGCACCGGTGATTTGGCGGCTATTTTAACCAATCTCCAGAGCCATGATGTCCTCTTTATTGATGAAGTCCACCGCCTCAATCGGACGGTAGAGGAACTGCTCTACCTGGCGATGGAGGACTTTGCCCTGGATATTGTTATCGGCAAGGGGCCGGGGGCAAAGAGCCTGAGACTGAGCCTGCCCACCTTTACCCTGGTGGGGGCGACCACTCGCTTTGCCCTGCTTAGCCCGCCTCTGCGGGACCGCTTTGGTGCCGTCTACCGCCTTGATTTCTACGACCAGGCGGCGATACAGGAAATTCTGCAGCGTTCCGCCGGTATTCTGCAGATAAAAGCCGAGGATGGCGGGCTGGAGGAGGTAGCCTGTCGCGCCCGGGGCACACCCCGGGTGGCCAATCGGCTGCTCAAGCGGGTTAGAGACTATGCTCAGGTGAGGGCTGACGGCATCGTCACCCGGTCGGTGGCGGTTGAGGCTCTGGCCAAGCTTGAGGTTGACCAAATCGGCCTGGATGAGGTGGACCACAAGCTGCTGCATACTATTGTTGACAAGTTTAACGGCGGTCCGGTGGGATTGGAGACTATTGCCGCCGCCATCAGCGAAGAATCAGATACCATTATGGATGTTTATGAACCCTATCTGCTGCAGCTTGGTTTTCTGGAGCGGACTCCCCGAGGCCGGTTAGCCACCCAGCTAGCCTATCAGCACCTCGGCATACCTTATGGCAAGGGACAACCACCTCAGCCTACCCTGTGGAATGAGAGCCGCTAAATTTTTTGGGGGGATGGGCAGTATAGATAGAGTAAGGGGGTCTCTTTGAGACCCCCGTTTTATTCTATATTGACGGTGAACGCCAGTTGTTCCAGGTACTCTTCTTCCCAACTCCGCTTATAGGTCATGACGAGCTCGGTCTCACCGGGCTGTAGCGCCTTGAACTGAAAGTATTCCGTGCCACCAGCGCCGACGACCTCCGGTTCCGCCTTTGCGCCGGGGCGATAGCTCTTTTCTACCAGTTCCAGAACGCTCTCGTCGTAGCTTTCCTGCCAGCTATAGCCGGTAGTGGGGTTGGAGTTGAGGGCAATGGTAAATTCCTGGTTGACACCGATGTCTATCGCCTGCTCCGCATCGGAGTAGGTCTCGGTATCGCCCCCGCATCCCGTCACCAGCGTCAGGGCTAACATTATCGCGCTAGCCAGTATCAGATGCTTTTTCATAGTTCCTCCTCAGATGATAGCACCTGGCGGTCCATTTGTCAGCTATTTAATGGCGTAGATTACCTGGACGGTAAGGCTGATCTCCGTCTCGCCGGCACTGATTGGTGTTTCCGCCATTGCCGGGGCGGCGGCTTCGGCTCTAACCGGATAGATGGGAGACGGCGTTACCATACTCTCCGAGATGTAGGTCGGCTGGCCCAGAGTGATGCCACCCAGCTCAGCCAGTTGCTCCGCCTTGGCTTTGGCGTCAGCCATCGCCTTTCCCCTGACTTGCTCATAATAGGCGGAGGGGTCATCTACCGAGAAGCTGATGCTGTCTATTCGGGTGAGGTCTCCACCCGCCAGGGCGACGGCATCAATAACTGTTCCCGCGTTGGCAATATCCCTTATCTTGGCGGTCACAATGTTGGTTACCCGGTAGCCGATGATAACCTCCTGGTATTTTTCGTCGTCCCATCTGGTTACCTTCTGAATGCTGAAATACTGCGTCTGGATATCTTTATCAGCCACGCCATTGTCTTTCAGGGCAGCCATCACCTGGTTCATGGCTACGGTGGCCGCTGATTGAGCCTCGGCTACGGTTGCCTGCTGGGCTTCAATGCCCAACCTCAGGCTGGCAATATCGGGCGCCACCGTCACCTTTCCGGTGCCGCTGACCCAGACCCCTTCCTGCTGGGTGTTGAAGAATCCGGTTACGTCCGGTGATGCCCTTCCGGCACAGCCCCCCAGCGTGACTATGGCGAGCACCGATACCAGACCTAAGATTAAAAACAATCCCTTTTTCATTAGTGTTTACCTCCTCACTGCCTACTTTATATAACGCCAAAGTCGGCACCGGGTTAGTGCCAACCTGTGAATTTATTAGCAATTACCCGGCGGCTAGTCCCCCTCTTCACCATGACGCTTTTTCCCTTGCTCATCTTCTCCATCTTCATCATCCAGGGCCTCCAGGGCTTTCTGGTAGTTTTCCTCGGCATCGGCGATTGCCTGCCGCAGGGCTGGCTTGGCTGAGTCGGGGACTTCGTCCAGCAGGGCACGCAGTACCGCCGGGTGAATGTTCTTATTCTGCTTGAGGAGTTCCTTGAGTTTAGCCTTGGCCTCAGCCTGTTCCGGGGTTTCTTTAGCGGCTTCTTCAGGCGCTGGCTCTGCCGCTGGTGTCTCGGCTAGCTGGGGTGCCGGCGCTTCGGCTACTCCCGCGGCTGGTGTCTGCATTAGCCGGGGGGCGGCCTCTTCAGCGGGCGGCTCCCCGGGTGCTGCCCCCTCGACGAGGGACAGGCTGACTATCATCGCCAGGTGATTGTTCAGCCGCTGAACGGTTGCCTCTATCTCTTCGGGCTTGCCCTGGTTAACCATATAGGTAATCTCGGCGACTCTCTTATCGGCCAGCTCGACATAGACTTTGGCTTTGCCGATATCAGAGAAGGTTAATCCCAGCTGCGCCTGCTCGGTAGCCAGTTTCACCGGGTAGAGGGGGCTATCGGGCATGCTGTTACCGGCGGCGGCCACGGTGCCACTCCCGGCCAGCAAAAAGGCGAGGCCGATAGCCAGGGCGGGTGCCCAGCGAGGTTGCCAGCTTAAGAGGGGCAGCCCTCTGCTGGGTTTGGCTTCTTTCAGCACCGATTGAAGCTGGTACCTGGCTCTGGCTTTAAACTCAGCGCCGGGCTGGATAGCCAGTGCCTTTTTGGCGGCCACAGCCGTCTGGAGCAGCGGCTCAATTTCCCCAGCGTATTGTGGGTAGTCCTGGAGACATTGCTCTATCGTCTCTCCCTGAAGCAATCGCTCCAGGCAGTCATTCAGGATGTTGGCCAGTTCTTTATCCCTGTTCATTGTTTCCGGTCCTCGACATCGTCTTGCGCAGGGCGACGATGGCGCTGTGCTGTAACGCCTTTATTGCGCCCTCACTCTTGCTCATAACCCGGGCCGTCTCCGCCACCGATAGCTCACCGGCAAAGCGCAGACCAATCACCTCCCGCTGCGCCCTGGTCAGCTGCCGGGTGGCTGAAATCAGCTGCTCAATATCTAGGCTGCGCTCCGCCATTTGCTGCGGGTCGCTATCACTCCGGGAAGATGATTCATTAAGCGGCACCTTGATTACCTTCTTTTCCTTCCTCAAATAGTCGACCACCTGGTTATGGGCGATACGGAAGAGCCATGCCGAGAAGGGTATCCCCTGCCACTTAAAAGAGGCAATAGCCTGGAGGGCTTTGATGAAGACCTGCTGGGTAACATCCTCCGCATCTGCCTTACCTATTTTGAGAACCACATAGCGGTAAATCTTATCAAAGTAGTTCTCATATAGCTGGGCAAAAGCCTCTTTGTCCCCCTGTCGTGCCCGGTGGGTGAGGCTCTGCTCCTCTTGCACCTGGTAACCCTCCTCGCTAAACCTTAACCCTATTGTATAATGTGCCTGGGCTTGGCTGCAATTCGGTGTTACCCGATGCATATAATATAACGAGCCGGAGCAGTAAAGGTTAGCTTTTACCAATCGCCCTTGCCAGAGTGAGTATGTTACAATAATCCTGAAATTACCTCCGGAATGAGTTATGGCTTACTATTTGCGTTTAATGGGACCGGAAGACATTGCTCAGGTCGCTACCATTGACCACGAAGCCTTCCCGACCATGTGGCCACCGCCTGACTTTAAGAATGAGCTCAAAAACCGCCTGGCTCACTATATCGTTGCCGGTGAAGAAGGCAGAACGATTGAGGAAACCGAAGTAAAGGCTATTTCAGAGAGGGTCTTTTCCGGGCTGGTATCTCAGGTGCAGCGTCTGTTCGGTCATGAGCCTCTCTCGGGGGCAGAGGTGCCCGTCTTCAGGAAAGAGTATGTGGTCGGTTTTGCCGGCTTCTGGTTCATGGCTGGCGAGGTTCATCTCATCAACATCGCCGTCCGGGAGGAATGCCGCCATCACGGGATAGGAGAGCTGCTGCTGATATCGGTCATTGACCAGGCAACCGAGCTGAAAGCCCACCTGGTTACCCTTGAGGTGCGTGTCTCTAATAGCGCTGCGCTGAGTCTCTATGATAAGTTTGGCTTCAGCCGGGCCGGTTTGCGCTGCGCTTACTACACCGATAACCGGGAGGACGCGGTATTGATGAGTCTGGGAAATATCAGCTCGGCCTCGTTCCAGCGGCGCCTCCAGCAGTTAAAAGAAGCCCACTTTAACAAATGGGGGTATCCCTATAAGAAATTACCGGCTAAGTCCTGTGTTTCCGCCCGATAAATAAAAACGTCTCGCCATTGGCAGCTGGCCCGGCTATTTGTCAGCAAACTTTTCCGAAGCCAGCTCACCACCGATACCCCAGTTGTGCTTGGGGTTATCTTTGATGATAATTTCTACTGCCTCTGCGGGAACGCCGATAGCGGCGATGGCTGAGGTTATACCCTTTATCAGCTGTCTCTTCTGCTCAATGGCGCGCCCCTCCCACATTTCCACGGTTACTACTGGCATGCTACCTCCTCGTTTTACTTTTTATTCAGCGATTCAGGTCAGGCTGACGCGGGAAAAGAGAAGGTTGGCAATCAGCCCGGCGATGGGTGGGAAGAAGAAAGTACAGGCAAGGCGAATCACGGTGAATTGCCAGCCCATCATGCCGATTTCCAGTGGCAATCGGCTGACTGCCCACAGTGACCAGCCAGTCATAAAGGCAACCATGGTGCCGATACTGGCTCCAGCGCGTAACAGTCCGGCGGCGATGGGTAAGCTGACATAGGGGCCGCCCGGGGCTAGACCGCCCAGCAGGGTGCCAATGAATAAACCCCGGAAACCAGATTCCACCCCCACCCACTTGGATATCAATTCCTGCGGCACCAGAACCTGAATCATGCCGGCGATAATAAAGGCAAAGACAAGCAAGGGGATTATCTGTACCAGCAGGCTGCCGGCTGTTTTCATACCGAGAATATGTTCCCCGGCCCCCTTCTGAAAGCCAATATAGAGTAGCACTAGGGCGATTACACCCATGACAATAGTCGGGATAAGCATCTGCCGTATCCTCCTGCTTTTATTCATCTGGTTTCTCCGTCTTTTTAGGGCTTATTGCCGTTTGAATTTGGCTCTCAGGGCGTCTATTTCCTGCTGTTTCTTTAATTCTTCCTCGTGCCGTTGCAGTTCTGCCTCGGTAAGCGGTTCGCAGCTTTTAAGCTCATTGTTCTCAATCTTGATGGTGAAGAGCGCCCGACACTTCCAGCATCGGTACGGACCCTGATAGCCCGGGTCGGTCAGGGATAAACTGCCCTCGGTGCCACATTCAGCACATTTGATTTTTAGTATCATCTCTTAAGTTCAACTCCTTTCCTCTGGTTGTTTAATTATCCCTGTTTCTTTGAGGTAATCCTATTTGTTACCCACCGGCTTTGTCAACGCATTAATCGGTGTGGTTCTTCTTCACCAGCAGGCATATGTTGCGCGAGAAGAGCTTCAACGGAAAGCGATAAGCACTTTCCGGGAAGGACTTTAGCACCTGAAAACCGGCCTGTCGGGCCAGTTTCTCCAGCTCGGGATAGGAAAAGAGGTAGTAGTAGCGGTACAGGGTTTTATTCTTGGTGCGCCAGGGCACTGCCACCTCGCTCCGATGGAACCAGAACCGGGGCTGCCAGTGGTTCCATACCGTGATGAAGGCTTCACCACCCGGCTTCAAGACCCGCCTCAGTTCGCTCAATGCCGCCAGCCGCGGTTCTTTTTCGGCAATATGGTGATAGGTGGCTACCGAGATTGCCCAGTCAAAACTCTCATCGCCGTAGGGGAGGTGGCTGACCTCGGCCAGGGTCAGACTGACACTGAATTTGAACTTTTGTGAGTATCGGTGGGCAAAGCGGAGCATTTCCGGGGAAAAGTCGGCACCGTAAAGCTCAAAGCGGGACTGGAAGGGGAGAAAGTCCGGCCCGTGGGCACAGCCCAGGTTGAGCAGTCTCCCTTTCTGCCACCGCCGGGCCATCTCCTCCAGCTCACTGCGAAAGATGGACCAGTGGCGGAAGTTATACCAGCCCGGGGCAATCTGGTCAAAGACGTTTGTGGTCATCAGCTTCATTCTGTTAAACTGTCGTTACCGGGAAGTATACTATGAAAAAATTGACCAGGACAATATCCGGGGTTACCCCGGTGGCGGTGATGACGCTACCCATGCCTTGCCCCGGGCAGTGCATCTATTGCCCCACCTTTCTGGATATCCCCCAGAGCTATACCCCGGAGTCGCCGGCGGCGATGCGCGCCCGGCAGTGCGACTATGATGCCCGAAAGCAGGTTGAACTGAGGCTGAGAGTGCTCACCGATATGGGGCACCCCACTGATAAGATTGAGCTGATAATAATGGGGGGCACCTTTCTGGCTTACCCCAAAGATTATCAATACCAGTTCGTCAAGGACTGCTATGATGCCTTGAATGGCAGCCAATCGGTCAGTCTGGAAGCGGCCAAGTGGCTCAATGAAACGGCCAGCCACCGCTGTGTTGGGCTTTGTATCGAGACCAGACCGGACTGGTGCGGGCCGGCGGAAATAGACGGCATGCTTGAACTGGGTACCACCCGGGTGGAGCTCGGCGTCCAGACACTGGATGACGAAGTCTACCGGCTGATTGGCCGGGGGCACGGGAGTGAGGAGGTGGTCAGGGCGACCGCCTTGCTCCGCCAGCACGGCTTCAAGGTGCACTATCACTGGATGCCCGGCCTGCCCGGCGCCACGCCCGAGCTTGACTTGGCGCTGACCCGGAGGCTGTTCAGCGACAGCCGCTTCCGACCGGACGGGCTGAAGCTTTACCCGACGATGGTGGTCACCGGCACCGAGTTGGAGAAGTGGTATCAGGCGGGGCGCTACCAGCCCTATGATGCCGAGACCATGATTAATCTAATAGTTGACATAAAATTAACAGTGCCCAAGTATGTCCGCATCTCAAGGGTGCTTCGCGACATCCCGGCCAAGTTTATTGTGGCTGGCTTGAAAGACTCGCTGCGGGATGTGGTCAAACAGCGGATGGGGGAGAGAGCCATTGAGTGCCGGTGTATCCGGTGCCGCGAATACGGGCACCGGGTGCGTAATGGCTGGGAAACAGGTGAACCGAGAATGGTCAGGCTGGATTATGAAGCTTCAAATGGCCGGGAGATTTTTCTTTCTTTTGAGGATGAGAATGAAACGCTGTTTGGTCTGCTGCGGATGAGAGTCCAGCCCGAGCCGATAGCCGGGCTGGGGCTGGAAAATAGCCGGAATCTGGCTATAATCAGGGAATTGCATGTCTACGGGCCGGAGGTCTCCCTCGGCCAGCAGAGTGCTGCCGCCGCCCAGCATAAGGGGCTGGGCAAGGCGCTGCTGGGGGAGGCGGAGCGAATTGCCGCTGAAGAATTTCAGGTGCCGGTGATTGCGGTTTTGAGCGGGGTGGGGGCTAAAGAGTATTACCGCACTGAATTTGGCTACCGCTCGCAGGGCGATTATATGGTCAAGAGCCTGGCTTCAGGCTGAAAGTGAGTTTTAGGTCTGGTCTTAGCCCCGGCTTGAGAGCAACAGGGAGATAGAGAGTGCCAACCAGAATGGGGCTGATTATTGTTACCGCTATGATGTCACTGGTTTTGCTTGGCGGGAGCTGTGCCCCCGCCCCGGATTTCGATAAACGGGTGAAGTCAATTGTTAAGCCCTACCGCTTCAGTATCGCTGGCTGGGAGTTCAGGGCGATTCCCGCCGAGGTCGGCAAATGGCTTTTCCACGGCTCTCAGAAGGCAAATGACGAGGTTAACCTGGTTAGCGAGTACTTTGCTACTGTTGGGCAGATAAAGAGCCTGAAAACAGAGATAGAAGCCGTCAAAAAAGGCGATAAAGCGGGCAGCCTGGATTCACTGCAAACGAAACTGGGCGGCTTGCTGGAGCAAAGGGCAGCCCACGATGAGATGGTAGAGGGGATAATTGCCCGCCAGATAAAAGAGACCCTGGTGGAACAGGGTATCTACAATCCCGTGGTCGGGTGGAAAGTGAGCTTTCCCCCGCTCGTTTTTAGATTAGAACCCCCGCCCAACCTGCTGGTGATTTCACCAAGAGAGCGCATTGAGAGCATGCGCGAAATTCCCCTCCAGTCGGGTATCAGCCGGGACGAGGTAGAAGCTATTGAAGCTGAGATTGACAAGCTGAATGTTTCCTCACTGGTGGTGGGGTTGGGTGGTTTTGCCACCTATCCCAGTGTGGTCAGTAATGAGACTGATTTGCAGTTTACCCTGAATACGGTGGCGGAAGAGTGGCTGCACCAGTACCTGGCTTTTAAGCCGCTCGGCTTCCGTTACCTGCTTGACCTGAGCGGTATCGCCCGGAACTATGAAATTGCCACCATGAACGAGACTCTGGCCGGCATGGTCGGCAAAGAGATTGGCGCCATCGTCTATGAAAAGTACTACGCTCAACCGGAAAGTCAGCCGGCGCCGCCAGCCCAGCCCGATTTTGACTTTAACCGGGAGATGCGGGAGATAAGAAGGGCGGTTGACCAACATCTGGCTCAGGGTGAAATCAAGACGGCTGAGGAGTTTATGGAACAGAAACGCCAGTATCTGGCCAGCAAAGGCTACTATATCCGGAAGCTAAATCAGGCCTATTTTGCCTTTCACGGGGCTTACGCCGATAGACCGACCTCAATTAGCCCCATCGGCGTTGAGATGAAAGAACTGAGACAGCAGAGTGTTTCTCTTAAGGAATTCCTGGAAACGGTCTCGGAGATGACCAGCCGCCAGGAGCTGAAAGAGGCATTGGGCGGGGAGTTTAGCCAGTGAAAAGTTATGACGTTATCATTGTGGGCGCTGGACCGGTGGGGAGTTATATGGCTTACCAGCTGGCGGAGAAGGGGCATAGCGTGGCGGTGGTGGAGCAGAAGGCAGCCTTGGGGGATAAAATCTGCTGCGCCGGCATTATCAGCCCCAGGTGTGTTGAATCATTTGCGTTTGGCGAAGATATTGTTCTAAGGCGAGTCAACAGTGCCAAGCTATTTTCCCCCTCGGGCAGGCTGCTCAGGATGTGGAGGCCGGAAACCCAGGCCTGCATCATTGACCGGGTGGGGCTTGATGCCTCGCTGGCGAAACAGGCCCAGAGCAGGGGGGTGGACTACTGGCTGGGTAGCCTGGTCAGCAGTATCAATATTGGCGATGAAGGCGTCAAGATTGAAGCCGTCCGGCAGGGCGAGCGCCTGGATTTCGGGGCAAAGGCACTGGTTATAGCTACCGGCTTCGGCTCAAGCCTGACCCAGCCGCCGGGGCTGGGCAAGGCTGGTGATTCGGTTATGGGGGGTCAGGTAGAGGTGATGAGTGGGGTGGAGGAAGTCGAGGTCTATTTCGGTCGGGAGGTGGCGCCGGGCTTTTTCG
>Ga0209635_10002223_pt1 | contig 14795 bp, 13 predicted proteins | sample DeeMarSWOR230_32_FD_187463 | JGI IMG/M metagenome (GOLD analysis project Ga0209635, IMG submission 187463) | Marine sediment microbial communities from White Oak River estuary, North Carolina - WOR-2-30_32 (SPAdes) (version 2) | ecosystem: Environmental > Aquatic > Marine > Intertidal zone >... | reverse complement strand
TTGCTGATATTAGAATCACAGATGTTTTTGAAAACAATCTACGCATCCAATAACTTGTATGTAAATTCCAGAAGTAGCTAACCTCAACTAGATTTTTACCAGTTTCAGTAAGTTCAATTGTATTGTTTTGTTTGATTTCTATTAATTTCTTGCGGTTTGCTTTTTGTATATACTCATCGGTATCATTATCTTCAATGACAACTTGTTTTGTTGCAGAAAGAAAAAATAAACGCATTTGAGATTTTAAATCTTCAATATCTTGTACTCCATCATAGATAAGACATAAAAAGCCATATAAAAAATCTTCGTGAGGGTCTCTATGATGTCCATCATAATATTTCTTTACGAAATTTTGACCTTCTCCTTTTGGACCAAATTTTAAATCTTTTCTTGAATATTTCGATTTCAAATCAGCTAAAGGCATTAAGTTATATTATACGACATAAAAATTATATATTTCCGAATTACTATAAATCGAAAATATCATACGAATAAAAAAAATTAAATTGAGGAAAATTGATTGAACCAAAACTTTTTCTGGAATTTCTAAAAAATAGAAGAGCTATTCGTAGTTTTAAAGAAAAAAAGATTTCGGACAAAGAAATTGAGATGATTTTAGAAGCAGGTAGATGGGCTCCTAGCGCTTCGAATAGACAACCTTGGGAATTTATCGTTATCAAAAATGAAGAAAAAAAGCAAAAATTAGCGAAATTAGCTAGATATGGAGGATTTATAGGAGATGCTCCAATTGTTATAGCTATTATTGGAAAAATCAAACAAAATCCAAGATGGTATATCCAAGATACGTCATTAGTATCAATGAACATGATGCTAATGGCTTGGGCTTTAGGTGTAGGTACTTGCTGGATTGGTTCAATGGATCGTGAAAAAGCGAAAAAAATCCTTGGACTCGGGGAAAATGATTTTGTACTTACAGTCCTACCAATGGGGTATATTAAAGGTGAGATTCCAAAACCCACATATAGAAAAAAGTTAGAAAAAATTGTTAAGGAAATTTAAAAGAAGTATTATATTGTTATTGTTAATTCTTCAAGTGTTTCAGGAGCTTTTGTTAATTTTTGATAACCATCTTCTGTAATTAATACTGTATCAGAATGACGAAAACCCCCTAATGCAGGTATATATATTCCTGGTTCGATGCTAATTATCATGTTTGGTTCAAGCTTTCGGTTATATCCCTCAGCAATATAAGGAGCCTCATGACCAGTTATTCCAAACCCATGACCAGTACGATGAATTATGTAATCACCATAACCTTTTTCTAATATAAAATTCCTCACTTTTTTATCTATTTCACTCATTATGGTACCTGGTTTTAAAAGATTATAAGCTAAGGCTCTTGCGTTAATCATAACTTCAAATGGTTCTTTGGCTTTTTCTGGAACATGTCCTAAGAAAAAGGTGCGTTCTAGCTCAACACCATAACCATCAACTTGGGCTTGAACTATAGAAACATGAGGCCCTCCTTCTTCCATCTTGGTAAAAATGTGAGGAATTAAATGTGGATCATGAGAAATTGAAGGTGGCCAGACTGCAGCAGTTGTTTGTGTAGCTCTAAAATTAGCATTAGGAATATCTTGTACAATCTTTGAGCTCATAGCATTTGTGACTTCTTTATAGAGAGCAAATTCAAGAACTTTTGGCCGACACTTCTTAACTAAAACCCTATGTCCTTTATTAACAATTTTACATGCGTGAATTGTTCTCCCTATTTCATAATCTGTTTTAATGATTCTTGCCTCTTCAATAAGATCTCTTATGATTTTTTTACCAGGAGTTTTGTCTACTATACCCATCGGCATCATAGATTCAATTCCTACAATAGCATCTTTATTAATTAATTTCTGGTAGTAATCAAACCAATTTTCACCCTCACGAGCAGGAAATTCATAATAAATTATAAAATCAAGCTCTGATATTGCTCGTTGTTCAAGATGTCCTTTCTCTAATAGAGGAATTAACATTTTTGGAAGCCCTTCTTTTGGAATAATTAAAATAAAGGGTCTTTCATGGACATAAAAAGCAAAATTGGTTAAATAATAGATGTTAACTGGATCGAAAGAAATATAATAATCTAAATTTTCTCTTTTCATTAAAATTCTTACTTTTTCTAATCGATTAGTTAATTCCTCTTTATTTGGAGGGGAAGTGATTGCTTTATAGTCTGTTTTCATTGCATATTTCCTCCTTTTACTTTTTTACAAATTTTTCAAGTCTTTTTCTAACTTCTTCAGATTGGCCAGTAGTAATCATTGCAATAGATTCGCGAGTTAAAACAGATTCAATATTTAAATCTTGGTTTTCATTAATGAATGATTTTGTATATTTTAAAGCAAGATGATCTTTAGCTATAATCATGTTAGCAGTTTTCTTCAAAATTCTGTCTAAACTTGTGGGTGAACATAGTTGATTAATTAATCCTATATTCAAGGCTTCTTCAGCGGTAATTTCTTTACCCAATATCATCAATTCTTTAGCTCTTGTTTCTCCAATAATTCGTGGTAACAATTTAGTAGAAGCATTTGAAAAGAAAAGACCAACACCAACTTCAGGAAGCATAATTTTTGTATCTGAAGTAGCTATTCTTATATCGCATGCAAGAGTATGCTCAAATCCTCCACCTATAACCCAACCATGATACCCTACAATTATAATGCCCGGGTGTGACATCATAGCTCTTGTTAGAATTTGCCATGATTCCAGAAATTCGACAGCCTCGGCTAACCTATCTTTTGTGGTCAATAATTCATATCCATATTTTAAGTCAGCTCCAACTGTAAAGTGCTTACCATTAGCTGCATAAATTACACACACATCTTCATTTTTCGCACTCAATTTAAAATATTCAATTAATTTTTTAAGAACATTTAAATCGATAGTATTTCGTTGGTCTGGTTTATTCAATGTTATTTTTCCTATGTCACCCTCTTTTTCATATAAGACAATATCTTCCAAAATCAATTTCTCCTCAATATTTTTTAAATTTTAAATATAATTTGAATTGTTCAATATATTTCGGAATAAAAATTTTATTATCCTTTTTTAAAAAAGGGTTTAAAGTAAAGGCTCCTAATTAATACTAAAAGAAGCGAGTATGAAAAAATGGTATTAGAAAAATTAGAACCAAAAATCGTTTGGTATATTTTTGAAGAAATAATTGCTAAAACACCACATCGTTCTAAAAAGGAAGATAAAATTAGAAACAAGATTAAAACTTGGTTAATTGAGCAAGCAGAACTAAAAAGACTCGAAATTAATATTTCTGAAGATTCGGTTGGTAATATTTTAGTTAAAAAACCGGCTACAAAAGGGATGGAATCAATACCTCCCTTACTTTTTCAAGCTCATTTAGATATGGTATGTGAAACAGATAGACCAGAGGGGTATAACTTCGATGAAAATGGAATTCCCATAAGAATACAAGATAATGGTGAGTGGATTGATGCTGATGGAACCACTTTGGGAGCAGATGATGGAATAGGGGTGGCATTAGCATTGGCACTTTTAATAGATGATGAAAAAGTCACCTCGCATGGACCCATTGAAGTTCTCTTTACTGTTAATGAAGAAGATGGCTTTACTGGAGCTACAAATCTAGATGTTAAAACACTTGATATTAAAAGTAATTATATGATAAATTTAGATAGTGGTCCAATTGGAGAAATTACAATTGGTTCCGTTTGTGGAAGGAGAACGTATTTTAGAAAAGAATTTGAATGGTTAAAACAAGATACTTTGAAAAATCTACTATTCTTTGAATTAACTATTGATGGTTTATTAGGAGGACATTCTGGAGGAGATATTCATTTACCTAGGGCAAATGCTAATGAATTGATCAGTAGAATTTTATCAAATATAAGCCAACATATAGAATTCTATTTATGCAGATGGAATGGAGGTACAGTATCTAATGTTATTACTAGAAATGCTGAAATAAAATTTGCTATAAATTCAAAATATGAAGCGTTTTTTGAAAATTTGATTCAAGATGAATTAGCAATAATATATGATTATTACAAAGCTTCAAGAGAAGGATTTCCAATACTGGAACCTGATATAAATATTACTTGGAAAAAAGGAAAACCAGAAAAATATCTATCAGCTGAGGATACAAAACTTATCATTTCCACTACAAGCCTTTTTCCCCAAGGAGTCTTAAGATATTCACCATTTTATGAAAACTTTCCTGAATCTTCTAATAATTTTGCCATAGTATGGACAAAAGATAATAGAATTATTATACGGCTCTATCCTCGAAGTATTATTCGATCTGAATTGAATTCATTTGTACAATCCATGGTTCAACTGGGGGAACTAGGAGGTTGGCAGATGGAATTACGTGATATATTACCAGAATGGACGCCCCAACCTGAATCAAAATTTCTTAAATATGCCAAAGAACAATATGAATCAATTTTACAAAGACCTGTTAAATCTAGTATTGTTCATGGAGGTTTAGAAACTGGAAGGATAAGCCAAAAGATTCCTGGAATTCAAATGATTTCTATTGGTCCTACAGTTGACGGTGAACACACACCTAATGAAAAGTTAAAAATTGTGGATGTTGGAATAATTTATGAGTTATTAATCAAAATTTTGATGAATTTTTCAATTATAGAAAATTAGACTAGCTAAAAAAACAAAACAAAACATTATTCTAAGCATCTTCTAATTCAATCACTTTACTTAACTTTTCTTTTATTTCTGCTTGTTTCTCTTTGGATAATTTACAATCTGTAATTTTCCAAAATCTATATTCGTGATTGAGATATGCAGGACATTCTACTCTTATATTTGTAGGACACTCTGCGAATTGCCAACATTGAAATATTTTTTCTTCATAAAATTTATGAAACTTCTTAGGTAATTTCTTATAATCAAAATTCGTCTCTTTAACAAATTTATCCAAATCGTTTGAATTATACGTATTCCAGAATAATACTTTTTTATATTTGTTTTCTTTCTTCTCAAGATAGTTAAACATAGCCGCCATCGATTTTCCCGTATATGTGGTCTCTAATTTAAAATTCTTGCGATGCCCCTCTAATTCCATTACTTTATCAATGGCAGCTTGACCTCTAATAGTTTTAATTCCATAGCTAGACCCAAGATATCCAGATACAAATTCAAAATCGTCTTCTGAAACTTTAATATCTGGGATTGATTTATCATTTTTTCGTAGGTAATTGATAGCTTTATTGGCATTTTTCATTACAGCTGAAGGGTTAGAAGTTAAAGATGTATATACTGCTACAACATGTATTTTTGTCTTCAATCCCATTAATTTGCATCCTGCAATAAGACCAGCTGAAGTTCCAGTAGATCCTCCTGGAATAAAAATTACATCTGGCTCTGGAATTATTTTTCGATCAATTTGTTTTTTTAATTCAATAATAGCATTTACAAATCCAATTGTTCCAAGAGGAGATCCTATTCCAAATAGAGGTGAACCTCCAGGGAACATTAAGAAATATTTTGGATGAAATAATTTGAAAAATAAGAATTTTGCAAAGGTGCTAATATCTCCTTTACCAAGATGGAGTTTAGCTCCAAAATGGTTAAATAATAATAATGAACGTTGGACATGCCAAGTTAAAGGTTGATGGACAAGATAAAGGGTACATTTTAAAGGTGGGTTTAATTGATGACACACTATAGCACACGCTAATCCATGATTTGTTCCAATGCCTCCATTTGTCACAACCCCTTTTTTCTTTTTTTGTAAAACTTTCCCAAAAATAAATTCAAACTTTCTTAACTTATTTCCTCCATAAGTTTGATGATTTTTATCATCACGTTTGACATAGATTTCTCCACCTTCTAAATCGAATTCTTTTTCTAATTCAGTAAGCCTGTCTATTTTAGTGGGTAAGTTAGTTAATAGAGAAATCCAAGGAATCTTACCTTCTAAACCTGGATATAATTCAAATAAATAAGGTTTTTCTTTTTCCATAATCATAAAAATAAAATATAGAAAAAAAAGTTATTAGATTATATTTACAATTTAGATGTATCGAACTATGAGATTTAATTTTGAGGTTGAAAGACTAGCCCAAGAAAAAGACTAAATTTTTCTCTTTTTTTTGTATTTGTCTAAATTTTTAACTTAGAATAAATCCATTATCTTTTGGGGAAATGAGTTTCTGTACCAAAAATTTGTCAAAATGCTTTTGAATCATAATTAATTCGGCTATAATTTCATATTCTTTAAACATAGTATAATATTTATATATAAAATTTTTACCCTTGAAATCGTTTACCATTATTGGTTTAATCTCTGAAAACTGAGTTAAAATTCGTTCATCACGTTTATAGATTATTAATTTATACTTCTCTAACTCTTCTTTTATAGTCTTTTTTCCTTCGATAATTCCTCTATGTCCTGTAGCAACAATATCTATATTTAATTGTTCAAGTTTTTCAATAGATTTTTCGAAATCAAGCAAATCCGAATCAATTCCGGCATAAAATACAAAATTAGTCAAATCTATATCCGCTAAAAAAGCTAACTTTGAATTTAACTCATAAAAAGAGCAATGCCCTGCCGTATGTCCTGGAGTGTGAACAACTTTTAAATTTAAATGATCTCCTATCTTAATTATGTCATTATTTTCAAAAGTTTTTTCAATTTTAGTATTTTTTAATCTAAGGCCTTCTTCTAATCCAGTAAACTCCTCAGCAGCAGGAGTGTTCGAAATACCATAATAATCATTGAATTTATCAACGTTTTCAATCAAATATTTATCATTAAAATGAATTAAAAAGTTTGCATTTGGGAATATTCTATTTCCAGAAGTATGATCTTCATGCCAATGTGATAATAGTACATTATTTATCGGGAACTTTCTTTTTAATTTTCTTAATAATCTAGTTGAGATACCTGTATCAATAATATAATCTTCAATTAATAAAGAGTGTGAATAAGGATATTTGCCATTTCTTGCTCCTTCAATGAAATAAATTTCTGGAAACTCATCTGAAATTAAGTGAATAAAGTCATCCATATTAATTTTAATTCAGGATAAATTTATAATAGAAAATACAGTAAAAATCTTAAATTTTTCCTAGTATTTATAAAATCTATTGTACAAATCTGAAAAAAATATTGCTCTTTTTATTCTTTTTTAAATAAATTATTGTTGGATTTATTATAATTAATTTTCTCAAATCAAAAATGTATTATAATTGCCCAAACTGTTCCAGTATGAAAAAGCCCAAAATTATTAAATATTTTCCACCTATTATCGTAAAGTGTTTGGATTGTGAGTATGAAAATTCAGAGCAGAAATTCGTACAAAAAGACGAAACTCACCAGGTGGTTATGCATTAAATAAAAAGGGTTTTTTGTAATTATTTATTTTTTTCTAATATTTTAAAAAGCAAGTTTTAATATAAAACTCCAGACACATGCATTTACTTTTTATCACTTATAAAGAACATCTTTCTTTTCGAGTGCACTTTTTTAAAATGATCTTTATATTTTTCAATTTCATCCTGAATTTCTTCTAATTCTTTATTTTCCAACATTTTATTAAAAATATTTAGTGTTGACAAGTATAATTTAGGCACAAATGTATCAATTTGAGAAAGCTGATAAGCTAAATCTAATATTGATGAGTAACCTATTTTTAAATTAATTTCTCTATTTTTAATTTTCTGTAGAATCTCCTTTTCGAGTTTTCTTCTCGAAATATTACTCCAAATTAATTCATACACAAAATAATTTACAGCTTGCACAGCTTCTGTTAAAAGAGCTGTACCTGTAGCAATTGCTATACTACGTGTTAAAGCGTATGCAGTTACAGTTCCTAAGACTAAAGTAATTCCCCTATAAATCAAACTTTTAATTAAAGTAGTTTTCCATTCAATATTTTGAGTTTCCATAGAGCTATACCATTTAAAAGCAAAAATTAACTAAAGGATCAATATTCCTTTTGATATTTAAATATATATAAAAAACGATTGCTTTTTGCGATATATATTTTATAAATTTATATAGCATATTCAATTTTTATTACTTCAACGCATAATAGCGATGATATAAATAAAATTGAAAAAATCATTTCTGAAATTCGTACAACATATCTATAAATAGAGATACCCCCTTAATAACTCTTAGCGATATAAACAGTACAGGATGCCGGTTTACCACAAATTAAACATGTTGCAAATTCGTGCTTTTCCTCATCGACTCTTTTACCTCTAACAAACCCTCCTATTTCTTTTTCAACCAGTTCCGCGCAACTATAAGCATCCATATCGATTGAACAAAATCCACAACACACGATTTTTCCGTTATTAATCGCTTCTATGGCTGCATCTTTTTCATATACACATTCAACTTGAGACTCAAAATCAATAAGTGACTTCTCTTTTATTTCTTTCGTATAATTTGCAGCGATTTTATCAATCTGAGATTCTAATTCTGCCTCTTTAATGGTAGATTTTTTATCATCATGACGTTTAATGAGGATGATTTCTCCTTTTTCAATATCTTTAGGTCCAATTTCAATTCTGATAGGAACACCCTTCAATTCCCAAAAATAGAATTTATTACCAACAGATTCATCAGAATCATCAATTTTCACTTTGAATTTATCTTTTAGGTGATTATATATTTCCTTAGCTTTCTTAATTACGATTTCTTCTTTACCTTTATAGATAATTGGAATAATAATTATTTGAATTGGTGCTAAATCAAAAGGCAAAATTAAACCTTTATCATCTCCGAGATAAGCAATCATTGCCCCATATATTCTACTTATCGCTGGACCATAACATGTTTGATATCCATATTTTTCTTCACCATCTCTATCGATAAACTTTACATTAAAAGGTTTAGAGAAATTTTGACCAAGCAAATGAGTTGATGGCAATTGTAATACCTTTCCTGAACCCATTAAAGCATCTGCCGCATAAGTAGAAATAGCTCCGGGGAATTTGTCCCATTGTGGTCTTTCGAAAAATATTATAGGGATTCCAAACTCATCTTGTAGCATTTTATATGTTACTTCCATGTCTTCTTTTACCTGTTCTAGGGCTCCTTCCATTGTTGAGAATACGTCATGACCTTCTATCCAATGAAATTCTCGTGCTCTAAAGAATGGTCTCGTCATTTTTCCTTCATAGCGCCATATTTGACATGAAAGATATCTTTTAAAAGGTAAATCCTTATAACTTCTAATCCATAATGAATACATTTTATATAAGGCAGTCTCACTTGTCGGCCGTAAGGCTAATCGCTCAGATAATTTACCTGAACTACCTGCTTCAGTGACCCAAAATACTTCTGGGGCGAACCCATCTACATGCTCAGCTTCTAATAAAAAGTTACTCTCTGGGATTAGTGAGGGCATAGTTAATGGAAGGTGTCCGTTTTTTTCCATTAATTCTTCATATTTAGCATACATTATTTTTATTGTTATGGTAGCCCATTCTCTATAAACAACAAAACCCTTGATATTATATCGAATATCAGCTAACTCCGCCTTGTTGATTAATTCAGTATACCAAGCAGAAAAATCCTCTTCCTTAGAAACAGTAATTCCCGTTAAAGGAATCTCTTTTTTCTTTTTTGCCATAGTCTATTTTAAAAATAATTGAAATGTTAAATATTTTATGAGTAAAAACTAAAAATCTAAAATATGGTACTAGATTAGAAGGAGTCTTTTTAAGTTTAATTAACCATTATCTAACAAAAGCTTCGCATCTGTTAGAATAAACCCAGCATGTATAAGGGCCTTAAATTTTTTTGACTCTAAAAAATTTTTAATTTCTCTTCCTACCCTTTCAGCTTCTGCCTCATCTATTCCATGAGAATATTCGATGACTGATTTTACTGTCTTTAATAAATATTTATCACTTTCACGTGGAGTAATGATGGAGATCGATTTTGCTCCAGCAATTTGACCAATTTTTTTTAGCTCTTGTTCTAAAGGACCAATTGCAAAAAATTCTCGATTTTTCTGTTCAATTTTTTCTGCCAAGATCTTTTCTAAATTGTCTCTTGTCCGTTTATCATAAAAAGCTGTTAATTCTTGAGAACAAATTCGTTTGTATTTACCTGAAATTAATTTATCCTTTTCTTGTATAAACTGTATTAGGTTATCATAATATCTTTCATCAAGTTTTTGGAAAGTTTCTACATTCTTTACAAAATCGGTTAAATAATCAATTAAATCAAAATAGAATTTCAATTCAGACTTAATTTGTAATTTATCATTAATCTCTTTTATTTCGGGGTAATATTTCTTCAATATTTCATTAATCTGCTTGTTACAGGCAGCACATAATTTAGCAATCATATCTACACTGCTAATTGACTTCTTACGTACCTGTTCTAATACATCATTATCTAATTTTGATAAATTCTCAAATATTTCAATAATTTTTGCTCTATATTTTTTTTCAATATAAGACATTTCTAAGAAGAAAATAGAGTAGACATTTAAAACATTATATTTTTGAAAAAAGTTATTAAATCTTCAAGGAAAATAAAGGTATTTGGATATAACTCTTCCAGAAAATTAATCTTTCAGACTAACTAACTTTTTTCTCCTTTCTATAAACCAAAAAAAGTACCCACAGTCATGACTGTACCACTTATGAGAGAAACGGTAAAATTATCATTTAAATTGAAAGAAAATAGTTCAACTAAAGGTGCTGTAATACCTCCAATTACCAAGATTGCCCATGGAATATCTAGACTATGATATAGGATGAACCCAACAATCAAAACACAACCACAATACGCTAATGTCCCCTCAAGCGTCTTATTAAAAATCTTATGTCTTCCAAAGGCAAGACCGAAAAGTTTTGAAAAGATATCACCAAAAATCAGGAAGGTTAGAGAGATTATTGCAATATAATCTTCAAAAAGAAGTATAGCTATAAACGCTGCAACTAAAAATAAGGTCATAGATGAAAATTTTTTTTCCTCTTGCCTTCTAAACAATGCCTTCACTTTGGTCGTCAATACTACATTTGTTTGACGATGGATAAATCTTATGATGTCAAGAAAAATAAAACATAAACCTACTATTCCTATTATAATAAGAGCTAATGTTTGTGAATAGAAAACATAAAATAAAATAAATAAAACGGCAAAAGGACGTGTTGCAGTTCGCCACCAATGACCTTTAAAATTTTCATCTTGAATGGTCATTTTTTTCTTAATTATTATGTTATAAAGTTGTATAGAAACAATATATGTAAGGATTATGGTTAAGTAGATAGTGTATTGGACTTCAGGGTAATAAACAAAAAGAGCATAGGCAAGTACAGGAATAACAGTAATCCCTACAAGCTCTCCAGTTTTGGTTACATATCCAAAAATAGCAACAATCAAAAAAAGAAATAGCAGGATAAAGAAAATTTCGAGACTATATGAAAAATAGCCAACAAGATAATATAATAAAATGCCTGTGGAGGTAGCTACTCCTTGTCCTCCTCTGAACCTTAGATAAAATGGGAAAATGTGTCCGAGGATTGTAGCAAATCCACTAATCTGTATGAAGATGTATTCTGCTCCAATCACTGCCGCGATGAACATAGATATCAATCCTTTTAATGTATCATAAATAGCTGTGGGAACAGCATATGATAACCCTAGGGTTTTAAATACATTTGAAGTACCAGCATTACGAGTTCCTACCTCTCTTATATCAATATGTTTTAATCTACCGAATATATATGCCGGATTAATTGTACCTATAACATACCCTATACATATACATAATATATTTATTAATATTATAATCCCATTCACAGAATCACCGATTTGTGATAAGAGTCTATTCTTTATAAATATATTTTGGCATACTTGATTGTTGAAGACGTCTTATTTTTTTTTCAAATTAAAAACCAAGAAGGGTAATTACTGTCATAACGGTCCCGCTTAATATGGGTACAGTAAAATTATCGTCAACCCCTATGGGTAAAAATTCAATAATTGTAGCAGTAATTCCTCCACATAAAAGCAAAATTAAAGGATAATTGAATGATGCAAACATTATATAACCACAGATTAATACACATCCAAAAAAAGATAGCGATCCCTCAACAGTTTTATTGAAAAGTTTATGTCTTCCAAAAGCAAGCCCAAATACCTTACCAAACATGTCACAGAACGTTAAATAAATTATAGCAATAATAGCAATAGTCATTTCAAATAAAAGAACGGTAACGAAAAACCCTATTAGAAATATTGTCATTGTGGAGAATTTCTTTTTCTCCTCTTTCCTAAAAATCTTTTTTATTCTCTCTGTGAAGAGTATATTTGCTTGTCGATGAAGGAATCTTACGAGGTCTAAAGCGATAAAACATAATCCTACAATCCCGATAACAATAAGAGCCATTTCTTTTGAATAGTATATATAAAAAACAAGAAATAGCAAGGCAACTGGCCGTATTATGACCCGCCACCAATGGGATTTGAAAGTTTCATCTTCTATTCTCAGTTTTTTATCCTTTATAATATGATAAATGCAAAATGAAAAAATGTAAGCAAGAATTACCCAAAAGAAGAGATTATATTGAACATGTGGATAAAATACAAAGACAGTATACCCAACAAGAGGCAGAATTATTGCCCCTAATATCTTTCCCGTTCTAGACACATATACAAAAATCGAAATAATTAATGCCATATAGAAAAAAAAGAAAAACATTTCAAGACCAACTAGTAGATAATTTACCATATACATAATTAAAATTCCAGTCGCACAAGCTAGCCCTCGTCCACCTTTAAAACGAATATAAAATGGAAACACATGCCCAGCAATTGCTGCCAATCCACTTAAGTGAGCAAAAAAGTAATCTGCTCCTAAGAAAAAAGCTAAAAAAATAACCCCAACACCTTTTAAGGTGTCAAAAATTGCAGTTGGAATCGCGTAGGCTTTTCCTAAAGTACGAAAAGTATTCATCGTCCCGGCAATCCCTGTGCCTTGCTCTCTAATATCAATCTTTTTAATTGTTCTAACTAAAATGTAAGCAGGAAGAATTGAACCAATTAAGTACCCAATAACGGGGCTCAGTATATTAATAAATATCGCATAAGGATCCATAAAAACATCTTTTTTTGGAGTATTTTATTATAAGAAATATTTCGTCATCTTTATTAATAAGTTTTCAGAAATGTGATCTCTTAAGAATCCTAAAATAACTATGAATAGCCAATCTGCATTAGAATTAAAAAATATTAAAAAAAAAGAAAAATAAAAAAATCAATCAATTAGTTCAAATTTAATTAATCCTGAAATAGATTAACCAATTAGCCTAATTTGCTTTTTATTTGCTTAGATCTGCTTCTTAATGTAACTTCGGTGACTTTAGCAATTTCTGATACTTCTGCTTGAGTTTTACGACAATTGCTTGCCTTAGCAGCCATATAAATAACACTCGCTGCTAACCCTTTTGGATCTTTCCCCGTGCGAAGTAAGCCATTTTTGGACGCTTGGGCAAGCATGTTGATTGCCTTCTTTTGTACCTCCATAGGTAAACCCAAATCGTTACCGAACCGAAATACTAGCTGTTCAGCGGTGATCGGTTTATATCTAAGCGAAAGTTCCGGGAGGACCTCTTTAACAATCATCCCTAAGCTTCTATGGACAGTTCGCCTTGGAGTCATTGAAGAATCGCATACTTCCTCTAAGAGTCTAGGAAATTCATGTACTCGGATCGCAGCGTATAACGCAGCGGCAATAAAACCATCAATTGATCGACCCATCGTTAACTTCTTCTTAGCAACAACTGAATAAATCTTCCACGCAGTTTCTTTAATATACTCCGGGATATTCATCTTAGAAGTAAGCATCTTCAATTTTGGCTTTGCTTCCCAGAAATTTCTTTCAATACTGGAGATTAATGAATTCTGAATTTTAGAAAGTCTTGAGAATAATGTTTTACCCTTTGCATTGATGAGTCTACCCTTACTATCGATTTTGGTGTTTGGTAACATAGTTCTGGGCCCAAATTCCCTCCACCGCGGTTCAGTCCTTCTCCTCTTGTTCACCTCTTCTACAGTATATGCCCGTCTCTCATTTCCAACCAAATTGCGACTCTGAATCATTCCGCAACTTAAACAAACGATATCTCCATCTTTGGACTCAATACACGGATTATCACAGCATTGCTCACTGCAACTTTTCTCATCTGAACTATCAGTTCTTTCCGAATAGTGCCGAAGTCTATCTTTGTAGCTCATATTTTTTCACATTTATGTATTAATTCTAAATATATATCCATATTACGGATACTAAAACTTAATTGTTTTAAATTATAAATTATAATATTCCCCAATGAAATCTTACAATTTAAACCTATCCAATAAATTATTAAGATAGTCACATATTTAAAGATATTTCTGTAAAAATTATTTTGTTGTGGGGCAACAAGCCCATCTAAACCGTGATTAAAACAAGAATAATTATAAAAAATAAGTGACATCTCGATCATTACTTTTCTTTTAGAATAGGAATAATTTGGGGTCCATTTGGTAAAATTAGTATCCTAGCATTAGGACCATGTTTAGTTAAGGACATTCGGATTGCAACTTCTATTGATTCAGCGTATTTTAAGCCTATATTACCCAATTCATCTCTATTTATTGTAGAGATAACATATACCTCAGCTTTCATCATAATTCTTGTTAGAATTTGAATTTCCCATATATCAATCATAGTTATTTCTTTAGATAATGCTTTTCGATAAATGTCTTCTGGTTTTTTTTTAGAAAAAAGGAGATCTTTAAATTTATCATGACCAACGCCAATACC
>Ga0209635_10002219_pt1 | contig 14810 bp, 21 predicted proteins | sample DeeMarSWOR230_32_FD_187463 | JGI IMG/M metagenome (GOLD analysis project Ga0209635, IMG submission 187463) | Marine sediment microbial communities from White Oak River estuary, North Carolina - WOR-2-30_32 (SPAdes) (version 2) | ecosystem: Environmental > Aquatic > Marine > Intertidal zone >... | reverse complement strand
CGGGAAGAAATAACTGCTATATTTTTTTCTTTTAAGTGGAAATGGTTTTCACTAACAATAAAGGAGGAAATGTCTATGCCAGGATTTGACGGGACTGGCCCGCAAGGATTAGGGCCTTTCACTGGAAGGGGTATGGGGTATTGTGTAATTAAATTGGATTCTAAAGGCGATGAAAATCAAAAAAGTAAAGGAAAGGGGGTGTTTAGTATGCCAAGAGGAGATGGAACAGGCCCGATGGGATTAGGTCCGATGACAGGAAGGGCAGCGGGTTTCTGCGCTGGTTATGCTATGCCTGGCTACATGAATCCAATCTTCGGCAGAGGGAGAGGATTCTATGGTCGCGGCGGTGGCAGAGGCAGAAGAAACTGGTATTATGCCACTGGTCTTCCCGGATGGCAAAGAGCCTCGATGGGAATGCCTGCTTTCGGCGGAGCGTATCCTTACGCGCCTGAAATGACCCCAAAGCAGGAGATGGATATTTTAAAAAACGAAGCTGACTTTTTGAAAAAGCAGCTTGAAGATGTCCAGAGTCGCATTGAGACCTTAGAAAAAGTCCAGACAGAAAAAAGTGAGTAACTGCTACTATAGGATGAGGGAATAGATTTTAATTTTTATTCCCCCATCCTAGTTTATTAAAAAGGAGCGACTATGCGTGTAGCTATATCTACAGATGGAGATTTTGTATCTGTCCATTTTGGCAGATGTCCATCTTTTACACTTGTTGATATTGAAAACGGTAAGATTATCAAAAGGATAGAAATCGCAAACCCCGGGCATCAGCCAGGTGCTATTCCGCAATTCCTGCATCAGAAAGGAGTCCATTGCATTGTCGCCGGCGGCATGGGAATGCGGGCAACGTCCTTTTTCCAGGAATACGGCATTAAGACAATTGTGGGGGTAAGCGGAAAGATTGACGAAGTCATCGAACAACTTAAAAAAGGCACCCTGGAGACAAAAGAGAGCTTATGTAAGCCCGGGTCAGGCAAAGGTTATGGTTTAGATAAGACGGAATGCGACCACCCGCATAAAGAGTGATGCAAGCATTAATGGGAGGTAAGAGATTATGAAAATATGCGTAACTTGCGAAGGCAATAATCTGGATTCAAAGGTTGATGCGCGCTTTGGCCGGTGCCAGTATTTTATCATAATTGAAACAGATACTTTAAAATTTGAGGTTATTAAAAACCCCAATATTGAAACGATGGGTGGCGCAGGTATTCAGTCTGCGCAGTTAGTCGCTTCAAAACAGGTCAAAGCCATTCTTACCGGCAATGTCGGGCCTAACGCCTTTCAGACATTACAGGCGGCAGGAATAGAAGTTTTTACCGGAGCCTCAGGTACGGTTAAGGAAGCAATCGAGAAATATAAGAAAGGTGAATTTAAGGCACTTTCCGGCCCAAGCGTTGGTTCACATTTTGGAATGCCGGGTAAGAATAGATAAGAAGGAGTAGCTACGGCGGCGCAAGTGGATAAAAATAGACAATTTCAATTTAGGCGGTTAAATATCAGATGGTTTTAAAAAAGCAGGCGACAAGGTTATAGGATAGGAGGTGTTTAATATGCCAAGAGGAGATGGAACAGGCCCTTTCGGCCAAGGTCCGGGAACAGGAAGAGGAAGAGGAATGGGACGAGGAGCTGGCATGGGGCGGATGGGAGGAAATCGTGCTGGTGCCGGCCCGGGAGGTAACTGCGTGTGCCCTTCATGTGGTACAAAAGTTCCCCATCAGGTAGGCACACCCTGTGCCTCGATGAATTGTCCTAAGTGCGGAATAAGGATGGTAAGAGAATAAGGATTAAATTTTTAAACAAGGAAGTTCTTGAAAACCATAAAAAATATTTAGAGAGAGCATATTTTTACCGAAGCTTCGGTGAAGGATTAGTTTGTTAATAAGGAATTTGATATTAAGGAATTTCAGAGTGAAGTTCAAAGAGTAATGATCGCCTGGTATATTTAAGGACAAAGAATGATTATTTCGGTGGCAAGCGGAAAAGGCGGGACAGGCAAGACAACAGTTGCGGTTAATCTGGCTTTATCCATTGATAATGTGCAGTTTCTTGATTGTGATGTTGAAGAACCTAACGCCCGTATCTTCCTTAAGCCCCACCTTAACAATCAGAAGAAGGCCTATATTCCCGTTCCTCATATCGACGAATCAAGATGTGATTACTGCGGAAAGTGCGCTAAAGTCTGCGCCTATCATGCGATAGCGGTCTTTCCATCTCAAGAGGCTAAAATAGGCACGACCCTGGTGTTCGAGAATCTCTGTCATGGCTGCGGCGCCTGCAGCGCTCTTTGTCCTAGAGAGGCGATAAAGGAAGTTAACCGGGAGATAGGTGTAGTGGAGTCAGGTCCTTGCGGCAAAATTGAATTTGTCCACGGAAAACTTAATGTCGGCGAAGCCATGTCACCGCCTCTTATCCGGCAGGTTAAAGAGCGTATCAATCCTGAAAAAACCGTCATTATTGACGTTCCACCCGGGACGTCTTGTCCTGTAGTCGCTTCCGTCAGGGGTAGTGATTTCTGCGTATTAGTTACTGAGCCCACACCTTTTGGTTTAAACGACCTGATTTTAGCGGTAGAAGTACTAAGAAAATTAAAGATTGCTTTCGGAGTGGTCATAAATTGCGCTGATTTGGGTAATGATTTGACGGAAAAATATTGCCGGCAAGAGAATATCCCGATTCTGATGAAAATCCCTTTTAAAAAAGAGATAGCCATGGCCTATTCCAAGGGAGAACCTATGATTAAGGTATTTCCCGAATACAAAAAAGAGTTTGCCATAATATATGAACGGATGACAGGGCGAATAAAATGAAGCAAATAGTCATTATCAGCGGAAAAGGCGGTACCGGTAAGACCGTCATGACGGGGGCCTTTGCGGCTTTAGCGAAAAATAAAGTCATGGCTGATTGCGACGTGGATGCCGCTGATTTACATCTGTTATTGCAGCCGAACATAAAGGAACGACACGAATTTAAAAGCGGACAAACCGCAAGCATAGATAAAAAAATTTGCCAGCAATGCGGCCAATGTATTGTTGTCTGCCGTTTCAATGCCATAAATCAGGATTTTACAGTTGACCCTATTTCCTGCGAAGGATGTGCGTTTTGCAGCCATATTTGTCCTGTCCAGGCCATAAGAATGGAAGAGAATATTGCCGGAGAATGGTTTATCTCCGAAACCCGGTTCGGTCCTATGGTACACGCCAAACTTGGCATTGCCGAAGAGAATTCCGGTAAGCTGGTTTCTCTGGTAAGAAGTCAGGCAAAAGAACTGGCAGAGAAAGAGGGTTGCGATTGGGTCATTATTGACGGAGCGCCGGGTATAAGTTGTCCGGTTATTGCCTCGCTTTCCGGTATAGATTGTGCTTTAGTGGTAACAGAACCCACCCTGACCGGTCTGCACGATGCTTTAAGGGTTATAGATGTAGCCCGGCATTTTGACGTTGCCGTGAAGCTGGTGATAAACAAATACGACTTGAATACGGAAATGTCACAGAAAATAGAAGAATACTGCAATAAAAATGGAATTTTTCTCATAGGTAAAATTGCCTTTGATAAATCTGTTACTGAAGCCATGATTGAGGGTAAAACTATACTGGAATATAAAGACACAAGAATAAAAGACGAGGTTGTAAAAATCTGGGAGGAGCTTAGAGATTTGAAAAAAGGATTAGGTTATGAGTAAATCCAAGGATAAAGAAAATCTGCTCAGTTATCCGCGCGAGATAGTAAAACTCCTTAACGATCGTAAATTATTCGGCAGGATGAATGACCCGACAAGCTCTGCCTATATGAGAGGTCCCTGCGGAGACGAGATGGAATTCTACCTGGTTATTGAAGAGGGCACAATCACCGATGTTAAATATTATACGCGGGGTTGCGAAGCCACAAAATCATGCGCGGCCATGACGGCAAGTTTAGCCAGGGGCAAGACCATCAACGAAGCACTATGGATATCAGCCCAAGATGTGATTAAGAGACTGAAAGGTTTACCGGAGGAACATCTGCACTGTTCGATTCTGGCAGTTAGTACTCTGTATCGCGCTATTGCAGATTACCTTTTGCGATTATAGAAGGAGTCATAAGGTTTGCGTTATCGCGTATGGCATAATAGATGAAGATAGCCAAGCACAGGTAGAAAAGCCGCGGTTTATTTTATTAAATGAGAAAAATAAGATAAAAGCATGAAGACATATTTGGATTGTATCCCTTGTTTTTTCCGGCAGGTGCTTGAAGGCGCACGGATTATCCAGGCATCCTCAAAGCAGCAAAAGCGAATTATTGATGGATTTGCCAGGAAAATACCGAAAATTTCACTTGAGGCCAGTCCTCCTGAGATAGCCCAGCTCGGTTATAAACTTTTAAGAACCGTTAGTTCCAATGGGGATCCATATAAGGCGGTAAAGCAAAAAAGTAACCGTTGCGCCTTAAGGCTTTTAGGAACATTAAGGAATAAAGTGGACCGTTCGAAAGATAGGCTTTTAACAGCGTTAGAATTAGCCATTGCCGGAAATATTATAGATTTTGGCGTCAAGAATAACTTAAATGTGAATGCGGAATTAAAAAAGATACTCGCAGAGGAAAGTAAGACTATTCATAAAAAATTTCTATTTCATTATTTAGAGTTCCGACAGGCCTTGAAAGGCGCAAAGAATATTTTGTATTTGGCTGATAACGCCGGAGAGGTAGTATTTGATCGTATTTTTGTTGAAGAGATAAAGAAAGCCTATCCCGACAAAGATATCTGTTACGTTGTCAAATCAAAACCCATTATAAATGACGCGTTGTTTGAAGATGCAAAAGTTTGCGGGATCGACAAGGTTGCGCGAATAATTTCTAATGGCACAGATGCTCCCGGCACGATACTGGCTCTATGCTCAAAGGAATTTAAGCAAATTTATAAAAGTGCAGATATGATAATCAGTAAAGGCCAAGGGAATTTTGAGTCTCTATCGCAGGAGAAAAGGCCTATTTTCTTTTTGTTTATGGTGAAATGCCCGGTTGTTGCAGAGGAGACCGGCTGCAAAATGGGGAGCATAATATTATTCTACAATTTAAAGAAAAATGGAGCTATTAAAAATTAGTACGTATCCAGATAGCATTTTGAGAAAAAAGTGCACTTCAATTGAGCAGATTACCGATAGAGAAATAAAACTCTTTGAAGAGATGCTTTTTACCATGCGCCACTTTGCCGGCATTGGTTTGGCCGCTCCCCAAATCGGAATTGCCAAAAATTTAATCGTGGCAGATATTGGAGAAGGCGCCATCAAATTAGCCAATCCTACGATTTTAAAGACAGCCGGGTGGGATCAATTGGAGGAAGGATGTCTTAGTATTCCCGGCGTAACTGTTAATATAGAAAGGCCATTTGAAATTATAGTAGGCGGTATCAATGAAAATAACCAGCTTATGGAAATAAAAGCAAAGGGACTTCTGGCAAGGGTCCTTCTGCATGAAATAGACCATTTGAAAGGAAGATTAATCATAGATTATTTGAATTTATTAGAGAAATTCAGATTGAGGCTGCATAAAAGAAGGGAAGTGACAAAGAAATATGCCCATCTACGAGTATAAATGCAGAGACTGCGGCAAGATTAGCGAATTTTTAGTTGGCGTAGGTAGTGATGCTCCTGAGATTAAATGTGACTTTTGCAAAAGCAAGAAATTAGACAAGATATTTTCTCAAAATTTTATTTCCAAGGGCGGCCATATCATCGGCTCGCAAGGAGGCAGAACCTGTTGTGGTAGGACAGAGAGATGCGATACGCCGCCTTGTTCAGATGACGGCATATGTAAAAGATGACATATCTGTTGCAAATAATGTTGGGAACAGACAGGAAGGCACGCATAGGAAGTCTGGGAGGAGTACATTTTAAGAAAGGGACCTATTTTTATGTCGGCTCAGCCAAGGTTGGCTTAAAGGCACGGATAAGAAGGCATTTATCAAGAAAGAAAAATATTTTCTGGCACATCGATCATCTTTTATCTAGTAATCAGGCTAAAATAAAAAAAATTTGGATTAACGCAAGAGCCATGGAATGTCAAATGGCAAGAGAATTCAAGAGGCAAGGATACGATTTTATTAAAAAATTTGGTAGCTCTGATTGCCCATGCAAAAGTCATTTATTTTTTATAAGAAAAAATATCAGCGAAGTTCAAAATCTTTTAAAAAGCAAGGGTTTTAAAAATGCAGATAAAAGTTCTTTTCGATAAGGACACCCTAGAAAAGAATCTCCAGACCGGCTGGGGAGTTTCATTCCTGATTGATGATAAAATTCTCTTTGATACGGGGGAAAATGGGCGCTGGCTTATAAACAATATGGACAAATTGGGCGTAGATGTGAAGAAAATAGAGGGGGTGGTTATTTCTCATGACCATTGGGACCATACAGGAGGACTCTGGGAGGTATTGGTTAGAAGAAAGGGGCTTGCCGTATATGCCTGTGCGCATTTTAGCAAAGAATTTAAAGAGAAAGTCAAGGATTTAGAAGGAGAGCTCATTGAAGCCGATAAATTTATGGAGATTTCCAGTCATATTTTTATCACGGGTGAAATAGCCGGCACTTATAATCAACAATATATACCTGAGCAGGCTATTATTTTAAAAACAGAGAACGGCATAAGCCTGATAACTGGCTGTGCCCATCCTGGCATAGTAAATATGGTAAAGAAAGTAATAGAAAAATTTCCCGATGATAATATCTATGCTGTATTGGGAGGATTCCATCTGATGCAGGATGATAAGCGCTCTATAGAGATTGTAGTTGAGGATTTCAAGAAATTAGGCATTAAAAAAGCTGGTCCCACCCATTGCAGTGGAGAAACCGCAGAAGAAATTTTCAAAGATAGATACAAAAATGATTTTATTCAGGTGAAAGTAGGCCGAACTCTGGATATCTAATGACATGTTGAGGCAAATTCTAAGAGAGTTAAAAATTCACGCCCCTTTCACGTTTTTTGGAGCGTTCACGGGTGTTATAATTATGGCATTCTGCCAGCAACTACCTTATAGAATTTCTTATAATTTGTTTTATATCCTGCATCCTATACACGTTCTACTGAGCGCTTTGGTTACTGCCGCCATGTATGAACTTCATGAATGCGGCCGCATTAATGCTGGATGCATGAAAGGCAAATGCAATTTCTGGATATTGCTTATCATCGGTTACGTAGGTTCTATTGGGATTGCCACCATAAGCGACTCGTTGATTCCCTATATAGGTGAGGTCCTTCTAGGTATGCAAAACAGAGGTATCCATTTGGGTTTTATCGAAAAATGGTGGCTTGTAAATCCTTTGGCGATTTTAGGCATAGCCATTGCATATTTTAGACCAACAACCAAGTTTCCTCATGCCGGTCATGTCCTTTTAAGCACTTGGGCATCATTATTCCATATCATCATGGCAATAGGGGGGTCTTTAAATTGGTTTTCATATCTGATAATTCTTTTGTTTTTATTTATTGCAGTATGGGTTCCCTGTTGTATAAGCGATATAGTATTTCCTCTTCTGTTTGTGAAAAAGTTAAAACAGGTAGATTTTAAGAAAGGAGAATAAAAAATGGAAGTCAAATTAACCGATACTAATTTTAAACAGGAGGTCTTGGAATCAGATCTTCCCGTTTTGGTAGATTTCTGGGCTGGGTGGTGTATGCCTTGTATAATAGTTGCGCCAACAGTTGAGAAGATAGCCAAAGAATACGATGGAAAACTAAAAGTTTGCAAGCTCAATGTAGATGAAGCCCCAAGGACCGCTTCCACTTATGGAATTATGAGCATACCTACATTGGCGATTTTTAAGAATGGCGAAGTAGTAGATAAGATTATAGGAGTGGCTTCTAAATCCGATTTTGAAGCGGCAATTAAACCGCATATTTAGCAAAGAAAGGACTTAAAGACTATGCCTATTTATACATATAACTGCAAAGATTGTGGTGCGAAATTTGATTTATTAATAGGAGTGACTTCTGAGAAAGAAGAGCTTATTTGTAAGAAATGCAATAGTAGAAATATTGAAAAAACATGGGGAGCATTTAGCGTGGGAAGCGCTGATAACAAATCAGGACCGAGTTGTCCAACTGGAACATGTCCTACTTGCTTTTAAAAAGAAAATATGGCGCAGGATATTAAAAGTAGAAGATTTATCTATAAGAATTCTATTAAATGGCAATCAGAAAAGCGCGGGTTGCTTTTATCTTCTGGCAAGCCCGATATTGAAGTAGCCACTCCACCTGAATTTAGGGGTCATCCTGGAATCTGGACGCCAGAGGATTTATTCATCGCTTCAGTAAACGCCTGTATTATGACCACCTTTTTGTATTATGCAGAAAAAGAGGGCATTAGATTCCTAAGTTATGAGAGCCAGGCAGAAGGAACTTTAGAATGGATAGAAGGTCGTCTTGTATTTTCTGAAATTGAAGTTAAGCCTTTTGTTTCTGTCAGACAAAATTCGGATGTACAAAAAGTAAGGCAAATAATAGAGGCATCCAAGAAGAGCTGCCTCATATCTAATTCTATAAAATGTGAGGTTAAAGTTTTCCCTGAAATAAAAATAGAGGCGTAATCAGATGAAGTCTAAACCATAGGGTTACGGTATGCATGAGACGGTTTTTGTAAACGAGATATTTTCAGTAGTAAAGAATAGACTTAATAAAGATAAGACTAAAACAATAGTTTCCGTTAATGTAAAGTTAAGCCCCTTAAGTCATGTTACTAAAGAAAATTTGCTTGATACTTACCAAGTGTTTGCCAAGGGCAGCGTTTTTGAACAAATAAAATTAAACATAGAGCCCTTGAGTGTATTATTAAGTTGCCATCATTGTAAAAATACTTCAACTATATCAAAGCCCGCTTTCAAATGCCCAATCTGTGACAGCGATGATATAGAGTTAAATTTTGACAAAGAATTTATAATTGAGTCCATAGAAATAGACAAACAAGAAAATGGCTAATTTTAAACAGATAGATGAGGCAAGGAAGTTATTAGGTTTGGACGAAGAGGCGAGCATAGAAGAAATCAAGGAAGCCTTCCGGACCTTAAGCCTTAAATATCACCCTGATAGATGCAAGGAGGAGGATAGGAAGCGCTGCGAAGAGATGATTAAAAAGATAAACCATGCCAAGGATATCATCGGAAGTTATTGCGCAAACTACCGCTATTCTTTCAAAGAAAAAGACGTTAAGAAAAATACTATGTCAAAGGAAGAATACGAACATCTTAAGAGGTTTTTCGACGGTTGGTTCGGAGATTTGGATTTATGAATAATATTTTCGACCGATATTATCAAAAATACGATGCCTGGTATGATAGGCATAGATTTGCTTATTTATCGGAACTAGAGGCCATAAAGAGGATTTTACCTAAGAAAGGCAAGGGTTTAGAGATTGGGGTAGGCACAGGCAGATTTGCTGCACCCCTAGGTATTAAATACGGAATAGACCCTTCAAAACAAATGAGTGAAATTGCCAGGAGAAGAGGGGTTGATGTAAAGTTAGGCCACAGCGAAAAATTGCCATTTGGAAATTGCGCCTTTGATTACGCCGCAATTATCATAACACTCTGTTTTGTGAAGGACCCGATAAAGGCATTAACGGAAGCAAGGAGGGTCTTAAAGAAAAATGGAAAAATTATTATTGGCATAATAGATAAGCAAAGTTTTCTAGGAAAGTTTTACCGGCGAAGAAAGAGTGTATTTTATAAACAGGCCATTTTTTTCAGCGTTCCAGAGTTAGTAGACTTACTTAAGACAATAGGGTTCAACAGAATTTCTTATTATCAAACTATATATAAATTCCCAGATAAAATAGATTCAGTTCAGGAGCCCAGAGAAGGATTTGGCAAAGGCGCTTTTGTGGTGATTCGAGCTTATAAGTCGCGGGAAATTAAAAAAAGTATTTATAGAAAATTCAGGCAATACGAAAGGATTAGATTCCTTTTTAAGAGATATGGTTATGATATGGAAGAGGCAAGGAAAAGAGTACTTAAAAGAGCAGGCAGGATCTCTGAGCCTGTTTTGGATGTAGGCACTGGCCCTGGCAGGATGGCTTATACCTTGGCTAATGCAGGTTTTCGCGTCACCAGTATCGATATTTCAAAAGAAGCGCAAGAAGTGGCAAAAATTTATGCTGGTAGATTCAATGTTTCAGGCAGAATTGAATTTATGAATATGGATGCGCAGAGCCTAAAATTTCAAGATGGAAGTTTTTCTACGGTTATCTCAGCTAACCTGCTTCATGACGTTAGAGAACCTAAAAGGGTGGTTGAGGAGATGATGAGAGTAACGAAACCCAAAGGTACGATTGTGGTTTCAGATTTGAATAAAAAAGGTAAGGCCCTGGTAAACAGGGTCTATAGGATAGACAGAGAAATTCATAGAGGAAAGCCAATAGATTTAGAGAAAACGGTGGCAGAGACTTTTAGAAAAGCCGCAGTTCAATTTAAAAAATTTGATGATGGTTATATTACGACTTACGTTTCGATAAAAAATACGAGAACCAGAATAGGATGAAAATTCTTTTAAATAAATTCTTGATAGCTTTTTCCTTTATCCACAGGGTATGCCCTCTTTGCATAATCTCCCGTAAATGGCCGCAGTCAAAATTTGCCAAAATAATTTTCCTCTGGAGCAAAATCTGTCCATGCTGCAATATCTATTTTTTAGCCAAAAAAAGAAATCTCATTCAATAATCTCCAGTGCTTTGAACCGGACAAACAATAACTCTTGATTTCTTAAAGAGTTACGTGATTAAAAAACAAATAAGAGCCAACGATTTGTCCATATTGCACGAGGAAAATTTCTTCTCTAAAAGCCGGATTTTCTTGACAATCACTATATTCAGTTTTATAATACATCCCTGTCAATAGTAAAAGGTTTCCCCTCGGTTGATAAGAGTGGGAGTTCAGCTTCCTAAATTCTTATAGAATAATGAGTTACAATAACGCCCCGACGGATATCAATCGCCGGGGCGCTTTATCTCTAAAGGTCTTGGTGGTTAGAACGTTAGCAATTTGTTCCTGTCGCTAAATTAGTCATCTCCACTGAGAAAATTCAATGGACATTCTTTTTGTACACGTTCCTAAATTCAATAACTATTATCCTCCTCTAGGAAGGTTTATAAATATAAACTACCTCCCCATGGGAATATTCGCAATGGCAGATTATTGCATAAGGATGGGGTTTACAACCGAAATTCTGCATGCAGGAGTGGAATGGATTAGAGAAAAAAAATGCAACATCAAAGATTTACTTCCAGATGAAGATATCAACATATTTGCCCTTGACCTACACTGGCATTATCAATCCCACGCAGTAATCGAGACAGCCCGGGAGATAAAGTTTTCAAGACCCGACTCCTTTGTCCTTCTCGGTGGCTTTACCGCCTCATACTTTGTCATGGAAATTATGCAGATGTTCCCCTTTATAGATGGAATCATCACAGGCTTTGGAGAATTTCCTGTTGTTGAACTCCTCAAAGCAAGAAAATCAGGAAGAGATTTTTCTTCTGTCCCGAATCTTGTGTGGCGAAAAGACGATGGTGTTGTGGTAAACACATCAAGATATTCATCAGATCAGAGTATTTATGACTCTTTAACATTTTCCAACCTTTCTCTTCTTAAAAATCATCAGGTATATGTAAAGAACTTCGGGTTTCCATTTGCTTACAGTCTGGACTATACAGAAGAGGAAAACAGAAGATATCTTAACATGGGTACTCCATTTTTACCTCTAGACACTGGCAGGGGTTGTTTGGTAGCGTGCACATATTGCGGGGGTAATAGCAGAACATTGAAGAAAATAGCAGGAGCACAAATATTGCAGTTCAGGTCAATAGATTCAGTGGTAAGCGACATAAGGCAGGCCATGGATTATGGATACAACACAATGAGTCTCTGTTTTGATCCATTTCCCTCGGAGTTTGACTATTACAAGGAATTATTCAAAAGGATACGGCAGGAAAATATAGATGTAAACTTTTACTTTGAGTCTTGGGCCCTTCCTTCTAAGGAGTTTATTAGCGACTTTGCACACACCTTTCCCTCAAAGGAATCTTATATTGCCATATCCCCGGACAGTGGCGTGGAAAAGATAAGAGCAAAAAACAAGGGTTTCTTCTACACAAACAATGACATGTTTGAATTCCTTGAGTATGCGCAAGAAAAGGGCGTTTCTGTAGATGTGTTTTTTACTGTGGGGCTACCCTTTGAGAAATATGAAGACATAATGATAACAAAGCAGATACAGCTAGAGATCATAGAGAGATTTTCAAATATCAGGAGGCTTATGGCATGGAGCGTTCAGATAGAGCCGGGCTCGTTGCAATTTGAGAGTCCATCGCAATACGGTATCATTACAGACAGGCAGAATTTCATGGATTTCTATCATGCCCATGGAGGCAACCACGCAGATACATATTCTGGTCTTGGATATAAATTAAAAGAATATTTTTGTGATGAGAGAGATGATTGCACCATCCATGAGTTTGAAAAGACGCTAATGCAGATAAAATGCGAACATTTCTGTTTTTTGAATCAAGATGCACGTTTCTACGTTCCACCTGATAAAGGAAGGAAGGAATGTCTGAGGAGAAGGCGGATGATTGCTGAAAGAGTGAATGAAGCAATACCCAGAAGCGAATATCCGTTTGGTAGACTTACTGAGAAGGCAGTAAAAATATGAAAGGGATAATTGATAATACCTTAAGAGAGGGAGAACAATTGCCAGGCGTGGCATTTACCTGTAAGGAAAAACTTGATATTCTGGAATTGCTGGATCGCTCAGGTATTGCGATAGCCGATATTACCATGTTTGGGGTTCATGAAAGGGAAATGGATTTCGTAGAAGAGGCGTCAAGAATAAAGAAGAGAATACAGTTAGGTATATCCGTAAGGGCGATAGAGAAAGAGATAGAGGGTTGTTTCAAGCTGCCTGTGGATGAACTTTTTATCATATTTCCGGTAAGCCCTATACATATAAGAAAGAAACTCAATCTTACAGAAGAGAAGCTCCTGGAGAGACTAAAGAATATACTCGCATCTTTCAGTAAGGAAAAAAAGAAACTAAATATAGTTGCCGAGGATGCATCAAGGGCGGATACAGATTTTATGAAAAAGTTTACAGAGATATCTATTGAGCTTAAAGCCCCCACAATCCTTTTTTGTGATACTGTATCTGTGCTTTACCCAAGGAAGACTTATGAACTTGTGAAATCATGGTTAGATATGTGCGCTGGTAATATTGAGACCGGAGTTCACTTCCACAACGATTTTGGTCTATCGACTGCAAATACCCTTATCGCCATAGAAATGGGCGTTGATTATCCATCTGTTACCATATCAGGCATTGGGGAAAGAGGGGGAAATGCCTCTCTCGAAGAAATTGTCCTAGGAATGGAGAACCTTTTGGGCATCGATCCCGGGGTTGACAAAAAGATCCTTCAGCTTATTGCCGATAAAACCGAAAGGTATTCTGGAATCATCATATCACCCAATAAGCCGATAACAGGTTTATTCCCCTACACTCATGAGTCAGGTATCCATGTAGACGGAATTATGAAGGATGCCTCAACCTATGAACCCATAAATCCAGAGGATGTGGGAAGAAAGAGGCAGCTGGTTATCGGAAAGCATTCGGGTATAAAAGGAATGCTAAACATTCTTAAGAATACGGATGTTAATACCGTAGATCTCGATTTAAATGGTTTTCTATCAAAGCTTATCCTTAAACTTGTGGACACAAGAAGAAAGAAAATTAATAGGCTTATCAATGCCTATCATGGAGAGTGGGGTAGGAGATTGAATCTCTGGAAAGCTGTTCTGGAAGAAATTTCGAAGCGAACAGGTAAATAAGGTGGGAAGAACCCTAGTTGAAAAAATACTCCAGAAAAAGATTTTTTCCGATGCCCCACCAGTTGATGACTATTTTCCGATACAACCCGACATTGTTCTCGGCCATGATGCAACAATAGGAATTCTTAAAGAGAGATTTGACACAGACAATATAGAGTTTCCGGTTAAAAACCTATTTTTCTGTGCAGACCATTTTTCTCCTCCCTCTAGTGTAGCGTTTGCTTCTGTACTCAGGGATTTTCTTGAATTGGTAAGAAGCATCAAACCAGGGCATTTCCATCCTTTCCAGGGTATCTCCCATAGATTGCTTCTTGAAAGCAAGTTACTTTTGCCTTTTAAGGTAATCTTTGGCGCGGATTCTCATACAGTCACAGCAGGCGCTCTATCCGCCTTTGGTACCGGCTTTGGTTCTACTGATATCCTTGCCCTGCTTAAGTTTGGTTTTCTCTATGTAAAAATCCCCAAGACCATACTCATTCACCTTAAAGGAGCAATCCCTTGGGGCATTACAGGTATAGATATCGCCCTTAGCTACTTATCAATTCTTGGTGAATCCGGTGCAATTGGTTCTGTACTTGAATTTATAGATGAAATAGATGGAGGGATACCTTTTTACCACAGGATACCCATTGCCAATATGAGCGTGGAGGCAGGCAGTGACGGAGGAATATTCAGATTCGACAGGATCACTGAGAACTATCTTTTTAATAGGGATGGAACCGGGTTTCAGGAATCTGTGCTCTCCTCAGATGAGGATGCAAAATTTAAAGATGTAATTGAGATAGATTGCGGCAATCTCGAACCTCTGGTAGCTGTTCCTTCAAGCCCCTCCACAGGAATTCCCGTCAGAAAACTTAATGGGATCAGGTGTGACCAGGTATTTATCGGTTCCTGCGCCGGAGGCTCCCTTGAGGAGATAGAGATTGCAGAAAAATTAATCAGAAAATATGGTATTTATGAGTT
>Ga0209635_10002214_pt1 | contig 14817 bp, 7 predicted proteins | sample DeeMarSWOR230_32_FD_187463 | JGI IMG/M metagenome (GOLD analysis project Ga0209635, IMG submission 187463) | Marine sediment microbial communities from White Oak River estuary, North Carolina - WOR-2-30_32 (SPAdes) (version 2) | ecosystem: Environmental > Aquatic > Marine > Intertidal zone >... | reverse complement strand
AAGGAACTGGCTGTAGAGAAGGAACGCTGGCTCAGTATTCACAATGTCCTCAAGGAATTCTGGAAGACGGCCGAAGCCCTGGATTGAAAGGGAGACGAAAATGGAGATATTCGACCTGGAAAAAGCAATTCTTGAGTGGAGAAAGAATCTTTTTAAGGATCCGGGGCTTGAGGAGCCTCTCATCATCGAGCTCGAGGAGGGCCTGCGCGAAGAAATCGAAGAGCTTGTCGACGAGGGATTGAGCGAGCAGGAGGCCTTCCGCCGCGTTGTAAGAGAAATGGCGCCGCCCGAAGTGCTGGGGACCGAATTCTATAAGGTGAGAACAAAGCGCCGGTCGGGGCGCCCATCCTGGCAGGCGCCGCGTTTCATGCCCGCACTTCTCTGGCACTATTTAAAGATCGCCTTCAGGAAAATCAAGCGCCAAAAAAGCTATTCATTCATCAACATTGCCGGTTTGTCTGTAGGCATGGCCTGTTTTCTGCTGATCTTGACCTCGATCCAATTCGAGCTGAGTTATGACCGCTTCCATGAGAAATCGGACAGGATTTATCGGGTGGCCATCCACAGCGACTCCCCCGACGAAGCGGGCTACTCCATCAGCACTCCTGAAATCTTATCCCAAAGTCTGAAATCAAGTATTCCCGAAGTGGAGGGGGCAGGAATTATCCAAAGATCAAGAAATGCGATTTTTCAGACTGAAGCTGAAAGTCTTACGGAAGACGGTTTATATACGGATGAAAATTTCTTTGCTCTGTTCTCATTCGAGATGATTCAGGGCAACCGGGCCGATGCCCTGAGAGCGCCGAACTCCATTGTCCTCACAGAACAGATGGCCGAAAAAATCTTCGGCTCTGAAAATCCCCTAGGCAAAAGCCTCCATTATAAAAGCCGATTCCTGAGCTGTGACTTAAACGTGACCGGGATCATAAAACAGCCGCCTAAAAACTCCCATTTGAAGTTTGATTATCTAGTATCCACCGCCAGTATGGCCTCCGACCAAGGCCTGAGCGAATGGTTTAACACCTGGGATACCTACGCCTTTCTTACCTATGTCGAACTTAAAGACAGGCAATCCCCGAAAATTGTGGAACAAAAAATAGAGTCGTTGTTTCGAGAGGCAAGGCCGCAGATTCTCATGAGGGAAGGTGCGGTTTATTTGCAGCCTGTTACGGATATCCATCTCAAATCCCAGGTGACGGGAGCGACCGCCACCAATAACCGCATCCAGACCGTTTATCTTTTCGGCGCCATTGCTCTTCTCATCCTCCTGATCGCCGGCATAAATTCCATGAATCTTTCCACCGCCCGGGCCACGACCCGGGTCCAGGAGATCTCCATGCGCAAGGTGATCGGGGCCAAACGCACTCAGTTGATCATACAATTCATCGGAGAATCCTACCTTTTCACAGCTCTGGCTATGGGTTTATCCCTGTTGGTTTTCCATGCGTTTTTCCCGGTGTTTACAGATTTCCTGGGCAACAGTCTGACCCTGAGTGAGGTGGAGAAAACGCCTCTAATCCTCTCGATCCTGGGCACCATCCTGTTTGTGGGCGCTTTTTCTGGGATTTACCCGGCTTTTGTACTTTCGGCCTTTCAGCCGTTTTCGCTCCAGAAAAAATATGCAAGGTCCCCGTTAAAGGGGATAAGGATCAGGAATCTGCTCGTCATTTTCCAATTCTCGGCCGTGGTCGTGTTGATGATCGGAACCATAGTCATCGCCAAACAATTGAACTTCATAAAAAACAAAAATTTGGGATACAAGAGGGAAAACGTCGTGATTCTGCCGCTCAAAGAGAAAGAAACGATCTCGCAGGCCCAGGTGCTGAAAACGCGCCTCCTCGAATATCCCGGGATTTTGAGCGTAACGGTCTCGGATTCAACCCCTTTGAGCCTGGGTGCCTCCGTAGGGGGAATGTCGGTTAAAAATGAAGATGGCGAGACAGTAAAAATCGACCTCGATCTCGCTGGAGTCGATCACGACTTTCTGAATGTCTTCGGTATGAAAATCGCGCAAGGGAGAAATTTTTCCCGGGAATTCCCCAGTGACTCCCAGGGAGTTCTGGTTAATGAAGCCTATGTGAGGAAGCTCGGCTGGAAGGATCCGCTCAGCAAGCAGTTTAACAATTCGCCGGTCATCGGGGTAATTAAAGATTTCCACTTCGACACCCTGCATAAGGCCATCGGACCGGCGGTGTTTTCGCTGAGCAAGGATTTTTTTTGGGGAAGAGTCAACCTCGGAATCCGAATTAGGCCAGAAGCTCCGGAGAACACTCTGACTGAAATCAAAAAAATCTTCACCCAGACTACGACCGGTGAGCCTTTTGATTTCTATTTTCTGGATGACGCCTTCAATGGGCTCTACCGCAACGAGCAGCGCCTAGCCGCCATGATCGGCTATCTGGAGGGCTTGGCGATTATCCTGGGCTGTATGGGGCTTTTCGGGCTAGCCACCTATGCCGCCCAGAAGCGGTCCAAAGAAATCGGGATCCGCAAGGTCCTGGGAGCTTCGGTTATCAGCATCATCCGCATGTTGTCTCGGGAATTTGTTGTGCTGGTGGTAATCTCCAATGTCATTGCTTGGCCTTTGGGATACTACTTTCTGCAGCGGTGGCTTCAGAGCTATGCCTACCGCTGCGCCTTCGGGATCGAGATCTTTATGCTGGCCGGGCTAGGGACGCTGTTGATTGCTTTGTTTGCGGTGGGGCTGCATACGGTCAAGGCGGCCTGGTCGAACCCGCTGGAGAGTATACGCTACGAGTAGAGATTTCCGATAGAGGATGGTATCGTTCCTTTCGGGTTCTTCACTCCGTTTTCTCCCCCTTCTTCACGGCTACCATCAAGGAGATCGTCCTGGATAATCCGAGGCGGAGGAGATTGCTCAGCCTCAAAGCTCAGCCTTCAACTGGAAAATCACACAGCCGACATGCCATTCTCGCCCGATGAGGAATGTGTTTGGAAAGTCGGGCTTCCCTCAGGAAACAATGTGTGATCCATAAAGAAACATGGCGTGAAATTAATAATTATGCGTCATTTATCTTATATATCGTCTATACATCCAGAGAATGAAAAGCGTATTTTTCATTCTATTTGACATTCCTGAGCACGGATGATTAGCCAGATTCGTATGAGCTTTTGACTTCAAATTTTTCCTGTGCTATAAGTCGAATAGCTGCTATTTGGGGTAAAAAAGTGATCGGCAAGACAATCTCCCATTATAAAATCCTCGAAAAGATCGGGGAAGGCGGGATGGGAGTGGTGTACAAGGCGGAAGACACAAAGCTCAAGCGGACGATAGCTCTCAAGTTCCTGGCGCGTGAGTTGACGCGGGACAAGGAAGCACGTGACCGGTTCATGAAGGAGGCACAGGCAGCCGCAGCGCTGGACCATCCCCACATCTGCACGGTCCATGAGATTGATGAAGCTGAAGGAAAGACCTTCATTGCCATGGCCTATATCGATGGGCAGAGCTTAAAAGAGAAGATCGAAGCCGGTCCTCTGGAAATGGATGATGCTGTGGACATTGCCCTCCAGGTTGCAGAGGGACTGAAGGAAGCCCATGATAAAGGCATAACCCACCGCGACATCAAGCCCGCCAACATTATGCTCACGGAAAAAGGCCAGGCCAAGATCATGGACTTTGGCTTAGCCAAGCTCGAATGGGGAGTAGACCTGACAAAGACGGCAACAATTCTGGGTACTGTCGCCTACATGTCACCCGAGCAGGCAAGGGGAGAGAAAGTCGACCTTCGCACAGACATCTGGTCACTGGGCTGCGTGCTCTACGAAATGCTTTCCGGCCAGCGGCCCTTCAAGAGTGATCCGGACCATGCAGCCATTTATGCCATCTTGAATGAAGCTCCGCAACTACTCACCAACCTCAGGAAAGAGCTGCCGCAGGAACTGGTACAGACCGTAAACAACTGCCTGGAGAAAGACCCGGATGAACGCTACCAGAAAGCCAGTGAAATTTTGGCTGATTTGAGCTCTCTCCGAAAAAAACTGAAATCCGAAAGAGAAGAAATACAACCGAAGGCACAAAAGCCATCCATCGCCGTTCTCCCCTTCGTGGACATGAGCCCGCAGAAAGACCAGGAATATTTCTGCGACGGGATAGCCGAGGAATTGATCAACGCTCTCACACATATCAAAGATTTGCGTGTCGTGGCCCGGACCTCAGCCTTTGCCTTCAGAGGCGAAAAGATAGATGTCCGTGAAATCGGGAAAAAGCTCAATGTGAGCACAGTGCTGGAAGGGAGCATCAGAAAAGCAGGCAACAGAATACGCGTCACTACCCAGCTCATCAAAGTGGAAGACGGTTATCATCTCTGGTCCGAAAAATTCGACAGGGAAATGGAGGACATTTTCGCTATCCAGGATGAGATATCCCTGGCAATCGTCGACCATCTCAAAGTCAAGCTCATGGGCAGTGAGAAGGCTGCCATCGAGAAACGTCCCACCGATGACCCGGAAGCATACAACCTCTATATCAAAGGGCATCACTTTGGCTGGCAGCCCTACCTAGACTCATTCGATAAGAGCCTGGACTATTACCGAAAGGCTATCGACAGAGATCCAACCTTTGCCCTTGCCTATGTCGGCATTGGCTACGCCTACGTTGCGCTCAGCGCTCTGAGTCTCCGTCCTCCTGCCAGTGTGCTGTTAAAGGCTAAAGCGGCTCTCAAAAAAGCGCAGGAGCTCGATGACTCTTTGGCCGAAGTGCATTTTCTGGCCGCAGGGCTGGCCTACTGGTATGACTATGACTGGAAAGAGGCCGAGAAAGGTTTTCAAAAGACTTTTGAGCTCAATCCGGGCTTTGCCGAAGCTCATTCTCAATATCCCTGGTTTCTACTGGCCATGAACCGGTTTGACGAAGCCGTCAGGGAAATTAAACTGGCCCAGGAGTTGGACCCTCTCAAGCCATTATTTTACGCCATGTCCGTTGGGATCCATCGTATGGTCGGGAAACATGATGAAGCCATCCAGGAATTTCACAGGGCCATCGAGCTGGATCCGGACATCGGTCTTGCCTATTTCCATCTGGGCTGTGTTTATCTTGACAAAGGAATGATGAAAGAGGCTGTGTCCACTCTTAAGAAATCAATAGAGCTGGTCACAGGTTCAGGATGGGCTGAGGCAAAGCTTGGGGTTATCCATTCCTTGCAGGGAGAAAAAGAAAAAGCCCAACAAATCCTGGACGAGCTGGTCGAAAGAAAAAAGAAAACCTATGTCGAATCCTTCTCCATAGCCTGTCTCTACTCCCACCTCGGCCACACGGATAAGGCATTCGAATATCTGGATATTGCCTATGAAGAGAAGGACACACTCATGCCTTATCTCAATGTCCTTTCTGTTTTCGAACTAAGTAAAGAAGTCTATGCCGATCCAAGGTATAAAAAACTGCTGAAGAAAATGAAATTGGTGAAGTGACTGGCAGTCCCCCCTCTCCTATCGCAAAATCCTCAAGAATTTTGGCAAAAACAGGCTGTGTGGGGTGTATGAAGCGGAGGAAAAGAGACAATTAGAAATCTTAAATACTCAAAAGAGTTTTTAAATTCTGTTTAAATCAGCCATTCAGATCAATACAGATCCTATCGAGAAATGTGCCGCCGTATATTAACATTATGCGACATTCGCAAAGACCACGAAAGTTGACTGTATTGTTCGTCCGGAAATGCGTCGAAAAGGGAGACAGAAGTGTCATGGTTGAAATCTTTCATTCATACCGCAGCGAATCCACCGGATTGGCGGCGGCGGCTTTGATGGACTGGAAGCTGACGGTGAGCAGAGCGATACAGAAAGCCGCCAGGCCGGAAAGTATGAAAATCCAGATACTCAGCCCGACCCTGTAGGCAAAGTTCTGCAGCCACTTATTCATGAAATAATAGGCAACCGGCCAGGCAATGATGTTGGCCAAAAGCACCCATTTCGACAATCCCCGTGAAAGAAGCATAAAAATCCCTGAAATCGAAGCGCCCAGAACCTTGCGGATGCCGATTTCTTTGGTGCGTCTTTCCGCGGTAAAGGATGCCAGGCCGTAAAGTCCCAGACAGGCAATAAATATAGCCAGAAAAGAAAATACCCGAAACATAGAGCCGAATTTTTGCTCCTCCTGATAGATCCGATTGAATGAATCATCCAGAAAGGCAAAATCAAAGGGATGACGAGGGTTATACTGTTCATAGGTCTTTTTCAGAAAGGCAATAGTTTGGGGGATATTTTCCGGCTTAATTCTGACTGCGAGCTCAAAATGCCAGTCCTCTTCCATGTGAAGGGCCATGGGCTCGATTGGAAGATGCAGAGGTTGGTAGTGAAAATCTTTTACCACTCCGATGACGACAAAGTCCTTTCTATTAAACTGCATTCTCTTCCCTATTGGATTCTTCCATCCCAAATGCCTGACCGCCGTCTCATTGAGGATCAAAGATTGTTCTTTATCCATACTGAATTCTGGGGAAAAGTTTCTTCCCTGCAAGAGTTTGATGTCAAAAGTATCCAGATAATTGAAATCGATGGAGGCGTGATAGATGGAAACTTTCACGTCCTGTTTCTCTTCATTTATTGCAGTGGCATCGGATCGGTTGGCGATATCTATTGGCAGGTAGTTAGAGGTAGAGATATTATGAACATTCGGATGTTGGGCGAGAGTGTTTTTTATACTCTCAATATTTTCATAAATGACGTCATCTTTTATTCTTAAAGTGACGACATGTTCCCGGCTAAAACCTATATCTTTGTTTTTTATGAATTTCAACTGACCATAAACCACTATCGTACAGACGATGAGGATGATCGAAGTGCTGAATTGGAAGGTAACCAGGACGTTCCGCATGAAAGTGCCTTTGCGTGATCCGAAAGCTTCCTTCTTTAATACTTTGATTGGGTTAACAGCGGACAGAAAAACCGCCGGATAGCTGCCGGAAATGTGTCCCACGAGTATCACAAGGGCAAAAAGAACCAGAATGATTCCGGGATTCTTAAGAATATTCAATTGAAGGTCATGCTGAGTGAATGAATTAAACAGGGGTAGAATAAATTTGACCAAGGCCAGAGCCCCGAGCAGGGCAAGCCCCGCCAGAAAAACGGCTTCTCCTAAAAACTGTCTGATGATCTGCCGCCGCACCGCTCCCACGACCTTTCGCATCCCCACTTCTTTGGCTCGCTGGAAAGACCTGGCTGTTGCTAGGTTCATGTAATTGATACAAGCGATGATAAGGATGATAAGGGCGACTGCCGAAAACATATAGATATTGTTGATATCATTGGTTACGGCAATATCAAAATTAAAAAAAGAGTGAAGATGAATCTTCTTTAACGGCTGTAAAAAGCCAGCATAATTCGCATATCTTTTGGGGGCATATTTATCCAGGAAAACAGGTAGCTTGTTTTCCAGTTCTCTATAGTCATATCCCTGCCCAAGCTGAATGTAAGTGGTATCACTGTTGCTGTACCAGTCCTCCAATCCATGCCTCCGCAGATCTTTGAGGTTGATGAAGGAGACCAGAAAATCAAAACGGAGATGGGAATGAGCAGGGATATTTTCCAGAATTCCGGTCACCCGAAAATCGGTATTGCGAAAGGTAATAATCTCACCCATAGGATCTTCCAATCCGAAAAACTTTTCCGCCAGTCTTTGCGTCACAACCATCGAATCGGGCTCAGCCAAGGCCTTCTCGAGATTTCCCTGGCGCAAAGGAAATGAGAAGATTTTTAAAAATTGATTATCCGCCCAGAGTCCTTGCTCATAGAGCCTTTTTTCCTGATGAACCAGGAGAACATTATTAAGCCTGCTTATGCGTGTGCTATTGACAACTTCGGGATATTCCTCTTTTAAGGCCGGCGCCAGGGGTGCAGCAGTCGAGGTGAAATAGGGATTGCCCAGGTAAGCTGTGCCTTCAACCTGTCTTTTTTTATAGAACCGGTAAATCTGGTCACCGTTTTTATGAAAATTGTCAAAGCTCAATTCAAACCGAACATAAAGAAACATCAAGACAAAGCAGACTATCCCCACAGCCAATCCGGTGATATTGATGGCTGAATAGCCCTTATTTCGCTTAAGGTTTCTGAATGCTATTTTTATATAATTTTTGAACATTGTTCCTCCCATGCATAGAAAATCCTTGAAATACTCCGGCATTGACCGAATCAGATACCCCCAGAACCGAAGCCGGGATTGTAGCCACCCCTTCTCTTCAACCAAAGTGCTGTATATTTCAATAAAATCTCCAAGTTTCACTTCTCCTTCATCTTTGAAGATCCTCTTGATCAGCCATTTGCTGAACCGGGAAGGCTGGGGCTCTTTTATTTTATGTATCATAACCTTTTTCCAGGCTGGAGATGGTAATGTTCGCCCAAATCGATTGTTCCCGGGATTTGGTTTCTATCAGGACATCGAGGCCGTCCTTGGTGAGTTTGTACAGTCTTTTACTCCGGCCGCCGCGCTTTCTGGTGGATTTCCCGAGAATGGAGCTCAAATACTTTTTCTTTTCCAGCCGCTCGAGAGGAACATAGACCGCGCCCAAAACCCATTTCTTTCCGGATGTTTGGGTTAGCATTTCGGCGATGGTGACTCCGTAGGCGTTATCCCCCAGCCGCCAGACCGCCAGCAGTATCATCTCATCGGTTCGCGAAAGCATACCCATTATTCAACTCCTTTTATTTGTCTAACATTATTTAAACATATTATATATCTATTAGACGTAAATGCAAATAAAAAGGTTGCCTCTATTATCGCCGACTGATGTCAGCTTGAGGTGTTAAAGCTAAATGTGGATTGAAATATTCCCTAAACAGAAAAACATAATTTCATTTCTGCTGTTATTCATACCTCAGCGAATCGACCGGATTGGCTGTGGCGGCTTTGATGGACTGGTAACTGACGGTTAACAGGGCAATTGCTAATGCCATTAGACCGGAAAGAATGAAAATCCAGACACTCAAACTAATCCGGTAGGCAAAATTGTTTAACCATTTCTTCATCAATAAGTAAACAATTGGCGAGGCAGCAATAATGGAAAAAAATACCATATTAATTAAATCTTTAGTGAGCATAAACATAATATGAGATCCAGAAGCTCCTAACAATTTTCTTATTCCAATCTCTTTTGTCCTCCGTGCAATTGAAAAAGACGCCAGGCTAAACATCCCAACAACTGAGATGAATAACACAAGAAAAGTTCCGTATCGAACAAGCTGACCGAGTAACTGCTCATTTTTGTACAGACGATCAAGATATTCATCCAGGAAAGCATAATCAAAGGATTCCCCAGGGACAATTTCTTTGATTTTACTCTCGATATAACTGAGTGCTTCTGCAATATAGCCTTTCTGGAGTTTGATATACACATTTCTCCCTCCTCCAAGTTCCAGGACAAAAGGACGAATTTCCCGATGGAGGGACTCTGTATGGTAATCTTTAATAACTCCGATGATAATTTTCTTTCGCTCGTTAGGAGAGCCTGGGTTGAATATGAATTCTTTTCCCAAAGGCTCATTTATTTCCATGATACGAACAGCTGTTTCATTTAAAATCACGGCATCAGTAGGATCGCTCGAAAATTCGCGAGAAAAAAAGCGTCCCTCTGCCATCTCCAAGTTTAATGTTTTCAGAAAATCATAATCGACCCAGTTTTGTCCTATCAAACTTTCAATTTCCTTATTTTTCCCGGACCAGGAGAAAGCAGAAGAAAAATCTGTGCTTTCCCACGTATCCATACGAAACCTCGATGAGGCAATACTCTGTACCTGTGGATGGTTTAATAATTCCTGCTTAATTGTGGATGCTTTTTCAAGAAATCCTCTAGTGGCTTTAGAAACAAGGATGTTTTCCTTGTCAAAGCCCAGGTCTTTGTTGCGCAAATGATGCAATTGTTGATTAATAAAAAGAATACAACCGATAAATCCTATAGAAAGAGTAAATTGAATGATAACCAGAGTCTTTCTGAATAAAGGGCTCCTGCTTTTTCCTTCCGTAATCTTCCCTTTATGGCGATAAAGCTCAAAAAACGGAATATTCCCTTTCAGAAGAGGAACTGGATGAAAAGAGGAGAGGAAAAAAGCTGGATAGCTCCCGGAAACAACTCCCGCGAACAACGCAATTCCAATCATGTTTAAAAAAAGATTTGGAGTGTATTTGAAATCGATCTGTATGCCCAGCATCGAATTGAGTGAAGGAAGGAACAATACTGCAATGAATACAGCCAATATTAAAGACAGAAGCGATAGAATCATCGATTCACATAAAAACTGTATTGTTAGCTGAAAACGGGAAGATCCAACCACTTTTTTTATACCAATCTCTTTAAACCGCTGCTCTGATTGGGCTGTCGACAGATTCATGAAATTTATACATGCAATAAGCAGTACAAGAAGAGCCATCATAGAAAAGATATAAACATAAGTGATGCGTCCTCCTCCCCCGAGTGCATGAAGGTGAATGCGCTTTATAGGCTGTAGATGAAGATTAAGGTTGCTGTCATACTTATGCGCTTTCAATACACCAGAGATTTTCTGATTGACTTCCTCAGGGATAATATTTTTCTCGAGCAATACATAAGCAAAGACATTCTTATTTCCCCAGGTTTTCATCCAGTTATACGCGATTTCAAACGACACCAAAAAATCAAACTGAAGGTGTGAATTCTGAGGGATGTCTTTAAGGATTCCTGTGACTGTTAATGGAATGTCATCAGAATATCCACTATAATAGGAAACAATTTTTCCTATTGGATCATCCTGGCCGAACAGCTTGGCTGCCAGATCTTTTGTGATAACAACGGAACTAGGATCTGAAAGAGCTGTTTTTGGAGCTCCCTGCTCAAATGGAAAAGAAAACATACTAAAAAAGGAGGGATCCACATAACTTCCTATGCTGGAAAAGCCTTTTTTGTCGAAAGAAATTTTCGTTTCCAATGATTTAAAAGCCGTCGTATTATTGATTGCTGGAAAATGCTCCCTTAAGTAAGCGGCCAAAGGACCCGGAAGATACCTGCCATACACATCTCCATCGTCAGATGAGTATACAACCCGGTATAGACGGTCTGCATTTTTATGGAACCGGTCATAACTCAGTTCATGCTGAACCCAAAGCATTATTATTAAAGAGCAAGCCAAGCCTATAGATAAGCCAGAAATGTTAATAAAAGAATGAATCACATTTTTTCTTATATTTCTCAGGGTGATCTTAATATAGTTTTTAAACATGATAAGCCTCCAATGGACTGAGAATATTAGAAATGGGAATACTGAAGAAAAGACTTGAAACCAACACCAGAGATTTGCTTTAGTTCTGCCCTCCTTGTCAAATATGTAGTTGTAGAATTCAGCGAAGTCACCAGTTGAGGAAAATCTCTTGTCGTAGTCTTTCATCAAGGAAATAATCCACAGAAAAAAGCGAGGCGGCTTTTGTATATTCTTATTATTCAATTTCTTTCTAGTCCAACTCCAAATCAGGTATGTTTAGCCATAAATTCAGATGAAACTGCTTTGCATTTTTCAATGCAACTTTGCCTTGAGGAGTTACAGTATAATAGACTTTTCTCTTCCCTCCTCTCACCTCAGTTGGTTCCCCTTTACAAAAAGCAAGGTATCCCTTTCTTGCTAAATTGTTCAAAGAGTTATAGAGCGATCCATAAGAAATTTTCTTTTTTGTGATTTCCATAACCTTTTTCATGATTGGAAATCCGTAGGCATTCTCTTTGAGTTGCCAGACAACGATTAAAAGTATCTCTTCATTGATAGTAAGTATTTCCATTTTTGACTCACATTGCACAATATAGTTTTCGCTTAATAACTATAAACTAGATAATATCATAATACAAGCAGAAAAACATAGTCAAGATATAATTGCAAGATGATGAAATGTTATTTTATGGCTTCAACACAAGGGACTTAAAATCCCTCGTTGGTTATCCAACGTGCCGGTTCGAGTCCGGCCCTCGGCACTTATATTTACCTCTAACGCCTTTGAAATGAGTAAGTTACCGCAATCAAACCAAACTAAGCGAGAACAGGCGTAAACAAACAAATTTGGTTTATTTTTGGCATGTTTATGTCCCAATTTTATCCCAGCGCGGGAATAGATTTTAGCCATGATAATCGCCGGCTGCTGTCAGCTTAAGGTGTTTTAAGAGCTAAATATGGATTGAAATATTCCCTAAACAGAAAAACACAATTTCATTTCTGCTGTTATTCATACCTCAGCGAATCGACCGGATTGGCTGTGGCGGCTTTGATGGATTGATAGCTGACGGTGAACAGGGCAATAACTAACGCTGCCAGAGCGGACAGGATGAAAATCCACAGGCCCATTGAAGTCCTGTAGGCGAAGTTTTTTAACCACTTATTCATGAAATAATAGGCCAGCGGCCAGGCTATAGCATTGGCCAGACAAACTAATAATATGAATTCCTTCGATAAATTGGTTACAATATTGATGGTCGATGCACCGAGCACTTTCCGGATTCCTATCTCTTTTGTTTTCTGCTGGGCCATGTGGGCTACAAGTCCATAAAGACCGAGACAGGAGATAAATAATGCAATAAGGGTGAAATAGTTGAATATTGTCTTCGTTTTCTGTTCGGAGTTATAGAGCCTTTCCACTGCCTCATCAAGAAACGTATATTCAAGCGGAAAGTCCGGATTGAACGCATTATACACTCTCTGAACTGAGGCGATGGCTTCCTTTGTCTGTTCTGAACTGAATTTAACAAATACATAGCTATCCCAACCGGGATCGATCCGCAGTACAAGCGGCTCAATCTCTTTCTGTAGAGATTTATAATGAAAATCCTCGACAACGCCGACAATTTGTCCGCGGTATTTAAATAATTGAAACATTGTTCCGACGGGATCTTCGAGCCCCATGGCTTGGACCGCCGTTTCGTTGACGATAAAGGATTGTGTGGAATCATCCACCGGGAATTCTCTCGAAAAGTCCCGCCCGGCGATAATATTCATGTTGAATGTCTTGATATAGTCATGATCGACCGAAAACTGATGGATCGATAAACGGGTTTCCGGGTCTTTCCCTTCCCATGAAAATGCGCCAGTGGAGTGAACCGTGTAGGTCGGGATATCCGACGAAGCCGTGACTCCGGTAATATTCGGATCCCGAAAAAGCTCTGATTTGAACGCATCATACTGGTTCCTGACATTAGCCCTCTTTCTGAAATAGAGCATCGATTCCTTCTCATATCCCAATTCCTTGTTCAGCATATAATGGGTCTGTCTATACACGATAAGGGTTCCGACGACGAGCATGATGGAGAGTGTAAACTGGACCACTACCAGCGAACGCCTGAACAGCGATTTTCCGGATTTGGATGAAAATATCAGCCCGGTGCTTTTTATCGAATCCACCGGTTTAAAAGACGACAGCACCAACGCGGGATAGCTTCCGGATACCAGCCCTGTGATCAGCACGATGCCGAACAGTCCCATCAGAAAGACCGGTTCTTTCATTGAATCCAGCGTAAGCAGCTTCCCTGACAAATTGTTGAAGGCGGGAAGGAGCAGATAAACCAGGAATACGGCGGCGACAAAGGATATTACAGTCATAAACAGGGATTCCCCATAGAATTGGGCAATGATATGATGTCTGGTCGCCCCGACCACTTTTCTCAAACCGACCTCTTTCGACCGTTTTTCAGACCGGGCTGTGCTCAGATTCATGAAGTTGATGCAGGCAATCAGTAGAACAAACAGCGCAATCGCCGAAAAGGCGTACACATAGATCGATTTATTCTCTGTACTGCCGTACAAATCTATAGAATAGTTGGATCGCAAATGGATATCTGTCAGCGGCTGGAGTATCAATTTTGTTCTGCTCTCGGAGTATATCTTTTTTTTATAATCATAGACTTTATCTGAAATGTGCTGAAAGGACGCGTTCTCTGCAAGCTGAACGTATGTCGTGTAATTGTCGGTCCACCAGGAATCAGTCCAGCCGAGTGCCCGCAGTGTCGACTCGAACGGGACCAAGAAATCGAATCGAATATGAGAGTTTTGAGGAACATCTTTCAGCACACCTATCACCTTGAAATCGGTATTGTTATTATAGGTCAACACTTTCCCTATGGGGTCTTCAGTCCCGAAATACCGTGCCGCTGTTTCTTCGGTGATCAGAATGGTATTGGGCTCGGTCAAGACAGTTGTGATATCTCCTTTCACCAGAGGGAAAGAAAACATTTTCAGAAAACTCGGGTCGACGGCGACAATATCGTTTTCATAGAATTTCTTATCTTTGTAGCTGATCAGTCTGTGGGTTAATATTCGCAACCGGGCTGATTCGACGATCTCAGGGAAATCATTCTTCAGCGCTTCGGCCAGGGGCCAAGCGGTCACGGCAGTCGAGAGATAGCCCACGCTCGAGTCAGGGTAGCGATCGGTAACCCGGTAAATCACATCAGCGTTCTCGTGAAACCGGTCAAAGCTCAATTCGTCCTTGACCCACAGGAGGATGAGAATGCAGCAGGCCATACCGACAGCCAGACCGGAGATGTTGATGAAAGAATACACTTTGCTTTTTTTGAAAGTCCTGATGGTAATTTTGAAATAATTCCAGAGCATGACTAACCTCCATCGGATAGAATCCCATAGGCTTCTGGGAAGAAGCATCAAAACCTGGCTCCAGTACCACAACCATGCCGGTATATATCCGTGTTTTTTGGCAATCTCCAGAAACAGCTCATCAAAATCTCCGAGCAGGGCCTCTCTTTCTTCGAAAGGGAGAATCCGGGATAGAATTTTTTTCGCTAGTTTGGGGCTGGATTCTTGCTTCACTGTTCCTCTCATAGGCTATGATTTAATACTGGCGTAACT
>Ga0209635_10002213_pt1 | contig 14818 bp, 10 predicted proteins | sample DeeMarSWOR230_32_FD_187463 | JGI IMG/M metagenome (GOLD analysis project Ga0209635, IMG submission 187463) | Marine sediment microbial communities from White Oak River estuary, North Carolina - WOR-2-30_32 (SPAdes) (version 2) | ecosystem: Environmental > Aquatic > Marine > Intertidal zone >... | reverse complement strand
GAAAAATAATCTTCAACGGTGAAGACTTAGCTAAGCTTCCAGACAAAGAACTGAAACCACTGCGGCGCAGAATGCAGATGATATTCCAAGACCCATACGAATCTCTAAACCCAAGAATGACGATTAAAGATATCTTGTCAGAACCCTTAACAGTTCAAAAACTAGCGAATAGCAGAGCGGAGATAGATGAGAAAGTAAGAGAAATTCTCGAAGCTGTGGAATTAACGCCTCCTGAAATGTTTCTTTTGAGATACCCTCACGAACTCAGTGGGGGACAAAGACAACGAGTAGTTGTTGCGCGAGCTTTTATTCTTGATCCGGAATTTGTTGTGGCCGATGAACCAGTATCGATGTTAGATGTCTCGATTAGAGCAGGAATCTTGGACCTCATGCTTAATCTGGTGGAGAAATTCAATGCCTCATTTCTGTACATAACCCATGACTTAGCGTTAGCAAGACACATGTGTGACCGTATAGCCGTCATGTACCTAGGCAAAATAGTGGAAATGGGACTCACGGAAAAAATAGTCTATGAACCAATGCATCCGTATACTGATGCTCTGATCAAAGCTGTCCCAATACCTGATCCTAAGGCAAAACGCACCGAAGTCGTCATTACGGGAGAAATTCCAAGCCCAATCAGCCCACCTACAGGTTGCAGATTCCATACGAGATGTCCTTCTGCTAGGGAAACTTGTCGCAAAGAGGAGCCAAGGCTGATTGATGTTGGTGGCAAACATTACGTAGCATGTCACAAAATATCCCCTGCTTAGATGCGCGCGCGTAGGTCATTTAATGCGCCTTCAAATATTTTAAATAAAACCAGCTCTCTAAACAAAAAACCGTTTTGAGCGCCCATTGGTGCAATGACAAACAGTACTAATAGAAAGGGAGAGAAAAGTATGAGAAAGAGAACAGCTCTGCCGCTAGGAGTAGCCTTCGTATTCTTGATGCAGGCGCTATTGGTTGCTGGAGTGTCAGCCCAGACAACTGAATGGACCTTCATGATCTACGTGTGTGGTGACAATGACCTTGAAGACTCTTGGGCTTCAGATTTGGAGGAGTTGGAAAGCATAGGTTCCACCGCTAACGTTCATTTTGTCGCTCTTGTAGATCTCATGACCCTACAGGACGGAGTTGAACTTATCCACATCGAGCAAGGCACCTATACTGTGGTTGAGACGTTTCCTGAGCAAAACTTAGGAGACCCACAGGTATGCATCAACTTTGTCAACACAGTGCAATCTTATTGGCCAGCCAACAAGTACGTATTGGACTTCTGGAACCACGGCAACGGTTTCGAGTCCTTCTGTTGGGATCAAGGCGACGACGATTGGCTTGACTGCCCCAAGCTAGGTCAGATCATGGACGCCATTGGCTTCATCGACATTGTAGCGTTTGACGCGTGCGATATGGCCCACATTGAGGACTACTACGAACTTGTTGGCCATGTTAGTTATGTGGTAGGTTCAGAGGAAAGCATACCCTTAAGCGGATATCCCTACGACACAGATGCTCAAGATTTGGTGAACAATCCAACGCAGGACGCTCTAACGTACGCAACTGAGCTTGTGACCAACTACGGAGAATACTATTGGAAGAAGAAGGGATACGGCTGGGAAACACTTTCAGCTGTTGACGTCAACCAGATCCCAGCCTTGACAACAACCTTCACTGATTGGACGTCAGCGATGCTCGCCAACCTAGACAGGTACGAGCGGCGATACACGTCCGCCCTTAGAGGCGCCAAGAAGATGTCAGGCACAGAACCAGCCTATTTCGTGGACATGTACGACTATATGCTTGAACTCCAAGATGAGAACGTCCCTACTTCGTTGAAGACCGCAGCGGAGAATGTCAAAACCGCAGTAACCAACGCTGTGGTGGTCAACTGGTATAACAATAAGCAGAGCGACGTCTACGGACTACACTTCTTCTGGTCCAAAGCACTCTATTGGACGGGCTCTTGGAAGTCGCTTGGAAGAGAATTATACATATCAGTTGCTTGGGGCCAGACAACAGGCTGGACAAACTTCTTAGACGCCTACTACGCATAGTGCAAAACCAGTCGACACAAAACTTCCCCCTTTTTACATCAACATATGCGCGCCTTTGAAGATGTAACATAAAGCAATGGTGTTTTGTCCGGAAACTTGTCGGAGAGCCATCGAAATTCGAAAAGCGCGCAGGCAAAGATTTTTTTCCTGTTGTCTGTAGATAGTAGGTGGAGGAAGAGAAGAGAGAGGAGTTGTGAATGATGAGAACAAAGAGACTTGTTTATGTGCTACTACTGATTGCCTTTGTCTCTGCTACAATAAGTGCAGTTGGGGCTCCCAAGCCAAAAGTCGCAGGCTGGACTTTTATGGTTTACATGGCGGCTGACAACAACCTTGACGCTTGGGCCTACGAGAACCTGGAGCTTATGCAAAGTGTGCAATTGACAGATGAAGTAAACGTTGTCGTCTTATGGGATGGCTACAACAGGCCTGCTTATCTCTATAAGGTTGTCTATGGAGACCGTGAAATAGTCACAGGTTTTCCACTGAACGGAGAAGAGGTAAACATGGGCGACTCTAACGTGCTGGGGAGCCTTGTCGACTTTGTGACTCGAAAGTTCAAAGCTCAACACTACTTGCTCGACTTGTGGGATCATGGAAGCCATTTCAGCGGAAGCTGCTACGACGAACATCCCGTAGACCACTTGACACATGACGAAGTTGTTGCCGGACTTGACGGGCATAACATAGACATCTTAGCTTATGACGCCTGCCTTGAAGCGATGATCGAAGTTGCCTACGAATACAATGCACTTGGCATGGAAACCGACTACCTAGTTGCCTGCGAAAACTATGTTCCACTCTACGGCTACCCATATGATGTCATCTTGGATAGCATGACTATGAATCCTGATATCTTGGCTCTTGAACTCGCCATTCTAATCGCGGACGAGTACGTGAGATATTATGAGCCGAGGGCGCACTTCAACGGAGGGGTTATGGCAACCCTCTCCGTCATTGATCTTTCCACAGTTGATGAAGCCGTGGCGAAACTTTCAACGCTTACTGAAGCGCTTGAAGCAAAACTGAAAGACGGTGAAGAGAGCTATAACCGTTACCATGAAATCATAAGCGAAGCCAGGGGCGAAGGAAACCTTCCTTGGGCTGAGGCTGGATGGGAGTACTACATCGACTTACCAACGTTCATCAAGGAGCTTGAAGCGAATCCGGAAGTGGACGCAGAAATTCAAGTCTTAGCCCGGGCAGTAGAAGAGACCCTCGACGAAGTTGTTGTGCATATCGCGAATAGCAACCCCATGTGGTCAGCTTCTGCATTGGGATTAGGAATATGGTTCCCACCTTCAGAGCGCCCATACATCGCCTATAGAGGACTGTTGACGTACGAGAACTTGCAGTTTGCGTCTCAAGGATGGCTCGACTTTCTGTATGCCTACTGGAAAATCTAGCGCGGCGGTAGCAGCAACATAAGCTGCGAGATTTCCATAGCCGCCGAAACCCCCCTTTTTACACGCGCAAATGCAGAATCGCCACTTCTAATGGTGATCTGCCGAAATGGTTGTCGAGAAAATCTGCAGCTAAAACGCACGAATCTGCACGCAGGGCACCGCGCCGACAATAACCTCCATCTTCTCCAAATTCAGATCCACACTTCTAACACAGTAACGTACTGCTACATCCCTGAGAAAGAATGCGCACCGGGAAGCGTTTCCTAACGTCTTATATGAGGCATTTTTCTTTACTCTAGTGGAGATAGGTGATGTCTTCGAGGATTACACATGGCCCCTATCAGTACGTATGCCAGCAAGTATAGGCAATACATGCTTCTTATCTCGACCCAGACGGGAAGACGGGCGTGGTCACGGGGATTAGGGTTAGACACCCCAGCCCTAAGGGAGCGACGGCTGAGACCGCTTGCACATCATAGTCGGCAACTCATGACGAACATTGTGAACCACGAACTTGCGCACATACCAAAAGGGGAGAAACATTCGTTGCAGAATTTCCTCAGGTTCGCCTACAACGCGCTCCGAAGAAAGCACCTGACGCTGGGAAAAACCCGAGATGAAACCCTCAAAGAACTCGTGGACAAGATCCGAAAAGCCCACCCGGAATTCACGCCACAATACGACAAAGACTACTTCAAGATATAGCTTTCATGCACTTGTTTAATCGCAATTCGTGTCATCCGAATCGTGCCAAGGTTCAACTATGTACGCACAGGCGTGCAGTAAGGTCTTTAAGATTCCTCTCGAACAAGACCACACTAAGGAGCGTGGCAATCGTACGGACACCGCAGAGCAGAATTGAGAAGCAAATCTTCGAGCTGTGGAAAGAACTGAAACCCTCAAGTGCGTTCACGGCTGGCTTGGATGACTATGCAGGCAGATTGTTCGTGCCGACCGAGGCAAACGTAAAGCAGATGTTGCGCAGAATCGCCAAGTTGAAGACACATGCGGAGGATATAGTTGAACAGAAATTTCTACAGTGCTTAGAAACGGAGCTACGTTTTGAAGAGCCCCACATGGTCCTAGAAAACATACTCTGGACATTCTACAGGCACTTGGTGAAGGAGGGAATAAAAGCTGAACACTTTCTCTCGTTAGCTTCCCATGCAAAAAAGGCGTTGGAGGTTTCAAAAGAAAGACTGATCCGAACAGAATGGCCCATTGAGATACGAGCTATCACAAGTTATGGAGAAAACAGCTTGCTGGGCATCTTAGCAACAATTCGCCATCAGACAGAAAACAAATCGTTGCTGAAAGAACTCACTGAACTCGAACAAGTAGTGCATAACTACGTGGAGCCATTCCACGTGGAAGGGGTGAAGGAAGGAAGTTTCGAGGAGGTTTTCCCAGTCTTAGAAAGAGAAGAGGGAGACATTAGACGGAAGGAGATTTATCCCAAGCTCTTGAAGGATCTTTACGACTATCCTGAGACCCCAAACCAGATTGAGAACAAAGCACTAGGGTGGCTAGAGGAAGAACTGCCCGAGCTCATGGAAGCGACGAGAAAGCTCGCGGATATCTACGACATAGAATCAAGAGTTGAATTCGTTGCCGACGAGATGACGAAGAGGCGGAACGTCGAAGGGTCTGAGATTCTGACGGTTGTCTCTACCATGCGAGAGAAGTTGATGAAAGTTGTTGAGAACTACTTAGTAAAGGTAACACCCATCTACGATACTCGAGTCGTCGAGACGCCTCCGTACCTTGCAAGTCTCATCACATCCGCGGCTGCAGACTGGTTCAATACTCTAACCGATGAGCCGTTCAACCTATTCTTCGTTACAACTGATCCGAAGAGATCAGCGCCACTAAGCGCTCCAGACCTACTAACATCAATCATTCATGAGGAGTATGGGCATTGCATAAACCACTCGAATTCTGCCACCAACTTCGCCGCCAAGCCAAGGTTAATAGAGTTGTTGGACACCACGTTAGCATCATCAATCACCGAGGCCATCTCATTCTTCAGGGAGACGGAGTTCATTTCATTGTTGAAGCAGTTGGCGCGTAGAAAGGAAGAGCTGCCGCCAGATGAGAAGGGACTTTTGGACTCTCTGAGAGCCATTGGAGACTTGGACACAGTCATACTTGAGACCGAATTCTTAGTCATGGAGTGGCGTGTATTGCGGTTCATTCGGGCAATAGGAGATGTACGTATTAATATGGGCAAACAGAGTGCCATAGAATTCATTAATTGGGCCCACGAACGAACGGGACTTTCCAAGAAGATGCTATACAACGAGGTCTTCACTTTCCAGGACTCTCCCGCGTACGCGCCATGTTACTGCATGGCTGGCGAAGAACTCAGGAAGCTCCAAGCGCTCGCCGTAGGGAGGGGCAAGAGTGTGACTGATTTCAACACCTACGTGAGCTCTATGGGCTATCCTCCTAGAACTGTGTATGAAGAAAGGCTGAGAGAATACGCGATGTCTGCTGTGTGATCTCAGAATAATATGCTTGATTAACAGAATATCGGCTCTTGGCAACTTCTAATACATATTCATCTTTTTCCCAAACGCAAGTAGTCTTCAAGCTTTGACCGATGCCAAGTCTTTGGTTGCCCTCTTCAATATCTCTTCGATTTTCCTCACCGCTTCTTCATCCAGCGGGAACGGTTGGTGCTCCGTCAACAATTTTCTTGCTTTCTCTCGCGCAACTTCCGCGATTTTTCTGGAGCCCATTTCTTGCCATCGAGAACGAGATGTTCTATCTGAAAGCTTTGGCAGATAGTGTTCTTGGCGGAGATATTTCAAGGTGTGTCTTTGCCGCAGGAAGTCCGATGATTCATCAACCACCTTGGCAATCACGTCTACTGCCAGTCTTTCTTCATCCACTTCGATGCCCCTAACTGCTCTAAAAATCATTCCAAAAATCTCGTCATCAATGATCAATTGCTCATAGCTCACGGTAATGCCGCCCTCAAGGCAGCCAGCCCCGGACAGCATATTCGCTCCAGCTAGGGCTGGCAAGACCCCGTTGAGCCCCTTCTCAAACGCCACCTGCTCATCTAGTGTCTTCGAACTCGTATCAAGTCCATACACATCGCATGGGACGTCATAATATTTCGCAAGCTGAACGCAACCCACGGATAACAATCCAACCTCGATTCCAGAGCTTGTCATTCCAGATAACATGTCCAGCGGAAAGACACGAGGAGAATACAGAAACGGCGTTCCCTCCTTCACAAGCTGAATCATCACCAACCCAGCCAATATTTCGGCATTCTGTTGAACTAGGCTGCCCGCCAGCGTTACTGGACTGGTCGCCCCCGCCATGGGGCACGGCAGCACTGCCATTGGCAAACCGATCCTGGCCCCTTGGACCATAATCCTGATGACATCCCCGGAGAACTTCAAGGGGCTTGTTGGCGAGAAACTGCACGTGACTATTGGACGCTTCTCCAGCTCCTGTTTCCCGCCTACTACGGCCTCTGCCAACTCCACGATATAGGGAAACCCTTCGTAGCTCATCGGCGTCGCATCCACGTTTTTACGTGTGTTTTGAAGTTGGTCTGCTAAGCAGTAGACATCCTGAACCTTTTCTGAGACATCACACGGCAACACAATCATAGTGCACGTATGAATGTTAGGCAAGCCATCGATGATCCTGGTTAGATCGACGACATCCCTTCTTGTAGACGGCCGAACTTCTCCAGAGTCCAAGTCAATTACACTTACGGCTCCGCCAACTGCGTGAGCGTAGATCTTCTCATCATTAAGTTCCACGTCGAATTTTGGATCTCGAGCATACAGGATCATCCGCTTGGGTGTCTTCTTAAGGCACTCCATCACCAAACTTGGCGGAATTTTCACATTCTTCTTATCATAATCGACATCCGCACCAAAGTCGCTCAAGAATCTTAGAAAACTATCCTCATACACAAACACGCCAACATCCTCTAGAACCCTCAAGCTTGCAGAATGAATCTTCTCGATTTGATCGCGACTCAGAAATTCCAACATCATCCTTCACCGTATATGTGCACAACTAGAACTTCCAAATATATACATAACATGTTCTTTAAGCCTTAAGATCGAAGGCCCTCTCTTTATGCACGCGGCTACAAAAGAAGAGTCGTCCCAACCCCTTGACTCTTCGCCTTCTCGTACACCAAGATGGCTGTAGCCATATCCTCTATGGCCAAACCCAGATTCATACACATAATGCGTTCATTCGGGCTTTCTCGGCCAGACTTCTTGCCGCCTACGATCTCAGCCAGGTCTGCGTAGACACGTGGTATACTCAAGAAATATCCCAGTCTCTTGTAGTAGCTCAGCTGGTCCGCGTCATCGGTGCAAAACTTGTCCATGACGTGCATAGCTTCGGGTTGCCAATAGGAGTCGAAATCCAGCGGACACGCAAAGCCACCATCTTTGAACCACGCCTTCTCAATTACCGGTTGCGGATGCTTCAAAATTGGACCCGCTGTGACGACTATCTCGCAGTCTTCGACCGCCTTTCTAGGCGAGCTAACTGGGACCACTCTGACCGCATGTTGACTGGTCATCTCCTTGACGTACGCCTGTAGGTTTCGCCCATCAATGTCATAGGCTTTGACCTCCTCCAAATTCTTGCACATCACCATCAAAGCTTCCAAGTTGCTTCTTCCCTGAACACCGCAACCGAGGATCCCCAAGCTCTTCGAGTCCTCTCTAGCCAAGTGCTTTGCCGCAACAGCAGTCGCGGCCCCAGTTCGCTTTGCCGTTATCCACGTGCAATCCATGACACAGATGGGAACGCCAGTTTCAAGGTCGTTCAATATCAGTAGCCCCGATATGTAGGGGATACCACGCTTCGGATTCTCTGGAAATCCACTCACCCACTTGACCCCAGCCGATCTCATCTTAGGTAGGTAGGCGGGCATAGCATGAATGAAGGCGTCTTCCCTAGGGTGGATACCAGGCTTGGGTGGCACCTCCGCGCTCCCTTCTGCTTTCTCCCGAAACGCTTCTTCAACAACTCGAATGACTTCTTGTATGGAAATACTGAGCCTATCCACGTCAGAACGAGAAAGGTACAAAACCTCCCCTAGAGAGCCCATGGCAGACACCAAGCCGCAGATTGATCGGAGGAGTAGAAAAATCTTGTCGCAGGAAAATCTTCTCCAGTTCCGACAGAGTGCACGCGTTGTGTGTCCAGAAAATGAGGAGATGCTGGTTGTATCGGAAAGTGCACGCGCAATTACCTTATGAGCTTCAGTATCTGCCGAGCTTCATCGGGCGTGGACACCTCGCGTTGAAGCTCCTGAGACAGCCGCCTCGCCCGAGCTACGAGCTCCTCGTTCCGTGCCATTTTCTCCTTCGAGTAGTAGATGTTGTCCTCGAGCCCTACGCGTATGTGCCCACCCATAAGGATCGCCATAGTGATCATAGGCAGTTGCCACCTAGCCATACCTGCTACGGAGAACGTCGCGTTAGGTGGAAGCTGGTTGCGTATGTGCAACAAGTTCGCCGGAGTGGCAGGTATGCCACCGTCCAAACCCATAACCAACTGGAAATGCGCCGGCGCCTTCACCAGCCCCTGTTCTATAAGCTTGACGCCTTGGCGGACGAAGCCTACATCGAACGCCTCGATCTCAGGTTTGATATTGGCCTGGAGCATCTTCCTCGCGAGAAAGGTTATTGTCTCCCACGTATTGACGTAGACAATGGACGGCTTGCGTCCTGCAAAGTTGAGCGAACCAGTCGTTAGGCTTGCCATCTCTGGATCAGTCTTAAGCGGCTGAGCCCGATCTTCATCTGACTTGCCAGCAATACCACTCGTCGATGTCATTACAATGAGGTTCGTGCGTTTGCGTATCTTATGCACAGTTTCTTCGAAGATTGCGTAATCAGACGTCGGGTTCTCATTTTGATCACGGCAGTGTACGTGGATGATCGAGGCCCCTTCTTGTTCGCACAGATACGCCGTCTCGGCTATCTCGTCTGGCGTTACGGGTACGTAAGGCGTGTCCTTCTTTCGTGGCACGGAACCTGTAGGGGCCACAGTGATAATGAGCTTCTCCATTATCCATCCCTCATGTGTGCCTGTGTTTTTTGGATAGATGCCGTAAGACTTTGCCCGGGAGGATGCCTTTATGTTCACCCTTCTCCACCACCACTCGCCCATTTACAAGCACGTAGTCAATGCCCTCAGGATATTTATGCGGATAATTGGCCAAAGGAAAAGTATAGGGATAACGACAGGTCGCTCTGTCCCTTATCTTGTTCAAATCGAAGACCACTACGTCAGCCCACATCCCCTCTCTTATCAATCCCCGGTCTCTCAATCCAAGCTTTTGAGCTGGAAACGAAGTCATTTTTCTAACAGCTTCCTGAAGCGTGATGATCCTCTCGTCTCTCACATACCTCTCCAAAATGTACGGATACTCACTGTAGCTGCACGGAGAGTAGCCATCAATCTTTCCAAGAGGCCCATAAGGCGCGTAGGCAGAGCCATCAGTTGAAACCATCATTAAACGGAATTTCAACACTGTGCGAATATCATCTTCTCTAATGTAGTCGAAAAGAGCACTTGCTTCACCTTCTTCGTCTATCAACAAATCACAATATGCGTCAAACGAGTCCTTTTCTCCCTTTATCTTCGCGATTTCTTCGAAGCTCTTTCCTAGCAAATCCTTGTTTTTCTCACAACGAAGCAGAAAGATGCGGTCCCAACGACCGTGCTTCACAAGTCCGCAATAGCCTGGTCCTGGATATTTGTCTTCCACAATTTCCTTCTTGATCCTTTCACGAGTTTCTGGATCACTAAGTCTCTGAATCACTTTCTCGTGTCCGCCCGCTTGAGCCCACTGCGGCAGTATGGAGCCCAATTCTACTGCGAAGTCTGTATGGGCATCATTGTCCATCGTGACATCTACTCCTCTCACTCTAGCTTCTCCATAGATTCTGAACATCTCAGGTAGCTTGTTTGAGCCCCCCCATTTAGGGCAATTGTGTGATACCTGTACTCGCGAACCTGCCTTTTCGCCGATTTCGATAGCCTCCTTCAAAGCCTCAACTATGGTCTCTCGCTCTCCTCTGATGTGAGAAGCGTAAAGACCTCTATGCTTCGCCACAACTTTGCACAGCTCAATTAACTCGGAAGTTTCGGCGTAGCAACCAGGCAAATATACCAACCCTGTTGACATGCCAAAGGCTCCAGCCTCCATTGACTCTGCAACTAGCATTCTCATTTCTTCAAGCTCTTCGGCAGTAGGCGACCTATTTTCGACTCCTAGAACGGCGATTCTTACAGTTCCATGACCTACAAGAGAAGCAACGTTCAAAGCAATCCCTCTTCTCTTCATTTCGCTAAGGTATTCAGCAAACGTGGACCAGTTCCAATCGACCTCTTTCGCTTCGAGCCCCCAATCCTCCTTCAGCAAGTCCACCGTTTCCGTTTTTGTCGGCGCGGCGCTGCTACCACAGTTTCCTACAACTTCGGTCGTGACACCTTGCCTGACTTTGCTCTCTGCCAACGGATTTATGAGCAATGAAAGGTCAGAGTGAGAATGTATGTCTATGAAGCCTGGAGAGACGATCAAGCCCCTGGCGTCTATGATTGTGTCCGCTTCTTTGATGCCTATTTTCCCAACTTCTACAATTTTTCCCCTAGAGACAGCGATGTCCGCTTTGAACCATGGGTTTCCTGCACCATCTATGACAAACCCGTTCTTGATCAGCAAATCATGAACCAAAACAAGGTCACCTTTGTTGCGCTATCAAATCGCGGCAAGGATAAATATTTTCCTCAAGAATGCTTCGAAGAACATACCAGCTACGAAAAAGCTTTTGCATTAATCATCCAATGTATGAAGCGATCAGCATGTTGAAGATAAATGAGATAGACAAATACATCGACGACCATATAGACGAGCACGTACGGCGAGTGCAGGAATTCTTGCGTCAACCAAGTGTTTCTGCGGAAAATTATGGAGTCCGAGAATGCGCGAGACTGCTGAGAAGCTATTATGAGAAACTGGGGTGCAAAGTGGCCAAGGTGATGGAAACTGGAGGACCCCACCCTGTAGTCTATGCGGAGTATGATGCTGGCGCGGAAAAAACCCTTCTCATATATTTCATGTACGACACTCAACCTTTCAACAGAGAAGAATGGACGAGTCCTCCGCTAGAAGCGAGACTCGTCGATATTGCGCCATTTGGAAAATGTGTCGTTGCGAGAGGCGCCATAAACTCCAAGGGCCCACTTGTAGCGTTCCTAAACGCTCTGGAATCCATACGAGCCGTCGGAGACGAACTTCCCTTCAACTTCAAATTCATATCGCAGGGAGACGAAGAACTGGCCAGCCGCCATTTCGCCGATTTCGTGTTGAAACACAAAGACATGCTCAAAGCCGATGCGCTGTTCTCCCCGGACGCATACCAAGATCGCAAAGGAAAAGTGTCGATGGAACTGGGATACAAAGGAGTTGACTACTTCGAACTTGAATGCAACGGCAAGGCTTGGGGAAGAGGCCCAACAGAATTCGGTATACATAGCAGCGCCAAGTCTTGGGTTGACAGCCCAGTATGGCGGATGATCCAAGCTCTCGCAACAATGACTTCGGAAGACGGAAACAAGATACTCATAGACGGATGGTATGACAATGTCAGGCCCCTGACTGAGGAGGACCTGCAGCTTATTGACAAGTTGGCGCAGACTTTTGACGAAGAAGAAATCAAGGAAGAAGACAAGATCGAACGATTCTTAGGTGACCTTCACGGAAAAGACCTGCTCATACAATACTACGGCTCCACTACGCTGAACATCGATGGAATTTGGGGGGGATATACTGGGCCAGGATCATTGACCCTACTCCCACACAAAGTCACCGTGAAAATGGATGTAAGACTCGTCCCAGATCAAACCTCCGAAGAGATCATTCCCAAAGTGCGCAAACACCTCGACAAGCACGGCTACACAGACATTATAATCAGACCGCTCGACCCCTACGAATGGTCAAAGGAAAGTGTGAATGAACCGATAGTTCAAGCAACAATTCAAGCATATAGAAAGATGGGATACGAACCCGAAATCTCGCCTATTTCTGGCGGAAGCGTGCCTTTCTATCTGTTTGCCAGTAAACCCCTAAAGATGCCATTCACATGCGCCGGACTCGGCTATGGCGCCAGAGCCCACGCACCAAACGAGTACTTCGTCATTGAGGGAAACGAAAAGGTTGCAGGTCTAGCAGGCAGTGAAAAATCCTACGTAACAATACTAAATGAACTTGCCAAACTGAAGTGGTAAAACAAATCACTTGGAGCCTCCTCTCATCAACCCATCACCCCTTCCACACGGCTTTCGTGCACACGGAGGAAACAGCTAAGAATTCAAGAAGCGACTTTATCAACATATGCCGTAGCACTATTCGAAGGAGTTGCTTTTGTTCATGTACAAAACCGAGAAGTCAAAGAAGCTTTTCGAAGAAGCAGAAATATTCACTCCAGGTGGGGTACACAGTGGCCTTAGATTCTTCAAGCCGTATCCCATATTCGTAGAGAGAGCCCGTGGATCCAGAATCTACGATGTAGATGGCAATGAGTACGTTGATTATCACTTGGCTTTTGGGTCAGTATTATTGGGCCATTCATCTGAGAATGTCACAAGAGCTGTCAAAGCTCAACTAGAAAAGGGGAGTATCTACGGTCTATCAAATAAGCTAGAAGTGGAGGTGGCGAAGAAAATCATCCAACACGTTCCATCAGCCCAGATGGTAAAATTCTGTAATACTGGGACCGAGGCAACATACCACGCAATAAGACTAGCTCGTGCGTTTACAGGCAAAACTAAGATCATTAAGTTTGAAGGAGCTTATCACGGGTGGCATGACTACGTAAACATTAGTGTCGGACCATCCCCCAGAGAAGCGGGTCCTAAGGAGTTACCCACCCCAGTTCCAGATTCTAAGGGAATACCTAGAAATGTGGTGGAAAACACCATAGTTTTACCATTCAACAATCTTCGTGTTGTTGAAAGAACTGCGAGAAAACATGGGAATGAGATAGCTGCCCTCATTACAGAGCCAATAATGCACGGTAGTGCCTGTTGTATATTGCCCAAAAGCGGATATTTGCAGGCGCTTCGCGAAATTTGTGATCGTTACAGCATCTTATACATTTTTGACGAAGTTGTGACTGGTTTTAGACATGGATTGGGTGGAGCTCAGAAGATATTCGGAGTAACTCCGGACATAACTACATTCGCCAAGGCTATGGCAAACGGGTTTCCCGTTGCCTCTGTCTGTGGGAAGAAAGAGATCATGGCAATGTTTTCACCTTCGGGAGAAGTCGACTTTGGCGGAACGTATAATGGGAACCCCATAAGTATGGCTGCTGCACTAGCTACCATACAAGAACTGGAGACTCAAGAGGTTTATAATCATCTATTTAAATTGGGTTCTCTCGTAAGGAAGAGACTGAGAGAAGTAATCGGGAAACTAAACATAGAAGCTCAGATTGTAGGATTCGGATCGGTTTTTCAAATAGCACTCACTAACAACAAGATTGAGAACTACAGAAGTGTGTCTGCCTTGAATAATGAGAAATATGAGGCCTTCCAACGTGAGTTAATGAAGAGACACGTATTCATTATCCCCAAAGCAAAAAAGCGCTGCCATATTTCTGCCGCGCACACAATCGGTGAAGTAGAAACGACACTCGAAGCTATGGAAGACTCCTTAAGGACGCTTTCATAAGTGGCGTCTCATACGCACTGTTCATTAATACAACCACGAGTTGCTTGTGCACGGGCTTTGTCGCAGTGGATTTCCAAGGAAGTAACACCAAGGGAAGGGCGCGTATCCATCACTTGGTCAGTTCGACATATCGTAGGAGTTCTCGGGCTACATCTAATAGTCCCAACTTCTCCAGCGTGGTTTGCGTTGGTATTCCTCTCGTGTCCCATCCTCTCTTACTGTAGTATAGCTGGAGCATTGAGTAGTAGTTCTCCCTCTCCAAAGCCTTCCCCTTGAAAGGCCCTCTTGTCAGAGGCTCCTTGAACCATCTTGGGGGCAGACTATCCATCGCCGTACTCCAGTGTCTCTGATATTCCCTTATCCAAAAGGCTCTAGCTAAATTCAAGACTCTATCCGCGATAACGATCAAATCATGCATAGTCAGGTTCTCGCCAGTCGCAGCTCTAAGAAACTTCGGGTACCAGTCCAACTCGAATCCTAGTTCTATCCAAGGAAGTCGGCAAGTTGTAAGGCACTCGAATATCCCTCCTCGTATCCTCTGAAGCTCGATGATCTTGTCAACCTTGGCCTCAGCATAGCTCTCTCGTCCGAACGACACCTCCCAAGAGATTATCCAA
>Ga0209635_10002212_pt1 | contig 14821 bp, 11 predicted proteins | sample DeeMarSWOR230_32_FD_187463 | JGI IMG/M metagenome (GOLD analysis project Ga0209635, IMG submission 187463) | Marine sediment microbial communities from White Oak River estuary, North Carolina - WOR-2-30_32 (SPAdes) (version 2) | ecosystem: Environmental > Aquatic > Marine > Intertidal zone >... | reverse complement strand
GATAGTGAAAGTCAGGTGTTTTCTCATACATTTGGATTGAATTATGAAACAATTTATGGTACATATACAGTTCCTAATGATGAGAATGCATGGTTTTTACAGGGAAGATTAGATTTTCTTGATTCAACCGAGTATAATGTATCTTTGTTTAGTGTTAAACGCGAGAGAAACAGTGATACAACTGATAATTTTCATTTATATCTTGGTAGAAGTTGGTATAATGTTTCAGGGACTCTTAATGAAGATGAAATGGTAAACTTCTCTGTCGATCCTATCTTACTTAGCGATAACGATGGAGTTATGAATTTTACTGCCTTTATTGATGGAAACCATTATGGAATGACTAATCTTGTTTATCATGAGCCTTTACTTTTAGGAAGAAATGCAAGATTCAAAGTCAATAATTATTCTAATGAAGCTTTTAACATTAGTCTTACAAAAACAATATCTGGCTATTCGCCTGTTAAAATGGCTATATGGAATTCTAATATTTTTAAAAAAAATCCAATTATTACAGAGTTTTTTTCTAGATTTTTATTTCATGGTTTAACAGGTAAATTAATTGATTTATTATTTACAAAAAAAACTGCTGAATTTAAAATGTTTCCCTTTAGTATGGATGAAATGTATGAAAATATTAAAATTGTATCAGATGATGGTTCAGGTGCTAAAAATATTAGTAAAAATGGTAATATATGGCTTACTTGTAATTGTCCAGATAATGAAGAACGATTTGTTGAAATTACCTTTAATACGTAACGTGGAATATTTATAAAACAAAAACATAACAAAACGTATAGGATTTTACTACAATTTATAACACAACCATTTTATCCTAAATATCAAATAAATCAAATTAATATTTCTTAATAGTAACCTTCAAAAACCGTCACAATATATAAGTCCTGTTCAATCTGGGCGGGTAACAAAGTGGTTACCTTACACTTTTCGCTGAGAATTAATAATAACTTTTAGAGTAACTATTCACATCCTTTCAATTTAAACTGATATAAATAAAAGACAATAGTAAGATTTACTCAAAGGATATGATTTTGTGATGAATTTACTAAAAAATAAAATATTTATGGCAGCATCAACATTATTAATAGTTACTTTTTTATCATTGTTTTTGTTCTGATAGATTGGATAGATACGAATTTCTTTGTTGGTCCTCTTTGTCTTGTTCATTGGATGATATTGATCGAAACTTTTTTTATTGCAATATATACACCGATGATTTATTTTTTAAAACGTCGTTACCCCAAAAAGCTAAATTATTTACTCAATGTACATGTGTTTGGTTTTTTAATTTCCCTTTATATTTATCTATATTCATTTTGCTGGACAAATAAGTAGACCATAATAATTTTACCCAAAATTAGGAGAAGGAATTGCATTATTCATAATAATGATTCTTTTAGTAGCAACAGAGTTTATTCATAGATTTCAGCTTATTCCTAAAAAAGCTGGAAAGTATTAAAAGCCGCATTTAAATAAATATTATCATGTTAGCGTTACAACAGCTTTTTACATAGTCATAATTGTACATATTCTAATTAACGTGGATATATTAAAAGATAGAATATTTTGAAAATGCAGTAAAAATTGATTTTAATAATTGTGCAAAAATGCTTGTTAAGAGATGAAATTGTTATTTATTGTGCAAAGCCGATTACTATATAAGATTTATATAGTATTATTTATGATATATAAAATATGAAATTAAAAATTCTTGCAATTGTAATAATGCTAATGATGTTAACAAGTTCTTTATTTACAACAGCTAAACTAAACAATAATGATTATATAGAAAAAACTACAATTGATGATATAAAAGAAATAAGATTAGCAATTTATTCAATAGGAGATATCTATTTATCAAATATACAACGGTATTTTGATATTTTTAATGGTTATCAATGGAAAATCGGTAACAAAATTTATAGATTTACTTTAACAACAATAGATAGTAAGGATATTTTTAGAGGAGAGTTAAACACGAAGAATTATGATGTTTTTACAATTGGTTGGATGGAAGCATCACTAATGATTATGAAGCTTCCGCAACCTAGAATAAAAAATATTATTTGGAAAAATAAAATAGCTGATTTTGTGAAAGAAGGTGGAGGATACTTTGGTTCCTGCTCAGGTTCAATTATTGTAACATCTGGACTAAGTAATCAACCTGAGACACTTTATGAGAAACAGATAGAAAGAGGGGGTATGCATATCTCCCAAGTAGAATCATATATTCAAGGTGATTTAATTTTTCTTCCTCAACTAACAGGTCATCCTGAGAAAATAGGATCCACTGCTTATGTATGGTTTTCTGGTTGGGATATACACAATGAAAGTGCTTTAATTGGTGGTTGTTGTTTAGATGTTGTTGTTGATAAAAATAATCCCATTTTCAATGAGCTTCACGAAGATACACAAAGAATCATTTGGTGTGGTGGACCAGCTTATGTAGTACCTGAGCAAAGTAATAATGTTAAAGTTATAGCATGTTATCCCAGCGAGGAAATATCGGATAACAAATCAACACAAATTCATGCATGGAAATATACGGGTCGTCTTATTGGTTTTCTTAAAGGTTTTATTGAATCAAATAAGATGGGTGGAACCATATATAATAAACTTTATTTTACACCATTTAAAGCTACCGATTGGGAAATGACTGACAAAATAATACAAATAGATCGAGCTAATAAACCATTTATGACTATGGAGATTTACCCGAATGAGAATTTAGGTAGAATAATATTATGTGCTGGTCATCCTGAAGGTAGGGTTTGGTGGGGTGGCCATATAGAAGAAGCAAAAGATACTTCTGAAAATAATCTTTTTGACTCACTTCACCATTGGACGGACATTGTTAAAATGGTTGATGACTATTGTTGGTGGCTCTTTAGAAGAGAGGCAGCATGGGCAGGAAAAGTACCGGATAATGATTTACCACCTGTTTATGGCCCATCCGAAGTTTATGATATTTACCCTTATAATCAAACATCAAATTTTACTATCTATGGTAAGGTAGAAATATCAAAAGGTGCCGAAAGTTTGGATCTTTACTATCGATATTCAAATGATAATCAATCTTGGGAGAATTGGACTTTTTACGAAACAGATACAGATTCATCTAACGGTTGGAGTTGGGAGTTCAATGCACCAAATGAAATAGGATATTACCAATTTTATTCAATAAGACATGTAGTTTACGAAGGTTATACTGAGACTGAAACAGCCCCGCCAGGACCAGATGCAATTGTATGTGTAAACCTGAATTGATAAAAATAACAAGCTTTCTTATATAGATAAATTTTGACAAAATATTTATCAAACATTTAAGATAACCTAGACTAAATGAAAAACATAGAAATAGAAGGTGTTTTCAAGCAAGGTGATAGAATATTTACAGAAAATCCTAGCTATTGCAGAGGAACAAAAGTTTATAACGAAAAATTAGTAAAATATGAAGATAAAGAATTACGCTCATGGAACCCTTATAGAAGTAAACTTGCAGCAGCAATATTAAACGGGTTAAAACTTGAAATAAAATCATACTCAAAAGTGCTTTATCTAGGTGCTGCAACAGGTACAACTGTTAGCCATATTTCAGACATTGTAAAAGAAGGATTAGTTTATTCTATAGAAAACTCACCAATAGCAATTAAACTTTTAATAAAATTATGTGAAAAAAGAAAAAATGTAATTCCTATTTTAGCAGATGCTAACCATCCTGATAGATATAATTTAATAGTTTCTATTGTAGATATTGTTTACCAGGATATTTCTCAGAGAAACCAAGCAGAAATTTTTATAGAAAATGTTAATAAATTTTTAAAAGAAAATGGAATTGGAATAATAATGGTTAAGGCAAGAAGTATAGATGTTTCATTAAATCCGGAAAAAGTATATGAAATCGTATGTTCGAAATTGAAGAAAAATAATCTTAAAATTATTAATAAAATAGATTTAAAACCTTATGAAAAGGATCATTCTGCAATTGTTGTCAAATTTTAGAACAGAACCGTTAAACAACATTAATATATATTATTAACTTTAAAATAACAATAATTAAAATAAAATAGGGAGTCTGCAAAAGCATTATGCGTCAAAGATTAGTTGGAATAATAACATTCATAATTATTTTAGAATCCTTGTTAGTTCCAACCATTTTATCATCTGATGAGTCTTCTTGGTGGAATGATAATTGGTCATTCAGACAAGAGATTATAGTTCCTATAAATACTTCTTTTCAAGAAGCGAAATTCCAACCAATTGATATTTACTTGGAGTTTAATAATTCCTGTTGGGCAAAGAATGAAAATGAACATTCTATAAGAGTAGTTTTTCAAGATAGTAATAAATTTATAGAACTTGAGTCTCAGATATATGATCTGAATTTCTCAGATAATGAACATATAAATTTGTGCAATCTCGTTTTTATAATACCACAGGATGCAAATGGAAATGAAAAATATTATGTTTATTATGATGATGAAAAAAAACCCAGTCCAAATTATACGGATCATTTGGCTCTTGAAGAATCATATTATCGATACGAGCCTTTACAAGGTTTTAAATTTGAGTCATATTTTTACAAAATAATCGAAGATGGTTACATTACTTATGCGGTTAATAAAAAAGGAACTTATCTTGGGGATTCTGCTTCGCAACAAATAACTAAGTTAAAAAAGAATAGTAAGGAAGTAAAGCCGAGTAATGGGGAACAGATAGTATCAATGAGTCTTATTTATTGGTGGTTAATAAACGGAAAATGGTTATCCATCTCATCAGGTGAAGAACTAGTATCAAATGAGATTTTTGTAGATGGAAATCTAATGGTTAAATTTGGTATTGTTAGTCAATCCAGCGATAAACTACTTAAAACAACTGTTTTCTACAAATATTATTATTGCCCTACTGAAAATAAACGAATTTATACACATGCAAAACATGAAATTATTGGTTATCCTTTACCACTGGGAGAAGATATTGACTTAGCTTTTTTAATAGTTCCTTTTGCTAGATTAAAAAGCAGCAGTATCAAGGAATTAAACTTTGGTGAAATACCTCCTTATCTTCATTTTTATAACGACGAAGATCGTATTGTAACATTTGAAATTGATCAATATCCTGAGTCAGATAGATTTCAAGAGATGATAGGAAAAAAAGATGATTATGATATTGGAAACCATAGTTGGTTTTCAGTTGATAATGGTGAAACAGGTACGGCTCATTCAGTAATATTTGAGTCAAACAAGTTTGTAAAATCTGGAGTTGGTGAAAGAGATGGGACGGAGCTTCAGCTTTATGAAGCAAAAAGTGTACAACTACCAGGACTTGAGGGCTCCTTTGCTTATTTATATGCTATGAGAAATGCATATGAGGAAGGAGAGCCTCTCGATGTTGTTTTACCCGAAGGATATGTAGCTGAATTTAATTCAGAGTTTTTCTCAACAGAAACAGGTGGCTATAAAGCTGTTGAAAAGGAGGCAGATATTTATCAAAAACTCATTGGTTATCAACCAGATTATGAAAATGGTTTAGTTGACGGTGATGGAGAAAAAGAAGAATACAAACTTACAACATATGTTCATCTACCGTTAACATTGTTACCAAAGCTTTGGGGTATTAAAGCAATTCTGAAAAAAACACACATCTCAGTTGAATTATTTGATGAAAAAAACAATCTTATTGTATATGGAAGAGTAAGCAGAATCCCCTTAACAGATGAAATAAAAATTGATTGGAAAAATATTTCATTTTTTAGAAAAACAATTTTTCCACATATACCTTCAGGTAAATATATTATAAAAATATGGCTTGAAAATACGTTATTTGGTGATAATCGTAAATTTATAGGATATAATATTGTTGATTTGCAGAAAGATACAACAATTCATGTGTTTTGTAAACCTGAGGGAAAAATTCGTGTATTTATTAAAAATCAATATGATAAAGTTATAGAAAATGCACAAATTTCACTTTTAAAAGAAAACTTTGAAATTGTTAAAAATATGAGTAATTCCAAGGGTTTAGCAATTATCGAAGCACCATGTGGATTAAGAGAAACATATACACTCAATGTAACATATAAAGGTTTTTTAATAAGCAATGAAAGTATTAGATTAGGTAGAATTAGAAGTATCTTGCCCATTATAAAAACATTTAATTTCCCTGTTTATGATTTATCAATTGATTTTAAGGATTCAAATAATGAAAAACCATCGTTTAACGTTGATTTAAGTCTTACTAGTGATGAAATGCAAACTCCTATTTTTTTATATCCAGATAGTAACTTAAATGGAAGGTTTTTTTTCAAAAGTCTTTACCCAGCTAATTATAAATTATTAATTAAATATAATCAATTTGAAGTAAAAGAAATGTTACAAGTTCCAAATATTGAATCCAAAGAAATCAAGTTATATGATTTAACAGTTTTTTTAAAAGATAACTGGAATTTTACCCCATATCCTGCATTAAACGTGATTCTAAGAAGTAATGATTTCGAAAAAGTTGTTGTGATACCTGCTGAGAAATCATCTTTTGAAAATTATATTTTTACAAATCTATATCCTGGGAATTATACATTAAAAATTAGTTATTTGGATCATTTTTTAGTTACTCAGATTAGCATTCCTTATGAAAAAAACGGTAAAACAACAATAGTTTTCCCTGCTGAATTTAATTCAACAATAACCGTTTTTGACAGCCGAGGTAATTACTTAAAAGACTCCCAGGTGTTAATCATAAGGATGGAGAATGGTGAAAAAAAGCAGCTACGGGGATTTACTAATGAAAAAGGCAGTATAACATTTTCCTTACCTCCAGGTTCTTATGATTGCGAAATTTATAATGGTGAAGAACTTGTTGCAAGAAGGAAAATTGATGTTTTAAATGAGATAATATATGATATAACTACAACGAGTGAACCTATATTTATAAATGTTTTAATTTTAATATTTGTAATACTTATTATTATTTCAGTTTTAGTCAGTTTTAGGAAAAAAGATCTTGGATTTTTCTTGAAATTTTTTGTAATTGGAATAACAATTATTGCACTATTTTTACCTTGGTGGTCTATTAATGGGTCTTTAAATAATCAATCAGAAACTTCTACAAATTTATTTTTAATTCCGACTAAAATGGTTACAATTTTTTCAAATGAAAATGTTAGCGCTGGAGAGATTGCATCATTAAATGAGACTTTCACTTTTGCAATTAATCTTATACCTATCATAATTGTTATTGGCTTTTTATGTATCGTTACAAGCATGATATTGGATAAATATAATAAAAAAAGGCTTTCACTTATTGTTTTTATTTTAGCATTAATAGTATTTATTGGTTTGATCCTTTCTTTTTCTTATGCAATATCTGAATTTACCAATGCAACAGTTGGAAGTTTTTATGGTGAAGGTGCTTTGGATATAGCTATTCCTGGTGAGAAAATGTATGTTACAATACCATGTAGTTGGGGTCCTGGTAATGGATTTTATTTACTTTGTATATCCTTTGTTGTTTTAATGATTAATTTTTTATTACATCTAAAAAAGATTTTATTTAAAAAAAATTAAAATTAATAATTCAACATTATAATAAAAATTATAAGGTCTGATTATATTATAATAATATTTAGTCGGAGAATATAATTATGGTTACCAGACCAAGGTCTATATATATATTGATTCTATTGTTCATCGCAATTAGTATTATATTTTCTTTTTGGGGTGGATATTCTGTTATAATTCTTGTACAAATACCGGGTTGGCAAATCCCTGATTATCATTTCTTTGTTCCTTTACTTTTTTTTGGTTATTTAACTTCAACAATAGTATGGTTTTCTTTTTCTGCCATATTTGTTATTTTTGCTTATGCTACCTTAAGAAGAGACAGCTGGGTTTGGTCAACTGGTCTGATTATTACATCAATTTTTTTAGTTGTACTTGGTATAATGATGGGTTCTCTTATGGTAAATTCAATTCTGTTTTTAGACGTTTTTTCAGTTCTTGGATTAGTTACAACTATTTTAGCATTTATAGCAGATTTAGGAATAGTTTATTATCTTACAAGACCTGCTACAAAAATCTACTTTGAAAGTATTGTTAAAGCATAGTTAATTATAATTAAAATATCAAAGGGAAAAACATTGTTTTAAATAGTTATGCTTATTTCTTTTAACATTTTGTTTATAATATAGGTAGGTGCATCACCTAGCATAAGTTTATATTCCGAAGATGGAATCAAATCAGATTTACTTAATTTAACAGCATTGGCTACATGTTTTTTTATTTCTTCAATGTAGACTTCTTTTATTTTTTCCTTGTTTTTCTCAAATTTACTTTTGATTTGGTCTTTTTTCAAGGCAGATATTTTTGTGGTTTGTTTTTCTAATTTATTTACTATAGGTATTATAACACTATCTAAAAACTCACCTTTTGCCAGATCAACCAAATCATCAGCTAATTGATATGCAAGACCTATTTCTCTTCCATAATTTGCAAATACTTTGAGTATATCCTCTGACATATCTGCCTGAAGTGCACCAGCCTTACAAGCAGATGAAAAAAGTGAAGCGGTCTTGAGATTTATTATTTTGTTGTAAGCCTCAAAAATCTGTGATTTTGTTGATGCGCTTTTTAATTTTACACCGTTTTTATTAAAATCAACCTCGTCAATTTCACCATTTACAACCTCGTTCCAGGACTCTAAATATAATTTGGCTACTTCCTTTCCGTGTTTTAATGCAATATTAAAACCTGTTATAAGCATTTTATGTCCTGTTAAAATGGCTTTATCAACCCCTGCTTTAACATAAAAAGCAGGTTTACCCCTACGCACCTCGTCTTTATCAATTATATCATCATGAACTAGCGATGCACCATGGGCAAGTTCTATTCCAACAGTACCTTCTAAGGATTTTTGATATTTCTTTTTTGTCTCTTTACCCTGTGTACATGCTTTGAATGAAAGAGCAGCTAGCAGTGAACGTAATCTTTTACCACCATTTAAAATCTCAATTATTTCTTTATCTGTAATGGTGGTCTCTATCTTTTTTTCAATATCATCTCTAGTTGAATCAAAAAATTTATCAAGACCAATGATTTGATTTTTTGTCATATTAAGTTCCCCCACTAATTTGGGATTTCAAATTTGTGGAAAGTCTATATATCTAATATTATTATTTTTTATTTATAATACTTTTGTTTTTTACTATATGTAATGTTTTATCTCTTTATTAACATATGTTAATGTTGTAGATTATATTAAACCTTTGTTTGCAAGAATTGAACAACCAAAGAATTATTTTTTCAAAAATTTTGCTATTATGTATATTTCTGAACTGGTTTTACGGGAGGCGGGAGGGAAATAGCGTTTGACAATTCGGAATTTTTTATTTATTTTCTTTACAAAGTCCTCTAAATCCTCACCTGTAAAAACCTTGCAAACAAATTTACCATTTAATTTAAGTATAATCTCAGCTGTTTTAAGTGCTTGTTCATTTAAATATAAACTCCGGGCATGATCAACAGAATAATTACCAGAAATATCAGGAGACATATCTGAAATTACCACATCTGCCTGCTTGCCTCCAATTAAATTTTCCAGTTCGCATAAACTAGATTCCTTCGTCATATCTGCTTGTAAAAAAGTAACACCAAAAAGAGGACGAATCTGCATAAGGTCTACACCGATTACTTTCCCATTTTCTCCGACTATTTCTTTAGCAACCTGACTCCAACCACCTGGTGCTGCTCCTAAATCAACAACAGTGTCGCCTCTTTTTATAATATTAAACTTTTTTTGAATCTGTAAAAGTTTAAAAGAAGAGCGGGCTCTATAACCAACCCGCTTTGCCTCTTTATAAAAATGTTCTTTCTTCTTTTCTTTATACCAACGAGTCATACAACTACAATATAATGTCAATATCCAGTCTTTCTGCAAGTTCCTTATATCTGTTTCTTATAGTAACCTCTGTTACACCTGCAACATCAGCAACTTCCCGCTGGGTTCTTCGCTCACCACATAAAATAGATGCAATGTAAATAGATGCTGCCGCAACTCCAGTTGGTCCACGACCACTAGTTAGTTCTTTATCAGCTGCATCTTTAAGAATTTCAATTGCTTTTGATTGAACATCTCCACTAAGTTTTAACTCACTACAAAACCTTGATATATAATCCTGAGGTGAAGTAGGCATAAGTTTAAGTCCAAGTTCTCTAGCAATAAATCTATAGGTTCTTCCGATTTCCTTTCTTGATACACGTGAAGAACCGGCTATTTCATCCAAAGTTCTGGGAACATTACATTGTCTGCATGCAGCATATAAGGCAGCGGCGGATACTCCTTCGATGCTTCTTCCACGAATAAGGTTTTTAAGAACAGCTTTTCTATAAATCATGGCTGCTGTTTCTCTAACATTTCTTGGAAGCCCCATACCTGAAGCCATTCTATCAAGTTCAGATAAAGCAAATGCAAGGTTTCTTTCTGTAGCATCAGAAATTCTAATTCTTCTTTGCCATTTCCTAAGCCTGTATAGTTGAGCCCTATTTCTTGTTGGAATCGATTTACCATAAGAATCCCTATTCTTCCAACCAATCATTGTAGAAAGACCTTTATCATGTATAGTATAAGTCATAGGAGCACCAACACGGGCTCTTTTTTCGCGTTGATCTGAATCAAAAGCACGCCATTCAGGACCATGATCTATAAAATCTTCATCAATAACAAGCCCACAATCCTCACAAACTAGTTCCGCTCTAGAATAATCTTTTGTTAAATGAGTGCTGTCACATTGTGGACATCTAGTTATTTCTTCAATACTTGGTTTTTCTTTTTTCTTTTTTGCACTTGGCATCATGTGATATTTTTCCCCCTTTTATTTTTAAACCTTTCGATATACTTTTAAACAACAATAAAGAACTTATATAAATATTTTTCTATGCTCTAGATTTAGATCGAAAGGGTCTATCTAATTAGACAATATATCTTGTCTAATGAGCAAAAGCTAATTAGAAAGCAACAATAAGATTTAATAAATTTTTGTTATCAAGATTTTATAAAGCTTTTGATGGGTTCTGTTGAATGGGGGTGTGTTGATTTTTGAGTGTTGAAAAAGGAGTGGTAATTTCTGGTTTTCAAAAAGATTATGAACTCCAGTCGTGGAATGAACAAGGAGAAATAACGAGAATTGAAGGCATGTTGACCATTGCTTTTTTAGTTGTTTCTCCTTGTTCCCATATAGACAACAGGAAACAGTTATATCTCATTATGAAGATTCCTTATTTGGTCAAAATGCCAACAAAAAAAGAAATGAAATCATCCAGAATATTTCAACCATTTGATATAAATGAATATCGAGTATTAAAAATGGAAATACCTTCATTATATAAAAAAATTAAACAACTTGAATCTGAAAATAATGAATTAAAAGAAAAACTTGAAGAAGTTGGTAAACAAATAGAAAGGGTATTAAAACAATATCAAAAAGAAAAAGAAGAAGTCGATAAATTAAAAATTGAAAATCAAACATTAAAAGAAAAATTAGGCATAATAGATTCTGAATGGCAGTTTATAAGAGATTTAGCTACAAGAATAAATCCGATTACAAAAGAGCATGAATATTTCAATTTTCCATTAGGTTTTCAAGAGGATCGTGTAGAGCATTTACATTATGCATTAGATGAACATTACAATGAAATTATAGATATATACAAATTTGATTATTATGTAGGTGATTTTGTAAAAGACAGAAAATATGATAGTTATACAATGTCAAAATCACTTTATGATTACCTTTGCAAAAAGAATAGAGAAGAAAAACAGCAATATGAACAAGAGAAACAACAAAGAGAAAAGAAAAATCTTGATTCTGTAGAAAAAATAAGAAAACATCTCGAAGATAATCAAATCCAAATCTATGGTCTTGAATACCTTAATACTGCAATACAGTTCATTCTTGATAATCGAGGAAAAACATTTGAAACAAAGTTGTTCAAAGGTAAATGCAACATAGATAGTAGAACAACTGTAAATGATTATTTGAAAATGTTTCAAGATGCAAAAATAATAGAGAATGTACGAAAGGGATTTTGGAAAGTAATTATTAAATGAATAATTACTGAACAATTAATGAACTACCACTGAACATCAATTGAACATATTTTATTGCCTTTGAATTTGTACTGTTCATTTGACGAAAAATCAGTGGATTTTTATTTATACAATCAAGAAATAGTCTGAACTACATTTATAATTTAACAGCCGAGAATTTCTACCAACTGGGTTTTAATTTGAGGGGTAAAAAAAACCCCTCTTTTCAACTCAGATTGATATTATGCATTTAAAACAATCTTTAAAACCAAAATATTCTCCTGTTCAACAGGAGTACTTTCAACGACCCCAACAGAAGGGATATAAGGAGTGCAACAGATATAAAATTGCGAATATTACCCTTGAGGATTTTGGGTTAAAAATAAATAATATTGACCAAGGGAAACGGTGGTCGCTTCCCAAGGTCTGGAGCCATGATAGTATGAGTATCACAACCCCAAGAAATGAGATTATAGAAGATAGTGATAAGCCTTTTTGTTGTACACATTGCGGAAGCGAACACTACATTAGGTATGGTAAAAAGAATAATAAACAAGTCTATATGTGTAAAGATTGTAATAAAAGATTTGTAAATAATTTATATTTTGAACGGTTAAAAGTTGAACCTAAGATTATATGTGTTACTCTTGATCTTTATTTTAAAGGAATATCACTCAGAAAAATAACAGACCATCTTAAACAATTCTATAATCTTACTATACATTTTACAACCTTATATCATTGGATTAGAAGATATATCATTATCATGGATGAGTATGCCCGTCAATTCAAACCTAGTCTTAGTGAGGTTTGGAATGTTGATGAAATGATGATTAAAATTGATGGTGATTGGTTTTATCTTTGGAATGTTATAGATGATGAAACACGTTTTCATTTAGCATCTGTTATTAGTAAGGAAAGAAAAACAGTTGATGCACATAAGGTTTTGATTACTGCTAAAAAACGTAGTCATGGGGAAAGACCACAGGTTATTATAACTGATGGTTTAAAGAGTTATAGTCAAGCTATTAATGAGGAGTTTCACACCCTTAAAAGGAACACTATTCATATTGATAATGTTGGTATCCGTGGTAAACATTATGGTAGGGATTGTTTTGATAATAATATTGTTGAAAGACTTCATGGTACTATTAGGGAACGTAATAAGATTCAACGTGGTTTAAAAGATGAGTATTCAATGTTTATCCGTGGGCATCAGTTATATTACAATTTTATAAGACCACATGAAAGTCTTAATGGTAAAACCCCATCTGAAGAAGCAGGGATAACAATTGAAGGAAGTAATAAATGGCTTACTCTGATAAAGAAATCTGTTCAACATCAGAAAATAAAATCATCTTGAATATTTAAGATGAGGTAAATATATATCATAAAGAGTAAGGACTGATGAGATGGATGTTCGGAATAGTTGGATAAAATACAAAAGAAAAATTGGGAAACAGATGCAAGATTTAAAATGGAATGTGTTAGCACTATATCTTGCAAGAAAAGACTCAAGGATTCCTTTGAAATCAAAAATTATTATTGCAATCACTGTAGGATATTTATTAAGTCCAATTGATTTAATTCCAGATTTCATTCCGATATTGGGGCAACTCGATGACCTAATTATTGTACCTGCCCTGCTAAGTTATGCGATTAAATCAATACCTGAAAATCTATTACAGGAATATAGACAAAAAGCTAAGATAGAGTTTAGAAAAGGGTCTCCCAAATCATATAAAGCAGCAGCAATAATTGTGTTTTTCTGGTCGGTCATTTTGATATTTGTAATCTATTGGATCGGTAAAATGTTCTGGTTATAATATTATTATCACTACTAATTTCCCACTACAAAATTCCCACTACGATATTACACAGTACCTTTATTTAGTAAATCAATCTTTGAATTATAAAAGAAATATAATTAAAAAATCTGAATCAGCGTTTTCCCTTCCAAACAAAGGAACGAAACAAATTATGCAACTCAATAAGGAAAAATATCTTGAGCAATTTCTATATATTCGAATTTGGTATGAAGATTTATTAAATAATAAATACTTCGCTGTATTCAAGAAAAAAAGAGATGAGTTAACACTTGTAAATATAACGACAGGCTTATATTAAAATAAGATTCAATCAATCTATTTTTTGTAAAAACTTGTAAATTCAACACCTTGATTTGAATACTACTTAAACTTGTTGATTTTATAAAGAGATTGTCAAGAAGCTTTCATCGAATCACTTGGAGTTATTTTTTCTTCTAAGATAAGAATTAAATCTTTTTTAACTTGCTTTGGTATTTTTAATAAAGCATTTTCCAAAGAATCTTTTATTTCATATTCATTAGCATCTTCATGAATTGGTATATAAGAAACATGAAGTTTTGATCTAATAGTATCTTCTTTACTCAATTCCTCAATTTTGTCTAAAATTACCATAGCAATTTCTTTTACTTCTTTTTTTGTATCATCCTGTTGAATTATGAAAAATAACTTTTTGACATGCTCAGTCAAATAAGCATCTATTACATTAGCAACCGTTCTATCTTTATGTTCCTCTTGACTATCTAATATTTGAAAAATATAATAATGCCCTTGTTTTGTTATCATTACAAAGTCAGGGTAATATATAATTGATTTTCTAGGAATTGTGGGATGATTTATTTCAATTTTCTTTTTTCCATTCTACACTCTTGCACTGATAAGTATTATCATAAAAG
>Ga0209635_10002203_pt1 | contig 14837 bp, 13 predicted proteins | sample DeeMarSWOR230_32_FD_187463 | JGI IMG/M metagenome (GOLD analysis project Ga0209635, IMG submission 187463) | Marine sediment microbial communities from White Oak River estuary, North Carolina - WOR-2-30_32 (SPAdes) (version 2) | ecosystem: Environmental > Aquatic > Marine > Intertidal zone >... | reverse complement strand
AACAGGTTAATTTTATTGGAACTGTAGATGAGATAGTAATGCCCAAAGTGGTCAAAGCCGAATTGAAAACAATGGGATTATTGTATGGAATTAAATAAAAAGGGAAAAATCACTTCACTTCGCTTAGTTTTTATTTCTTAAATATTTTAGATATTCTAATTCTTTTTTCTCATGAATTTTTATTATTTCATTTTTTTGAGAAAGCCATTCTGGACCATCAAGATGGTAAAAAAACATCATAATGGCACCTAAGATTAAAAAAATAGCAGGGATGAGAGCGAATCCTATCATAATTCCCAACTGAGCAGAGAAGTTCTGAGTCTGAAGCTCAGAATCGAATCCAAAAGATGAAATTATTAACAAGAACAACCAATTTGCAAGTGAAATTGCTGGTTTCGTAAGTAATGCATTTATACCGGAATAAGTTGTTTCTCTTCGCTTTCCCGTTCTTATTTCATCGTAATCAACAATATCGGCAACAACCACTTGACTTGTTAGCATATATCCTGAAATTCCGCTACCTATTAAAAGAAATCCGATCATAGCAATCTCAAGCGACCACCCAATGAAGAAGATTAGAATAAAGCTAAATCCTGTCCAAATTAATGCCAAAATAAAGGTTTTCTTAACACCATACTTCCTAATTATCTTATTATAAACCACCAGGAACACAAATATCATTAAGAAGACGCTTACTAATGGAAGTGTAGCAGTAAAACCGCTAACGTTTAAAACATACTCCCCATAGTAAAAAATTGCTGTAGGAAGAATTGTTGTAGCAATAGTAAAAGAAAAGTTGGCTACTTCAAAAACTAGAAATGGTTTATTTTTAAAAGTTTCTTTTATACCTTCGAATATTGGAAGCGTATCTTCCATTTGTGTATATTTATTTTCTTTTAAATAAAAACTACTTATGAATATTACTATAGAGGATATAATCCCGACAAAGATCATCGTTATGAGAAAAGGCGCAATAAGATCAGGTGATTCAAGTCCAGTTAGCAAAAAAATAGGTAATATGAAAGATAATAAAGTTGCAATAGAAGTTAATATATTACTATATACCGATAAATTACCTCTTTCTTTTGCCGTTATTGTCATTTCTGCTGGAAGGGTAAAATTGATGAGACCCAATATTGTAAATATAGTATCAAAGGCAAAGAGAACAACAATTAAATTAAAGAAAAGAGCTACTTGATTATTTGTATCTACAAAAGGAAACCAACATATAACGAATAATAGTCCATAAATAGGAGCACCAAATCGAATATACGGAATTCTCCTGCCATATTTTTCTGATTTGGTACGATCTTCTATAAAGCCAAATAGGGGATCATTCATCATATTCCAAATTGAAAAGATTAACCAAGCAATTCCAATTAATTCAGCACTCAAACCTAAAATCGTGTTATAAAAGAAAGTTATTGCTGAAAAAGCAATTTGGGAAGGTAAGTTAATACCTGCTCCAAAACCCCCATATGCTAATTTTGTTTTCACTGATAATTTTTCATTTGGCATTATCTTATCAATTGTAATATGGATCTATAGTTATAATTAAATCTTTCCAACGCAAAAGATTGAATTTATATGGAGAAGACACATCTATGAATGAAGATTATAATTTCATAGATGTAGAAATTGATTACTTTATAGATAAAGAGACTAATTATCTAATTCTGAAATTATTTTCTTTATCTCATCTACACGTTCAGTGTTGCCCATCCCTCGATATGTATTCATCAGAAATTCCAGATTCTTCAAATCTTTGGGATCTAATTCTAAGGCTTTTTTATAATAAATCTCCGCTTTAATATAATTACCAACATTATAGTATAATCCCGCAAGGTTTTGAAGGGCATCCTTATTTTTTGGATTTAAAAGGAGCATTCTTTTTAGAATCCATTCTCCCTTGACAGTTTGTCTGGAGTTAAAATAAATACGCGCTAGCATATTTAATGTGTAATTATCATTTATATCCAATTCTAATAGTTTCTTGAAGATTTCTTCTGCTTTATCATATTGTTTTTGATTTAAAGTAATTAATCCTAGATTGGAATATGGTTTAAGGTAATGAGGATTAAGATTTAATGAATTCTGCCAATATTCATGTGCTTTCTCAAAATCCTTTTTATAATAATATATTGTACCAAGGACATTCAATGTGGGGAGAAAATTAGGGTTTAGTTCTAAAACTCTTTTTGCATACTCTTCGGCATTATTAAAGTTCTTCATCTTTAGATACAGAAAAGAAATGAGGTATATAATTAAATACTCATTCATGGATTCAAACTTTTTCAGTAAGTTTAGAGCTTGTTCAAAATCTTGTTTATTTATCTCACATAAACCAATTCCAGCAATAGTATTTAAAGAGTTTGGATTAATAACTAAAGCTCTTTCAAAACAATTTAATGCTTCATCATGTCTAGCTAAAAACGCATGGATAAATCCTTTCGCTGTTAAGACTGGTTCTTCTTCAATTTCTTTTTGTAATAATTCTAAGATTTTTTCTAAGTATACTTTACCTTTACCTCTTTTCCATAAATATCCTTCTAATATATAGGGATTAGTACTGACATCTTTTATAAGATCCCCTATCTTAATTTCATGGAGCAGCAAATCAACTTGTTCTAATCTTTGTTCTTCCCATTTCTCCAAGATTTTTTCTAAATCTGCGACCTCTTGTAGTTTTTGCTTTAACTGATTAAGACCATAAGTAAAATCCTGAACTTCTGGGGTTCCTCCGAACCCTCCTTGAATAGCTATATCAATCGCCTTTTCAAGAGTTTCAATTGCTTTCGATAATCTTCCTTGGTTATAATAAACCATAGCGATATCATTATATGTTCCTGAAATTCCTCCCAAATCATTTGCTTTTTCATAAAAATTAAGTGCTTCTTCATATCTTGTCAATGCTTTTTCATGATCTCCAATATCTTTATAGAAAGAACCCGCCTTTTTAAGATCGAATAATACTCGTTCCATATCATTTAAACTCTTATCAATTGGTAGAGCTTCGTCAAGTAATTTTACTGCTTTGTCTTTAGAATTAAATTCGCTGTATAATAGAGCAATATTTGTTAAGAAGATAGCCTTTTTTGCAAGATCTCCCAATATATCTACTTTTTCTAACGCTTTTTCATAATAGGTTAGTGCTAAATTCTTATTTCCTTGTTGTGAATAGATTGATGCGATATTATTTAAACGTACGGATACGCCATTTAGATCCCCTAATTCCTCAGAGATTTGTAAGGCTTCTTGAAATTTGCCTAAAGCATTATCGTAATCATTCTTCGAGAAATAAACAGATCCAATATTGCTAAGAATCCTCGATTTTATTCCTAAATCTCCTAATTTTTTGTTAATTTCTAATGCTTTTTCATAATACTCAAGTGCATCTTGGTAATTCCTATCTGAGTAATATGTAAGACCTATATTATTTAGAATTGTAATTTTTTCTATTACATTTGGAGAACTTTCAGCAGTTTCTAGAGCTTTTTTCAACCAAGTTATTGCATTTTGATAATCTCTTTGAGATTTATGCACCATTCCAATGTTATTAAGGGTCATGGAATTCCCTTCAATAGCTCCCAATTCTAACGCCCTTCCATAATAATCTAAAGCTTTTTCAGGTTCCCCTTTATCAAGATAAATTAAGCCATTATTGTTAAGAAATGATGATTTTACATCGGTATTTCTTTGTTCCTCTGCTAGCTTTAGACCCATTTCTCCTATCCTTAGAGCATCATCGGGTTGTGCTAATCTATAATACAATTCCCATGTGAATTGTGTTTTTCGAATCTCATCAATAGGTTGTAAGGCCTCATTAAACCATTTCTCATAATCAAATTCAATTGATGAAATTTCAGCGAAATTAGGTTGATCTATTTCATTGAGTATTAGTTTCCAAAGGAATTTTCGAACAAAAGTGGCTGTATTCACATTGATTTTATAAATTTTAATTGGGTGGTCAAGAGAGGTTGAATTCTGAACTAAATCTCTTAATAGTGAAGTAACCTCATCAATATGTCCTTCCTCATGTTCAGAAGTTGCTTCAATACTAATAATTTCTGGAACTTCGTTAGATGTATGATTAACCCAAATTATTTTAGAAATATTCTGTAATTCTTTCAAAGTAGGACTAAGGTCAAAATCATCACTACCTGAGTATCCCATTACGATTAATGTTCTACCTTCCAGAAGATTAACCAGAGCAGGTTTCTTGTAATATTCTATAGCAAAGGTCTTCTCATCTCGATCCCTCCCTAAAGCGGATATGGTTGTAACTAAACTATCTCGCGTATCTTCATTAGTTATAATATTTTTCTTAGATCCATGGATTTTATAAATTGGAAATTTCCCTTCTTTTGTTAGTTTTCCTGTATCAGTGTAATTTATGAAATCATTGCGAGTGATTACAGGTAATATTTTCGTTTTATCTTCGATAATATTTAGCAGTGCATATTCTATAAGATAATCAAAATTAGTAGTAATTAATTGGTGTCCCTGCCTAATACTATGAGCAATAAAATAATGGTGAATATTTGGTTGAGTAAAATTATCAAAAAAATCCATTAATTTTAACTCTTTATCATAATATTTCTGAATAAATTCTATTACTGTTTCATATCTTAATCCATCTAAGGATAAGATTTTGCTTACTTCCATTTCTACAGCACATAATTTAACAAGAGCATTTACTATTTGAATTGCTGATTTAAGACCAGAAGGACACTCTAATGAAATCCCCGCACCAACTAAGAAAGTAAATTTTTCATTTGGGAGGATTATATCCTCTATTTTTTGAAGAATCATTAAGTATCACTAAAGAATGATTTTAATTTATATAAACTGATTATGTTCAATAAGTAGCCTATCAATAAATATTCTAAATTTTTAACTTAGGATGTCATATATATTAAAGAGAAATAATGAAAGATAACAAAAAATTACTTGCATATTGTGGGCTCTATTGCGGAGACTGTGCTGGCTATACTGGTGAAATTGTTGATGCGGCAATTAATCTCAGTAAAAAATTAGGAAAGTATAAATTTGAAAAAACAGCAAGAAATGTATTTCCTAAGAAACTAAAAGAATATGAGAAATTTCACAACATGTTACAGTTTATAACAGAATTAAAATGTGAAAAAATTTGCAGAGAAAAGAAAGATAATAAATCTAGTTGCAAAGTTAGGAAATGTTGTCGATCGAAAGGATTTTTTGCCTGTTATGAATGTAATCTTTATGAAAAATGTGAGATTCTTCGGGCTAAAATTAAGAAAGATCTTTATGGTGATTCTTATTTAAAAAACTTTCAAGGTATTAAAGAGATGGGATTAGATGAGTGGATAAAAAATGGTAAACGATATTGGTTTGCAGATGACTAAATTGTACAGATTAGTCGTATTTTAAAATTTCTCCAAGAAAAATATTTTTAAACTATTTTTAGAATAAAGAGACATGACACTTTATCACTACATTAATTATTTCTTATACTAACCTTTATATATACGATACTTCATACTATTAATAGAATTAAGAATATTAGAAGTATTAAAATAAAATATTTTTCTATCATTTTAAGTTGAAGAGAATGGTTATATCTGAAAGTGATTATTCTGAAAAGTTTTTGGAAGCACTTCACTTTTTACAAAAGAGTTACAAGAAATTTCCTAAGTTTATGATTGAAATTATTGCTGAAAATCTTGGAGTGCCACCTCCAGAAGTGAAGAAGCTTATCAGCACATATAGAAGAAACGGAATGTTGAAAATTTTGAAAAACGAAGGATTTTCTTATCAACTTAATGATATTTCTTAAGAACCATTCTAATACTAAAATTAAATGGAGTAATTGTTAAAAAGAGTACTCCAGTGAAATTTTAAAAATTGTTTAGTTCAATTATTATATCATCCTCCGTTTTAATCCCCGTGCTGGGTTTTTAGACACTACAACTTTAATTAAATTTCTTCTGTCATCGATCAATACTTCCTAAAACATGAAAGAAGTGAAGGAGATTCAAAGGATGAAAAAGAAGTGATAATCACAAATTAATTTTAGTTATGTCATTTTTTTGCATATAGCATGTAAACGCCCCATAAGGTTTCCAGACTCTCTTCTCCTTCATAGCACGTGAATCCCTTGTTCGTTAATAATTCAATAAATTCCTGAAGTAGATTTTCTCCGTCTTTTATGTGGGTATGTACTTCCATCGCAATTTGCTGAATCTTAACCCAGTCATCTTCCTTTATTCCTGCTAATACATGTGATTCGTAATTTTCTGCATCGATCTTTAGGAGATTGATGGTTTCAATTCCATTTTCTGCAATTATCTCAGATAAAGTTCGTAGTTGGCAGGAAACGTTTATTCCTTTTTGCAATTTTTTCACACCTAATCTAACAACAAATTTTCGAAGAAATTTCGGCACAAACTTTGCGGCTGGAACAAAGGGTTCAACAGCTTGATCATAATGCTCTACCATTTTCTGCACTTTATACTCCATATCGAAAGGAATAATCGCAGATTCCCCCGAGTCTTTCGGAAGGAATTTGATCTCCGTTGTTCCTGAATAATCAGATAATCCAATATTGTAATTCTTGACTGTATGGTCTGGTTTTAATCTAGCCAAATTCGCTTCCAACACTTCGAAAATTGCTGGTACGGGTTCAAATGTGAAAAATTGTAGATTTTTTGCCTGTTGTGCAAAATAAAGGGAGGCTATTCCCATATTTGCCCCTACATCAAATATTACATCTCCATCTTTGATTGAAATACCGTGCTGGAGATATACGTTGTCGGAATATACTTCGTTATAGACATATTCTGCAGTAAATTTATCAATGTAAAATATTGTTTCTCCATTGGGGAGTTGCATTTCTTTCATAGAATTCAGTCTCGTTTCTTTTTTCATTTTACTTCACCGATTCTTCCTAATTTTCAAGTTCAGCTCACAGTCTTCCTTAGGTGAATGTTGATTATCTTTTAACTTTTTTTACTACCAAATCCAGCATGGTAATTATAATAACAAATATGATTGATACAATCTAAATTTTTTTTGAATTTATCAAATTTCTACCTAGAGAAGAGAGAGTGTGAGGGATGTGGTTGGAGATGGTAAGGATTGGGTGGTTTGAGATGAGAAGGGATGGAGTATGTTCTTGAGCGTAGCTTTTATTTTTTCTTTTTCTTATTTTTTGGAAGGGTAAATTCAGCATCTGATTTCAATGAAAATTTCAGTGAAAATGTTTGGATATACCAATTTAATAAGAATTCTTATAATGCCTATAATGAATGTAATACCAGGTTGAATAAAGGATATGTCTATAAATACTGGTCTATAAATTTTTTATTATTTAGTTTTTACTAAATTCTATTATGAATGTGAATAATAATTTAGATAATCTTCTTGAATTAACTCCAGATTATGTTGAAAAGGCACCAATATTTGAACTTAATAATTTTTACAGAATAACTCAAAATGAAATTAAAAAAGCAACAGAAGTCTATGCTAGAGCTTACTCTAAAATTACACTCTATGAAAAAGCTCTAGAGGACACAGAAGATAAATCCTTAGTATTGAAAACATTTTTTGAAATAGCAATTCGTTATGGATTAAAATATGGGTTTCCTTATGCTCCTTCAGAACAATTAGAAGGAATTGCAATTTGGATACCATATGAAAAAGATAAAATGAATATGTGGAGAGTGATTCGATCTGGTGGATTTAAAAATAGCATCAAATTGGTTAAAATCGGTAGAGATTTTTTAGATTCAGTGAAAGAATTAAGTCAATTAGATAAGGATAGGATCAAAAATATGGCGGGGAAACGGTATTTAGAACTAATGAGTCTAGCAGTCGATCCTGAATATCAAAGAAAAGGGATTGCTAGTAAATTACTAAAAGCAATGTTTGAAAAAACGGATAGTTATGGCTACACTACGTATGTAAGCGCTGATATTGATAATGTAGATTTCTATAAGAAACATGGATTTAAAGTTATCAAGGAAATTAACGTTAAAATTAAAGATTTTGATTTACCTAATTATGAAATGGTTCGAAATCCTAATAATACCATTTACATGGATTTATCAAAAAGTAAAAATTATTACAAAATGAATTCTCCACTTGACAATTACAGTGATTTAATTATTCAGGAATATTGAAAAGTTTTATGATACCATATTCAGTAATTCAAGGAGTAATGGGAGGTTTAATAGGCTGGTACATTGCTACTAATGTCCTTGAAAAACGATTTTAGAAGCAAAAATCAATAATGAAATAAAATGTTTTAAGTGGTGAAAAAAATTATGGGTAAATTGAGATTAGAATTTAACGAAGCTTTAGAAATTTGTGAGCAAGTTCGTACTATAAATAAGAAGAAATTGGTTTCTTTTAATAAGATGTGGTGTTGGGGCTGTGCTAAATTTACAAAAAGTCCCGAGAAAAGATGCTTTGCAAATAAAGAAGACGGAAGCAATTCTGGATGTACGCAGGTTAATAAATTGTATAGAAAGTTAAGAAATCTTTAAAAAACAATCAAAATTAACAATATTTTTTTTAATTACTATTTAAATCTTTTATTATAAATCAGTTAAAATAAATCTACTTCATTAGGAGTCCTTTTATGCTTTCTTATAATTACAATGGCTATTGCTACTATGAGTAATATAATACCAATTGGGATCACAATTGCGTATAAAATGAACAATATCATGGATTTAAGAGATGGTTTTTTCAATGCTTCAACATAAATCTTGAAATCTTCATCAATTATGAGGTTATTATCTTCAAACATTTCATCAATATCATCATTGACATCAATTACACCTCTGATCTCATAAAAGCCTTTCGGAATATTTGTTGGAAAAATCCCAGACCAATTAGCTGATGTATAATTAAAGGGACTTAGACTATCTATAATAACGCTTCCTATTAAATAGTCTGTTGAGGAAATTGAAAGATTAAACGCATAAAAACTAACATTAAAAGAACTTGCTGTTGTTGTTCCATCATTTTCTACATCACAAATAATTTTAAAATTTGTTTTCCCAGGTATTACATTATAACTACTGATGTTAGAATAATATCCTCTATCTAATAAATCAGGTTTGTCATCTGGTGAAGATGGTGAATCTTCTGCTAACCATGCTTTCAACTGATCAAATTTATCTTGATTCAATCGAGTACCAAAATTTGGTCCCAAACCATCTTCAACTTCATAGGCATTAATAGATAAGACATATAAATTTCCCCCATCATTTTGCCATACAGGGCTTCCACTTTGACCTCCTGACATATCCATCCAATAATAATGATTATATTGATCAGCAGATACTCCCAAATCTGAGTCAAAATACATAACATTTCCATCATCTAAATCACCAGGATAACCTGCAAGATTCAATACTCCTGTATATATAGAACTTGAAGGCACATCAGTCCTAATTCCCATCCATCCAGTGTAGTTTCCAATACACCGATCAAGGGTAACAAGTGCCCAATCATGTTCATCATCTTCATTATTTATCCATCCTGTATATGTGCGAAAATTAATTGCATAAGCATACGCAAAAGGGTAATAATCCTCATCCATGCCTGGAATAATTAATAATTCACTCACCCAACCTCCGTTGTCATGGATATATACACAGTGTCCACATGTTAAAATATGGAATTCATCTACTATAAAGCCTGAACCGATAAATTGGGAGTCATCAGCAGCAGTTATGAACAATTTGCAGATAGTTCTCCAAGGATAGCTTGTTGTATTCGTAATTCTTTCCCTATCATCGGGAGGGAATGGATATGAAATTTTGAGATTATCAGAATTTAAATATTGTCGATTCTCAAAATCCTCTTCTAATATTCCTTCAAATGGTTCTATAAATGGTTGATCTGATTGGAGATTAATATTATTAACTCCTCTCTTTTCCGTTTTTGTACGTAAATCATATTCAACAGTTTGGATGCTTTGATTATAATCTTGAATGTTTTTAACTTTAATTGGAGAATCTAGAGTTCTACTAATGGGTAACCATAATGAATCATTAATTAAATCAGTTTGCTCTAAAATAACACGATTATTAACTCCACCCGCCTTCGTAGAGTGAAAATTTGTAGAGTTAAACGGATTGAATCCAGATATTATTATAGAAACTATAAGGAAAGATATTAGAATCCGAAAAATATTCTGATGTCTAAATTCTGAATTCCGATGAGATTTCATTTAAATTCACTCATTATTTATAATATAATCGCCTATTAAATTATATATAAATTTTCTTGCTACAAAGTATAAATCGATTTAACTACAACATAGAATTACATATACATTAATGTCCAATTCTATAAATTTTCTTTAAGATAAGACATAAATATTAAATAGATTATTATCAATGCTAATTATATCTATTTAAAAATTTTAGTCGAATCCAAATCCATATTGCAAAAAATTAAAATGAGGTTATAATTATGGTTTATCTAGTATTAGATGTATGGTATCCTCCTGGAAAAGAATCTGAAGCAGGAAATAAATATCTTGAAGTAATGAAAAAATACCCCGGAGATCCTTCTATATCCGAAGCAGTTATACCTTTTGCTGTTAACAGTACTCCTGAAGGTACTCACACTTTTACAGTTTCTACCATCAAAAAAGGAAAATTGGAAGAAGCGATAAAGCGTTTTACCCGTAATATGCTTGAGTTTAATATCGAGGGCTTAAGATACCAAATTAGGACTTATTTAACTGCCCCAGAAGCAATGAGTTTACTTAACTTAAAAATGCCGGAATAAATTAGACATTTATATTAAATACATAATTTTTTTTATTTTTTTTAATAAAACAACTTGTTTTTTATTAAGGATTAGAAAGACAGAACGAATTTGCTAAGATTGGATTATCAATAATAGGGGAAAAGACTAAAAGATTTAGATATAAATATGAAAATAATTTACTAATAAACTTAAAGAATTTTTCAGAATCTAATCTCAATCAATAATTTTAAAAGGTTCTATGCCTTATAGAATAGTTAGAATAGAATTCCATGGTTGTTATTGAAATGAAAAATTCTAAAGATGAAGATATTTCTCAAGATAATATTCTATTGGTACAAGAGGAAAATAAAGACCCTGTTATACAATTTTTTCAAGATATAAAGGAGGATATCCAAGGGTTTTCTGAAAAGTCTGGGGAATTTTTCCTTGAAGTGAAGAAAGATGTTGAGACTGATTGGCAAAAATTTAAGGATTCTTGGAAAAATATGATAAAGAAAATCAAAAATTTAGATCCTAAATATAGGCGTTTGACAAAACTCTATCGTAAATTGCAGGAGATGGACTCTACAGTAACTGAAATAAAGGAGGATACTAAGGAGATTAAACTGGAGATTTCTGAAGTTGCAGTTATGATTGAGCAACTTATGGATGGGTATGAAGATCTTGAGGGATATATGAAAGAAAATTTAGGTTCTGACTGGAAAATTTTGAAGCACTCTTGGCAAAAATGTAAAGCAGGAGAAATTTCAAAATGGGAATTTGCTAAGCTAGGACTTTCAAAAGTTGGGAAAAGATTCGCGGGTATTTTTTTTAAAGTATAGAATTCATATTTTTTTTTGATTATGATTTAAATCAAAATAGTCATTTACTAAGGTATAAAATTTTTTTAAAGCCTCTTCTCCTAGATCAGTCGTTTTATATTTTGTAATATCCTCCTCATTTAGTTGTTCAATTAAATTTCGAGATAGCAGAAACTCAAGCGTTTCTCTTATTGCGCTTGTTTTCAAACGTGTTTCTCGTAACAACCAGGTTTGAGTTCTTTTTGATCTTAGGCAAAATTCTAATACTTCCGCCCAAATTTCGAATTTACTACGTCTTGAAGAACTCATTCAGATATCACCAAAATAAAAATTATTAGGGTTCCTCCTTGTTAAAGAGAATTGAATTTTCAGAAGAAAATTGTTCTAATTTTTGAGCCCATTCTTCTAATTTAGGGAACAATTTTTCCCATTTTTCAACCTCTTTTCTTATTTTAATTGAAGTCCCTAAATTCATTAACCAAAAGCCTGCCATTGCAAGAAATAACATCGCTAAAACAAACATTAGTAATTGATTCGTAATTTCAGCCCCCAAAAGGCGTGAAATTAAAAAGATGCCATAAAAACCCGAAAAGAAATTAAGGAAAAAGAAAGTTCTCACTAATTTACTCAAATTTGATTTTTCTTTTGCATAACGATTGAAAAATGTATAAAAATTTGTAATGTATGGGACAATTCCTTTGTAAAGAGCAGTTTTTGTTTCTTCTTTACCTTTCGCTTGTTTAAGAGAACGGTTTCCTTTAATTATAAATAAGCTTAAAATATAAATCTGATATCCTATTTGAATGATTAGTATGACAAGAATTACAGTCATAAATGTGTCCACTATTATTCCAAATAAGCCATATCGTTGAGATAGTTCCATTGTTATCTGTCCGGTGATCAACAGAAATGTCCATAGAATTATAAACGCTACTGCAAATAAAAACAACAAGATTAGCGATAAGAAATGAATTCTAAATAGCTGATTTATTCTTTTTAATTTTGGATATAATAATTTTTGGCTTTGAACCAATCCATTTTCTTCATTTTCGATTTTTTCCATAATTACACCTTTAAAGTTATTATTGTATACAAGGGAGCAATGATATTTAAGTATGTAAGGGCAAATCGTGGCTAGGGACCTATAGTCTTCACTTATATTAATTTCCAAAACTTTTTTAATAAATAAACTGAATTAGGCTCATAAATAATATTAATTCCAATTAACCATAATTAAAAAGTGTAATAATTTTTTCTAAATCATTTTTAATTGTAATTACATTACATAACTTTATAAAAACATAGAATGGTAATTGAAACAGTATGTTATCTGAGTTTGAAAAAAAGTTAGAAAAATATGCTGAAGTCATATTGAAAGTAGGTTTAAATATCCAACCAGGACAACGATTACTTATTGGAGGGGCTACTTCTAACTATGATGGTATATCATTTGAAAATATTCCATTAGTACGGGTAATTGCTAAGAAAGCATATCAAATGGGAGCTCGATTGGTTGATGTAGTATGGGGTGATGAACAATTGCGATTGATGCGATTTCAATATGGTCCTAAAGAATCGCTTAAAGAATATCCAAAATGGAGAATAGATGCGAGAATCGATATATCCCAAGCGGGAGATGCCAATCTTCTTATTATGAACCCGAATCCCGAATTATTGAAAGATGTGGATCCTAGTCTAATTTCAGAATTTCAACTCCACTTTCATAAACAGCTCAAACCTGTATTAGATCTTATTTCTCAAAATGCCTTAAACTGGTTAATAATATCTGCGCCAAGTAAGGCTTGGGCAGATAAACTATTTCCAGAAATACCTTCAAATGAAAGAATCCAGAAATTGTGGGATGTGATATTTAAAATTTGTCGAATAAACGAAGAAAATCCAACTTCTGCTTGGCAAAAACATAATGAAAACCTCCATAAGAGATGTAATTACTTAAATCAGAAACAGTATAAAGCCCTAAAATTAACCTCTCCAGAAACAGATCTAACAATAGGGTTACCTAAAAATCATATTTGGAATGGTGGAAGTGTAGAAACACAGAACGGAATTGAATTTATAGCAAATTTACCTACTGAAGAAATTTATACACTCCCACACAAAGATCGGGTTGATGGGTTTGTTAAAACTACTAGACCTATATTCTTTCAAGGAAAAGTTGTTGATGAGTGTATGTTTAAGTTCTCTAAAGGGCGTATAATTGATGCAAGTGCTAAGGTTAATAATGAATTTTTACTTAAAACAATTGATATTGACGAAGGAGCTCGAAGATTGGGTGAAGTTGCCTTAGTATCTAATAGTTCTCCTATATCACAGACTGGATTACTCTTTTACAGTATTTTACTCGATGAAAATGCTTCAAATCATATCGCAATAGGTCAGGGTTACAGAGATTCATTGAAGGAAGGTGAACAATTAACAGTTGAAGAGTTCATGAGTGCTGGAGGTAATGATAGCCTTATTCATATTGATTTTATGATTGGCTCAGGAGAAATGAATGTAGATGGAATATTGGAAGATGAAACTACAGAACCAATAATGCGAAATGGAGAATGGGCTTTTGAAGTATAATTAGATCTAATCCAATAAATAAAGCTAATAATTTTCTTATTTTCTTTTTTTCAACTTTCTCTTGAAGTTTTTTTCAAATTCATAAGTTAGATGCGTGAAGCTCGAATTAATGATGGAATTAAATGTAAGCTATTTGAAATGCCCAAATGCTTAATTAATTTCCACTTACGGGACAACATCACCTTCCAAATTTGTTTCCTAGTTTGACTTCTTGTAAAAAGCGCAATCATTGATTGCATCATTTCAGGGTCTTCCTGTGCCATCGAATATGCTGCATTGATAATTTTCTCTAAGAGTCCACTATGATATAAAAGGGTATGAATTTTGTAAGAATATTTTAACTCTTCTTCATAAAGTTTGAGGTAATAAATTTAACCCTAATTCTAATTTTATTAATATTTTAATTTTTATTAATTTTTATTAATTTTTATTAAATCAGATTTTAGTATTAAACCTGAAAAAAGATGGAACTTGAAAAAGAAGAGGACTTATCGGAATGGTATCACAAAATTTTAAAGGAAGCGGAAATTATTGACTCAAGGTATCCGATTAAAGGCACGCTTGTTTACAGAAGATGGGGTGTTTTTACAATCAGAAGCATGCAAAGGAAACTTGAAAAAATGCTTGAGGAATCTGATCATGAACCGGCGTTTTTCCCTGTGATGATCCCGGAAAATA
>Ga0209635_10002202_pt1 | contig 14838 bp, 14 predicted proteins | sample DeeMarSWOR230_32_FD_187463 | JGI IMG/M metagenome (GOLD analysis project Ga0209635, IMG submission 187463) | Marine sediment microbial communities from White Oak River estuary, North Carolina - WOR-2-30_32 (SPAdes) (version 2) | ecosystem: Environmental > Aquatic > Marine > Intertidal zone >... | reverse complement strand
CTGGTTCATTCCCAACGCGGGGCACAAAACGCAAAAGGTGGGGAGAAGGAGGCCAAATCCATGGGGCCTTTACGACATGCACGGCAATGTGGCAGAATGGTGCCACGACTATTACTTAGAGGATTATTACCGGAACAGTCCTGAGAGAAATCCCGCGGGTCCTGATAAGGGAAAGCTCAGGGTCATCCGCGGGGGAGCATGGAACTCCACTTTAAATGTCTGCCGTTCGGGTTACCGGTCCAGGAGCGCATCCGTCGATGACGGATGTCTTGTCGACGACGCGATCGGATTCCGATGCGTCAGGAGGATTCCGGACAAATAAATATAGAAAGAAAGCCCTAAAACTCTATCATGCTGTTCCATACCTGGGTATTCCTTGTCTTCTTCGTGCTCTTCTATGCAGTTTATCTTTTATGCAGGAAAACACGGTTCAGGGAGCCGTGGCTGCTGGTTTCCTCTTACGTATTCTATGCCTGGTGGAATCCCCTGTATCTTTTGCTAATCGTTTGGTCGACGCTGATCGACTACGTAGCCGTTACGATTATGGAGCGGAGCAGCCGGCGCAAGCTCTGGCTCACGCTCAGCATCGTCAACAACCTGTTCCTTCTGGGCTTTTTCAAATACGGCGTGTTTGTCACCGAAAACCTCAATCTTTTGCTTGCAAGATTGGGAATCCCGCTGACCATCCCAGCACCGGGAGTGCTTCTCCCAGTGGGGATTTCCTTTTACACCTTTCAGTCGATGAGCTACACCATCGATTTCTACAGGGGTAAGATCGAGCGGGAAAGGAGCTTCATTCGCTTTGCGACCTTTGTCTCACTCTTCCCTCAATTGGTGGCAGGACCCATCGAGAGAGCCAAAAACCTTCTGCCCCAGCTTCGCAACAATCCGTCGATCACGTCAAGGGATATCGGTGACGGTCTCTCCTTGTTTGTGGTCGGATTGTTCAAAAAAGTCGCCCTGGCAGATTACCTTGCCCTTTATGTGGACCGCATCTACGATGTACCCAGCCTGCATGGTGGACTGGCTTTGCTTTTGGCAACGTTTGCTTTTTCCTGGCAAATCTATTTCGATTTCAGCGGATATACGGATATGGCCCGGGGAATCGGCCGCATGATAGGCATCCGGTTAATGCTCAACTTCAACAATCCCTATCTGGCAGACGGGCTGGGCGATTTCTGGAAGCGCTGGCACATCAGCCTTTCCACATGGTTCAGGGACTATGTTTACATCCCGCTGGGAGGCAACCGGAAAGGCAAGCTGAACACGTACCGCAACATGGTTTTGGCCATGCTCATTTCGGGATTGTGGCACGGGGCGGCCTGGATGTTCATCATCTGGGGTGCCCTCCATGCTCTAGGGCGAATCGCTACACGGGAGCTGGAGACGAGCGATTTCTACAGACAGAGAATCCCCCGAATCGTCAAACAGGTGACCGTCTTCTCCTTTGTGACCTTCGCCTGGATTTTTTTCCGCGCCGCAAGCCTCGATGACGCCTTTATCATCATCTCCCGGATTTTCGGCACAGTGTGGAGCGATCCGCAATTCCCGCTGCTGATGCTGCTTTTGATCCTATCGATATGGTTTTACCAATTCCTTTTTGAATCTAGATTTCGTACCGCCCTTCAGTCATCAGCGGTAAGGATCACGATAGCCATCGCGATGATTGTATATTTATTTTTGTTCGCGCCTTCGGGGAATCAGCCTTTTATTTATTTTCAATTCTAACAATTCCATGAAGAATACACAGGAAAAACAATCGACACCATTTTCCAGCAATGCGATTCGGCTGAGTGTGTGGGAGTGGCTGATCGTTGTAGGGATAATAACTATCCTTGCCACCGCTTTGCCGCCGTTGTGGCGAGGGCTCGAAGCCTTCTCTCCTTCGGTCGATTACCGGATCCCGTATGATTTTAGTGAGGACTATTGGCTTTTTAAGCAGTGCTGCCGTTCGGTAAGCGATAAGGGCAAGACGCTAGTGATAGGCGATTCAGTCATATGGGGGCATTATGTCGACAGGGACCGGACGCTGAGTCATTTTCTCAATAGCCTGGCCAGTGATGAACGATTCGTCAATCTCGGTTTGGATGGATCCCACCCAATGGCTCTACTCGGGCTGATTAAGCATTACGGAAAGACAATAAAAGGAGAAAAGGTCATCCTGCATATGAATCTTCTGTGGCTCAGCTCTCAAGAGGCAGACCTGCAGACAGAAAAGGAGTTTCGTTTTAACCATCCACGGCTTGTACCGCAGTTCAGGCCTCAGATTCCGTGTTATGTCGAATCGGCTTCGAACAGAGTCGGTATCGCCCTGGAGTGCTACTTCCCTATTATGCAGTTGGCTCGGCATCTGCAGGTCATGCACTTCGGCAACACAAGCCTGCCGTTGTGGACCGTGGAGAATCCTTATTCAAATCCACTGGGCCAGATATCGATCAAGTCCGCGGGGTTGGCTAAAGAGAGGGAAGCGGATTCCCAATCCAGGAAAACAAAAGGCCAAACGCTGCAATCCCTACCCTGGGTTGAATTTGAGACCTCTTTGCAGTGGTGGGCCTTTCAGCATCTTCTAGAGCTATTGGAATCTCGCGGCAATGATGTTTTTGTGGTTGTAGGCCCGTTGAACGAGCATGTGCTCAGTCCGGACAGTATTCAAAAATACAGGGAGTTATTGATGAAAGCCGAAAGCCGACTTGAGCAAACGAATACCCCTTACTCATTCTTGCCTCTGTTGCCCAGCCATTTGTATGCCGATACAAGCCATCCCTTACCCCAAGGTTATGAGCTCCTCGCAGAGCACATATGGAATCGATTGAAGTGATCCTTTGATCGTCGCTTATTTCTCCTCTTCGATCCACAGGTGTTCCTTTCCTTGATCTAAATGAATTCTGAATTTCCAAGAGTAGGATTGTAAGTTCCCTATTTTCCTTCTCAAGATGGGCGAAGAATATCAAGGAAAAAAGGGGGTATCAAATATCAAATGGATGCGTGACCGTCTGAGATGTACTTTCCCATACTTAATTAACATACAGATACATAGAGATAAATGTGCAAGCTGCTGATAAATAAGATGGTAGCGGGGATTGGATTTGAAACAACGACCTCCGGTTTATGAGCCCGACGGGCTACCAGACTGCTTTATCCCTGTAAATCGTGCCTTCTAGGGGAAGATTTGAATCCCCGACCTTCTGATTCGTAGTCAGACGATCTATTCAGCTGAGCTATACTAGTCCTTTTGCAGTAAGCAAGTGACAATAAAAAATAGATTGGTGCCAATATAGTGCCAAGTAGTTTACACAAATAATGCGAAACAACTAGTTTTTTCGGGAAATACTGGGTAATGATAAGCACTAACGAAAAAGGCTAACTCTAACCAAATAAAACGGTTAGATTGATAAATCGCTGATTTTTAGGAGGTTGCTCTTTTTGTCTTAACCTACCGCTGAGTTATGCCCGCTCTCTTTTAACTGGCAATAATTATAATTATCTGCCTGTCTAATTTCAAGCAGCATAATACATGAAAGCTACTGAAGATTGAATGGGTGTTAAAAACGATTCAAGGATTCGCTGACGAAAAGCATTCCCACCATTCAGAACAGGGAAAAAACTGTTCCTATAAAACACTTGACAATTCAGTATTTTTATATATAATAATATTATAATATTGTTATTATCTGATAATATTATAGTGTATTGAGATGAAATACCTGCTTGGAATTCTCATCGGAGGAGGGATCGGTTATCTCTACTACAGACTGGTCGGTTGCAGAACAGGATACTGCCCGATCACCCGAAGCCCCTGGATCAGCGTCCTGTACGGAGTCCTGATCGGTCTGCTCTTGGTCATGAGATAATCCTCCATATTAAGGAGTGAAATAAAAAAGCATGCGAAACTATTCAGAAGTTGCTCGAAAATTCAGGGCGCTCGCCCATCCCATGAGGTTGAAACTGGTCAATGAGCTGATCAAAGGCGAATGCTGCGTGGGAGAAGCACAAAAATGCTTATCCATCTCCCAGCCCAATGTCTCGCAGCACCTCAAAGTTTTGAAGGAAGCCGGAATCATCATATCCAGAAGGGAAAAAAACAGGATCTGCTATCGGACTTCTGACGATTCCGTGAAAAAAATCTTTAAAATCATATTCAGGGAGAAATTGAAATGAATAATATCACAGAATTATCAGACGCCACATTCACATCAGAAGTGCTGGAATCAGATATTCCAGCCGTGGTTGACTTCTGGGCCCCCTGGTGCGGTCCCTGTCGGATGGTCGCGCCTGTTCTGGAGTCCGTGGCGGAAAATATGGACGGCAAGATGAAGTTTTTCAAGCTCAACACCGACGAAAACCCTAAAACAGCTATGGGTTACGGAATCATGGCTATTCCGTCTCTCTTGGTTTTTAAAAAAGGAAAAGAAATCGAAAGGATAGTCGGGTTTCTTCCCCAGGATAAGCTCGAAGAAAAGCTGCAGAGCGTGATAGATGCTGCTCAAGAGGAAAACTGATGCCGGTCGTTGTCAAAGAGAGATGCCCTCAGAACCATCCCTGCCCTTGTATCAGCCTCTGTCCTGTCGATGCCCTGTCTCAAAATGGGTTTGAAGCGCCCACTATAGACAAAGATAGCTGCATCGAGTGCGGAGCATGTGTGAACTCCTGCCCCTACCAAGCATTGACTGATGATGAATACAGAGAAAAAGAAAGAAGCATCTCGCCTTAATAAGTTAGTTTCGCTTGTTTTTTTTAATTGATTTTATGCTGACAGCATAAAGAAATCATAGCAGAAATATATCAGTCTTTAAGCAGGCGTTTGGAAAGGTCCACTGCGGATGCCGCGTCCGGGGCGTAGCCATCCGCTTCGATCTGAGCAGCGTAGGATTCCGTGACCGGCGCGCCTCCGATGATGACCTTGACATCCTGCCTTATCCCCTCCTTTTTGAGGGCTTTGATCATTTCTTTCATGTAGAGCATGGTCGTTGTCAGCAGGGCTGACATCCCCAGGATATCTGCCTTCTCCTTTTTGACGAATTCCAGGAATTTCTCCTTGGGCACATCCGCTCCCAGGTCAATGACATCAAAGCCCGCTCCCTGGAGGAGCATGGCCACGATATTCTTGCCGATATCATGCAGATCCCCTTTGACAGTTCCGATGACGACTTTTCCTTTGGGTTGGACATTTGACTCCATAAGGAGGGGTTTGAGTATGTCCAGTCCGGCGTTCATCGCTCTGGCGGAGATCAAGACTTCGGGAATAAAAATCTCATTATTCTTGAACTTCTCGCTCACAATCTCCATCCCGGAAACCAGGCCTTTATTCATGATCTCCTCTGCGGGAATATCTTGAGAAAGAGCCTCTCTGGTAAGCGCCCCGACCGAATCAGCGTGGCCTTTTTGAACCCCGTCAGCGATCTGCTCAAATATTGTCATTCCTCCCTCCTATGATGAATGAAAGCGTCAACAAGAGAAAAAGGGCCTGGCCCCTTTTTTCTTCTAAACCACATAATCCTTTTTCTCCATCAGCCGGAGCTCCTCCTCTATGGCTTTGCGGACATTCTGCGGCATGTCCTTCTCCCTCTCCAGCATCCGTTTCAACCCCTTACCCAAGCCGTCATCAATGAAATGGGGCTTGATGAACTCCGAATCCCAGGTTCTCTCCTCGAAGGAGCGGCTCTCCAGCGTCTCGAAGAAACTCCTGATTCCCTTTTTCGGGTCTCCTTCGATCTCTTTGAAGTAAGAACCGTAGATATGAAGCGAGTCGCTGATGTCTACATACCGTCCCAGCCGTACGTTCTTGCCGGTCTTCTCAGCCAGGGCTTCCGCGATCTTGCGCATCAAAGTCGTCAGGGCGATGACATTCTCAAACCAGGCCTTGAACAGGTCCCGGCTTCTCCAGTGGGAGTTCAAGTTGAAGACATATCCCCCCTTTCCATCCTCGCAGAGCCGGCCCCATAACCGTTGGAGGCAGGGAGGGTCGTCTGTGGGCGGGTCGAGCTTGGGATTCCAGGTTATCGCCTGGGCCCGCCTGGAGTAGCCTGTCTGGGAGAGCTTATCGATCATGTAGCCGATCTGATTGATGACCTTATCCTCGATCCTGTACTCAAAGAGGCGGCCATGGTAGGTGTAGGTCCAGCGCGTATCCTTGCTCTCCTTCCCTTTCAGGATCTCCTCCACTGGCTTTACCCAGTAGTCGTGGGCGCCGTGTACCACCTCCATCACATACTCAGCCAATCCTCCCAGACCGTCGGCAAAAGAGCGGTGAAAACGGGGTTGGCCAAAGGGCTGGCGAACGATGATGACCACGGTGGCATCCTTGCTGGGTGGGTCTTCAGGATGATCGTATTCTGTTTTGATGCTCGCTCCCTTCTCCCAGACCTCCTTTATAGCTTTCTCGTAGGCCCGGGGAATAGTATCCTCACTGATGATCAAGACAGGGATTTCGCCTGGTTCCATTCATCCTCCTTTGGCTTTGAAAGAATCATAACACAGGATCCGAAACGCGTGAGCATGTTTTGCCTACGATAAACAATAATCAATCTTGCTCAAGACAGCAAGAATAAGTCACTCATTTTATTTGATTATAAAATAATAATCAATTGGGGACGTTCCCGAAGGGGACACCCTTTTATACTTTTTTATATGCAGCGATAGAAAAGAGTGTCCCCGCAGAGAACGGCCCCATATTCAATCTGACCAACAAAGAAGTGCAGCGCTGGTTCCCTTCCATCCGAAGCCCATGGTGGAGGGTGGGAGGGTCTTGGCTGGGATGGAGGGGAACCAGCGCTGTAACATATCGTGCATTCATAACTCATTGTCATGGAAAATGAGATGTTAACAAAGTAAAACATCAGAGAAAAACGTTTTTTTTCAATCTTTAAAACCTTGAAACGACTAAAAAGATGAGAGGAAAATTTTATAATGATTTTGAGGGGAGGAAGCAGTTATTAGTATTAGTACACACCTAACATTTATCGACAAAACCTTTAAAAACTGGGTCAGAACTCAGCGGAATACTCCATCTCTTTTAAGAAAACCGGCTTCTCTCTCCACAAATTCACTCATTTCAAGGGGGCAATATGGCCGATGAAAGACGGAAATCTCCACGTTTTAAATGTTTACTTCCAGCCGAACTGGTGAAATCAGAAAGCAGCCTAAACCTGGTCGAGAGGGTAACTGTCCAGGACATTTCCAACGAAGGCATAAAGCTGGTTGTCAAATTTGCTCAGCTCCAGAAAGGCTCGGACATGGACCTAAAGCTCTATGTCCCTGAAAAGAGCCTGTTAACTTTCCTGACTGCTGAAATCGCCTGGAGTAAATACTCTGACAGCAAGCTTGAAGCAGGACTGCGGATAAAAGAAATCGACAGAAAAATCAAGGAAGAGATCCTCAACTGGCTGTTCCCTAAATGGCTGAAAGAAGAAAAGAAAGGAAAGTAAAAGGCACTCACTCGAAACAAAAAACGTTCAGAGGATTCTAACCCGCTTTATTGACAGAAAGAAATGTCGAAATTATAATTGACTCTTCACTTTAGGGGAGAAAACAGGAGGCCTGATGCCAACACACCAAGCCAAAGAAAATGATACTCCAGAAGAGGTCATTCCCCGCAACGTCGCCCGGTTCGGCCCTTCTCTTTTTTTAAAAGGTGAGCTTTCCGGCAGCGAAGACATCGTGATCGAAGGGCACTTCGAGGGTAAGATAGACCTGAGGAACAGCAACATCCTGGTGGGTGAAACCGGAAAGATTAAAGCCGATATCCGGGCCAATAACATCACCGTCAAAGGAAGCGTGGAAGGCAATATCCAAGCCGCAAATAAAGTCTTCATCTCAACTAAAGGCCAGCTGAAAGGCAACATCAACGCCCCGACGATCTCCATCATGGACGGAGCCCGGTTCAGGGGAAGCGTCAAAATGACAGAAGGGGCTAGCCAGATTTTACCCTCTGAAAAAGAGCTGGAGCTTTTCCCTTCTCAAGAAGACACGGAGGCCGAGCAAAGAGAACCAGAAGGAAACAAAGAGGACGAGGATTCACTGAAGTTCCACGACGTTTGAATCATTTCTCCTGCCTTCCATTCTATATTATCCAATCTTCATGATTTTATAAGCTCCTGCCGTTCCTGCGCCCCGTGTTTCATAAAAAAGGTTTCGGCCACCTCCATCTTTCCTATTTCTGCTATAATAAGGCCTATGAAAAGATTCAAGCTTTTTTCTGAGTTCGCCCCAAAAGGAGACCAGATAAAAGCCATCCAGGAACTCGAAAGAGGCCTCCAGGAGAATGTCAAGCATCAAGTCTTGATGGGCGTGACCGGGTCAGGAAAAACTTTTACCATTGCCAATATAATCGAAAAGGTCAACCGGCCTGTTCTCGTCATCTCTCACAACAAAACCCTGGCAGCGCAGCTCTACCAGGAATTCCGCCGCTTCTTCCCGGAGAATGCCGTGGAATACTTTGTCAGCTATTACGACTATTACCAGCCTGAAGCCTACATCCCCGCCACCAACACCTACATCGCCAAAGAGGCCACGATCAACGACGAGATCGACCGGCTCAGGCTGTGCGCGACCAACTCTCTTTTCCAAAGAAGGGATGTGATTGTCGTCGCTTCTGTCTCCTGCATCTACGGCATCGGATCGCCGAATACCTACTACTCGATGAGCTTCACCCTGGAGAAGGGACAGGAGATAAAACGAAAGAGCATCCTTAAAAACCTGGTCGAAATTCAGTACGAGAGGCAGGAAGCGGAATTGAAAAGAGGCTCCTTTCGGGTACGGGGGGATATCGTCGAAGTTTTCCCTTCTTATGAGGATTTTGCTTATAGGATAGAGCTCGGCGAGAACGGGATTTCTGAAATTTCATCGATTGACCCCCTTCTGGGAAAAACTTTGGAGACTCTGGATAAAGTCCTCATCTATCCCAGGACTTTTTTCTCCACTCCCCCGGATATCCTCGACCACGCGATCCGCAGCGTGGAAAAAGAGCTCGAAGACAGGGTTGCGCACTTCAAAAAGCAGGGGAAGATTATCGAAGCCAACCGGATCGAGGAAAGAACGCTCTATGACCTGGAGATGTTAAGAGAATTCGGCTACTGCCCGGGGATAGAAAATTATTCTCTCTATCTCAGCTTAAGAAAGCCCGGAGAGCCTCCTTACACGCTTCTCGATTATTTCCCGCCTGATTTCCTGACCATCATCGATGAATCCCATGTCACCATCCCTCAGGTCGGAGGGATGTACCACGGGGATCGCTCGCGAAAGCAGACCCTCATCGAACACGGCTTCCGCCTACCCTCGGCCCTGGATAACCGTCCCTTTAATTTCAAGGAGTATGAGACCCGTACCCATCAGGCCCTGTATGTTTCTGCGACTCCAGGACCGTATGAACTCCGCCGTTCGGGAAAACGGGTCATCGAACAGATCATCAGACCGACAGGTCTCACTGACCCTGAGGTCGAGGTGCGCCCGATAAAAGGGCAAATCGATGACCTGATGGCCGAGATCAAAGAAAGAGCTGAGAAGAATGAGAGGACTCTGGTCACCACTCTGACCAAGAAAATGGCAGAAGACCTGTCCCGTTATTATCATGAGCTCGGTCTCCGGGTTCGCTATCTCCATTCAGAGATCGATACGCTGGACCGGGTTAAAATACTCAGGGACTTGAGAAAGGGAAAATTCGATGCCCTCATAGGCATCAACCTCCTCAGAGAAGGACTTGATCTGCCTGAAGTCTCTCTGGTAGCCATCCTGGATGCGGACAAAGAAGGCTTCCTGCGCTCAACAAGCTCTCTCATCCAGACCTTTGGCCGGGCAGCCAGAAATGTCGAGGGCAGAGCCATCCTTTACGCTGATACCATCACCGACTCGATGGATAAAGCCATCGCCGAGACAAGCAGGAGGAGGGAGATCCAGCAGGAATACAACCAAAGTCACAAGATCACTCCTCAATCCATCAAGAAAAAAATAGACGAGGTCTTGACCAGCATCTACGAGAGAGATTACTTTGACTATTCACGAATCTCGGAAGAGAAAGACATCTATCTTTCCCCTGAAAAAAGAAAAGAGGAAATGGAAAAGCTGGAAAGATTGATGCAGGAGGCGGCCAGAAACCTGGAGTTTGAAAAGGCTGCCCAGTTGAGGGATGAGCTTAAAAAATTGAAAAAGAGAGAGCTGGAGCTCGTAGCATGAAAGACAGTCTTAACTTGATTTTTTTCCTTCTATTCTGTCTTATGACAACAACACACGGAAATGGCCTAGCTTCCTTCAGATTTTTAACGCCATTCCCTCACCGTCCTTCTCGGCGCTTGCGTAACTCCGCACGCCAGTCATGTCACTTCAAACTAGATATCCGGACTCAATCATTTTTCATCAGATTGATCCTCTCGTGCTCAAACATACTCGGCGGCCGATTTCATCGGCTTCCCTCGATGGACGACTCGGTAAGGCTAAATCTTCAAGGTCGCTTCAGCCATTCCAGTATGTTGTATCCGCTCCACTTAGTAGAGGACAATTTTGTCTAGCAAAATATCATGACGAACCGTTTGAAGAAAAGAGCCCAGAACCTCCCGCAAAAAGCGGGCATCTATTTTTTCAAAACCAAAACAGGTGACGTGGTCTACATCGGAAAGGCCCGTTCGCTGAGAGACAGAGTGATGTCCTACTTTCAGCAGACATCAGAGGCAAAAGTCAAAAATATCCTGGCCGAGACCCACGATATCGACTACATCCTGACCGGCTCCATCAAAGAAGCGGCATTTCTGGAGAACAACTTCATCCGCCGTTACCTGCCCAAATTCAACCTGAGGCTCAAGGATGACAAAAGCTTTCCCTATTTAAAAATGTCTCTGGAAGAAAGATACCCTACCCTGACCTTGACCAGAAGGATCGAGGAAGATGGAGCTAAATATTTCGGGCCATACAGTCCTGCCCATCAAGCCCGCAAAACAATCCATCTCATCTCCAAATACTTCGGAGTCCGCACCTGTGAGGAAGCCATTCCGGGGAAAAGAAAAAGGCCTTGTCTGGAACACGACCTCAAGCTCTGCTCTGCTCCCTGCGTAGATCACATCTCAGAATCGAACTACAGGGAAAGCGTGGAGAATGCTCTCCTTTTCCTGGAAGGGAAGACAGATAGACTGTTGAAGGTCCTGAAACACAAAATGAGAGATGCATCCGAACGGCAGGACTTCGAACAGGCCGCTCACTGGAGGGATCTCATCCATACTATCGAAGCTATCAATGAGAGGCCCAAGTCCATCTCCATCCAAAAGGAAAATATCGATATCTTTGGTTTCTCAAGAAAGGATCGGTATGCTGCCGTTTTTGTCTTTTTCATGCGAAACGGAAAAGTCATCGATTCCGAGGAGTTCTTTTTTGAGGCCGAAGAAGATGCTTCCGACCAGGAGATTCTCTCTCGGCGCTTAAAGGATTTTTACCAGAGCCGCAAGGACATCCCGGAAAAGGTCTTTTTGCCCCTTTCTCTGCCAGGAAAGGACACGATCGCCAGGAAGCTTTCCGTCAACAGGCATAAAAAAATTGTTTTCACCTCGCCTCTCAAGGGGAAGAACAGGCAGTTAGTGGACATGGCCGTAACCAACGCCCAGATCCTGATGAGAAAAAAATCAGAAGGCCTATCCCCGCAGGAAGAAGCGAGACAGGTCTTCGGGCTTCCCTCCATCCCCCACCGTATCGAGGGCTACGACATCTCCAACACTGGAGGTGATGAATCCGTTGGCTCCCTTGTCGTCTTTGTCGATGGGCTTCCTCAAAAAAATGACTACAGGAAGTATAAAATCAAGAGCGTGGAAGGACCGGACGACGTGGCTAGCCTCAAGGAGGTGGTCAGAAGACGATACAGCAGAGTTCTGCGGGAAAAAGAGCCTTTACCCGACCTGATCCTGGTCGACGGCGGAAAAGGCCAGCTCAACGCAGCCAGAACTGTGTTGAACGAGCTCGGGTTGTCTCAGCTGCAGGTTATATCACTGGCAAAGAAAGAAGAAATCATCTTCACTCCATCGAGGAAGGATGGGATCAGGCTGGAAAGAACATCACCGGCTCTCAAATTGTTCCAGAACATAAGAGATGAGGCCCACCGCTTCGCCCTATCTTTCCACCGTCTGAGAAGGAAGAAGAAGAGTTTCAAATCCCGGCTGGACGGAATCCCGGGCATAGGGAGAAAGAGAAAAGCGGCCCTGCTGGCAAAGTACAGGAATCTTGAGGAGATCAAAAGGGCTTCCGTGGAAGAGCTGGCTGAAATAACAGGACGAAAAGCCGCCCAAAGCCTGCTCAACAGTCTGAAAGGCCTTGACCGATGAAAAACCGCATGGAGACAAAAACAACAGAGGAAACGAATCTTAAAAGGATAAATAAGTATAATAAAATAAATAAAAGTAAATTAAAGTATATATCAAAATAATTTTTTTAAGTTATAAGCTTTATTATGCGCTTGGCTTGGATGAGGAGATGAAAATGGTGCTCGGCATCGGGATCGATATCATAGAGGTGGCGAGAGTCAAAAACCTGGCTGAAAAAAATCCGAGGTTTCTGAAGAGAATCTTCACCGCTGAGGAAGTCGCCTACTGCTCCCAGAAAAAAAACTCTCATCAGCATCTTGCCGCCCGTTTCGCTGCTAAAGAGGCGTTTTTCAAGGCGCTGGGGAAAAGGATAAAATGGACAGACGTTGAGCTCTATAATCTCCCCTCAGGAAAGCCCCAGTTAAGGATCAAAGACAAAGAGAGGTTCTCGTTCACAGAAGCTCATGTCTCCCTATCTCATCTTGCGGAATACGCCACAGCCTTGGTGATCTTGGAAGGGGAAAAGTAAATCCTCGAGCTACTTTCCAAGAATCCAGCGGGCAACCAAACTCAGGATTACTGCCACTCCCGTGTTCAACCCGATCGAGAGGAAGGCTATTCTTTTCCCCATCTCTTTCCAGAGGAGGGCCACTGTGGACAGGCAGGGGATGAAAAAGTTGATGAATACGGTGAAAACCACAAGCTGTTCTTTAGTGATGACTGTCATCAGATCCTTGTAGTTCACTCCTAAAGCCTGGAGCATCATGATCAAAGAGAGCTCTTTCCTCAAGAATCCAAAAACAAGAGTCACTCCAAGTTCCTGCGGCAGACCAAGTCCCTTCTCCACTAAAGGGGAAAGAACAAGGTTGATGAATCTGTCAAAATGAAGGTATTGAAGAAATCCCAGGACAATGCTGCCCGCGATCAGGATCGGCCAGGCAAACTTTACGAAGGATTTCATCTGGAAAATTGTTTTTTTCAGCATGTTCTGGAGGGAGGGCATCTTCAAGGAGGGGATCTCCAGGATCAGTCCGGGCGAAGGAGTCCGGAAGAATAGTGAAATCACCCGGCCGAGAATCGCGATCAGAAGAATGTTGAACGTGTAGAACCCAAAGGCCCAGATAGGACCTAGGTAGAAGGCAACCAAGGCCAGGATGATCGTTGTCCTGGCTGAACAGGGAATAAAGGGAATGAGCAGGGAGGTGATGACCCTGTCCCGCCGGGATTCCAGGATTCGAGTGCTGACAATAGCGGGAACATTGCAGCCAAACCCCAGAATAAAGGGAGATACGGATTTGCCGTGAAGCCCGATCCTGTGCATAAAAGTATCCATCAAGAATCCGGCTCTTGCTAGATAACCCACATCCTCCAGAAAAGACATGAGCAAGATCAAGGGAACAAAATAAGGGAGGACAATGGCCACACCGCCTCCTATCCCTGCGAGCAGGCCATCTACCAAATAAGAAAACACATTGGTCCCGAGTTTCAGCATCAAGAAATCTCTGAGATTGGCCAGGGGCTCAAGAAGAAGCTCTTCTAACGGATTGCCGAGCTTAAAGATGATAAAGAAAAATCCAAAAAAGACCGCCAGCAGGATGATATACCCATAAAAAGGGTGCATGATGATATCGTCCAGCCTTTCTTCAAACCTCACTCTTTTACCTCTGAACACCCGGCTGCATTCCTCAAAGATCTTCATGGCGAGATGATGCCTCTCGGCAGAAATAACCTCATAGGCAGGAGCGCTGTGCATGTCTTCCAGCTCACGCCTCACCCGATCCAGGTCTTCCTTCAATTTTGGGTTGATCTCCTTGAGCATTTTATCGAAGAAAAGCTTATTGGCCTCGATCATGTGAATGGCTGTGAACCTCTTGTTGTAGACAAGGGGAAAATCTTCTGGAAGGAGACTGGCCAATTCCTCAACTCTCTGTTCCACATCCCTGGACCATTTGATGGGAGTTACGGAAGGACTTTTTCCAAGGGTTTGGAGAGCAGCCTCCAGCATTTCCTTTATCCCTTGACCACGGGTGGCTACAGTGGGAATTACCGGAATTCCGAGAAGCTTCTCAAGTTTTTTTACGTCAATCTCAACTCCCTTTTTCTTTGCTAAGTCGATCATGTTCAAGGCAATGATCATCGGATAATCCAGCTCCATCAGCTCTAATGTCAGTTCAAGGCTCCGGCCAAGAATAGAAGCGTCGATCACGTTGACAATCAGGTCGGGCTTTTCATGGAATAAATGAGTGAGGGCAACTTTTTCCGCCGGGTCAGAAGGATTCAGGGAATAGGTTCCCGGCAAATCGATGACATTTACGATGCTCCCCTCAACATTGACCTTGCTATGGGTGTGCTTGATGGATGTTCCGGGGAAATTGGACGTATCCGCTTTCAGTCCTGCAACCGCGTTAAAGAGCGTGCTCTTCCCGCAATTGGGCTGGCCGATGAAAACAACATCGGGATGTCTATTTTTCTTCGCCAATTATCTCTACTATAATCCTTTGGGCGATTCCCCTGCCCAGGGCTACAGATGTATCGGAAGTCAAATTCCTGACAAGGACGGGACCAC
>Ga0209635_10002198_pt1 | contig 14850 bp, 14 predicted proteins | sample DeeMarSWOR230_32_FD_187463 | JGI IMG/M metagenome (GOLD analysis project Ga0209635, IMG submission 187463) | Marine sediment microbial communities from White Oak River estuary, North Carolina - WOR-2-30_32 (SPAdes) (version 2) | ecosystem: Environmental > Aquatic > Marine > Intertidal zone >... | reverse complement strand
GAGATAGCAGACGTGATATATGCGTTGAGAAACATAGCTGTCAAAGAGGGCAACATCCCAAACATTTATTCAGAGTTTGCAGCCGGGTTAATAGACGAAGGGCGCATAGTTCCAATCTCCAAATTCTTAGAAAAGAAAAGACCTGATTTTGGCTTGCCACCCATCAAGCCTACAGGTGTGGATGCAGTAAGAAAAATTCTTGCCATCACCGGGTTTGATAAGATAAAACATGAGAAGGAAGATGCGTTATGACAAGTTATGCTCTATTTCTAGGTTGCACAATCCCGGCTCGTCAGCCAAGCTATGAGGTGTCGGCAAGAAGAACTCTAGCCAAGCTGGGAGTAGAACTTGTTGACCTAGCTAATATGACGTGTTGTGCCCCTCCACCTGTGCAGTCGCTAGATTTGGAGACTGGTTTATCCATTGCTGCATACAACATCTGCTTAGCCGAAGAAGCCGACCTCAACATGGTTACATTGTGCACAGGCTGCTTTGAGTCTCTAGCTATGACAAACGCCATGCTGAAAGAAAACGAGAAACTGAAAGCAAGGGTAAACCATATTTTGTCCAGAGCTGGAAAGGAATTTGAAGGCAGCAAAGAAGTGAAACACTACCTACAAGTCCTGTTGGACGATGTGGGCCCAAAACGCTTAAAAGAGAACGTATCCAAAAATTTGAGCAGCCTAAAAGTGGCGTCGTTTTCTGGCTGCCATCTACTTCGACCAAGCGCGCTTCTGAAATTCGATGATCCAGAGAAACCGCACATCTTCGATGACCTGATTGAGACGTTGGGCGCCAAAAGCATCTGGTACCGAAACAAGTTAAAATGCTGCGGAGGTCTTCTAAGGGGCTACGCTGACGATGTTGCTCTGGCCATCGCCCGCGAGAAGATCGTAAATACTACCAAAGCAGGTGCTGACTGTATAGCGACTCTTTGCCCGTTCTGCTTCTTAACATTAGACCTGGGGCAGGTGCTTATGAAGTCAACATTTCATGAAGAATACAATATGCCAATTCTCCATTATTCTGAACTTCTCGCCTTAGCTTTGGGAATAGACCCGACAGAGCTTGCGCTCCAATTCCACAAAATAAAAGTGTATGGGGTACTGAACAAGATCGGTTAGAGAAATGCAAACGAAGCGGAGAAGAGCTCACAGCGCCCTCGCGTGCTTTTTAGTAGACATCAAGTCTGAAAAGCAGGGAACAATAGGTGAGGCCAACTTCGGCATTGCATTGAAGGCAAATGGCAAGATACCAAGATCCTCATGTGAAAAGTTAAATTGGTGAATGGGGATTCAGGGTTAAAAGGTGTGTGGTTATGGAGAAAAATGTGAGGAGTTTGGCCAAAAGTATAACTTGGCGTGTAGTTGCAACTTTAACTACAATACTTCTAGTCTACTTATTTACCGGAAATGTAGTTTTGAGCACGAGCGTCGGCGCTCTAGAGCTTTTGGTGAAAACAGCGATTTATTATGTGCATGAACGTGTGTGGAATATGATACATTTCGGCAGAGAGATAAATCACGCGCATGAAAAGGAACACGTTTGACATTGTTTACACTTGCTGAATTCTGGAAGAGAAAAGAGACGCAACTTCATCTTTGGAATGGCGATTTCAAGAACTTCATTATTGCATCTTACAATCATATTTTCAACTTGTAAATGTTTCATGGGCATATTTAGCTTTCTACGTTCTTTTGAGCATATTTCTAGGCCGTCTGCATCTGTGTTAATTACCACTTCTCCACTATTACAGCGGTGCTGCATCAGAATTCTAACGCACTTATCATCTTCGAAAACATCAATCAAAGGCTCCTCAGTTTGCGGAAGCGGAATTATATCGTTAGCTGAGGGGTTTAATTCCGAATGCTCTATAACGAATTTTTTTCTAAGAAGATTTTCAATAGGTTCAACCCTATTTGCTTCGTTGCAATCATCATCTTCAGCAATTTTTTTCACAAGTGTGCGCAGAAAAACTTCGATGTTACGTAGCCCTTCTTCGGAATTTTCCATCAAAATCCTCCTCACATATATTCTCCTATTTATTAGTATGTATAGGTATGGCTTTTTAACCTTCCTAAGCTACGTTTAACTCAAATCTAGCGTAGTTTTCTAGGGCACTGGCTATTCTTAGCTTGACAGTGGTTTGGTTCGTTCATGTTTTCTTATTTTGAGGATTTTCCCAATTTCTTTGTCTGACGTCATTAGGGTAGTGTTGATTGCCAGCTTAGCAATTAATGCACCCTTGTCTGCGATCTTGCTCAAGTTCGAAGCTATTGTTCTTAGATAGGGAATTTCTGGAAGTTCGCGCATCTCTTGCTCAAATTCGTTCTCAAGAACATCGTGCATTTCTAACAAGCTGTTTGCAATCTTAAGGTCTCTTGTAAAGACGCAGTCCACAGCTTTCTGGAATATTGTTTGTGTCAATTCGCCTAGGTGATAAATCTTTTCAAGTGTCGTAGTGCTGATTGCTGCTTTGTACTTTTCAAGCTGAATTGCTCGTTTTGCTATGTCTTCGGAATAATCGGCAATAAGTTCGAGAAATTGTAGTATTAGGCAGGTGCAAGGCATCAAGACAAGTTTCGTGAAGCCGATTTTTTCTGCCAAGTCTGGTTTTCGTTGCGCTAAAACAAGTAATCGTGTTGCTAGGAAATATATCATGTCTGCCTCGTCTTCACGGTTGAGGGCATCCGTTGCCAGTGCTGTGTCCTTTTCCAAAAGGGCCTGCATTGCCTCGGTATAGATTGTTGAAGCTATTAGAGATAAGCGTCTGATCAGCATATCCATTTGGAATTTGGTTGGGTCAATGGAGCATTGTATGAGAATATTTGTTGGGGTCTCCTCCAAGATGCCAAGCCCGATAAGTTTGCGAACGGTGCCTCTGACTTCTTCCACAAGCTCGCTTCTTATTCGATTTGCTGAAGTTATTCTGATGACGTCTCGTCCAAGTATATAGCTTCCAACAATCATTCTTTCTAACAATCTTTTCTCGTCGCACGCATCCGCGTTTATAATGTATTCCTCTGCCTCTTCTCTTCGAGCTAGATCACCTGGCACTATCCGTAAGGTACCGTCTATTTCCGGCGCAATGAAAACGAGGTCGCCTTGCTTTATGTTATTTCGTTTGATCCATTCACTTGGAAGCGATACAGTCGTGGTTGAATAGCCTACCTTTTGAACTTTTCTGCTCTCCATACGATCACCTTTTAGTATTTACTATTATATTCTTCACGTCATTTCTTAATATGTTTTCCTCTTGTGTGATTTTGAGATAAAAGCGATCGCAGTATTTACTATTATATTCTCTATATGCACTAACTATATATTTTTGATTTGAATTATATATCAATCAAGCTTAGAGGAGGCTGATGGAAAATGTCTGAATGGAAAACCGTGAGCATAAGACAACAACTCATAAAGGAGATCGAAAAAGCACGCCAAACTGGGCGCTACAGAAGCATATCAGAATTCGTTTCGGAAGCCATTCGGCTACGCTTGGAAGAACTCATGCGTACTGAAGGAATTCCAGTAGAAAAGCGCAAGGAATATCTAGCAGTTCCGGAACAGTTGCTTTACACCCCGAAACATACGTGGTCTCAGATAACGCCTGAAGGAAATATAAGGGTCGGCATATCAGACTATGCACAGAGACACCTAGAGGGTCTAGCCTACATCTATACCGAATCTGTTGGAAAAGAAGTCAAAAAGATGGAATCCTTTGGTGTGGCTGAAACATGGATGTTCATGTTTGACCTGTACGCCCCAGTCAGCGGTAAAATTGTCAAAGTTAACGAAAACCTCAGAAATGAACCGCATCTAATCAATGAAGACCCCTACAGTAAAGGATGGATAGTTGAGATCAAGCCCAATAATTCGCTGACTCTAGAGCAGGAATTAAAAGGTTTGCTCAGTCTAAGGCAATACAAGAAGTGGACAAGCAAGCTTGAAGGCCGGATACGAGTAAAATAGTGATCTCCAATTTCCCCCTTTTTCTTCACTTTTTTATGCTATACATAAGCTAAGGATGACTGAGATGCGTTAATATATCTGAGAGGAGACCAAATAAGCTCTAAGCGAAGCTGGGTTTCAAAGTGGCAACTAAAAACAGCTTATATGTGAAGAGGAAGTTGCCGCCGTGCCGTGCTGCATGCCCAGCGCATGTAAACGTTCAAGGGTATGTTTCTCTGATTCAAAGAGGCGAATTCAGGGAAGCTGTCGAACTCATAAGAAAAGATATGCCTTTTCCAGCAATCTGTGGAAGAGTTTGCTTTGCCCCATGTGAAAAAGCCTGTGCCAGAAAAAATGTTGACCAAGCAGTGGCGATACGGTCGCTTAAGAGAACAGTTGCTGACGTTGAACGAGAACAAGGGCGTGTTAGAGGAGAACCCATACCACGGAGATATGACAAAAAGATAGCAATTGTCGGAGCTGGACCGGCTGGACTTGCCGCAGCTTACGACCTTGTTAAGCTTGGTTATCCTGTTACTGTTTTTGAGCGTATGCCCGAAGCAGGAGGAATGGTACGATATCGAATACCTGATTCACTCCTTGAGAGATTTGTTGTGGCCAATGAGATAGCGTACATTCAGGATTTAGGTGTAGAAATTAGGTATAATGTTGAATTTGGGAAGGACACAAACCTTGACACTTTGCGAAACGAAGGATATGAAGCGACGTTCATAGCTATTGGAAAGCTGTCAGAAACCTCCTCTTTACCTCCAGAACTTCTGAGTGAGGAACCAGGGACTTCCGTAATACTGGTTAATCCGATAACCTTGGAAACCAGAATGCGTGGGGTTTTCGCTGGAGGCGACGCAACCAAAACCAAACCTGCAGGCATTATTGAGGCTGTCGGTGCCGGGAAACATGCTGCTGTACAAATTCATCGTTACTTGAACAGCCAAGACTCTAAAACTGGAAGAGAAGAAATCGAGGAGACAGTATGGGTCAAAAATTGGGAAATACTTGATAAAAAGCCGCGAAGATACATCGCAAAAAAAGGCGAACCCAAACCAAGAATAAGCTTCGAAGAAGCCACAGAAACTCTGGAAAAAGTCAAACAGAAAGCAAGATTTGAGGCATTCCGATGCCTCGCTTGTGGACCATGCGCCGGGTGCCTAGCAGACATAGGTCTTTGTGAAACGGATAGGCCGCTAATCGATGAAAACTTGTGCACTGGCTGCGATATATGCACATCAATATGTCCGTTCGGAGCAATAAGCAAGGACAAAAAAGGAGTAGCACATGTTGATGAAGAGCTCTGCAAAGGATGTGGAATATGTGCTGCTCATTGCCCTGAAAACGCAATTACTATGGAACGAATGACAAACGAACAGATTGTGAGCTATGCGCTAGCTGGCTTTCGGGGATAGTCTCATGAGTTTTGAGAAACCGAAGATTGTCTGTTTTGTGTGTAATTGGGTCTTCACTGAACAGGAATTAGCTGTTAGCAGAATACGGAAAATTGCTGACATGAGTGTTGTCCGGGTGATGTGTGTCGGAAGGATAGACCCTGTCTTAATGCTTGAAACATTCATAAAAGGCGTAGACGGTGTATTGCTGGTTGGTTGTGCTCCTCCGGATTGTCACTTCGTTGAAGGCAATGTTTACGCCGAACTCACAGTTGAAGTGTTAAAAAAGCTGCTTGTTCTAACAGATTTGGAACCTGAGCGCCTAGAAGTGCGTTGGGTTTCACCCGTAGAAGAAATAAGATTCACCGGAATCATAGAGGATTTTACGAAGCAACTAAAAAAGCTTGGGCCTTCACCATTAGGGAAAGAAAAACGTGATGTGAACATTCTTGAGGATGTTTCAGCAGCCAAGAACGCGGTTGCGGACTTTCGTCTAAGGGCTTTAATTGGAAAAGAAAAAGAGTTGACAAGGAGCGTAAATGCTTACGACGAAAGAATTTCACAAATCGAATTTAACGCTTTACTGGATGAGGTTGTCAGAGCAGAGTTCATTAGACACAAAATACTTCGCTTAGCTAGAAAAAAGCCGTTTTCTGTTAGAGAACTGGCTGAAGTTCTAAACATAAAACCAGCTGTTGCGCTTCGCCACGTTTTAAACATGCGTAGAAAAGGGATGATAGCTTTAGCCAACATTGATGGAGCGACCCCTCTCTACAAAGCCTTGGAGGTTCGATAAATATGGCAGATGAAAAAATTGGGGCCGTTCTTGTGGTGGGTGGCGGAGTGGCTGGAGTACAAGCTGCCTTGGACATTGCAGATTCGGGTTTTAAAGTCTATTTGATCGATCAGTCACCGAGCATAGGCGGAGTGATGGCGCAACTTGACAAGACATTTCCGACAAACGATTGTTCAATGTGCATTCTTGCACCCAAACTTGTAGAGGCTGGAAGACAGCCGAATATAACGCTAATAACTAACGCAGAAGTCACAGAGTTAAGTGGCAAGGCTGGAAACTTTGAAGTACGGATTTTAAAGAAGAGCCGCTACATAAACGAAGAGAAATGCAACGGTTGCGGATTATGTGCACAAAAGTGTCCAGTCGAAGCGGTAGACACTTACAATAGAGGCCTAAACGATAGAAGCGCCATCTACATCGAATATCCGCAAGCGGTTCCGTTAAAATACATGATAGACCGAGAAAAATGCATCGGCTGCGGCATATGCCAAGAAATTTGCAAAGCAGAAGCAGTTGAGTACGAACAAGAAGACACGGAGACGACCATAAAAATAGGCTCGATCATACTGGCTCCAGGCTTCACTCCCTTTGACCCTAGGCTCAAAACAGAATACGGTTATGGACGTTTCCAAAACGTGGTCACAAGCATAGAATTCGAGCGAATATTAAATGCATCAGGCCCATATAGCGGATTGATTCTGAGACCCTCAGAGGGTGAAATCCCAAGGAAAATCGCTTTTGTTCAATGCGTAGGCTCGCGTGATGCTCATGTCGGAAACAACTACTGCTCTGCTGCCTGCTGTATGTATAGCATCAAAGAAGCGATTATTGCTAAAGAACATGTTCCCATAGAGCTGGAGTGCACAATCTTCTATATGGATATAAGGGCATACGGAAAGGAATTCGACGCCTATTACAATCGCGCCATGCAAGAACACGGCGTAAGATTTGTGAGGTCAAGAGTTGCGGATGTGGAAGAAGATCCGCTGACAAGCAACCTTCTCGTGCATTACGTCGAAGACGAAGAACCGAAAACCGAAGAATTCGACATGGTGGTCCTATCCGTCGGAATGCGCCCCCCAGAAAATGTGGAAAAACTGGCGGAAGTTTTAGGAATAAGACTTAACCGATACGAATTCTGCCAAACAAATACCTTTTCACCAATAGAGACCTCAAAACCAGGCATATTCGTTTGCGGAGCGTTTGCTGCTCCCAAGGATATTCCTGAAAGCGTTGCGCAAGCAAGCGCTGCAGCAGCAAAGGCAATAGCCGTAATTGTTTCTGAAAGAGGGAAACTAATAGCCGTCAAGGAGTATCCGCCAGAAAAGGATGTAAGCCAAGAAGAACCACGCATAGGCGTATTCATCTGTCATTGCGGAATAAACATAGGTGGAATAGTAAACGTTCCAGAAGTTGTAGAACACGCCAAAAAACTGCCAGACGTCGTTTATGCAGAAGAGAATCTCTATACCTGCTCACAAGACACTCAAGTGAGAATTCGAGAAAAAATAAGAGAGTTTAATCTTAACCGTGTGATTGTGGGGGCTTGCACTCCTCGCACCCACGAACCCCTGTTTAGAGAAACACTCCGTGAACAGGGCTTGAACACCTACTTGTTTGAGATGGCAAATATCCGAGATCAATGCAGCTGGGTGCATATGCAAGAACCAGAGAGTGCAACAGAAAAAGCCAAAGACCTAGTTCGATCGGTTGTTGCAAAAGCCAGATTATTGGAGCCATTAAAGAAGCCGGTAACAAGCGTAATCCCCGTCGGCTTAGTCATAGGCGGCGGAGTATCTGGAATGACCGCTGCCTTAGAGCTGGCAAGACAGGGTTTTGAAGTTCACCTGGTAGAAAGGGAGAAGGAACTTGGCGGCCACCTACGCCATATCTACTATCTACTAGGATCTGAAAACCCACAAGAAATGCTAAGATCTATCACCGATAATGTTTCTGAAAATGAGAGAATTCATGTTCACCTCAACACAGAAATCGCAGATGTTAAGGGGTATGTCGGTAACTTCACAACAACCATTCGTTCTGGTGGAAATGAAAAACAAATTGAACACGGAATCATCGTAGTGGCAACAGGAGCCACGGAATATGAGCCAACCGAATATTTTTACGGAATTGATCCCAGAGCTTTGACGCAACGAGAATTAGAAGAGAGGCTAGCTATTGGTCAGTTCAACGCCAAAACCGTTGTTATGATTCAGTGTGTTGGTTCGAGAAATGAAGAGAGACCAAACTGCTCACGTATATGCTGTTCTCAGGCAGTGAAGAACGCATTAAAAATCAAGGAGTTATCTCCTGAAACCGAGGTTTATGTGCTGTACAAGGACATCAGGACCTATGGGTTTAAAGAGGACTATTACCGCGAAGCAGCAGATAAGGGAGTTATATTCATACGCTACGATGATGAACATAAACCCAGAGTCACTCGAGAAAATGGAAAGCTGATGGTTTTAGCTTGGGCCCCCATCCTAAAAACATGGATTCATGTAGAACCAGACATTCTAGCGTTGAGCGTGCCTGCAGTTCCCAATGCCAATAACGAGCACTTGGCAAGAATGCTGAAAGTTCCTTTAACCAAGGACGGATTCTTCTTGGAAGCCCACATGAAGCTCCGACCACTAGATTTTGCGACAGACGGCATCTTCCTTTGCGGGCTGGCACATTGGCCGAAACTTATCGAAGAGAGCATTTCGCAGGCGTGCGGAGCTGCGACCAGAGCTGCGACAATACTGTCCAAAAAAGCACTAGAAGTTGAAGGAATAGTTGCACATGTTGATGAAAACCTTTGTGTTGGATGCGGGCTTTGCATAACTCTTTGTCCATACAGTGCTATAGAGAAGGATGAAGCAGGAATAGCGAGGGTGAAGGAAGTCCTCTGCAAAGGTTGCGGCACTTGTGGAGCAAGCTGTCCCAAGAGGGCTATCACAATGCAACAGTTTACGGACGCACAAATTGTCGCTCAGGGACTTGCCGTTTTGAGGGGGGTCGTCCATGGTTGAGTTTGAACCGAAAATCATAGGTTTCCTATGCAATTGGTGTTCCTACGCAGGCGCAGACTTAGCTGGCGTAAGCCGAATACAATACCCCCCAAACATCAGAGTCATCAGAGTCATGTGCAGCGGCAGAGTTGACCCAGTCATCGTTTTGGAAATGTTCGCGAACGGCGCTGATGGAGTTATGGTGATGGGCTGCCACCCAGGAGAGTGCCACTATCTAGAGGGGAACCTCTACGCAGAGCGGAGAATCAAAATGCTAAAGAAACTCATGGTGTGCGCGGGTCTTGAACCAGAACGCCTACGACTTGAATGGGTTTCTGCAGCAGAAGGCTCACGATTCGCAAACATGGTCAAAGATTTCACAAATCAGCTCAAAAGCTTGGGGCCATCCCCACTTGCTAGTGGAAAACCGGATGAGCTCATATTGGCCAGTGTAAGAGCAGCCGAAAGAGCAGCGGGCACTTCCAGACTACGGACACTGGTGGGCAGAGAGAAAAAATTGGCTGAAGAGGAAAACGTCTACGGCGAGAAAGTGACGCAAGAAGAATTCGACGAGTTGATGGAGAAAAGCGTCAAAGAAGAGCATCTCCGAAGCAGAATCTACCTTCTAACAAAAGACAAGTCAATGTCAGTCAAAGAACTGGCCAAACATCTAGGCGTAGACACACGCGTAGTGTTGCATCATATAGTTGTTCTGAGGCGCAAGGGTTTGCTTGCAATGGACAGAATAGAAGGCAGCAGCCCACTTTATGTTGCATTGGAGGCAAGATGACGATGGTTAAGGTCGGTGCGGTACTCATAGTTGGCGGCGGAATCGCTGGAATACAAGCAGCCTTAGACCTGGCAGACTCAGGATTCAGAGTCTACGTAGCGGAGGACACGCCCAGCATAGGAGGCACAATGACACAACTGGACAAAACATTCCCCACCAACGACTGTGCCATGTGCATCCTCGCCCCAAAGCTTGTCGGGGCTGGAAGACACCCCAATATTCACCTTATAACAAACGCGGAAATAAAAGAAGTTGAGGGCGAACAAGGAAACTTCAAGGTTACCATAACTAGAAGAGCCCGATATGTGGATGAAGAGAAATGCACTGGATGCGGCATTTGTGCCCAAGAATGCCCAGTCGAAGCAATAGACGAGTACGAGCAGGGGTTGAGTAAGAGAAACGCGATTTTTGTTAAGTATTTGCAGGCTGTTCCCTCAACATTCGCCATTGACAGAGAAAAGTGCATTGGATGCGGGACATGCCAAGAAGTGTGCAAAGCTAATGCAATAGTATATTCGGAGAAGGATGAGGATGTTGAGCTGAGTGTGGGTGCCATCATACTTGCACCTGGCTTTGAAGAGTTCGATCCGACTCTGAAAAGTGAGTACGGCTACAGCCGATATCCCAACGTTGTTTCAAGCATCGAGTTTGAACGTATTCTAAGTGCGACTGGACCTTACGGCGGAACAGTTCTGCGTCCCTCCGACGGCGATCTCCCGCGGAAGATCGCATTCATCCAATGTGTTGGTTCAAGAGACGCCAAGCTCGGAAACAATTATTGCTCCTCAGCTTGCTGCATGTACGCCATCAAAGAAGCAGTCATAGCGAGGGAGCACAATCCAAACCTTCATTGCACTGTTTTCTTCATGGACATCCGAGCTTATGGAAAGGAGTTTGACGCTTATTACAGCAGAGCAGAAAAGGAATACGGAGTCAGGTTTGTGCGATCTCGAATTTCCAACATTGAGAGAATACTTGAATCACAAAATCTCATAGTGAGATATGTGGAAGATGGAGAGCCGAAAGAGGAAGAGTTCAATCTTGTCGTGCTATCGGTGGGAATGAGACCGCCAAAACATGCTGAAGAATTCGCGAAAACATTCGATATCAAGCTAAACAAGTACAACTTCTGCTCCACTGAAACCTTCTCGCCGCTGGCCACCTCTCGTCCAGGCATCTTTGTTTGTGGAGCATTCTCCTCTCCAAAAGACATTCCTGAGAGCGTTGCTCAGGCAAGTGGAGCCGCTGCGAGGGCGGGCAGCTTGATTGCCACTGAAAGGGGGAAGCTGACGGTTGCGAAGAAACTTCCGCCAGAGATAGAAGTATCCGGTGAGGAACCCCGTATCGGAGTCTTCGTCTGTCACTGCGGCATAAACATCGGCGGAACAGTGAATGTGCCAGAGGTGGTAGAGTATGCAAAAACCTTACCAAGCGTAGTGCACGCAGAGCACAACTTGTACACATGTTCACAAGACACGCAAAGTGCGATACGAGAGAAAATAAAGGAGCATAACCTGAACCGCGTAGTGGTGGCGTCTTGCACTCCAAGAACACACGAACCCCTTTTCAGAGAAACCATCAGAGAAGCAGGACTCAACATCTACCTCTTCGAAATGGCCAACATCCGTGATCAATGTAGCTGGGTGCACATGCACGAGCATGAGAAAGCCACGGAGAAGGCCAAAGACTTAGTTCGGTCGATCGTCGCCAAAGCCCGCTTGCTGAAACCATTGAAAAAACCGATGATCGATGTTACCCCTGTGGGCTTGGTCATCGGCGGAGGCTTATCCGGAATGACCGTCTCGTTGGAACTGGCGAAACAAGGCTTTGAGGTTCACTTGGTTGAGAAGGAGAAGGAACTGGGAGGAAACCTACGCCATATACACTATATGCTTGGAAGTGAGGACCCACAAGAACGGTTAAGTTCAATTATCAAAGAGGTTACCGAGAACGAGAAAATTCACGTTCATCTGGATGCAGAAGTCGCAGATATCGAAGGATACGTAGGAAACTTCAAAACAACACTGACTCATAGTAGCGACAGGAAAGTGATCAACCATGGCATTACCATAGTCGCCACTGGAGCCGTCGAATACAAGCCAACCGAGTATCTTTACAGAATTGACCCCAGAGTTTTGACACAACGAGAATTAGAAGAGAGGCTAGCTATGGGTCAATTCAATGCCAAAACCGTTGTTATGATCCAGTGTGTTGGCTCAAGAAATGAAGAGAGACCGAACTGCTCACGTATATGTTGCGCCCAAGCGGTCAAGAACGCATTGAAGATTAAGGAGTTAAGTCCGGAAACGGATGTTTACATTTTGTATAAGGACATTAGAACATACGGGTTTATCGAGGACTATTATCGTAAAGCTGCGGGTGAAGGCGTTTTGTTCATGTGCTATGATGATGAACACAAACCTAAGGTTACTCGAGAAAACGGAACTCTCGAAGTATTGGCAATGGAACATATCTTGAAAACATGGTTTCCGATTGAACCTGATCTCATAGTCTTAAGTGCAGCCACTATCCCGAACCCAGACAATGAACGCATAGCGCAAATGTTGAAGGTTCCACTAACTAAGGATGGATTCTTCTTGGAAGCACATATGAAACTTCGCCCAGTCGATTTCGCGACTGACGGCGTGTTCCTATGCGGATTGGCACACTCACCAAAGCTCGTTGAAGAAAGCATTTCACAAGCATGTGGAGCTGCGGCTCGCGCCGCTACTATATTGTCCAAGAAGAGGTTAGAGGTAGAGGGCGCCATAGCCAACGTCAACGAGGACTTGTGTAGCGGATGCAGAATATGCGAGGCAGTTTGCGAGTATGGCGCGATTGAAATGAAGGAAAAAGATGGAAAACTCGTGTCGAGTGTGCTTGAGGCCTTGTGTAAAGGATGCGGTGTCTGTGGCTCCACCTGTCCTACTGGAGCGATAAGTATGCTTCATTTCACAGACGAAGAGATACTCGCTCAGGTTAGAGCAGCATTAAAGGAGATAAGGAAATATGACTGAATTCGACCCAAAAATCGTTGGTTTTCTGTGTAACTGGTGTTCGTATGCAGGAGCAGACCTAGCAGGCGTCAGCCGAATACAGTATCCACCGAACATACGGATAGTGAGGGTGATGTGTAGCGGAAGAGTTGACCCAGCATTCATTCTTGAAGCGTTTAAGAGTGGAGCAGACGGCGTTCTCGTCGCCGGCTGTCATCTACCTGCTGATTGCCACTATATTTCCGGAAATTTCAAGGCGTATCGAAGGATTACACTCTTGAAGAAGCTCTTACAACAGTTCGGTATCGAGCCTGAACGTCTTAGACTGGAGTGGGTCTCCGCGTCAGAGGGAGACAGATTCGCAACCATTATTAAGGACATGGTGAAGGAACTTAAGAAACTCGGACCGAACCCATTAACGACCGGAGGAAAGACCAATGGTTGAGACAGAAAAAACGGAAGAAAAGGGAACGGAGCAGAAAGCAGTGCTCAAATCAACCGAGATGGACCCCAAATTCAAATATAAGATCAGCAAAATCCCTGGCGCAGAGAAGGTTATGCTGTGCTTCCAGTGCGGCACGTGTACAGCCGACTGCCCAATATCGCGATTTGACGATTTCTACAGACCTAGAAAGCTCATCCGAATGACTCAGTTAGGCCTAAAGGATAAGCTTCTTTCAAACGATGTCATCTGGCTTTGTTCTACGTGCTTCACATGTATCGACCATTGCCCCCAAGACGTAGGAATCGCCAGCATTGTACGAGCTCTTCGAAACCTAACTGTAGAACGGGGACACATGCCTGTGGGCTATAGAGAACAAGTTTCCAACATCCTAAAAACAGGTTACGCATACGTGATTTCAGACCTGCGGCTTAAAAAGAGGCAGCAGAAAGGACTTCCCGCCCTGCCGAAAGCTAACTTGAAAAGCGTCGCAAAGGTTTTCAACATCACAGGATTTTCGAAGACGCTTGAAAAAGTGGAGGACATAAAATGACGGACCTGAAGTACCTAATTTTTCTGGGATGCGCTATCCCGTACAGACTCCCCAGCTACGAAATTTCCGCCAGAAAAGTTCTAAAAAAACTTGGCGTAGAGCTGGTGGAGATGCCAGAGTTCAATTGCTGTGGATTTCCACTCGATCCAGTAAACCACGACATGATGCTCACCTTTGCAGCACGAAACCTATGTTTGGCGGAACAACAAAACTTGAACATCATGACCCTATGCAACGGATGTTTCGGTATTCTGAACCATGTAAACAAAGAGCTCAAGGAAGACAAAAAAATCAAGGAGAAGGTTAACGGATACTTGAAGGAAATAGGCATGGAATTCAAAGGAACTGTAACGGTTAAACATCTCATTCATGTTCTCGCAGAAGATGTCGGCTTTCAAAAAATAAAGATGACTGTTAAGAAACCACTTAGTCAACTCCGCGTGGTGCAGCATAGCGGCTGTCACGTTGTTCGTCCGGCAAAGTACATAGGTTTTGAAGACCCAGAAAACCCCACAACTCTCAAGAAACTGATTCAAGTAACCGGCGCAAAGTGCTTGGACTATATGGATGAGCCAGAGTGTTGTGGTGCACCAATAGTCGGTGTAAATGAAGAAATCCCACTTCAGTTGGCTAGGGAAAAACTTGACCACATTAGGGCTGTAGGAGCACAGGCGATGATTACTTGTTGCCCGTATTGCCACATAATGTATGACCTCAACCAACCCAGAATAGAAAGAGCTTTCAACGAAAAATTCGGCATACCCGTGTTACACTATCCACAGCTATTGGGGCTAAGCATGGGCATCGCCCCAGAAGAACTAGCCTTGAAAGAGCTCAGAGTGAACGCAGCTGAAATCGTGAACATTTGTAGCTAGTGATCATTTGGAAAAGTTAAAATTCGCTTTTTATTGGGCCGCCAGTTGCGGCGG